>Ga0214471_10002284_pt1 | contig 15072 bp, 13 predicted proteins | sample RVTome_5_FD_207665 | JGI IMG/M metagenome (GOLD analysis project Ga0214471, IMG submission 207665) | Soil microbial communities from uranium-contaminated site in the Upper Colorado River Basin, Wyoming, United States - RVT142D155 | ecosystem: Environmental > Terrestrial > Soil > Contaminated >... | reverse complement strand
GATGTTCGTCACGCTCGAGTACGCCACGTTCTACCTCCTGCTCGGGCTGTGCGCGGCCGCCGCCATGGCCGCCGGCCAGCGGCTCATGCTCAACCGGAAGGACCTGCGGAACATCCTTGGCCTCATGGCGGTCTGGCTCGTGGTGCTGAAGGGGTTCGTCATGTCATACTACTGAGCGACCCGACGCGCCCCCGCGGCCCCCATTGCCGCTAGAAGATCGTGTAGATGAACGGCGCCAACGCCGATCCCTGCGCGAACACGAGCAGCGTGCCAACCATCACCATCACGACGATGATCGGCATCAACCACCACTTCTTCCGGACCTTCAGAAACCGCCAGAACTCCCCGACGAGCCCGCTCATGGAAACGCCCTCCGTCTAGAACTGGTCCTTGAGTTGCCCGCGGGGCTGATCCCCCCGCGGCATCCAGTAGCTCCCATTCACCGGCCGGTGCCGGATGGGGTTGCGCCCCAGCGCCTGCATCACGAGCCCGATCGGCAGGATCGCGACGTAGTACACGAGCCCCATGAACACGGGGGTGGTGACCTTCGAGATCAGATGGGCGAGACCCATCCACGCCCGGTGCACCCCACCCAGCCGTCCGGGCACCACGACGCCGGCAAGCCCGAGCAGCCCGCCAAGGACGGCAAAGACGCGCACCAGGAGCGGGTGATCGCGCCACAACGCGATCCCGGCAAGCACCAGGAACGCGGCCCCGACCGTGAACGCAAACCGGCGCCCCTCGGCGGCCGTCAATCCAGCTGGAATTCGCTGCGCCAATCCGCTTGCTCCTCCCAGGCGGGCTGCTTCGTCTTGTCCAGCACGAAGGAGCCCAGCACCAGGTAGTCAATGTGGGTGCGCATGAAGCAGCGGTACGCGTCCTCGGGCGTGCACACGATGGGCTCGCCCCGGACGTTGAACGACGTGTTGACGATGACCCCGCAACCGGTCTGCCGCTCGAACTCGCTGATCAGCGCGTGGTAGTCCGGGTTCGTATCCGCCGAAACCGTCTGGATCCTGGCCGAGTAGTCCACGTGGGTCACGGCCGGGATGTCCGACTTGGGGACGTTGAGGAGATCGATGCCCCACAGTCCCAGCTGTTCCTCCGTGAGCGGGATCCGCCGGCCCTGCCGTACCGGGGCGACGAGCAGCATATACGGCGAGTCGCAGTCCATCTCGAAGTAGTCGGCGACCCGCTCACGCAGGACGCTCGGCGCGAACGGCCGGAATCCCTCCCGGAACTTGATCTTGATGTTCATCTGGGCCTGCATCCGGGGACTCCGCGGGTCGCCCACGATGCTGCGGTTCCCCAGCGCCCGCGGCCCGAACTCCATCCGGCCGTTGAACCAGCCCACGATCTTCTCGTTCGCGAGCATGCCGGCCACCCGCGGGAACAGCTCCGCGCGCGGCAGGCGTTCGTATACCGCCCCCTGCCTCGTGAGGAACGCCTCGATCTCGGCGTCGCTGAATGCCGGACCGAGGTACGCGCCCCGCATCTGGTCCCGGCCGTTCGCCACCCGTGGCTGTTGGCAGTGGCGGTGCCAGATGATCTGCGCCACGCCCAGCGCGCCACCGGCGTCGCCCGCCGCCGGCTGGATCCAGATCTCCCGGAACGGTCCCTCCCGGAGGATGCGGCCATTGCCGACGCAATTGAGCGCCACGCCACCCGCCAGGCAGAGCCGGTCGAGCCCGGTCTCGCGATGCGCGGTCCGCACCATCCGGAGCATGATCTCTTCGCACACGTCCTGAACGGACCGCGCGAGGTCCATCTCCCGCTGGGTGAGCTTCGTCTCCGGCTCCCGCGCGGGGCCGTCGAACAGGTCCGCGAACGCCCCGTTCGTCATGGTGAGGCCGGTGAGGTAGTTGAAGTACTGCTGATTGAGGCGGAACGAACCGTCCTCCCGGAGATCGATGAGGTGCTCGTAGATCCGGTCCACGTACGTTGGCCGGCCGTAGGGGGCGAGGCCCATCACCTTGTACTCTCCCGAGTTCACCTTGAATCCCGTGAAGTACGTGAACGCGGAGTAGAGCAGTCCCAGGGAGTCCGGCCACCGCAGCTCGCGCAACAGCTCGACGTCGTTGCCACGCCCCACACCGATCGTGGCCGTGGCCCATTCCCCGACGCCATCCACCGTGAGGATGGCCGCCTCGGCAAACGGGGACGGCAGAAACGCGCTCGCCGCGTGCGACTCGTGGTGCTCGGCATACAACAGCTCACCCTCGTACCCGCCGAGTTCCTCCCGTACGTGCTTGTCGAGAAACAGCTTCTCCTTGATCCACACGGGTCCGGCCATGGCGAACTGGGAGAATCCGCGAGGTGTCACGCCAAGGTACGATTCGAGGATCCGCTCGAACTTGAGGAGCGGCTTGTCGTAGAATCCCACGCAGGTCAGGTCCTCCACGCCGATCCCCCCGGCCTCGAGGCAGTATGCCACGGCGCGCCGCGGGAAGGACGCGTCGCCCTTCTTGCGGGTGAACCGCTCTTCCTGCGCGGCGGCCACGATCACGCCGTCCCGCAGCAGGCAGGCGGCGCTGTCGTGATAGAAGGCGGAGATACCCAGGATATGGCGAGCGGTCATTTCACCTTTGAGCCGGTGGTGTCGGTCTCCACCTGGGGCAAGGTCGGTGCGCGGGCCGCTGGTGGTGGCTAAGCGGACCCCCCATCGAGAGCTAGCGGATGAACCTCACACGTCCACCCCGTCAGTGTTGCAGGAGTGCTTCAGCCCAGGAGGTCACGCAGCCCGGGCGCGCACCGCCTCCAGCTCGTTCCGAATGGCCGTGAACTCGAAGTCCGTCAGCAGGCGCTCGAGGCGCGCGGTCGTCCTCCGCAGTCCGGTGTAGTGCCGGAGACGGGTGGTCAGCGGAACCCGGAACCGCGGCTGACCGGGGTCCAGCTCCCACGGGTGCAGGTAGAACATCCCCGGCACCCCGCGATCGGCCACCTCCGTGAGGGCCCGGCGCACGAGTCCGTACGGCAACATGCGAAAATAGGCGCCGCCGGCGGCGGGCAGGTTCTGGCCCAGGCGCCGCAGAATCGTCATGGGAAGCTCCAGCAGCCGGCCGGCCGGGCGCCTGATCCAGTGGGGGGCCGCGGGTGCCCCGGGATAGCCGTAGGTGCTCGACCGCCGCACCGGAAAGATGCTGGAATCATAGCTGTACCCGGCCTCGAGGAGGACGTCGAACGCCCACTCCCGCCCGGGGACGATCGAGAAACTCGGCGCCCGATAGCCGAGCACCGGTGCGCCGGACGTGTCCTCCAGCACCTGTTTGGCCCTCACGACGTCGCGCCGGAACTCCTCCGGCGCGAGGTCGGTGGCGCGCCGATGTTCCCAACCGTGGGAGGCAATCTCGTGCCCCGCCTCGACGATGGCCCGCACCACCGCCGGCCGCCGTTCCGCAACCCAGCCCAGAACGAAGAACGTGCCGACGACACCATGGCGTCCGAGAATCTCCAGAATCCGGTCGACGTTCCGCTCGACCCGGCTCTCCAGCCGTTCCCAGTCCCGTCGCGGTACCACCCGTTCGAACGCGGAGACCTGGAAATGCTCCTCGACATCTATCGTGAAAAAATGCTTGATCGTCATTGCGGTCGTGAGTGACCTCCCGACCCCGGCTGAGGCAATGCCCATGCCCGACGCAGGGAGGGCTCCACCTCAACTCCACGGCCGACCTCGCCGCCAACGTGATTGTAGCATTGCCGCAACACTATGTTCGCCGCCGGGACCCCTGGGCTGCGCATGACGCTTGCTTCCTGACCGGCGCATGTCCTCGACGGCCCGCTCCGCGGCGCGCTATCGCATTGCAGTCACCGGAGTTCTCGGTATGCATCTCATGCTCGCCTGGTTGGGGCGCGCACCGGGCGTGGTCACGCGACAGGACGACGCCAACTACCTCCTGCTGGGCGAGGCCCTCCACTCGTTCGAGTATCGGGACATCTTCCTCGTCGAGGCCCCGGTGCACCGGAAGTACCCGCCGGGATATCCGGCCCTGTTGGCCGTGCTCGCCGTGGTCCCGGGAGAACCCGCGGATGTGGCGATCGCCACCAACGTCCTGCTCTCGACGGCCACGCTCGCGCTGGCGTACGGGCTGTTCCGCCCCGTCTTCGGCCCGGCGGTGGCGCTTGCCGGTCTCGCGGTCAGTGCGGCCAATCTCCAGGTGATCAACTACGCAGGTCTCGCCTATAGCGAGGCCCTGTTCGCGTTCCTGGTGCTCGGAGCGCTGCTCGTCTTCACCCGCGCACGCTCCCCGTGGGGCGCCGTGCTGGCCGGCCTTTTGGCCATCGCGGCGGCGCTGACCCGGCCGGTCGGTGTCACGCTGGTGTTGGCGTTGGCACTGGCCTGGGTCATCCGGCAGTACGCCTCCGCTGCGAGCCGCCCGCCCGAGGAAGCGCGGGCACCCCGCACCGGGCCGTTCGGCATTCGGCGGCCGATCGTGGTCGGGCTGCTGTTCGCCGCCGTCATCACGGTGACCGTCGGGGCGTGGCTGGCCTTTTCCCTGTCGGATCCGACGCCGCATCCGGGCTGGTCCTACGCCGCGGACTTCGCCGGCGGCAGCCCGTCCAACGGGCTGGTGGGCCGGCTCGCAAGGCGCGTGGTGACCAATCTGCCAGTCTATGTCGGCAGCTTCCTGCCAAGCATGCTGCCGATTCCGACGAATGCGGGCACACTCCTGGACAACCTGGTTGGCCTGGGGATCATCGTCGTGGGGCTGGGAGCCGGGGCCTGGGCGATGGCGAAGGCCGGACTGGTTGCCGTACCGATCTACCTCGCGGGATACCTCGCGCTGCTGGCCGTCTGGCCGTACCAGGAGATCCGTTTCCTGGTTCCCCTGATCCCGCTCATCATTCCCCTCACGCTCGGGGGCATTCGCCGGGCCGCGGGGCGCTGGGGCGACCGCATTGCCGCCGGCGTCTTCACCACGGTCACGGTGCTGCTGCTGGCCTTCGCCCTCCTCCAGGCGTGGTGGTTTGTCGACCGCTACGGCGCGTGCACGCGCGGCTCGGACGGCCTTCCCACGGGCGCCTGCCTCACGGCGGATCAGGCGAGCTTCTTCGGGGCCGTCGCGTGGATCCGCGAGGCCACGCCGGACGACGCGGTCTTCCTGTCGGCCAAGCCGGAGCCACTGTTCTATTACACCCGCCGACGGTCCGTTGATCTTCGGCCTCTCGTATCGGATCGCACCGAGCCGTGGCCGTACCTCGAGGCCCGCGGCGTCTCGTGGATCCTGATGGGTGGCCTGAAATCCGTGGAACGAAACGAATTCCCCGAGTGGCTCGAGCCGCACTGCCGACGGCTGGCCGTGGCGCGGGTCTTCCCGCCCAACACCTACCTGTTGCGGGTCCGGCCGGACTCGGCCGCGGCCGGCCAGGATGCCTGCGGCGCCTTCGCCGACTTCCGGGCGGCCCACGAACGGCGGCGCGGCGAAGCGCAGGTCCCGCGGTGACCAGACCGCCTCCGCCTCCCTACCGGCCGCCCGGGACCCGGGGCGTGGGCCTGCGCGATCGCCCCACCGTATCGGTCGTTGTCTCGTCGCAGGGCCCGCCCGCGGCGCTCGCCGCCTGCCTCGCGTCGCTCGCCGACCAGGCGCGCCGCCATGAGGCGGAGATCATCGTGGCCCGCGCTGATCCCGACGCAAAGCGGCTCCAGGCGGCGCACCCGACCGCCCGCTTCGTTGCGGCGGAGGCCGGCGCCGACCGCCCGGCGCTGCGCGAGCTGGGTCTCACGGCCGCGTCCGGCGACATCGTGGCCCTGATTGACGACGACTGCATCGCGGCCGCGGGATGGCTGGATCGGCTCGTGATGGCCGGCGCCGCGGATGACGCGAGCTCCGGACCGATCCCGCCCCGGGGCGGGAACGGGTCCACCGATTGGGTAACCTACCTCGCCACCCACCGGGCCTCCGATCCCGCGCCCGAGGTGGCCATCCCGCCAGCGCGCCTCTTCGAGGGGTCGCTGCTCGACGACATCGTGGCCTTGGCGGCGCCCGGCACGTGGGAGCCGCTCGTGCACCCGGAGCGGGGCCCCGGTCCATCTGCCCCACCACCGGTAGGGCGACCGGAGCACTACCAACCGACATCGGTCCGCAGATTCTGCCGCGACCGGTTCGCGCAGGGGCGTGCCTGCGCACTTCGCCGGCTTCGGGACACCGGTGGCGAGCGCCGATATACCGGGCTCGCCGGTGCCTGCCTGCTGCCGTTCCGGACGGCGTGGCCGTTGACCAAGGCGGTCAGGCAGCGTGGACGCCATCCCCTCCTCTTCACGCTGCCACTGGCCATCATCATCCTCGCCGCCTGGGGCCTCGGCGAGGCGAGCGGGTACGTGCAAGGGGCCGAAGCCGCGCCACCGAGGTAGGCGCGGGCGCACTTCATTGCGACCCGTGCGCGCCCTCGCAGCCCGCCAGGATGCTCAGCGGCGCCATCTCCCTGTATGTTGCGACAACGCAACACCAACATCCGTGCTTTCGGAGACCCGTGGCCCGCCGTCGGGCTGAGCTCCATCCCCGCATGCACCGCGCCTTACCGGCGGCGTGTGCGTTGGGGGCGGGAGCCCCACGCTTGGTGGCCCGAGCATTGCCCCCCCTGGCTGGGCACGTCAAAAGGGCCCGTCCCTACCACTTCCGCTGGTCCACCGGGACTGATGCGGGGGCTCGCTGTCCCGGCAACCGTCGGGATTAACGGAAGGGTGAATGGCAACGCATTCCGAGCCGACCACGACCCTTCGCGGCACCAGGCGCCTGGAGCCGGGTGATCGCGTTGTCGTCCTCGGGGCGGGACCCGCGGGCCTGACCGCCGCGTACCTCCTCGGACAGGACCCGTGTTCGGTGACCGTGCTCGAGGCCACGGACGCGGTGGGCGGCATTTCCCAGACGGCGCGTTACAAGGGGTACCGCTTCGACGTCGGCGGCCACCGCTTCTTCACGAAGATCGCCCCGGTTTCCGAGCTATGGGAGGAACTCCTGGGAGATGAGTTCATCCGGGTCCCGCGACTCTCGCGGATCTTCTACAACGGGCGGTACTTCGACTATCCGCTGCGGGCCAAGAACGCGCTCGGCGGGCTCGGGCTCTGGAATGCGCTGCGCATCGTTGCCAGCTACGTCCGGTGGCACTATCGGCCCTACCCGGTGGAGGACACGTTCGAGCAATGGGTGACCAACCGGTTCGGACGCCGCCTCTACGAGACCTTTTTCAAGACGTACACGGAGAAGGTGTGGGGCATCCCCTGCACGGAGATCCGGGCCGAATGGGCCGCCCAGCGGATCCAGGGACTTTCCCTTGCCAAGGCCATCCTCTCCGCCGCCGACCTCAACCGTCGCTCCACCACCATCAAGACCCTGATTCACGAATTCCAATACCCGCGGCTCGGACCGGGGCAGATGTGGGAGCGATGCCGGGATCGGGTCGAAGAACGGGGCGCGCGTGTGCTCCTCTGCCACCGCGCCACGGTCATCGAGCGCGCGAACGGCCGGATCGTCGCGGTCCGCGCGGAAACGCCCGACGGCGAACGCCGGTTCGAGGCAGACCACGTCATCTCCACGATCCCCATCCGGTCGCTAGTCCGGGGCATCCACCCGGCCGTACCGGCGGAGGTCCGGGCCGCCGGCGAGGGCCTTCGGTACCGGGATTTCCTCGTTGTGGCCCTGATGCTGGCGCGGGACCGTCTTTTCCCCGACAATTGGATCTACATTCACTCGCCGGGCGTCCAGGTAGCCCGGATTCAGAATTTTGGCAACTGGAGCCCGGCCATGGTGCCCGAGCCAGGAACCTCGTGTCTCGGCCTCGAGTACTTCTGTTTCGCCGGAGACGGCCTCTGGACGATGCCTGACGACGAACTGGTGCGGCTCGCCACCCGGGAGCTGGGGCAACTGGGACTGGCCGACCCCCAACTCGTCTTCGACGGCACCGTGGTGCGAATGCCGAAGGCCTACCCCATCTACGACGGGGCATACCAGGGACACCTGCGCACCATCCGGCGGTTCGTGGACCCCATCAACAACCTGCACCTGGTGGGGAGGAACGGCATGCACAAGTACAACAACCAGGACCACTCCATGCTGACCGCCATGATGACCGTGTGGAACATGCGTGGCGCCAGCCACGACGTGTGGGCCGCGAACACGGACTACGAGTACCACGAGGAGCAGCGGCTCGACGCGCCCGCCGCCGCTCCGACTCCCGTCCGGGCGGCAGGCTAGCGCCGTGGACCCGGACCGCGTCGTGCCGGCGTCGGGGGCTCGACCCACCACGGTCGCCCGACCGGACCATCCCCTGCTTTCCGTCGTGGTGCCGGCGCACAACGCGACCGCGGTGCTCGAGCGGTGCCTCGGCGCCTTGCGGGCCTCCCACTTCCCCTGGGACGCCTGGGAACTCCTGGTCGTGGATGACGCGAGCACCGAGGACACGGAGTTGATCGCGGCCCGGTACGCGGACACCGTCGTACGACTGGCCGGGAACCCCCACGGGCCGTCCTATGCCCGGAACCGGGGCGCCGAGGCCAGCCGCGGCGAGGTGATCGTGTTCGTGGACGCGGACGTCGTGGTGCACCGGGACGCCCTCGCCCGTATCGCGGACCACTTCGTGTCGTCGCCCACGACGGCGGCGCTGTTCGGCTCCTATGACGTGCACCCCTACCACGGCGGGATCGTATCGCAGTACCGGAATCTGCTGCACCACTTCGTACACCAGCGCAATCCCGGCCCGGCGGAGACGTTCTGGTCCGGACTCGGTGCCATCCGCGCCGCGGTGTTCCACGAGGTCGGGATGTTCGACGAGTGGCACTACAGCCGGCCGCAGATCGAGGACATCGAGTTGGGACGTCGGCTCCGGCACCGGGGACACACGGTCCTGCTCGACCCTGGCATCCAGGGCACGCACCTGAAGCGCTGGACCCTGCGGAACATGCTCGCGAACGACTTCCAGCACCGGGGCGTCCCGTGGATGTGGCTGCTCCTGCAGGAGGGAGAGGGTATGCAGGCGCGCAGCCTGAACGTGGCGCCGCTCCAGAAGGCGTGCACCGCGCTCTTCGCCCTCGGCATCATCGCGCTCGTGGCCGGCGTGCTCTCGGGAGGAAGCCCCGTGCTGTTCGCCATCGCCGTGGGGGCGATCGCGGTCGTTTTGCTCATCAATCTGCCGTTCTACCGATACCTGCGGGCCCACCGGAGCCTGATATTCGCCCTCGGCATCCTGCCGTTGCACCTCGGCTACTACGGGCTGAACGTCCTCGCGGTGGCGGCCGGCTGGCTGTTCCACGAGATGCTGGGCACGCCGTCGCCGCCCGCCGAACGGCAGGCGATGGCGGAGGTCGGGATCCGGTCCTGGCCGCCGCCCATCCGCCGACCGCGGGCGAGCGTCTGGACCGATTCGCACATGGTCATTCCGCGGCCGCCCGCCGATACGCCCGCGGCCGGGCCGGCGCGCCCGTGAGGACCGGACCGGTGCTCCCCCCACCCGATGCGGGCCTCCCTCGCGAGCTTGCGTTGTTGTTCGCCCCGCTGCACAAGCGGGCCTTCGGCACTGCCGTCGGGTGCGCGGCAGGCCTGATGGTGAGCCTCGCCACGGCCGTGTACCTCCTGCGCGCACCCAACCCCGGATTCAATCTGGGCCTGCTGGCGCAGTACTTCGCCGGGTATACCGTGTCCTGGGCCGGCGTGCTCGTGGGGGGGGGCTGGGGGTTCGTCACGGGGTTCGTGGCGGGATGGTTCTTCGCGTTCTCCCGCAACCTGGTGCTCGCCGCGTGGCTGTTCGTCACCCGGGCACGTTCCGAACTCGCCGCCACGCGCGAGTTTCTCGATCACATCTGAGCTACCAGAGGCGTCCGATGACCAACCATCGTGAGATCCCCCGCGCCCTCCTCCGGCTCAACGAGCGGGCCTGGGGCATCGCCTTCGGTCTGCTGTCGGGCGGCGGGTTGTTCCTGGCCACCAACATCCTGGTCGTGAAGGGCGGGCCGAACGTTGGTCAACACCTCGGCCTGCTGGCCGTCTACTTCCCGGGGTACCGGGTGACCCTCCTCGGCAGCCTGGTGGGCTTCGTGTATGGATTCGTCCTCGGGTACGGGCTTGGACGCCTGGTCGGTTGGGTCTACAACCGGGTAGCGGGTACCCCAAGCTGACTCGCCGCGCCGGCGGTCCGGCACCGGCCCCGCGTTGCGTCATCTCACCACAATGACCGATGAATCTCGGGCTCCGGCGCGGGACCGGAGCGCGCACGTGACGGAGGTCCCGGGCCGCAAGCACTCGAAAAAACCAGGGGGCCCGGGTACAACCGGGCCCCCTGTACGGGTCGAGGCATGAGGGGCTCGGACTGCTAGGCGGAGTCGTCCAGCCGCCGGCGCCGGCGCCGAAGGACACCCATCCCGCTGATCCCCGCCAGTCCGGTTCCGAGCAGCAACATCGACATCGGTTCAGGGATGACGGTGACCGGCACGCACGAATGCTCACCCTCGGCCCCCGTGATGCACTTCTCGGAGATCTGGAGCTGGCCGGCGTGCCACGCCAAGCCGGTGGATTCGTCCACGACGAACCCGGGGTCGAAGGTCAGGACGAACACCACTTCGTCACCCGCCTGGACGCCCCAGCTGGCGTCCCCGCCCTTCACAACCCCCCAGTCGAGGGTGCTGTTCAGACTCTGTACGCCCGTGGCCCACTGGGACGTGACATCCGACCCGTTCTTGGTGGCGGAGACCAAACTGTACGTTCCGCTCCACGACGGCGGCGTCGTGTAGAACATCCCGAGCGTGAAGATGGATCCGGCGGACCCCGTGTTGAGCACCGTGACCGTCAACTGGTTGCCGACCTGCACCACGGTAACACTGGCGCAGACCGACAGGTTGCTCGAGGTGCAAAGCGATTGGCCCTCCCACCATGGGTCGCCGGCGACCGCCTGTTGTGGAGCCGCGAGCGCCGCGGCCGCAACAAGGGCGGAACTCCTCAGAATCCTGGTGAACATGATCACCCCTCTGCCTTTCCCGTTGCGAGTCGGATGGACCAGACGGCCGCCACCGCGTAGACCGAACCAAACAGCAGTGCCAACGCCCCGGTCTTCACTGATGCCTTTACGATCCCCACCCGCGCGGCACCCGCCGACGCGTTCCACGCGAGCGGCACATCCGTCAAAAACAGCAGCAGCACTCCGGCCACAACCACCGCCGCCACCGCCAGCAGCACGCCGACTACCCACAGGAGCCACCGGATGCCGTGCGATGCGGCGAACGCCAGAATCCCGGCTGCGCCGATGGACACCAACGGCAGCGCGGATGTAGTGGACACCGCGGTGGCGAATTCCCATTCCGGCAGTCCCAGCCGCATCGGAACCCACAGCAGTACCAGATCGGTCAACCCGGCAAGGGCCAGCACCAGGCCAAACCACCCCACCCACTTCCACGCGGTGTCCGCGCTTGCCGGACGAACCCCGGCAGGGCGCCGACGCTCCTGCACCAACACACTCCGCTCGGTCATGCGATCTCCGACAGGTCAAGTCGGGAAGGCCCACGGCCGGACGGTCGCCGACCCAGGGACGCATTAGACGCGCCAGCCACGCCCGCCCGGTCCGCCAGCCGACCGAGTCGGCGCCGCGGCATATCTTAAATTCAATAATAGCATACGCTTACGGTACTAGTGTCGGTGCCGCCAATCACCGGACATGGCCCCTGGTTTTGTGACGCTCGTCCCACAAACGCTTCACCCGACTGTGCCGCCCGGTCCACTGGCCGGCCGGTCATTTCAGCACCACATCCAGATTCGACCGCGGCTTGATGACCCAGCGCCCGGTGCCGTCCGGCACCAGCACACCCGTCGCGTCCATCGTGACCCCGGGAACGAACGGCGAGCGGGTGAGGCCGGCCTGCTGGTCGAAGACGACCTGCACCGGCCCCGAGCCGTCATCCACCGTCGCCACGTAGTCGCCGTTCACAATCGAGGTGTCGCCGACGGCGGCGTCCAGGACCCGCACGAGATCGGCGTCGAGCCGGGCCTCGTCCGCCACCGCCGCCACCGCGGTCGTGACGTCCACCGCCACGGGCGCGCCCACGACCTGGATTCTCCAGGCGACGCCGGCATCGAGCACCGGTTGCCCGTCGCGGGCTCCGGCCACCCCGTGGAATCGGACGGAATCGCCGGCCGTTACCTCCTCCCCTTGCGCTCCGGTGACGCGGATCGCCCCGGTCGTGTCGCGCAGGTGCACGGTCAGGTCGCCGAAGGTGGACCGGCTGCTCAACGCGACCCCCGCCACGAAGAACTTCTCGCCGATCGGCCGGAGCCGCGCCTCGCTCGTCGTATACGACGGGAAGGCGATGGCGATCCGGACCGAGCTGGTATCGTCCACGCCGAGCGTGACATCCGCCGTATCGATCCGCGTAACCCTCAGGCTGTCGCCGAGCACGCTGGAGGACGTCACCACGATCCGGTAGCGCCCCACGGGCTGGGCACCGAACACGAAGCTCCCATTGGCGTCGGAGTTCGCCCGGGCGACGGTATCGATCGTGCCACTCACCAACAGGCGCACGGCGACGCCCGACAGCGGCTGATCCGGGCCACCCGGCGTACCGCTCCCGTCCGTGTCCAGATAGACGAAGCCGAGGATGAACCCGTCCGCCGTCGAAAACACGACGTGCCCGCGTCCGGCGCCGCCGCATCCGGCCCCGAGGAACGCGGCGAGCAGCAGAGGCAGGCCTATCCGGACGCGGCGGGAGGAGCGCGCCCAGTTGGTCCGCCCGCCCGTCGGGCGCACCGGGCGCCCGGGCGGAGCGTTCATCGTGACATCACTCATAGTTCACTCGCAACCCAATCCGCAGGTATCGGCCGGACCCGTACCGCCGGATCGCCCGGCCAAAATCGGGATTCGCCACCAGGGGGACCGTCACCGTACCCGCGGCGGCGTCGCGGGCCAGGGTGCCGGTCCGATCCACCAGATACAGGGCCCGGTCCACGTCGGCATTCTCGGCATCGAGGACATTGATGGCGTCGAGCACGATCTCCAGCGGATAGCCGAGCCGGAACGGTCCGAGCGAGAGCCGCAGATCCAGGGACTTTCGCGCCGGCCCGCGGCACGAATTCCGCTCGGCGAAGCGTCCGACCTGCGTGCGCAGACAGTCCCACGCGCCAAACAGGTCCGTCACGCCCGCCACGGCATCGTCCACGTACGCGGGATCGTTGCGCCACGACCCATCGCCGTTGGCGTCAACGCCATCCCGAAATCCGGGCGTGAACGGCAATCCCGACTCGTACCGGTAGAACCCGGCCACGCGGGCCACCCGGAGATCCACCGCGGCTCCGAAGGCGGCCCGGTGTGGGATGTCGAAGTCGGACCGGCCGTCGTCCCAGTCCACTCCGGTGAGGCTGTCCGGAAACGGGCTGAGCTGAGCATCGACGCCGCGCGCCATCCCGGGCACGTTGTCCGTCGTCCGGGAGTACGTATAGCCAAACGAGAGCTTGACCCTTTGGCTCATGCGCTGCTGGAGGCGCGCCGTGATACCCCGATAATCGGACACCCCGTCCTGGTTGAGAGCATGGATGGCCGCGAACGTGCCCAGGCGGCGATTCGACCCGGGCGTGGCCAGCACGGCCGATCCATGCTGCTCCAGCTCGCCGTACACGGGCCGCTCGTATTGATCGAACGCGACCACCCCGGGAATCCGGTTCAGGTCGCGGCGCCGCACCAGGAAATCCGTGTGCCGGTACACGCCCGAGACGTGCAGTCGTGTGCCGCCCCCGAGCGACCCGGTCAACCCCATCGAGGCCCGCTGGCTCCGTGGCGCCGAGAAGAAAATCGGCAGCACGGAGACGACGGTTCCCTGCACCGGCACGACCGCCAAGTCCGGCGCGGATGGCCAGCCACCGACCCCTCCGGTCCCGGACCGTCCCAGCACCCCGGTGGCCTGGGCCGCGGCTTCGGCCGCGGCGTGGCTGGCCACCGAACCGTGATAGATCCCGCCATCGAGCTGGACCACCCAGCGGTGCTGGTTCGCCACGTCCCAAACGAAGCCCAGGCGCGGAGAGTACTTCGTGCGCTTGTAATCGCGGACATCGGTCTCGATTCCGACGAGCTCCGCGAGCGCGGAATTCCGAATGAACGCGTTCCGGCCCAGCCCCTCCCAGTCCACCCGCATCCCCATGACCAGATCCGCTCCCGGCGCAAACTCCCACCGGTCCTGCGCGAAAAAGCCGTACTGAAGGGCTGAGAGCTTGGCGATGGGTTCGACGCCCGCCGTCTGGGCGAAGCCGCCATCCAGAGCCAGCAGATCGGCCCCACCTCCGTACACGAACGTTCCGGTCCGATTGAACGCGTAGATGTCGCGGTGCGAGTCATAGTCGAGCGACCCACCGAGCTTCATCCGCTGCTGGCCGAACTTCAGATGCAGGGCCTCGCCGACCCGGAACCCGGTCCGATCGAACCGGCCCGGCAGGGTCGGGTCCGTGCCCCATGAAGCCGGTCCATCCGCGATCACCGTGAGCGCCGTATCGTTGTCCAGAAACTCCCGGCGGCCGGTCTCGAAACCGGCCCGCACTTCGAGGGTCGCCACCGACCCCAGCACGCTGGTGAGGTGTGCGCCGGCGGCGATGTCGTAGCCCGTTCGGGTGCTTCCCAGTCCCACGGCCCCCCGCCCGAACGGCGGGTCCTCCCCGTCCAGCCAGGACCCGAAGGCAACCACGCTGAGCCGGTTCGACCGCGTGGCCTGCCAATCGAACCGACCGAAGCCGGACACCGTTTGCAGGGTCGCGAGCCGCGGCTGGCGGTATGCCGTCAGGTCCACGCCCAGAGAGTCCGCGGCGCCGAGCAGGGCGGTGTCGCCGGGGCTGGCCTCCCATGCCGCTGGCAGGACCGTTTCGAGGCGCTGCGCATCCACGCCGAGGACGAACTGCGCCGTGTCGCGGATGATCGGGCCGCTCAGCAGGAGACCGCCGCGGAACGAGTGGCCGCTGAGTCCCTGGGCGTCGAAATACTTCGAACTGGAGAGGGTGGCTGGTGCCCAGTCGGCGGAGAGTCGGGTCTCGAACCGGGTGGGCCCCCCCCCCCCCCGGCCCCCCCGGCGCCCCCCCCCCAACCCCCCCCCCCCCGCCGCGCGGCCGCCCCCCACCAAGA
>Ga0214471_10002283_pt1 | contig 15073 bp, 9 predicted proteins | sample RVTome_5_FD_207665 | JGI IMG/M metagenome (GOLD analysis project Ga0214471, IMG submission 207665) | Soil microbial communities from uranium-contaminated site in the Upper Colorado River Basin, Wyoming, United States - RVT142D155 | ecosystem: Environmental > Terrestrial > Soil > Contaminated >... | reverse complement strand
CTCGACGAACTCGAGCTCCATGCCGAAGGTGTTCGACTCCTCGACGGTGATCACGCCATCTTTGCCCACCTTGTCGACCGCCTCGGCGATCATCTCGCCGATCTCGGGGTCGGCCGCGGAGATCGCACCGACGTGGGCGATGTCCTCTTTGGACTCGACCTCTTTGGACTGGTGCTTGATGTTCTCGACCGCGAGCTCGACGGCGCGCTCGATGCCGCGCTTGATCTCCATCGGGTTCGCGCCGGCCGCGACGTTGCGCAGGCCTTCCTTCACGATCGCCTGCGCGAGGACCGTGGCGGTGGTCGTGCCGTCGCCTGCGACGTCGTCCGTCTTCTTCGCGACCTCCTTCACGAGCTCGGCGCCGATCTTCTCGATCGGCTCCTCGAGCTCGATCTCCTTGGCGATCGAGACGCCGTCGTTGGTGATCGTCGGGGCGCCCCACTTCTTCTCGAGCACCACGTTGCGGCCCTTGGGCCCGAGGGTGATCTTCACGGCGTTCGCGAGCATGTCCATGCCGCGCTCCAGGGCGCGCCGTGCCTCTTCGTCGTACGAGATGATCTTGGGTGCCATCCGCATACCCTCCTTGGTGAGGCCCTGATGAGGCTCCGTTCCTACGTCTCTCGGCCCGCGACTGCTAGCACTCGGAGCCGAGGAGTGCTAAGCCATCGTAGCGACGGAGCGGGGCATCTGGCAAGGCCTCGGCCGGGCCGGTTGGAGCCCGGTCCTCAGGAGACCCGGCCGGAGCAGTTCCGCGAGCGCTCGACCGAGACCTGGAGGTCGCCGGGGTCGACGTCGAAGGCGTCGAGGCCGGAGCCACCGTTCGCGACATCGTTGCCCTGGACCCCGTCCTCCGTGGCCACGCAGAAGTCCTGACCCCGGCCGGCCTGGACGATGTCCGAACCGGCGTCGCCGCTCACCGCATCGCGACCGGGCCCTCCCTCGACGTCGTCGATCCCGGCGCCACCGGTGACGAGATCGGCACCCCGCCCCCCGTCCAGCTCGTCGTCTCCGGGACCGCCGTCGATCCGGTCGTTGCCGCGGTCGCCGAAGATCACGTCGTCACCGCCGAGGCCCACGATCGCGTCGTCCCCGAACAACCCGCAGATGACGTCGTCCTCGGGGGTACCCCGCAGGACGTCGTTGTCGAGCGTTCCCACGATCGTGCATTCCAGGTCGGACTCGACGGACGGCACGGTCGGTGGCGGCGACGTCGCCGACGGAGGTTCGATGCTCGGGCCGGTCGTAGGCGAGGGTGCACCATCGGACGTGCACGCGGGGACCAGGAGCGCCACGGAGACCAGGAAGGCGGCGACCCGCACCGTTCGGCCGGCCGTCACTCTTCGGTGCCCGCCCCGGCATCGACCATCGTGTGGATCTGCTCGACCACCTCGGCGTTGGCCAGGGTGGTCACGTCGCCGAGCGCACGGCCCTGCGCGACGTCGCGGAGCAGCCGCCGCATGATCTTGCCCGAGCGGGTCTTCGGAAGGTCGCTCGTGAAGATGATCCCGTGCGGACGGGCGATCTTGCCGATCTTCTCCGAGACGTGCTCGCGAAGCTCTTTGGCCACGTCCTCGGTGCCCTCGAAGCCCGACTTCAGGGTGACGAAGGCGACGATCGCCTCACCGACGAGGTCGTCGGGACGCGAGACGACGGCGGCCTCCGCGACCTTCAGGTTGTCGACGAGTGCGCTTTCGATCTCATAGGTCGACAGGCGGTGACCCGCGACGTTCATCACGTCGTCGATCCGGCCGAGGAGCCAGTAGTAGCCGTCCTCATCCCGTTTCGCGCCGTCGCCGGTGACGTAGGTCTCCGGACCGTACTTCCCGAAGTAGGTCTGCACGTACCGGTCCGGGTCGCCCCAGATCGTGCGCGCGATCGCCGGCCAGGGTCGCTTCAGCACCAGATAGCCGCCTCCGCCGAGGCTCACGGTTCGGCCGTTCTCGTCGACAACGTCCGCCTCGATGCCCGGGAAGGGGAACGTCGCCGATCCGGGCTTCAACGGGGTGATCCCCGGAAGCGGCGTGATCAAGATCGCGCCCGTCTCCGTCTGCCACCAAGTGTCGACGACCGGACAGCGCTCGCCCCCGATGTACCGCCAGTACCAGACCCACGCTTCGGGATTGATCGGCTCGCCGACGGTGCCGAGCAGCCGGAGCGAGGACAGGTCGTGCTTCTCCGGGTACTCGGGACCCCACCGCATGAAGGCCCGGATCGCCGTCGGGGCCGTGTAGAGGATCGTGGCCCCGTACTTCTCCGCGATCTCCCACAGGCGGTCCTTGTCGGGCCAGTCCGGCGCTCCCTCGTAGATGATCCCCGTGGTGTGGTTCGCCAGCGGCCCGTACACGATGTAGGAGTGGCCGGTGACCCAGCCGATGTCGGCCGCACACCAGTACACGTCGTCCTGCTGGATGTCGAAGATCATGCGGTGCGTGGCGGCGACCTGCGTGAGGTAGCCGCCCGTGGCGTGGGCGATGCCCTTCGGCTTGCCGGTCGTCCCGCTCGTGTAGAGCAGGTACAACAGGTCCTCGGCGTCCAGCTCCTCCGGTTCGCACTCGGGCTGCTGATCGGCGATCAGTTCGTGGTACCACTGGTCACGACCCGGCGTGAATGGATGGTCGTCCCCGGTGCGCCGAACGGTGACGACGTGCTCGATCGACGGGCAGCCCTTGACGGCATCGTCGGCGTTGACCTTGAGGGGCACGACCTGGCCTCGACGATATCCGCCGTCGGCGGTGACCAGAACCTTGGCTTGTGCATCGTTGATGCGATCTCGCAGGGCTTCGGCGGAGAAGCCGCCGAACACGACCGAGTGTGGAGCCCCGATCCGCGCGCAGGCGAGCATCGCGACCGGGAGCTCGGGCACCATGCCGAGGTAGATCGCCACGCGATCCCCCTTGCGAACGCCGAGGGCCTTCAGGGCGTTCGCGAACCGGCAGACCTCGTCGAGCAGCTCCTTGTAGGTGATCGTGCGCTCCTCGCCCGGCTCGCCCTCCCAGTGATAGGCGACCTTGTCTCCGCCACCCGCCTCGACGTGCCGGTCGAGGCAGTTGTACGAGGCGTTGAGCGTGCCGCCCACGAACCACTTCACCCACGGAGGCGTCCACTCCATGACCCGGTCCCAGCGCTTGAACCACTGGAGGCGCTCCGCCTGGTCCGCCCAGAACCCGTCGGGGTCGGCCTCGGCGCGGTCGTAGACCGACCGGTCCTGGATCAGGGCACGCGCCCGGAAGGCCTCGGGTGGATCGAAGACCCGCTCCTCGGAGAGCAGCGCGGCGATGTCCTGCTGGTCCTCCGACATGGCGTTCGAGACCTCCTGGTTTGCGGGCTTCCGGAGCAACGCATCGTACGGCCGGCGACCCGACCAGGGCCAGCCTGGAGGGCCCGAGCGGCGGGGGGAGCGCTCCCCGCGCCGACACCCCTCGAGCCGGGTACTTGCATCCGTGCCTGGGAGGGGCCAGCATCGTGCCTAAGAGGCCGCGATGGCGGCCTCGAGGCCTGTCCCAGCCCCCGGCAGGGGGTGGCGGGAGGGGCGAAACGGGGGAAGGAGGCCCACGTGGCCATGTACGAGGCGTACTGCGTGAAGTGCCGAGCCAAGCGTGAGTTCGAGGGCTCGGTCGTCGAGCTCAAGAACGGTCGGAAGGCTGCTCAGGGCACGTGCCCGGTCTGCGGCACGAAGGTCATGCGCATCCTGGGCAAGAGCGCCACCTAGCACCCGGCCCGGCCGGCCGCCCGACCCGCGGGCGGTTCGGCTCCGGCCCTCCTGGCCTCGGCGAGCGCAGACCAGGTTCAGCTCAGCCGAGACAGAAGCTGTTCCGCCGTGAAGACGGCCGAGCCAGCGCTCCGCTGGTGCCGCTCGGCCAAACCGGCCACCGTCGTCTGCTCGAACACCCCTTGGATCGCGCGAGCCACATCGCCCCAGAATCCCTGGAGGCCGCAGCGCGAGTCGGCGAAGCACGTGTGATCGGTGGGCTCGAGACAGAACATCGGATAGAGCTGGCCCTCGATCGCGTCCGCGATCTGCGCCACGGTGATCTCGGCCGGATCGCGCGCGAGCCGGCACCCGCCGCCGGCGCCGCGGAAGCTCTCCACCAGTCCGGCCTTGTGCAGCGCGCCGAGCTGCTGCTCGAGGAACCGCAGCGGGATCTGCTGCGCCTGCGCGATCTCGCGCGCCGGCACGAGCCCCTCGCCATCACGTCGGAGCGAGAGCTCGATCATCGCGCGGATGGCGTACTCGAGCTTCTGGGAGATCTTCAGCATGGTAGCGAACCTCCTGGTCAGCGTAGGCACGGGCTCCAGGGGTGTCAACGAGTGACGCTCGAAGGCACTTGTCCGAGCGCGGCGCCGGGCGGCGGGAGGCGCGCCTGACCGGCGGCTAGACTCGCCCCGTGCTCCCGGTCGTGCCCGCCCGATCTACCTCCCTGATCGTCGCCTCGAACCGCGGACCGATCACGTTCGAGCGCGGACGCGACGGCACGGTCGAACCCAATCGCGGCGCCGGCGGACTCGTGACGGCGCTCATCGGCGCGCTGCAGGACGCCGGTGGGCTGTGGGTCGCCGCCGCCATGTCCGACGGCGACCGGGAGATGGCCGCCGCTTCGGAGGACGGACGGATCGACATGCTGCCCTTCGGCGGGTCCTACCGGCTCCGGTACCTCGATATCCCACCCGAAGTCTACGACGGCTACTACAACGGGATCTCGAACGGGGTCCTGTGGTTCGCCCACCACTATCTGTGGGACACGGTCCACTCGCCGGCCTTCGGCGACGAGGTGGACGCGGCCTGGGCGCAGTACGTCGAGGTGAACCGCCGGTTCGCGCAGTGCCTGGCGGAGGAGGGCGAACGAGCCGGAGGGGAGCCCGCGTATCTCGTCCAGGACTACCACCTGGCGCTCGTCCCCCGGTTCCTGCGCGAGCTCCGCCCGCAGTCGATGATCGCGCACTTCTCGCATACCTCCATGGCCGGCCCCACGTACTTCCGGATGCTGCCCACCGACATCCGCCAGCAGCTGCTCCAGGGCATGCTCGGCGCGGACGTCCTCGGGTTCCACTCCCCGGCCTGGGCGGAGAACTTCATGCTCTCCGCCCGCCAGCTGTCCGGCACCCGAGTCGATCTCGCGCGTTCCCGGATCCACGCCGAGGGCCGGGATGTCGCCGTTCGGATCCACCCGATCTCGGTCGACGGCCGGGCGATGCGCGAGAGCGCCTCGACGACGGAGGTTCGCGACCTCCGCCGCCAGCTCAGCCGCTGGCGCGGCGAAGCACGACTGATCCTGCGGGTCGACCGGCTCGAGCTCACGAAGAACATCGTCCGGGGCTTCCGCGCCTACGAGCTGCTGCTGAAGCGCGACCCGTCATGGCGTGGGCGTGTGCGGTTCCTCGCGTTGCTCTCCCCTTCACGGATGCACGTGCCCGAGTACCGGGAGTACACGGAGGAGAGCCTGGCGGAAGCCGAGCGGATCAACGGCGAGCTCGCGGAAGACGGATGGTCACCGATCGAGGTCCGGTTGCGCGAGGACTACCCGGGTGCGCTCGCCGCGTACGGGCTCTACGACGTCCTGTTCGTGAACCCGGTGATCGACGGGATGAACCTCGTTGCGATGGAGGGACCATTGCTGAATCGCCACCAGGGTGTCTTGGTGTTGTCGCGCAACGCCGGGGCGTTCGGGCGGCTCGGCCGCTATGCCGTGAGCGTGAACCCCTTCGACCTCGACGAGATGTGCGACGCGCTCCGCACCGCGCTCGAGATGCCGATGGACGAGCGCACGCGGCGGGCCCGGGGCCTATCCCGGTTGGTGCTCGCCAACCCTCCCGCTCGATGGGTCGGCTCGCAGCTCGACGACCTCGAGCGCGTGCGACGGCGGGCAGAGCTTCGCGCTGCGGCCGGCCCTCAGACGAGCTGACGCAAGAACGCCACGAGCCCGGCAGGACCGTCGACCGCGACATCCGCTGCGTTCAGCAGCGCCACCGGCGTCTCGCGACCGCGAACGGCGACCTTCACCGTCCCGACCCCCGCTCGAGCAAGTCGATCGAGCGCGGCGAAGGCGTCGAGATCGGCATGATCGTCCCCGGCGTAGAGCACGGCCTTCAGCGCGTGCTCGCCGGCGAGCCGCTCGATGGCTCCCCCTTTCAACGGACGATCGGGGGGGACCAGCTCGAGCACCATCTTGCCCTCGATGAGGCGGAGTCCGCCGTCGGTCGCGACCGGCTGCAGCGCAACGAGGAGCGCGGCCCGTGCCTCCTTGGGGTCGGGAGCCTGCCGGTAGTGCACCGCGATCGACGAACCCTTGTCTTCGACCCATGCCTGAGGAACGATCGACGAGGCCGACCGCACGAGCGGCGCGACGGCCGCGACGAGCTCGGGCGCCTCGTCTTCGGACTCGAGCCCGTACAGGCCGAAGTAGCGAAGGTGCGGCACGTCCAGGAGCGCGGCCACCTCCTCGGAGCGTCGTCCCGTGACGATGCCGACCAGCCGGTATCGCTCGGCGAGGGCGGCGAGGACCTCATGGACGTCATCGGCGGGACGAGCCAGCTCGGGACGAGCGACGATCTCGGAGAGCGATCCGTCGAAGTCCAGCAGGATCCCGGACGAGGAGGCGCGCTCGCGGAGCGCCTCGAGATCAGGCGACGAGATCGGCGTAGTCGTTGCCGAGGTAGATCGCGACTTGGACCGAACGATCGACGTCGGAGCCGGCTTGGAGCTTGGCCACCCGCACGTCGTCCAGGTCCCCGAAGAAGTCGTTCGCCAGGAACTCCGCCTCGACCTTGTCGTCGGCAGAGCGGTAGTAGATCGTCGTGACGTCGACCGTCGCGGGAGCGTCGTCGACCGGCTGAGCCTCTTCATAGCCGTACTGGTCGATGAGCGCCGTCAGCGTGTCGCCGGCGAGACCGCTCACGCCCGCCCCGTTGAACACGGCGATCCTCGTCCCGGCGACCGTCGGGCTCGGCACGGGATCGGGCTCGGTGGCCTCGCTCGGCGACGGTGACGGCGATTCGGAAACGACGGGTCCGCCGTCCGGAACCGCGCCGGTGCCGCCGCCGCCCTGCGCCTCGGGGAACGCCTGGTTGATCAGCAGGACGCCCCCCACCGCGAGGGCGACGATGATCGCGAACCTGAGTGTGCTCGCAGCCACGGAGAGGTAATAGCTCCTGGTCGTCGAGGGTTCGTGCCGGCCCATCCTACCCGCGAGCGCCGGAACGCCCAAGCCGCTCGGCCAGGCGCGCGCGCCGGCGGGCGTCGCGGAGGCGGCGGAGCCGGCGAACCAGGACCGGGTCGTACGCAAGGGCGTCGGGCGAGTCGACCGCTCGGACCAGGAGCTGGTGGTAGCGGGTCGGCGTCAGGCCCCACCGCTCGCGGATCTCGCGGGCCTTCGAGCGTTCCCCTCGAGGCCGGGAGCGCTCGAAATCGAGCAGCTCACTCGTCGGCGGCTCGGTCGATCTGGTGACCGATCTGGAAGAGGCTTCGCCGATCGCACGCATACGACCAGGGTAGCAACGGGCTCCGACGCGGCGGGCGCTCAGCCGGCGAGGGCTCGGATCTGCCGCACCGCGACCGTGAGGGAAGCGAGGTCGCTGGCTTCCTCGAGCGCGAGGCCTCGCATGAACCGACCGAGCCGCTTCGCGGCGTCGCGGTTACGAGTCATCAGCGCCTCCACGGCCTCGTCGGCCGTTCCGCCCACGGACTGCTCGAGCGCCAGCTCGGCCAGCCGGCGGCGTGCGGTGAGCAGGTCGTCCTCGATGGCCTGTACGGCCCACCGGTGCCACCGCGTCCCCGTCGGGACCTCCGCGAGTCGGCCTTCGAGCCAGTCGATGAACGCGACGTCGCCGACCAGGAAGAACGCGCGCGTGACCTCTTCGACGGACCGCCCCGTCTCGGTTGCGACGCTCACGACGTTCGGACCGTGCACCAGGAACGGCAGGATCACGTGGCGTCTCGCGAGCTCCTCGGGAACGCCCCGATCCATCAGGCTCCATGCCTCTCGCTCCCGCTGCTGCCGCCATGACTCCGGCGCAGCAGCCGTCACCGCTTCGGCGAAGCGGCGGAAAAGCTCTTGGTGCGCCTCGATGGCCCGGCCGAGCTGGCCGGGCGCGTTCTGCAGGTACCAGCGAGCGGTCACCTCGACCAGCCGGTCCACGGCCGCCATCAGCTCGTCCAGCAGGGCGGGCGTGAGCGACCCGACGAGGGACTCGATCGCATCCCACCGGGCGACCGCGCCGGTGACGTCGCGCGCGATCCGGTAGGCCCGAACGACGTCTCCGGCCTCGGCCCCCGTTTCGGACACGAGTCGGGAAACGAACGTGATCCCCTGGGAGTTCACGACGTCGTTCGCGACGATCGTCGCGATGAGCTCGCGACGCAGCGGGTGCTCGGGCAACAGGTCGCCGAACCGTTCGACGACCTCCTTCGGGAAGTACGCGCGGAGGTCTTGCTCCAGATACTTCGAGTCCGGGAGCGCCGACCCGAGCAGCGCGCTGGTTAGGCTCATCTTCGCGTACGCGAGGAGGACGGCGAGCTCGGGGCGGGCCATGCCGCGACCCGCGCGACGGCGCTCGGCCATCTCCTCGCCCGACGGAAGGCCCTCGAGCGCCCGATCCAGGAGACCCTGCGCCTCCAGGGACTGCATCAGGTCCTCGTAGGCCTCCATCCGATGGGGCGACTGCTCGCTCTCCTGGGAAAGGATCTGCGCCTGCAGGAAGTTGTCGTACAGGACGTGACGGACGACGTCCTGTTCGACCTGTTGCAGCAGGACGTTCCGCTCCGCAAGCGCGAGCTGGCCGCGTTGCACCGCAAGGCCGAGGAGGATCTTCAGGTTCACCTCGTGGTCGGAGCAGTCCACCCCGCCGGAGTTGTCGATGAAGTCGGTGTTGATGCGCCCCCCGCCGAGCGCGTATTCCACCCTTCCCCGCTGCGTGAAGCCGAGGTTTCCTCCCTCGGCCACCACCCGAGCCCGCAGCTCGTTGCCGTTCACGCGGAGGGCGTCGTTGACCCGGTCGCCGGCGTCCGCGTTCGTCTCGGTGGAAGCCTTGACGTAGGTCCCGATGCCGCCGTTGTAGAGCAGGTCGACCGGCGCGCGAAGGATCGCCGAGATCAACCCGTCGGGTGTGAGCTCCTCCGTCTCGATCCCGAGCGCCAACCGCGCCTCGGGCGAGATGGGGATCGACTTGGCGGTGCGCGGCCACACGCCGCCGCCGGGCGAGATCTTCGACCGGTCGTAGTCGTCCCAGCTCGACCCGGACAGCTCGAACAGGCGGCGCCGCTCGGCGTACCCGGTCGCCGGACTCGGCGCCGGGTCGACGAACACGTGCCGGTGATCGAAGGCGCTGACGAGGCAGATCTGCTCCGACTGCAGCATGCCGTTCCCGAATACGTCTCCCGACATGTCGCCGATGCCCACGACGGTGAACGGCTCGTTCTGGACGTCGGTGCCGATCTCGCGGAAATGTCGGTTGACGGATTCCCACGCGCCGCGCGCCGTGATCGCCAGGTTCTTGTGGTCGTACCCGGCCGAGCCGCCCGACGCGAAGGCGTCTCCGAGCCAGAATCCGTGCTCGGCTGCGACCGCGTTCGCAGTATCGGAGAACGCGGCCGTCCCCTTGTCCGCCGCGACGACGAGGTAGGGATCGTCCTCGTCGTGGACGATCACGTGCTCGGGGTGCACGACGCGACCGTCGTGCAGGTTGTCCGTGACTTCGAGCATCCCGTGCATGAACGTGACGTACGCCCGTGTCACCTCTTCCTTCAGCGCCTTCGGATCGGCGATCTGTCGCTTCAGCACGAAGCCGCCCTTCGAGCCGGTCGGGACGATCACGGCGTTCTTGACCATCTGGGCCTTCATCAGGCCGAGGACCTCGGTGCGGTAGTCCTGTCGCCGGTCGGACCACCGGATCCCACCGCGCGCGACCTTGCCGCCGCGCAGGTGCACCGCCTCCATCTCGGTCGAGTAGACGAAGATCTCGTACAAAGGGGTCGGCCTGGGCATCTCGGGCACGGAGGCCGAGTGGAACTTGAAGGACATCGAGGTCCTGCCCGGCTTGTAGGCGTTCGTGCGAACGGTGGCGTCGATGACGCCGAGCGCGTTGCGGAGGATCCGATCCTGTTCGAGGGACTTCACGGCGTCGAGATCGGCGAGGATCTGGGACCGGATGGCGTCCGGCGCCTCGGGGTCGCGTGGGCCGGAGGGATCGAACTTCGCCTCGAACAGGTGGATCAGCGCGGCGGCGATGTGCGGATGCGCGGCGAACGCGTCGTTCTTGTACTCGACCGGGAAGCTGGCATTCACCCGATGGTGGTACTTGCGGTACGCCCGCAGGATCTGGACCTGCCGCCAGTCGAGACCGGCCGTCACGACGAGCCGGTTCAGGGAGTCGGATTCGCTCTCCCCCTTCCAGACCGCGACGATGGCGTCGGCGATCCTTCCTGCGATCTCGTCCACGTCGAGCGGTCGCTGGTCCGCCCCGAGAACACCGAAGTCGTGCAGGTGGCGGTCGTCGTCGCCGAGCAGTGTCGTCGGCCACTCCTCGACGACGCGAAGTCCGAGCGACTCGAGCGTGGGGACGAAGTCCGACAGCTGGATCTTTCCGCCGACCTTGTAGAGGCGGACGCGCGTGAGCGTCTCTCCGTCCTGGGTCTGGTTCCCGAGGCCGACGACGAAGGCGTTGTCGCCGTGCTCGAGCTCCTCGAAATGCAGGATGTCCTCGACCGCAAGGTCCACGCTCGTCGAGCTCTTGTAGTAGTCGGGGAAACGATGGGCCCAACGGTCGAACAGGACGTGCGCACCGGTGTCGCCGTGGAGCTCGACGAGGCGCTCGAGCAGCCGGTCGTCCCAGGTCCGTGCGATCTCGACCACCTCTCGCTCGAGCTCGCCGAACGGCACGTCGGGGATCTCGCCGATCGCGACGTGCACGGTGTAGTGCAGTTGCGCGAGCCCGCTCTCCCCGAACCGGAGGTGCTCGTCGATCGAGGATCCCTTGAAGCGGCGAAGGAACACCTCTCGCAGGCGCTGGCCGACCTCGGGGTTGTAGCGGTCGCGAGGAAGGGCTACCAGCAATGAGACGCTCCGGCCGTACAGGTCCCGCCGGACGAACAGGCGTACGTGTTGCTGCTCCTGGAGGTGGAGCAGGCCCATCACCTGCGCGCGGAGCTCCGCGGTCGACGCGGCGAACAGCTCGTCCTTGGGGAAGCTCGCGAAGATCGAGACCACGGCCTTGTGGTCGTGCGATCCCTCGAACAGGTCCTCGGCCTCGACGATCTGGCGGAGCTTGCGGTTGAGCAGCGGCGTCTTGCCGGCCGACTCCATGTAGGCCTTCGAGGTGAACAGGCCGACCATGCGCGCCTCACCGACGATCCGCCCGTCGGGTGAGACCCGCCGAACGCCGATGTAATCCATCCGCGCGCGGCGGTGCACCGTCGAGGGACGGTTCGTCTTCGAGTAGATCAGCAGGTCGCCGCCCTCGATCCGGCCTCGGAGGTTCGGCTCGATCGTGGACAGCGGCACGGGCTCCTCGTAGGCCGACCATCCGCCCTTCGAAAGGATGCCGAGGGCGCTGTCCTGCACCGTCGCGAGCGCACGCCCCTCGGGCAGGTCGACGAGCTCGTACTCGCGATACCCGAGGAAGATGAAGTTGAGATCGAGCAGCCATCCGAGGAACGCGACCGTCTCCTCGACCTCGTCCTGTCCGTAGAGCGTTCCGCCCGCCTTTGCGATCTCGATCATCCCCTTGACGGCGTCCTTCATCGCATCGAAATCGCGGACCGCCAGGTGGACGTCGCCGAGGATGTGACGGATCGAGGACTCGAGGTCCGCCATCTCCGATCCCGGGAGCCGGCGGTCGATCTCGAAGTGCATGACGGACTCGTGGCTCCGGGCCTCGCGGACATGCAGGACCCGCTCGAAACGTCCGTCTGGGCCGCGCTCGGCCCCGATGACGGGGTGGATCACCCGGCGGAAGCCGAGGCCGCGCGCGTCGAGCTCCTCGTTCACCGAGTCGAACAGGAACGGAGCGTCGAGCGTGTTCGTCTCGAGAACGGTCCCGATGGTCTCGTACCCGTCCTCAGCCCGGGACGGGTTGAACACCCGCACGGCGACCTTGTCCTTGCGGCGACCGTCCGCGAGCCGGAAGGCCCCCAGCACGAGTCCCAGGAGCTCGTCGGGCCCAAGGTCGGCGAGGTCGGCGGGCGAGAGGCGCCGCGTGAAAGTGTTTGCGAAAGCGGCGACGGCGTCGGCCTGCTCGGCGGGCACCTGGGACGGGATGCGCTCGACCAGCTGGTCGAGCAGGGTCCGCTGTTCCCGCGCGGCTTCGTCCGTCGCGCTCACGGCACCATCGTACCGCCGAGCGGGAACCGCCCTCCGACCTGCGCCTTTATCCCGGGACCGGAACGGCCGAGTGAGAAGATGGAGACCCCTCCCCCCGGGACACATCTATGGCCGAGATGGCACACGACGACACGGGATCCCGCGCCGAGCGGCGCGAACTGCGTTCCGTCGCGCAGCTCCGGTTCCTGCACACCCTTGCGCTCCGGCTGACCGCGCTCGACGACGTGCCCGCGATCGGCCAGGCGATCTCCGGTGAGCTCAAGACATTGATCGACTACCACAACTGCCGCATCTATCTGTTGCAGCCCGACGGCGAGACCCTCTACCCGGTCGTCTTCCGCGGCTCGCTGGGCGAGTACCACGGCGAGACCTACGAGGAGCTCGTCACGAAGGTCGGCGAGGGCTTCACTGGCCGTGCCGCGGAGACCGGCCAGACGTACTACGCGGCGGACGCGCTGCGCGACGACGTCGGGGTTCAGATCGAGGGGACCTCGGAGATCGAGGAATCGATCCTGTGCGTCCCGATGAAGGTAGGCGATCACGTGACCGGCGTGATCGTGCTGTCGAACCTCGGGATCGACCAGTTCGAGGAGGACGACATCCGCCTGCTCGAGGTCCTGGCGTCGCATGCGGCCGTGGCCTTCGAGAACGCGCGCCTGCTGCAACAGGAGCGCGAAGCCGCCGAGACGGCGTCGGCCCTGCTCCGGCTGTCCCAGGCGTTGACGGGAGCTCACGACACGACGACGGTGCTCGACCGCGCCGTTGCGGCACTTCCGCTCATGATCGATGCCGCCATCGTCGCGGCCTACGTCCACGATCGTGAGGCGGGGGTGTTCCGCGCGGTGGCACAACGAGGGATCGCGCTCGAGCGGGCCGCGTTGGTTCCCGATATCCCCGCCGAGGTCGCGATCTCGATGTTCGCGCCCCTCACCGAACCGTTCGTGATCCCGGCCGACCACGTTGCAGCCGTCCCGACCGAGCTGCCGACCGCCGACGGTCCGAGAGCCACGCTCGTCATCCCGCTCGGCCGAAGACCGGATGCGCTCGCGGTCATCGTCGCCGTGGCGCTCGATGCCACCTCGACCTTCGGCGAGCACGAGATCGCCCTCGGGCACGGGATCGGCGACATCGTGTCCCTCGCGCTCGGAAGCGCCAAACGCGTCCACGAGCTCGAGCGCTTCCACGAGCTCGTCGAGAGCATCGACGCGATCTTCTGGGAGGCGGACCCGGAGACGTTCACCTTCTCGTTCCTGTCTCGCCGGGCCGCGCTCGTTCTGGGCGCTCCCGAGGACCCGAGCAAGGCTCCGAGTGCGTGGGGCGAACACGTCCATCAGCGAGACCGGGCCGCGGCCATCGCCGCGCTCCGGAGCCGCCTCGCCACGCCCGGCGACGACGTCAGTCTCGAGTACCGGGCGCTCGGTGAGGAAGCGGAGCCGCTGTGGCTCCGCGACACCGTCCACGTCGGCACCGACGCGCGTGGGGAACGCCAGCTCCGAGGGATGATCGTCGACATCACCGAGCGCAAGCGAGCCGAGCAGGCGCTCAAGCGCAGCGAGCAGAAGTACTCGGAGGCCTTCCGGCGCGAACGTGATGCGACGCAGCAGCTGCGGGCACTTGACGACATGAAGAACACGTTCCTTGAGGCGGTCTCGCACGACCTGCGGACGCCACTCACCTCGATCCTGGGCTCCGCGCTCACCCTGGAGCAGGCCGGCCTGGAGATCCCGCGAGACGATGCGCTCGATCTGGTGCGGCGGATCGCGGCGAACGCTCGCAAGCTCGAGCGCCTGCTCTCGGACCTCCTCGACCTGGACCGGCTGCAGCGAGGGATCGTCTCGCCGCAGCTCCGGCCGACGGACGTGGGAGCCCTCGTGGCGCAGTCCGTCCAGGAGTCCGAGCTGCTCGGGGGCCGGCAGATCGAGCTCTCGACCGTGGGGCTCATCGTCAACATCGATGCCGCGAAGGTGGAGCGGATCGTCGAGAATCTGCTCGCGAACGCCGCGCGGCATACGCCTGCCGGGACGCCGCTGTGGATCCGGGTGACCGGGGAGCCAGGCGGCGGTGTCCTCATCGCGGTCGACGATGCCGGTCCGGGAGTTCCCGACGGCATGAAGGAGGCGGTGTTCGAGGCGTTCCGTCAGGGCGACGGCGGTCCGAACCCCTCACCGGGCGTCGGCGTCGGCCTGTCCCTCGTCGCTCGCTTCGCCGAGCTCCACGGCGGCCGCGCGTGGGTCGAGGACCGGCCCGGCGGGGGCGCCTCGTTCCGCGTGTACCTTCCCGACGCATCCGGCTGACCGGGACATGGCCGACCTCGTCATCGCGGGTTCGCTGATCGTCGACGGAACGGGATCCCCGCCCCGGCCCGGGACCCTCGTGGTCACCGGCGACCGGATCGAAGACGTCCTCGGCCCGCAGGAGCCTGAGCCACCCGCGGCGCACCGGATCGACGGTTCGGGCCGGGTCGTGGCACCGGGTTTCGTGGACGTTCACAGCCACTCGGACCTCACGGCGCTCGTCGAGCCGACGATGGACTCGATGCTTCGCCAGGGTGTGACCACGCTCGTCGTCGGCAACTGCGGCGGATCGGCATATCCGGTGAGCGGCGCCGCCGAGATGGCGGCGCTCGCCGGGGCCGATCCCTCAGGGCTCACCTTGGACTGGGGCACCTTCGGCGAGTACCTCGAACGCGTCGACGCGGCCCGTCCGGCCCTCAACCTTGCCGCGCTCGTCGGTCACGGCACGCTTCGCGGAGCCGTGATGGG
>Ga0214471_10002281_pt1 | contig 15076 bp, 14 predicted proteins | sample RVTome_5_FD_207665 | JGI IMG/M metagenome (GOLD analysis project Ga0214471, IMG submission 207665) | Soil microbial communities from uranium-contaminated site in the Upper Colorado River Basin, Wyoming, United States - RVT142D155 | ecosystem: Environmental > Terrestrial > Soil > Contaminated >... | reverse complement strand
TGCTGTCGTTGCGCCGCTGCCGCGGGAAATCCCATGGCATCGTGGCCGCCGGCGCAGCCTGATCATTCGTGTACACCCCCTGCCGCCTATCGGCGTGTGTGATCGAAAGGGCGCGCGGCGGGGCCGCGTCGTCCCGCTACGGGGCTACGTCCCTGATTTGTTGGCGCGCCCGGCAGGACTTGAACCTGCGACCCCATGCTTAGAAGGCACGTGCTCTATCCAGCTGAGCTACGGGCGCCCGAAGGCCTCGGCCGGCGCGCTTGAAGTCCGGGCCGCCTGCGGCCGCTGCCTCAGTGGGTCCAGCGGCTGAGACGCTCGTACTTGAAGTTGTCGGCGTAAACCTTTGGTTTGACTTTTCTTTCGTGCGGCCGTTCGACGTTGTACATGAGGCCCTCCTGCTGGGCGTAGGCGATCGCCTCCTCCAGCGTGTCGAAGCGCAGGCGCAGCTGGGCGCGGGTGTCGGCCGAGGAGGTCCAGCCCATCAGCGGCTCCACCTGGCGGGGCGCCGTCGGCTCGAACTCCATGACCCATCTGCGGCCGCCGGCGCGGCCCGACTGCATGGGGTTCTTCGGCGGCTGATAGATCCGTACCTGCATGGCGTTGCCCGCTCGCGGCCCGTTCCCGGTTGATTCGCGCCGCATGATAGCCGCTGTCCGGCCGCGCGCAACGGCTTTGATCGCACTTTAGGGGCCGGCCTGCGCCGCGGCTCAGGTGGCGGCCTGCGCCGCGGCCAGAGCCGGCTCGTCGGGCACTGTGGCGGCCTCGGCGGCGGCGAAGTCGACGTGGATGTGGTTGCCGTCGGGGTCGTGGAGGTTCACCTGGACGATGCCGAAGCCGGGCACCACGCCGATGCGGTACGCCTCGCCGCGGCGCCTCAGCAGCGCCAGGAAGTCCGCCAGCCCCTCGGCGGCGAAGGCGAAGTGCTCCAGCCGCAGCTCGCCCTCGGGCGCCGGCTGGGCGCTCACCTCGACCAGGTGAACCGTCGCCTGCCCGCCGCAGTAGAGCCAGGCGCCGCCGAAGGCGAAGGGCGGGCGCGGCCCCAGGGTCATGCCGAGCACCTCAATGTAGAACGCCTGCAGGGCCGCCAGATCGGCGGTGCGCAGGTTCACGTGGTCGAGTCGGGCGAGCGCCATGGTCGCGGGTCCTCCAGCTGGGTGTACGGCGGGCGGTGGAGGGGTGGTCGGGGCGAGAGGATTTGAACCTCCGACATCCTGCTCCCAAAGCAGGCACTCTACCAGGCTGAGCTACGCCCCGATGCGCGGAAAACCTAGGCTTTGGGGCCTGCTTGAGCAAGCGCAAAGCTGGCCTGGGGCGCAACGGGCTTCACAGAATTGATCCAACCGTTCCGAGAATTCCTTCTGCACCCTCTGTTCTCGTGACACCGTCGTCTCCTCACCGTGCGCCGCAAAATGCCCGCGTGTCACCCGTGGGCGCGCGCTGGCTCGGCCATGGCGGCCGCAAAGTGCTCATGGTCGGCAACCTCTTCGGCCGCGAGCTCGGCGACGAGTTCTACATGACCCTGCCGAAGCTGCTGCACGGCTTCATCCGGCTCGGCTGCAACGTGCAGGTCTTCAACGACCGCGAGGTGGCGCGCGGCTCGACCCCGCTGCTGTCGAGCTCCGCCGGACGGGCCGCGGTCAACCGAAAGCTGCTGAAGACCTGCGAGAACTTCCGGCCGGAACTGGTCCTGCTCGGCCACTGTGAGGTGATCGGCAACGCCACGCTGGAGGCCCTGCGCGCGACCTGGCCCGGCCTGCGCATCGCCTACCGCAACGTGGATACCCTGACCGACGCCAAGAACCGCGCGCGCATCCGCCGCCGCGCCGAGGCCGTCGACGCCATCTTCGTCACCACGGCAGCGCCGATCCACGGCGTCCCTCCCGACAGCCGCACCACGGCTTTCTTCATACCAAACCCGGTCGACCCGGCCATCGACGTGGGGCGCTCCTTCGCCCGCAGCAATCAGGAGCACGACCTCTTCTTTGCAGTCGGCAAGGCCGACGAGCGCCTGCGCTTCGTCCAGTCCGTCTTGCAGCGGCTGCCGGGACTGCGCGCGGACCTGCGCGGCCCGCGCGGTCGTCCGCCCGTCAGGGGCTGCGGCTACTTCGATGCCTTGGCCAATGCGCGGATGGCACTCAGCATCAGCCGCCCCGACAATATCTATCTCTACGCCTCCGACCGCATGAGCCAGCTGCTCGGCAACGGGTTGCTGACCTTCGTGGCCCGCACGACCGGCTTCCAGGACCTCTTCGGCGACGACGAGATCGCCTTCTACGACGACCTGGATGACTTGGTGGACAGGCTCGACTTCTTCGCGCGCCACGACGACGAGCGCCGCCGCATTGCCGAGGCCGGCTGGCGCGCCGCGCATTCGCTGTTTGCGTCGCACCGGGTCGCGAAGTACATCCTGGAGCGCAGCTTCGACGAGCCCCTGTCCGAGAGCTACCCTTGGCTAGCAGCGATAGAAACCAGCAAGCGGGAAGGCCGACGGAAGCCGGCCGGCGGCTCTATCGCTTCCTGACGCGCATCGAGGTTGTCGCCGCCGTCTATATCGTCGTGCTCTGCGCCGCCTTCGTGCTGGAGACCCGGCTCCACCGCAACCTCTTCTACGCCGTCGCCCTGCCGGTCTTTCTGCTGCAGCTCACGGCCGTCGACTGGCGCCGCCTGACGGACTCGGCCATTGCGAAGCTGGCGCTCGGCTACCTCGCCTACTTCCTGCTGTCGGGCCTGTGGAGCGACGGCTTCTCCTGGGCCGCCTTCGCCGACCTGCTGCGGGTCAGCCTGCTGTTGCTGCTGTTCGTCCTGATCACCCTGCAACTGGGGACCCGGTCCAGCGGATTTCCCGACCGCCTCTTCGTCTGGTTCGCGGCCAGCGCGGGCGCCAGCCTGGTGGCGGTCTTCACCGCCGCCGCCCTCGGCCTGCTGCCCTTCGGCCTGCGCTTCACCGGTTTCGGGCTCGCCGCGCATCCCATCGTCGGCGCCACGCTCTACGGCGTCGCGCTGCTGGTGGCGGCCTGCGAGCTGCTGCCGCGCGCGGCTGGCTGGCGCGCGCGCCTCGCCTGGCTGGCGGTCGTCGCGCTCTGCGCCGCCTTCATGCTGCTGTCCGGCAGCCGAGGACCGCTGCTGGCGCTGGCCGCTGCGCTGGCTGTCGGCCTCGCCGTCGCCGACCGCCGCGCCGCGCTGGGCGTCCTCCTGCTGGTCGCCGCCGCCATTGCCGCCGGCGTGCTGTTCGACCTGCGCCCGATCGAGATCCTCTACGAGCGTGGCCAGAGCGGCCACTTCGAAATCTGGCAGCAGGCGCTGTCGGCCATCGCCGAGCGTCCCTGGCTCGGCTACGGCAGCCTTACGGATATCGACTTCGTGGGCAAGCACGGGCCGGGCCGCTCGCCGCACAACCTGCTGCTCGCCAACCAGCTCTACGGTGGCCTGCCGGCGAGCCTGCTGCTCGCCGCCCTGCTGCTGCTGGCAACGCGCCAGGCGTGGCTGGCCCAGCGCGGCGGCCAGCCGGTCTACCTCGTGCTGCTGGTCTTCGGCCTGGCCGCCTCGCTCTTCGACACGCGCAGCCTGGTGCAGAACCTCGGCCGGGAATGGATCACGCTCTGGCTGCCGATCGGGCTGCTGGCGGCACAGGACGCGCTGCGGCGCGGTCGCAGCCCCTCATAGGTCCTTGGGCAGCGCGCCGAAGAGGGCGCGGGCGAGCGCTTTGGCCTCCTCGTCGAGCGGCTGCGGGCTGAGGTCGAGCCCCTTCGCCAGCACGCCCGTGATGAGCTCGAGCGCCTCGATGCGGGCGAACTTCTTGTCCTCGGCGGGAACCACGTGCCAGGGCGCGATCTGCGTCACGGTGCGCGCGACCATCTCCTCGACCGCCACCTCATAGTCCGGCCGGCGGTCGCGGTTGCGGAAGTCCTCGTAGGTCAGCTTCCAGCGCTTCAGGGGATCGTTCAGCCGCTGCTCGAAGCGCCTCAGCTGCTCCTCCGCGCTGATGTGCAGGAAGATCTTCACGATGCGCGCGCCGTCGTCGCTCAGCATGCGCTCGAACTCGTTGATCTCGCGGTAGGCGCGCGACCACTGCTCGCGCGTGGCCAGGCCCTCCACCCGCTCGACCAGCACGCGGCCGTACCATGAGCGGTCGAACACGGCGATGGCGCCGCAGGGCGGCAGGCGCTCCCAGAAGCGATAGAGGAAGTGGCGGGCCTTGTCGCCGTCGCTGGGCGCCGAGATCGGCCACACCTTGAAGCCGCGCGGGTCCATGACGGCGCTCATGCGCCGGATGGTGCCGCCCTTGCCGGCGGCGTCCCAGCCCTCGAAGACGATGATCCCGCGTTCGCCGCTCGCGAGGTAGGCCTGCTGGATCTGGCGCAGCAGCAGCTGCAGCTCGGCCAGGCGGTCGTCGTAGGCGGCCCGATCGATCGCCTCGTCGAGCCTTACCCGGGAAAGCCGGAATGCCTGCGGCGCCTTCGTCTTGGTTCGTTTCGCCATAGTCGTCGCCCGATTCCCTCTACCTCTTTCGCGCTGACCGCTGCGGCCCGCAATCGCCGCGCCGCGATGAACCCTGCCGCCCCGCGCGACGACCACTGCAACGGCAGCAAGCCGGCCCGCGCGCGCCTGCAGCCAAGCTTAGCCTTCCTTCCCTGGGACTTTCAGGATATTAGGATGAGATCGACGTGGGAGAGCCGCCTTAAGTGGACCGCCGGGGGGTGGACCGAAAGGCAGGGGGCAATGTGGGAAGACGTGCGTGGCCCTGCGGGTGCCATGCGGGTTAGCGGATTCGGCCGACACCGTCGGGCCGGCTGTGCTGTGTTTTCTGCGAGCCGCTGCGGATCCGTGCTCGTCGCGCTGGCGCTCTGCGCCGCCGCGGGGACGGCCGCGGCGCAGGGCGACTGGGTGCCGGAGCTGGCGCCCGCCCAGGCGGAGCTGCGCGGCCGCAGCGAGCCGATCGTCATCCTGCTGTCCGCCGATCTCGATCCGGCAACCTACGAGCGCCTGGCCGTCGAGCTCGACGACCTCGACATCACCGCCTTTGCCGCCGTCGAGGACGGCACTCTCACGCTGCTGCCGCCGGAGGCGCTGAGCACCGGCAGCCATGTCCTGCGCCTCATCGAGCGCGGCGAGGACGGCTCCATCCTGGAACGCGGCGTCTGGGTGCTGGACATCCGCCACTCGGAGAGCGTCCGCGACCTCTCGCTGCGCGCCGACCTCGCCGGCGAGGTCAATGCGCGGGTCGCCGACAACGGCATCACCACGCCATCGCAGCACGTCACCGGCGAAAGCGCCGGCAACGCGGAGGCGGCCGCCGGCGGCGAGCAGTGGCGTGTCTCGGTGCAGGGCAACTACCTCTACAACAGCCAGCTCGAGCTCGGCCTCGACCAGCGGAATCTCGATATCGGCGAGTACCGCCTCGACGGCGACGTCGAGGATGAGAGCTTCTTTGCCGGCCTCACCGTCGGCGACCACGACACCGGCATCGACAACCTGCTGATGCAGGACTTCTACCGCCGGGGCCTGTCGTTCCGCGCCGGCACCGTCGACGACAGCCTGTCGGTGATCGGCTTCGTGCAGCGCCCGGAGGCCCTCGTCGGCACCCGCCACGTGACGGGCATCAGCCACGACGAGGATCGCATCCAAGGCGCCTCGGTCTCGGTACGGCCGGTCGAGGCGCTGCGCGACAACGTCGTGCTGACGGGCACCTTCTACACCGGCGAAGGCAGCGACGGCGGCTTCGGCATCGGCACCGAGGAGGTCATCAACGAAGGCAGCGGCTGGTCGGTGGTCGCCGACACCCTGTGGTTCGACGAGACGCTGCGGCTGCGCGGCGAGTACGCTCAGTCCGAGTTCGATTTCGATGGCAAAGACGAGGGCTTCGGCGCCGAGGGCGCGGCGGCCTACGGCGTCCTGGCCTCGCTGGAGCCGCTGCGCGGCGCCACCCTGGAAGGCAACACCTTCACCTGGACCCTCGGCGTGCAGCGCGAGCAGGTCGACACATTCTTCCAGAGCCTCGCCAACCCGAGCCTGCAGCCGGACCGCGAGACCACCTCGGTGTTCACCGACTTCTTCTGGGACGAGTTCGCCGCGCAGCTGCGCGTCGACCACCAGCTGAGCAATGTCGACGACATCGACTACCTGCCGACAGACCGCAACATCAACGTCTACTTCAACGGCACCTACACGCCCTTCGTCGACCCGCTCGAGGACGGCTCCCTGCCGTGGTACGGCCAGCCCTTCTTCGGCCTCTCGGTCGCGGTTTTCGAGATCGACCGCATCGACAAATCGGACGACTTTCCCGACGACGACGCCAACAACGCGACGCGGTCGGTCACCGTCAGCACCGGCGCCAACTACGAGAGCTGGAGCTGGAACCTGTCGCACACGGTGTACTCCTTCGATGACCACGTGAACGTCAGCAGCGATACCCTGAACAATACCACCGGGCTCAGCGCCTATGTCCTGGTCGACGACTGGCTCACGCTGTCGCCGAGCCTGCAGTGGGACATGTTCGAGGACCTCGATACCGGCGACAGCAACGAGACGCTGAACATCGGCCTCGGCGCCGATATCACAGTGATTCCGGAGACGCTGACGGCCTCGCTGTACTACTCTCTCAATCACCGGCTCGGCGACGGCGACACGCCCGACAGCAACAGCCTCAACGGCGAGGTGGTGTGGACCCTGCGCCCGCCGGAGGTCAACAAGCTGGGCGTCGCCGTGGCTTTCAGCGGCTACCTGCAGGACACCAACGAAGACTTCGATGCGCCTGATGACGGCTTCCAGTACCAGGCCTTCACCGCCTTGCGCCTGTCGCTGCCGGCGGCGTACTGAGGTGATGGCGCCATGAAACCATCGGTTCTTTCGCGCGTCGCCGGCCTGGTGACCATTGTGCTCGCGTCACTCCTCAGCCAGACGGCATTGGCCGGCCTTGTCAGCGTCGACACCGCCCAGAGCCGGATTCCCGTCTCGGCCACCGGTCCCAGCACCGTCACCGTGACCTGGCTGGTGGTGCGCGATAACGGCACTGGCCCGGCCAGCCCCGGCACGGTCAGCTCTCCGAGCGGGCGATTCCTGGTGAACGGCGGCGTCGTCGGTACCGTCAACCGCACGCTCTCCCGCTCCACGCCCGGCACGCCCTTCGGGCAGCAAACATTCATTTTCACGGAAGCTGTCACCGTGCCGCAAGCCGCGGTGTTCCGCGCGATCAAGTCTGGTGTGCCCATCGTCTTCGAGCGCACCTTCACGACAACCGGCATAATCCAGCCGGGGACGTCTGCGAGCCTGCCCGGCAGCGTCGACCTCACCCCATCTGGCCCTGGTTCGGAACGCTTCTCGATTTCGCGCCTGTCGCTGCGCTTCGACGACCAGAGCCGCGTGAAGGTCCTCTCCAAGGGCAGCCGCCTGCGTGCCGTCGCCGAGCTGAACACCACCGGGCAAGGGCTGGTCGAAGCGGTGTGGGAGATCGCCCCGGCGACCACCACCGCCGGCACGCCGGTATTCCAGACCCTGGCGCTGGTGCGCCGGCCGGTCGCCTTCGGGGGGCGCACCGTGATCACCTCACCGCCGCTGCCGACCCGTTTCGAGGGCAACAACCTGGTGCGCCTGCGCATCACCGACCCGAGGGCGTTCTTCGACGAGCCGGAGCTGCAGTACTACGTGACGCCGGAAAGCCCGCTGCCGGAGGCGCAGGAACCGCGCCTGCTGCTGATCACCTCGCCCAGCCCGGGCACGCCGCTAACCCTGACGACGCGCTTTGCCTGGCGGGCGGTGGCCGGCGCGCAGGTCTACAAGGTCGAGGTCTTCCCGGCGCCGGCCGGTCCGGCCGGGATCGCTTCCGGCGAGGCGGTCACCACGCCGGTGCCCCTCGACCCCACGCCGGACACCGCGGGCATCGCGGGCCGCGAGGCGCTGACCGGCGCCGTGGTGCCCGGCACCCAGACGGAGATCCGCCTGCAGGACTACAGCCTGGCGCACTTGCCGGGCGGCCGCCGCTATCTCTGGACGGTGAAGGCGGTGGACGCCGAGGGCGCGCTGCTCGGCATCAGCCCGCCGCAGGAGATCTATAAGCCCTAGCCAGCGCCGGCCGCGTTGAACCGCCGGGGGCCGGCGCGCGACCTATGGTCAGCAACAGCAGTCGCCGCGGCGTGCGTCGGGGCTGCGCTTGCGCTCGACAGCCATGCAAGGAACCCGCCGATGGGCACCCGACTTCCGCTTCGCTCCGCCGCACTGCTGGCCGCCGCGCTGGCCGCCGTGCCCCTCGCGCTGCCGCAGGCCGCAGCCACCGTCATCGAGGCCGGCAGCACGCCCGCACGGATCGCCGTCGCCGCCACCGGACCGGCGACGGTGACGGCGACCTGGCGCGTCGTGCGGCAGGAGGTCGACCTGCCGAGCCCGGGCACAGTCTCCTCGCCGCGGCTGCGCATCCTCATCGACACCACGGTGGTGGCCGACCTCCCCCGCCTGCTGGCGCGCGCGCTGCCGGGAGTGGAGAACGCCGAGACAGCCATGCTGCGCGAGGTCGTGCAGATCCCCGAGGCGCTGGTGTTCCGTGCCGTGAAGCAGCGCGCGACGCTGCGGCTGCAGCGCACCTTCAGCGACAGCCCTGGCGACACGCCCGAGGTTGCCGAGCTGCTGGTCACCCCGAGCGGCCCGGCCTCCGCCGCCGTCGCCATCGAGCGTCTGGCGCTCGCCTTCGACGACGACACCCGCACCCGGGTCCTGCCGAAGGGCGGCGAGCTGCGCGCCGTCGCCGAGATCAACTCCAGCGGCGTCGGCCTGATCACCGGGCAGTGGGAGGTGGCGAGCGCCGCCACCACCGCCGGCACGCCGGTGTTCCGCCCGCTGGCGCTGGTGCGCCAGGGCGTTGCCGGCGGCGGGCGCACGGTGATCACCAGCCCGCGCCTGCCGGCGGCCGAGGAAGGCACCCACCTCGTGCGCTTCCGGGTGGTCGAGCCGACGCTGGCCATCGACGCGCCCGCCCTGCAGTACTACATCACCCCGCGCGCGCCTGGGACCGCCCCGGCCACACCGCGCGACATCCTGGTGGCTGGCCCGCGCCCGGGCGACAGCCTGACGGCGGCAACCCGCTTTGCCTGGCACCCGCTGGACGGCGCCGGGGCCTACCAGCTCGCCTTCTATGCGGCGCCCGCCGGCCCCGCGGCGCCGCTCGATCCGGCGCTCTTGCCCCAGGCCCAGCTCCCCGAGGCTGGCCTCCCCCAGGCCGCTGCCCCCGACGCCGGGCAGACGGCCGAGGCGCCGCTTGCCGGCATCTTCGTCCCGGGCGACCGCAGCGAGGCGGTTGTGGAAGCCTTCACGCTGGCCCAGCTGCCCGGCGGCAGGAGCTATTTGTGGAAGGTCCTCGCGATTGATGCTAATGGCGCAGTCATCGGGTCCAGTTCCACGCGGGAAATCTACAAACCCTAGGCGAAACCCTAGGCGCCCGGGGCCCGGGGCGCCGCCAGCCTGAGAGGCCACACTTGACCCAGGACGATCGCGAGCTCCTCAGCCGCATGGCGAAGGGCGACCAGAGCGCCTTGGATGCGTTCTACCGGGCCTACGAAGGACGCGTTTACCGCTTTATCCGCTCCAAATTGAACGATTCCTTCGACGCCGCCGACGTACTGAACGAGGTCATGTTCGAGGTCTGGCGGAATGCCGGCCGCTTCGAGGGCCGGTCGTCGGTGAGCACCTGGGTACTGGGCATCGCGCACCACAAGACGATCGACCGCATCCGGCGGCGCAAGCCAGGCGAGAGCGTGGAGCTGGATCCGGAAATGGCCGAGGAGGGCACGCCGGATGCGGCGCAAACGCTCTCGGCAGCCCAGGACGCGGAACAGGTGCGGCGCTGTGTCGATCAGCTTTCGGAGGCGCACCGCAGCGTGGTCCATCTGGCTTTCTTCGAAGACCTCCCCTACGGGGAAATCGCCGACATCGTCGGCTGCCCCGAGGGAACCGTGAAGACGCGGATGTTTCACGCGAAGAAGGCGCTGATGAAGTGCCTTCAGGGGCTCAAGGAGATGGGACTGTCATGATGGCCGACAACGGAAAGAAGGACGAGGCGCTGGACCTCCTGCTGCCGTGGTACGTGAACGGCACGCTGGACGACGGGGAACGGCGCCAGGTCGAGGCCTACCTGGAGCGCAGCAGCCATGCGCGCGACGAGGTCGAGCTGCTGGGCGCGCTGCGCCAGCAGGTGAAAGACGAGACGATCGAAGCCAGCCCGGGCGCGCTCGGCCTGCAGCGCCTCAAACGCGACATGAAGCAGGCGGCGGCACAGCCCGGCAACTTCGACAGGATGGCCGGCAAGACCGTGACGGTGGCCAGCTTCTGGCGGCCGCTCGCGGTCGCCGCCTGCCTCGCGGTGGTGATCCAGGCCGGCGTGATGATCGGGGTCGGCGGCTTCGGCACGCCGGACAGCGGCGTCACCACCGCCACCGGCGGCAGCCCGGCGGTGCTCCAGGTCACCTTCGCGCCCGATGCCACCGAGCAGCAGATCCGCGATACCCTGCAGTCGGCCGGCGCCAGCATCGCCGATGGGCCGAACGCGCTCGGCGTCTACCGCCTGCGGCTGGTCGATGCCGGCGGCACCACGGTCGATGAGGCCCTGGCCACGCTGCGCGCGAGCGGCGACGTGGTCACCTTCGCGGAACGGAACTGAGCGTCATGGGCGGCGCCCCCACCTATCGGGCGCTGGCCCTGCTCGGCTGCCTCGTCGCGGCCCTGCTGACGCAACAGGGATCGGCCGCGGCGCAGCAGGCGGCACCGACCATCGTCGGCGTCGGCGTCACCGGCTGCGTAAACTTCGGCGACCGCATCACGGTGCGCGGCGCCGGCTTCGGGCGCGCTGGCGGGCGCGCCCTGATGCTGCGCGACCCCAACGTCGCCGTCGAGCTGCCGGTCAGCAACTGGACCGACCGCTCGATCGTCGCCACGGTGCCGAAGCACCGCCAGCTGGTCGCCGGCAACTGGTACGTGCTGGGCATCCGGGACGCCCGCAGCGGCCAGTGGCTTTCCGGCCAGGGGCGCCCGCTGCAGCTCTGCGGCGAGGACGCCGTCGCGCCGGGCGGCGCCGGGCGTCTCACCGTGGTGCCGCCCAGCCCGCCCGACCCCGTCGACCCCGCGCCCAGGGCTCCCGAGCCGCGGCGGCCGCAGCCGCCGGCAGCAACTACGCCCAGCGGGCCGCCTCCCCCGCCGGCACCCGGCCTGCCCGCCGCGCCGGCCGCCACTGCTGCCGACCAGGAGCCCGACGAGGTGCTGGCGATCGCCGCCACGCTGGGCGACGCCACCACCCTCGCCCAGCAGTTGACCGGCCTCGGCTATGCCGTGCGCTCGCTGCAGGAGCTGCCGGCGCTGGGCTTCACACTGCTCCGCCTCGGGCTGCCCGGCGGCCTCGACGTACCCGGCGCCCTCACCGCGCTGCGGCAGGCCTTTCCGGCCACGCTCTTCGACGCCAACACGCTCTACGAGCCCGATGCCGCCGCCGCGGCCGGCGAGCCGCGCCACTATGCCAAGGCCCTCATCGGCTGGCCGGAGAACGGCCCGGGCTGCGCCGCGCCGGCCAGCCTCGGCCTCATCGACACGGCCGTCGACCGCCAGCACAGCGCGCTGGCCGGCCGCGCGGTGACCGACCGCAGCTTCATCGCCGCCGGCGTGCCGCCCGCCCCACCCGACCACGGGACCGCCGTGGCCGCCCTGCTGGTCGGGGCGCCCGACAGTCCTGCCGCCGGCCTGCTGCCCGCCGCCCGCCTCTACGCGGCGGCGATTTTCGCTCTGCGCGAGGACCGCGTGGTCGGCACCACCGATACCATCGCCCGCGCCGTCGACTGGCTGGGCCAGCAAGGCGTGCGGGTGGTGAACCTCAGCCTCTCCGGGCCCGGCAACCAGGTGATGCGCCTCACCGTCGAGCGCGCCCACGCCGGCGGCATGCTGCTGGTGGCCGCCGCCGGCAACGAGGGCCCCAACGCGGCGCCGGTGTTTCCCGCCGGCTACCCCACGGTGGTCGCGGTGACCGCGGTCGATGCCTCGCTGCAGCCCTACGGCAACGCCAACCGCGGCGGCTACGTCGACCTCGCCGCACCGGGCGTCGACGTGTGGAGCGCCCGCCAGGGCGACGGCGGGCGCTACAACACCGGCACGTCCTTCGCGGCGCCCTTCGTGTCGGCCGCCGCCGCGCTGATCCTGGTGCGCTCGCCCGACGCCACGCCGGACAGCGTCCGCCGGCAGCTGCAGGAAGGCTCGCGCGATCTCGGTACGCCGGGGCGCGACAGCACCTTCGGCTGGGGCCTGCTGCAGCTCCCCGGCGCCTGCTAGGTCTCCAGCGCCGCAGGCACCACCGTTCCTGGGACAGATACGACCTCGCCGCCGTGGCATCCTCGCGGTATCGTGCGAAGCCGCCCAGAGGCAGGGGAGAATGCCATGTCCACAGCTTTCGATATCGTCACCAGCCGCCTCAGGAACATGCTGACGCGGATCGCCGCGGCCGATTCCGGCTTCCAGGATCTCTGCACCCGCCACGCCGAGCTGACCGCCGACATCCGCCGCATGAACGCCCTGGAGGACCCGGCGGAGGCGCAGCGCGACGACCAGCTCAGGCGGCGCCGCGCGCAGCTGGAGCAGGAGATGTTCGCCATCATGCAGGCCAACACCCGGGTCTGAGCGGCGTTTCGTCCTGACATCACGCTGTCAGCGGGCCTTCGCTAAGCTGCCACCTGAAAATCCGCGGAAGGAATGAACTTGGGCGCAGCGCCTGGTGAGCCGGACCGCCACCTGCTGGGGGTTGCGCTGGTCCTCGCTTCCGCCGTCGTCTACAGCCTCGCCGGGGTGCTCACCAAGGCGATCCGGCTCGACGTCTGGACCATCGCGTGCTGGCGTGGCCTCGTCGGCGGTCTGCTGGTGGTCGCCTACGTCGCCTGGCTGGAGCGGCGCCGCCCGACCGGGCGCGCGTTCCGCCTCGGCTGGCAGGGCTGGCTGCTGGCCACCGTCGGCAGCCTCGCAAGCCTTGCCTTCATCTACTCCTTCAAGCTCACCTTTGTCGCCAACGTCGCCATCATCTATGCCACGGCGCCGTTCCTGGCGGCGGCGCTCGCCTGGGCGGTGATGCGCGAGCGCTTCCGCCTGCAGACCGCCTGCGCGGCGGTCGTCTCCGTGCTCGGCATCGCGGTGGTGGTCGCCGGCAGCCTCGGCACCGGCAACAGCCTCGGCGACGGCATGGCGCTGCTGATGACCTTCGGCAGCGCGCTCTACATGGTGCTGATCCGCCGCTTCCGCGACACTCCGGTGGTGCTCGCCGGCGGCGTCTCCGCGCTGCAGCTCTTCGTCGTCGGCTGGCTCGTCAGCGACCCCTTCGCGGTGACGCGCGAGGACGCGGTGCTGCTGGTGCTGTTCGGCGCCTCTTTTGCCATTGCCCTGGTGCTGTGGACCGAAGGCACGAGGCTGATCCCCGCGGCGGAGTCCGGCTTCCTCGGCACCGCCGAGACTCCTTTTGCCATGCTGCTCGCCTGGCTGCTGCTGGCCGAGCTGCCGCCGCTGGCGAGCTTTGCCGGAGCCGGCATCGTGCTGACGGCGGTCGTCGGCCATGCACTGCTGGACCTGCGCCGCAACCGGGCGCGCACGGCTCTTGCCGCGCCTCCGACGTGACAGGTACGCAAAGTCCCTGCCCGCAACGGCCATGCACACCCCCGCTGTCGCCCCGGGGCTCGTCCCTACGACACTCACACATCTCGCGCGGCAGTCTCGCAACGACTATACACACCGCTGTCGTCCCGGGGCTTGTCCCCGGGACCCAATGGCGTTGGCACTTGGCGATGTCCTACGCGGATTACGTCTTTGCCAGCCGCAGGCACGGGACGCTCATCATCGGCGTCCCGATTGAGCGGCTAGGGCAGTGGGTCCCGGCAACAAGTGCCGGGACGACAGCCTTAGGTGTTGCAGGTTGTCCTTAGGTAGCACAAAGGGAACGCCCGATGCTTCGGCTGCTGTCGAAGCGTGGTTGTGATGCCCCCGCTCACTCCCGCGCGCAGTCGAGCAGCGGGCCGAGCTGGCGGATGCGCGTGCGGATGACGCCGGCGCGGCGGGCGACGTAGTCACCGGGCGGCTGCGCCCGCCATTCCAGCGGATTGGGCAGCACGGCGGCGAGCTGCGAGGCCTGCTGCAGGGAGAGCTTGCCGGCGGGGCGCTCGAAGTAGTGCTGCGCCGCCGCCTCGGCGCCGTAGATGCCCGGCCCCAGCTCGGCGATGTTCAGGTAGACCTCGAGGATGCGCTGCTTCGGCCACAGCAACTCTATGGTCGCCGTCAGCGGCACCTCCAGGCCCTTGCGCACGATGCTGCGCGACGGCCAGAGGAAGAGGTTCTTCGCCGTCTGCATCGAGATCGTGCTGCCGCCGCCGGCGCGATCGCCGGCCGCGTAGGCCTTGGCCGCCTCTTCGAGCGAGCGCCAGTCGAAGCCGCCGTGCTCGCAGAAGAGATTGTCCTCCGCGGCGATCACCGCCTGGCGCAGGTGCGGCGAGATCTCCTCCCACGCCACCCAGTCACGCTCCAGCCCGTGGCCCTGCGCGAGGCGGATGAGCATCAGCGGGGTGACCGGCGGCGGCACCACGCGGTAGACCAGCGTCAGGGTCAGCGGCGCCACCACGAAGACCAGCAGCAGCGCGATGACGGCGCGGCGCAGCCAGCGGCGCAGCCAGCCGCGCAGCGAAGCCGAGAGCGCCCACCTCCAGCGGGCCCAGAACGGTGGTGGCGCGGGCCGGCGCCGCGTCGCTGCTGCCGCCTGCGGCCTGCCACGCCGGCCCTTAGCCATCCGACACCGGCTCCCGGCGCGCCCCGCCGCTCCAGTTGCTCTGCCATTTCGCCAGCACCTTGCGCGCGGTCGCCGGCGGCATGCGGTCGTACATGCGCAGCATCTCCGCGGTGCGCTCCGGCTCCTCCTCCGCCGCGCCGCCGCGCAGGTGATCGGTCAGCATGAAGATGGCGCCGAACAGCAGCTTGTCGACCCCGACGGCGCGGCAGACGATGGCGAGATCCTCGCCGCGCCCGCCGTAGACGATGCGCTGCAGCTGCGGCGCGCGCAGGTCCGTCAGCTCGCCGAACAGCAGCT
>Ga0214471_10002280_pt1 | contig 15077 bp, 13 predicted proteins | sample RVTome_5_FD_207665 | JGI IMG/M metagenome (GOLD analysis project Ga0214471, IMG submission 207665) | Soil microbial communities from uranium-contaminated site in the Upper Colorado River Basin, Wyoming, United States - RVT142D155 | ecosystem: Environmental > Terrestrial > Soil > Contaminated >... | reverse complement strand
CCCGGCCGGCCGCGGCCGCGGGGTCCGATTCCGCGGCCGCGGCCGCCAGAATCTCCACCACATCCGAACGACCAGTCCGCGTCGCATAGCGCGTGATCACCTCGGCCGCCGCCACCGGGTGGCCCGCGGCCACCAGCGCCTTGCCGAGCGTGACGGCCGCATCGTCTCTCGTTGGATCCGCGCGGCGGATCTTCTCGGCGAGCGCCATGATGCTCCGCGCCGACCCGGCCCGCGTGTAGTGCTCCGCCGCGTGATCGTACATGGCGGACGCGGTGCGCGCGTCGCCCTGCTTGAGCGCGAGATCGCCGACCTTGACGTACAGGGGCAGCTCCGCGTTCAACGCGGGCGAGCCCTCGAGGTGCTTCAGAATGTGCTGATAGATCGCTTGTGCCTTGGCGAACTCTCCCTGCTGCTCGAGTTCGCGCGCGCGATTCTTGAGTTCGGAAACCTTGGCCACTGACGTCGCTCCACGACGAAGTCCACCCCGGGGGTGTTTCCGTGGGCGTCCCCTGACTCTATGTCATTGGCAATATTAGGCTTGTGGCGTTCCGGCGCAACCCGAGACGCGCCCGGAACCGGCCGGTCGCCTACGTCGGCTCCCGCCCGATCACCCGCCGGATCAGCCCCCGAGCCGGAAGCGGAACGTGTCGCAGCTCAACCGTGAGCCCCGCGCGCTCCCCCTCCTCGATCACGTTGCGCAGCGCCACCGCCCCGGTGTAGTCAATGCGGCCCAACCGCTCCAGCCGGAGAACGAGACGCGTGGCTTCGGGGTGGTTGGCCAATGCGGCCACGAGTGCCTCCTCGAGCGTCGGCGCCGATCCGAAGAACAGCACGCCTTCCGGTGCCAGCGACAGCGTCCCGTCCGCGAACGTGACGTCCACGCGCACGCGCATCTCGCGCCAGATGTGCACGGCCCCGGCGAGCCCCATGCCCACGATGACCGCCTCATCCACGCGCGGCGCCAGGGCCAGCGTGAGCAGGAACGTGGCCCAACCGATCGCGGCCTGGGGAATCGAGAACTGCCAGAGGCGGAACAGATCCCCCATGGCCATGTGCCGCACCACCGCGGCCACGACGACCGCTCCCAGCACGGCCTGGGGCAGCGGCCCCAGGACGCGGCCGAACGGCAGGAACGCCAGGACCACGAGGCCGGCAATGGCGCCGTTCCATCGGGTGCGCGCGCCCGCCAGGCGCGTCACGGACGACCGCCCGAACGAGCCCCCAACCGGGAACCCGCCCGAAAGCCCGGCTGCGAGGTTGGCGACGCCCTGACTCACGAACTCCCGATCCGGGCTCCAGGGCTTGCGGTCGAGGACCGCGTACGTACGGGCAATCGCCGACGGCTCCGCGAAGCCCACCAGCGCGATCACGATGCCCGGAAGGACGAGCGCCGGCATGGCGGTCCACGGCAGGGCCAGCGTCACGGGCGGGAGCCCGAGCGGAATGGCGCCGAGTGTGGGGCCCGCATACCCGGTGAGCAGCGAAAAGAGGAGACCCACCACCACCGCGGCGAGCACGCCGGGGAACACCGGATGGAACCGGCGCCCGGCGAGCACCAGGAGGATCGTGACCGCCGACAGCCCCGCCGCCGCGGGCTCCCAGACTTCCGGGTGCACGGCCACTGTCACCGCGCGCCCGAGGATCCCGCCCTCGAGGCCCGTCACCCCCAGCGCGCTGGGGACCTGGGAGGCAACGATCAGGATGGCGGCGCCGCTGGTGAAGCCCACGATCACGGGCTGCGACATGAGATACGCCACCCAGCCCCAGCGCATCAGCCCGAAGGTCACGCGCACGAGGCCAACCACGATGGCCAGGACCGCCGCGAGCTGCACGTAGCCGTGGGTTTCCGGAACCGCGAGCACGGACAGCGCGCCGAGGGTGAGCAGACTCGACACCGTGGCGGGGCCGGTCTGGAGGTACGGGGACGACGCGAAGAACGCGGCCGCGATCGGCGGGAGAATGGCCGCGTAGAGCCCGTGCTGGGGAGGCATCCCCGCCAGCTGGGCATAGGCCAGCGCCTGGGGGATCAGGATGAACGCCACGCTCACCCCGGCCATCACGTCGCCGAGATGGGGGCGCGGCATCAGGGAGCGCCAGCCACCGGCGGGCCTCATCGTGCGTTCCGTCTCCCGAGGAATAACGACATAAGGACTTTACCATGCTCGCCCGTGCCGCCGACATGATCAAGGCCCTCGGGGCACGTGCTTCACGCGGATCTCAGGCTGTCTTCAAGCGCGTCTCGCGACTGTGGGGGATCTCCGTAACCGAGGATCCACGATGACCCCGTATCACGTCAACCGCCGCGAGTTCGTGAAGCTCAGCGCGGCCGGCACGGCCGCCATGGTGCTTGGCCCGCAGGTGGCGGGCGCCATGCCCCGGACCATGGCCACCCGACCGCTCGGGAAGACCGGGCACCAGGTCCGGCTGTTCAGCCTCGGCGGGCAGGCCACGATCGAGCAACCTGGCAAGCTCGAGGAATCCGTGGCGATCATCAATCGCGCCATTGACCTCGGCGTGAACTACATAGACACGGCTGCCGCGTACGGGCGCGGGATCAGCCAGACGTACCTCGGGGAGGTCATGGCCACGCGCCGCCACGAGGTGTTCCTGGCGACGAAGACGCACAACCGGACGCGGGACGGTTCGAAGCGGCTGCTCGACGACAGCCTGAAACGGCTCAAGACCGATCATCTCGATCTCTGGCAGCTGCACAACATTACGCGCACCGAGCAGCTGGACCAGATCTTCGGGAAGGACGGCGCCATCGAGGCCATGATCGAGGCCCGGGACCAGAAGATCGTCCGGTTTTTGGGGATCACCGGCCATTACGATCCGGCCGTCCTGATGGACGGACTCCGGCGCTTCCCGTTCGACACGATCCTGATGGCCCTCAACGCGGCGGACCGGCATCACACGCCGTTCCAGGATTCGGTGCTGCCGCTCGCGAACGAGATGGGGATCGGGGTCATCGGCATGAAGATCCCGGCCCGCGGCCGGATGTTCCGCACGGGCGGGGTCACGGCCATGCGGGACGCGATGCACTACGTGCTGACCCTGCCGATCAGCACGGTCATCGTGGGCTGCGACACGGTGGCCCAGCTCGAGGACAACGTCCGCCTCGCGAGGGAGTTCGCGCCCCTGCCGGACGCCAAGATGCGGCGAATCGAGGCGCTCACGGCGCCCTACGCCGCCGACGCGGCGTTCTTCAAGAAGACGGGGGCGGGCTTCGGGCGATAATCCGATTGCCGATAGCCGATGGCCGAAAGCCGATAGCCGAACCAGCTCCCATCGGCCATCGGCTATCGGCACTCGGCTATCGGCACTCGGCAATCGGTTATCGCCCGATCAGCCGCCCGGTCCGGAGCTCCTGCACGATCCGGTCGAGGTCGTACACGTGGTCCAGGGCGGCCTCGATGGCCCGCACGTCCACCATGACGTTCCGCCCCTGCTCCGGCAGATAGATGAACGCCCGCGGCATCCCCTCGATGTTCCGGTCGAAGTTCAGTCCGACCAGGGCCAGGTCCGTCGTGAAGGCCGGCGATCCGGAGTTCCCGCCGTAGCTGTCGGCGGTCGAGATGAAATTGAGCGGTGTCGCGAGATCCAGTCCCGCCGGCGGCCGGACCCAGCGCGGTGGAAGGGCCCATTCGCTTTCCTGGCCGTGCGCCGCGTTCAGCCCGTACATCCCGTAGAACGTCGTGTAGACCGGCGCGAGGGTCCCGTTGTACTCGTACGGGAGCACCCGCCCGTCGGTGATCCGGGGAGACGAGCTGGCGTCCGGGGCCACCGACGTGCCGTACACGGCGTACCGCGCGCGCCCCAACTCGGCTTCAAGCGCCCGTTCCTGGTGCAGAACGGGCTCCGTGGCCGGGGCCACGTCGCGGACGGCCGCTTCCAATCGGCGCGCAAGCGCCACGCCGGGGTCGGTCGCCGGGAGCGGCCCCCGGGCGAGGGCGGCCGCGAGGCGCGCCGAGTCGCCGAGCACGGACGTCGCGAGCAGCGCCGCCGCCGCGTCGTCCGGCGTGCGGCCGTCCAGGGCCGCGTGCGTCACCGCGTGGTCCGGCCCGAGGTGCAGCTCAAACTCCTTGAGGCGGATGGCGAGCAGGGCCAGCTCCAGCGCGGGCGGCTGATTCGCGGCCCCGGGAACGTCGCGCGCGGCGGTGCCGTCCAGGAGGTGCTGGCCGACGGCCCGCAACCGCCGCTCGAACCCGGACGCCGCGGACCGGTCCGTCATGCGCTGCGTCGCCACGAGCAGCGGCGCCGCCAGGCGTTTGGGGCCCTGGAGCGCGGCGATCCGGTCCATGAGGTTGCCGCACTCGGCCGCCAACGCGGTGTCCGCCCGAATGGCCGCCACCAACTGCCGCTCGGCGTGCCGTTTCCGCGCCATGATCTCGGGGTTGCGCAGTCCGGCGAGGCGGCCGGACTGGGCCTTGAGGCTGTTCGACAGGCCGAACATCCGGTTGCGGAGGTCGGCCGCGTCGGCCGCGGCGGGATCCGCCGCCTGGAACGCGCGCATCGCGCGGAGCCGGCGGTCGAGGTACCCCACGGTGGCGGGCACCAGCACGTCGCGCTGATACTCGAGCTGCGCGATGGTATTGAGTCGGTTCGTGGGCCCCGGGTTTCCGATGAGAAACACCGGGTCGCCTTCCCGCACCCCCGCGCTACCCCAGCGGAAGAAATCCTGCGTGGCGAAGGGCTTTCCGTCCTCACCGTACACCCGCAGGAACGCGAAATCGAGCGCGTGGCGGGGATAGGTGAAGTTGTCGGGATCGCCGCCGAAGAAGCCGAGCTGCAGCTCGGCCGCGGCCACGAGCCGGACGTCCGTGAAGCGCCGGAACACGTAGGCCGAGTAGCGGCCGCCCTGATACAGCGGGATGACCTGAACGTGCAGCTGGCTCCCGAGCGCCGCGTATTCGGCCCGCAGGCGGGCCTCCACCAGGCTGATGGCCGCTTGCCGCGCCACCTCGCGGGCTTCCGCGGTTGCGGCATCTTCCGCCGTGAGGACTTCGTCCGAGACATCGCGCGCGGCAACGAGCTGGTCCGCGGTGTAGCCCGGGATCGGGCGTTCCTGCGCCAGGGACGTGGCAAAGAACCCGTTGTCGAGCAGGGCCTCGCCGGGCCGCGACACGGCGGCCACACGGCTGCGGACGCAGTGGTGGTTGGTGGCCAGGAGCCCGTGCGGCGACACGAACGACGCCGAGCAGCCGGGGATCCGCAGCGCCGCCTTGCGCGCGCGCGCGAACCATGCCGAATCCGCCGCGAAGCCGTACTCCTGGCTGAAGTACGGCCCCGGTGCGTGCTCGAACGTCCACATCTTCCCGAAGTCGAATCGCCCGGCCCGGACGCTGTCCGGCGCGGGCTGGGCCGCGAGGCCGGGGCCGCGGAGCACCAGGCCTCCCAGGACCCACATCGCGCCGCGGACAGCGCGTGGATAACGCAAAGCGAACATCTCCCCACCTCCCCACCGAGGAATCACGGAATCGCGCAGTCAGCTACTGCAGGATGTTCAGCAACTCCACCTCGAAGATGAGCGTCGCGTTGGGCCCGATGTCGGGCGGGGAGCCCGCCGGCCCGTACCCGATCTCGGGCGCGATCACGAACCGGTACTTGCTGCCCACCGCCATGAGCTGGACGGCCTCGGACCAGCCGGGGATCACCTCGTTCAGCGCGAACGTGACCGGGTCCCCGCCCGCGCGCGAGCTATCGAACTCCTTGCCGTCAATCAGGGTGCCGACGTAGTGCACCTGGACCGTGCTCGTGGCGGTCGGCCTGGGCCCGGCGCCCTCGGTCAGCACTTCGTACTGGAGGCCGCTGGCCGTCACCCTCACGCCCGCGCGCTTGGCGTTCTCGGCACGATAGGCCTCGCCGGCCGCCTTGTTGCTGTCCGCCATCGCGTCGCGCTGCGCGGCCTGCCGCGCCTGCACGTCCTGGCCGTAGGCCATCAGCACGCGCTGCGCGTCCTGGGGGGTCAGCCGGCCGTCGCGCCCTTCCGCGGCGTCGCGGATACCCTGGACCACCTGATCGAGATCAATCTCGTCCCGCACCTCGCGGATCGAGGACCCCATGTTCTGCCCGACCGCGTAGCTCGCACTGTCCTGGAGCGTCGCCAGCGGGGCGCTTTCGCCCTGCGTGCACGCCATGGCGACGGCCACCGCCGCCCCTGGCGCCCAAGTCCCTCGAAGCCGCATGGATCTCGTGTCCTTCCGGGGTGAACGCGCGGCCGGCGGGCGCCTTCGGCCCGCACCGCGCGTGTGTGGAGTGCGGCAACTTACCCAGGCCGTCAGCCCCCGGCCAATGCGGTCGCGCGCGGCAGCGCTTGACAAGATTCTACCATGTGTTAGAATTTTTAACTAACATTCAAATTCACCAGGATGGCGTCCGCCATGCCCGCCGAGCCGAACTCGACCCTGCCGTCCCCGCACGTGCGCGCCAAGCGTCAGCGCCGGCGGGTGGAGATCCTCCACGCGGCCCTGCGTGCGTTCCGGGAGCGGGGCTACCACGGCACGACGCTCGACGACATGGCCGAGCAGCTCGGCATCCGCAAGACGGCGTTGTACCACTATTTCCCCGACAAGGAAGCGATCCTCTACGCCTGCCACCGGGAGTCGCTGGCGGAATTGAGCCGGATTCTCGCCGGCGCCCGGGCACTCGAGTCGCCGCCGGAGCGGCTGGCCTACGTGATCCGGGAGCACGTGCGCGTCATGACGGACACCCTCGAGGGCTCGCCGCTCGCGTTCGAAGTCACGGCGCTCGCGCCGGACCACCAGCGGGAGGTCATCGCCGCGCGCGACAAGTACGAGCGCGCGTTGCGCCGCATGCTCCAGGACGGGGTCGCCGCGGGCGACTTCCGGCCCACCAACCCCAAGACCGCTGTCTTCGCCATCCTCGGCGCCATCAACTGGATCGCGCGGTGGTACCGGCCGGACGGCGCCCTCCAGGCCGACGAGCTGGGAGCGGAGTTCGCCGAGCATCTGCTGGGAGGACTGACGTGCCGATGACCGCGTTGCAGCTCGTCGCCGCCGGCGACCCCCTTGAGCTCCGAGACGTCCCGGACCCGGTGCGCGGTCCCGAGGAGGTGGTGGTCCGGGTGGCCGGATGCGGCGTGTGCCACACGGATATCGGCTTCTGGAAGGACGGCGTCCCCACGCGGCATCCCCTGCCCCTCACCCTCGGACATGAGGTCGCCGGCACCGTGGTGGACGCCGGGCCGGCGTTCCGGGCGCTCGTGGGGCGCGAGGTGATCGTGCCGTCCGTCATCCCGTGCGGCGCGTGCGACCTCTGCGCGCGCGGACGCGGAAACATGTGTCGGCGGCAGCTCATGCCGGGCAACGACATGGACGGCGGCTTCGCGGCGCACATCGTGGTCCCCGGGCGCGGACTCTGTCTCGTGGACCAGCGGGGTGGATACGCCCTCGCCGATCTCTCCGTCGTAGCCGACGCCGTGACGACCCCGTATCAGGCCGTGGTGCGCAGTGGGCTCGCGGCCGGCGACCTCGCGGTGGTCGTCGGCGTGGGTGGCGTCGGGACCTACTGCGCCCAGATTGCCGCGGCGTTCGGGGCGCGGGTGGTGGCGATTGACGTGGACGATGCCAGGCTCGCCGCCGTCGCGCCCTACGGGCCGTCCCTCACCATCAACGCGGCCGCCACGGACTTCAAGGCGCTGCGCCACGCGGTTCGCGCGCACGCCGTGACCAGTGGCTGCCCTGACCACAGCTGGAAGATCTTCGAGTGCTCCGGACATCCCCGGGGACAGGAGACGGCGTATGGCCTGCTCACGCATGCGGCGACGCTCATGGTGATCGGCTTCACGCTCGCCAAAACGGAGCTGCGCCTGAGCAACGTCATGGCGTTCGACGCCACCGTCCAGGGCACCTGGGGTTGCCGGCCGGAGCTGTATCCCCCGGCCCTGGAGCTGGTCACCGGCGGCCGGGTGACCCTGGCCCCGTTCATCGAGCGGTTCCCGCTGGCGCACGGTCCGGACGTGCTCGCGCGCGTGGCGGATCACCGGCTGGCCAAGCGCGCCATTCTGACCCCGGAAGCACCCACATGACCACACCACGCGAGCAAAGGACGACGCCGATGTTGAAGAGCCACACGCTCGTACCGGACGGCGAGTTCTGCGAGATCCTGTACGAGCTCCGACCGGTCCTGGATCCCGCGGGGAACCCGGTGCCGGGACTGCACAATGCCTGGATCATGTTGAACAACCCGCACCAGCTGAACAGCTACACGACCGACGCGGTCAAGGAGGTCATCCTCGCGTTTCGGCGGGCGAGCATGGACCGGAGCGTCGTGTGCGTGGTGTTCACGGCCGTGGGCGACCAGGCGTTCTGCACCGGCGGCAATACGAGGGAATACGCCGAGTACTACGCGGGGAACCCGCAGGAATACAAGCAGTACATGCGGCTGTTCAACGACATGATTGACGCCATCCTGCGGTGCGACAAGCCGGTGGTGAACCGGGTGAACGGCATGCGCGTGGGCGGGGGCCAGGAAATCGGCATGGCCTGCGACTTCTCGATCGCGGCGGATACCGCGCGCTTCGGGCAGGCGGGCCCCCGGCACGGGTCCGCTCCGGACGGCGGCTCCACCGATTTCCTGCCGCTCTACGTGGGGTTCTCGTCCGCCATGGAGAGCGGCGTGCTCTGCGAGATGTGGAGCGCCCACAAGGCCCTCCGCCTCGGGCTGCTGAACCAGGTGGTGCCGGTGCTCACGCTGGATGGGCGCTGGATCCCGAATCCCATGGTGGTGCTCGACCGCTACGCCGACGAGTTCGGCGCCATCGTCTTCGGCGAGTTCAAGACCGGGGCCGCCCGCGAGGAGGCCAAGTCCGTGCTCGCCCGGGCCGCGACCGATCTCGCGAAGCTCGACGAGGCGGTCGAGGCGCTCTGCACCAGGATCCTGATGCTGATGCCGGACTGCACGTCGAAGACGGTGAACAGCCTCCGCAAGCACAAGCAGTGGCATTGGGACAACACGAGCGTCACCAACCGCGAGTGGCTGAGCCTCAACATGATGACGGAAGCCCGGGCCGGGTTCCGCGCGTTCAACGAGGGTCCGAAGGGGCGCCGGGAAGTGGACTTCATCCGGATGCGCCAGCTCCTCGCGCAGGGGCACCCGTGGGATGACGACCTGCTCCGGGCCATCTCTCCCCAGTTCCAGGGGCAGGACTGACATGGACCTCGGGCTCGGCGGCGCGGTCGCCCTCGTCACCGGCGGGCGCCGCGGCATCGGGGCGGCGGTGGCCCGCACGCTCGCCGCGGAGGGCTGCGACGTCGCCATCGTGGACCGCGAGGCGGACGCGGACGGCGAGGCTGTCGTCCGGGCGGTGAAGGGAACCGGCCGCCGAGGCCTCCTGCTCCCGGCGGACGTGCGCGACGTGGCCGCGGCCGAGCGCGTGGTCGCGGAGGTCGTCCGGCGCCTGGGACGCCTCGACATCCTCGTCTGCTGCGCGGGCATCACGGCGGACGGGATGGTCTGGAAGCTGACCGAGGCCAACTGGGACGACGTGGTGGACGTCAATCTCAAGGGCTGCTTTGCGTACGCCCGCGCGGCGGCGGCCGTATTCAAGGGGCAGCGCTCCGGACGGATCGTCAACGTGGCGTCCATCAACGGCCTGCGCGGCAAGCCGGGTCAGGCGAACTACGCGGCGTCCAAGGGCGGCGTCATTGCCTTCACCAAGGCCGTGGCGCGCGAGATGGGCCGCTATGACGTCACGGTGAATGCGATCGCGCCCGGCATGATCACGACCGACATGACGCGCGCGCTTCCGGCCGAGGTCATCGAGCGGGCAAGCCAGGAGTCGGCGCTGGGGCGACTCGGGACGCCGGAGGACTGCGCCCAGCTGATCGCGTTCCTGTGCTCCAGGGGTGCCCGGCACATCACCGGCGCGACGATCGCGGTGGATGGTGGACAGGTGATGGCGTAGGGGAGCGGACCGGTGTCGGAAGAGGGAGAACGACGCATGGCAGGCATGGTTCGGCGCGACGTCGCCGACGGGATCGCGCAGCTGACCCTCGACCATCCGCCCGTGAACATCCTCACGCGGGCGGTGCTCGGTGAGCTGCGGACGCACGTCGCCGATCTCGCGGGCGCACCCGACCTCCGGGTCCTCGTGCTGCGGGCCGCGGGGAAGCACTTCTCGGCCGGCGCGGACGTGGGGGAGCACCTCCCGCCCACGTTTCGGGACCTGATCCCCGAATTCACCGCCACCATCCGCGCCGTCTGGGACTTCCCGCTGCCGGTCATCGCCGCCGTCCGGGGCCGGTGCCTCGGGGGCGGGTTCGAGTTGGTGCAGCCCGCGGATGCCATCGTGGCCGGCGCGAGCGCCCAGTTCGGGCAGCCCGAGATTGCCCTTGGCGTGTTCCCGCCGGGGGCATGCGTGTTGCTTCCCGGCCTCTGCGGCCCCGCGCGCGCCGCGAGCATCGTGCTCGGTGGCGACACCATCTCGGCGCGCGAGGCGGGCGAGTGGGGGTTGGTGGCGCAGGTGGTGCCGGACGACGAGGTGGACGCCGCCGCGCTCGCGCTGGCCGGGCGGTGGGCTTGCCACAGCGGCGCGGCCCTGCGCGTGACCAAGCGGGCCCTCCGGGCCGGAACCGCCCGCCCGGTGGCCGAGGCGCTCGACGCCGTGGGGCGGACCTACGTGGATGACCTCATGCGGACGCGCGATGCCGTCGAGGGGCTCGCGGCCTTCGGGGCGAAGCGTCGGCCGGTCTGGGAACACCGATGACCGCCCCGCAGATCTTCCCCGACTGGCACGGACAACCGCTCGACGGCGTCATCGCGGCCTGTCGCCAGCTGCTGGAGGACGATACCTACCCGACGGTTCGGCGGTGGCGCGAGGCGGGCGGGACGGTGGCCGGACATTTCCAGGTCTACTTCCCCGAGGAGATCGCGCACGCGGCCGGAATGCTGCCGTTCAAGGTGCGGGGCGGCCCGGTGGACCCCACGCAGGCGGACTCGCGCTTCGGGTCGTACCTCTGCTCGATCGTGAAGACGTCCCTGGAGCTGGTGCTGAGCCGCCGGATCGAGCTGGAGCTGTTCGTCACCCATCCCATCTGCGACGCCGCCCGCAACCTGGCCGCCGTGTGGGGGCGCAACTTCCCCTACCCGTGCCAGATCCTGTACCTGCCGCAGAACGCCAACTCCGCGCACGCCGCCGCCTACCTGCGGGGCGAGTACGATCGCCTGCGCAGGACGGTCGAGGACGTCTCGGGGCGCCGGGTGACCGACGACGCGCTGCGGGCGTCTCTCACGGTCTTCAATGCCAACCGATCGCTTCTGCGGGAGCTGTACGCGCTCAAGCGCGAGACGCCCTGGCTGGCGGCGGCCGACGAGACGTACGCGCTCATGGCCGTGGGCGGTCTGATTCCGCGGGAAGAGCACAACGCGTTGCTGGCCGCCGCGCTCCCGCAGCTCCGGGCCCGGACCACGCGCCGGCACGACCGGGTGCGCGTGGTGTTCGAGGGCGGATTCTGCGAACAGCCGCCGCTCGACCTGCTCCGGGCCATCGCCCGCTCGTGCTACGTCGTGGACGACGACCTCCTGATCGGCTTGCGCTGGATCCTCGAGGACGTACCGACCGACGGCGATCCGCTGGGCAATCTGGCCGAGGCGTATCTGGAGCGGTCGTCCTACAGCCCGGTCCAGCACGACCTGCGGAAGCCCAAGGAAGACATGCTGCTCGCGCGGATCCGGGGCGCCGACGCCCAGGCGGCCATCGTGACGGCGGCCAAGATGTGCGAGCCGGGCCTCGAGGAGCAGGTGACCTACACGCACGCGCTCGAGGAGCACGGCGTCCCGTTCTTCGTGAGCGAGTTCGAGGAAAACATGACGAGCTTCGAGACGCTGGAGATCCAGCTCGAGACGTTCGTCGAGAACCTGTTGTTCGATTGAGCGGAGCGCCCATGCCGACGACCGTGGACGGATCCATCGTGGGACGCGGCAACGCGGACGGCGCGCGGCTGTTCCGCGAGTGGTTCGCGGGCCTCACGGCGGCGGCCGAGGCGGGCCGCGGCAGCGCCTACGTCTTCGTGATGGGCAGCCTGGCGGAGCTGCTGCGCACGTTCGACTTCCCCATCGTGTTCCCGGAGATCAACTCGCTCCAGACGGCCGTGCGGCGGGTGGCCCACGAGTACCTGAACCAGGCCGAGGACCACGGCTATTCGCCGGACATCTGCGGCTACGTCAAGGCCGATGTCGCGACCCAGCTGCGCGGCGGCGAGCTGCCGATGGGCCGGATCCCGAAACCGTCCATTGCCGTCCACACCAACGCCTGCAACACCTACGTCAAGTGGGCCGAGATCTGGGAGCGGATGTACAAGGTCCCGGTCGTGACGATTGACGTGCCCGGCACGCGCGCCGCGGGCACGCAAACCTGGCCGGGGCATCCGGACTTCGAGAACGACCGGCAATACGTGCTGGCGCAGCTCCGGGAGCTGATCCCGACGCTCGAGCGGGTGAGCGGCGTCCCGTTCGACATTGACCGGCTGCGCGAGGCCATGGGCCACGCGAACACGATGAACGTGATGTGGCGGCGGGTGCTCGAGCTGAACGCCGCCCGTCCCTCCGTGTTCAACGCCCTCTCGGACGGGACGATCTACCTGGGCGTCGCCAACGGCTTCCGCGGGGCGCCCGAGGGCGCCCGGTACTTCACCGAGCTGGTGGAAGAGATGGAGTACAAGAGCGCGCACGGCATCGGGACCCTCACCGACGAGCGCTACCGGCTGCTGTTCATCGGGGTGCCCTGCTACCCGATCTTCCGCCGCTTCACCGAGATGTTCACGGAGCTGGGCGGGACGTTCGTGGGCTCGACCTATCTCCGGTTCGCGTCCGGCGGCGCCAACCTCGGGTTCACCTACGATCTCGACCGGCCGCTGGAGAGCCTCGCGGAGGGACTGCTCCTCGGGGTCCGCGACGCGATGGACAACATGTTCTTCCAGACAGACATCCTGATCCGGATGCTGGACGACCTCGCGGCGGACGGGCTCGTGTACCACCCCATCAAGAGCTGCCGGACCGTGTCCACCGGCCTCGCGGACAGCCGGCGGGCCCTGCTGGCCGCGCGGGACGTGCCGAGTCTGTTCATCGAGTCGGACATGATGGACCGGCGCGTGGTGTCGGAAGCGCAGCTCAAGAACCGGATAGACGCGTTCTTCGAGGGACTCGCCTCGCGGCGCGCCCAGGCGGCCCTCCACACCGGGTGACGGCAGCCGTGGCGACGACGATGGATTCGGAGGTAGCGTGGCATACGCGGCGGGCGTAGACGTGGGTTCGACCCAGACCAAGGCCGTCCTCGTAGACGAGCGGCGCCGCATCGTCGCCCGCTCGCTCACCATGACGGGGGCCAACGTGATCCGGGCCGCCGGGCAGGCGTTCCAGGAGGCGCTCCGGGGCGGCGACCTGCGGGAGGAGGAGGTCGAGTACGTCGTCGGCACCGGCTACGGCCGGTACAAGGTGACGTTCGGCAACACCCAGGTAACCGAGATCAGTTGCCACGGACGGGGCGCCGTCCACATGTTCCCCGCCACCCGCACGGTCGTGGACATGGGGGGCCAGGATACCAAGGCCATCCGGGTCTCCGCCGGGGGCGAGATCGTGGACTTCTGCATGAACGACAAGTGCGCGGCCGGCACCGGACGGTTCCTCGGCGCCGCCTCGAGCGCGCTCGAGATCCCGCTCGACGAGCTGGGCCCCACGGCGCTGCGCGGCGAACGACCCGTCAAGATCAGCACCACCTGCACGGTGTTCGCCGAATCCGAGGTGCTGTCCTGGCTCGGCAAGGGCAAGAAGATCGAGGACATTCTGCTCGGCGTGCACCAGTCCATCGCGGGGCGTTCCACCGGCCTGCTCCGCCGGGTGGGGCTCGAAGAGGAGATCACGTTCACCGGCGGCGTGGCCCGGAACGTGGCGATGATCGAGACCCTCCAGGAAAGTCTCGGTCTCCGGGTCAACGTCAGCGACGACTCCCACTACATGGGCGCCCTGGGCGCCGCCCTGTTCGCGCTCGATCACATCCTGGCCGCCCGCCACCCGACCACCCGGCAGGCGTCATGACGACCTATACGGCGGGCATTGACGTCGGGTCCACCTACACCAAGGCCGTCGTGCTGGGGGACGACCTCCGGATCGTGGGCCGGGCGCTCCGTCCCACCGGCTTCAAGCTGGCGCGGATCGCCGAAGAGAGCCTGACCGCGGCGCTGGCCGACGCGGGACTCGCGCCGGACGCGGTGCGCTACACGGTGGCCACCGGATTCGGCCGCCACCAGGTGGGGATCGGCGACGTCCGGGTAACGGACCTGACCGCGGCCGCGCGCGGAGCGACGCTCCTGTTTCCCGGCACGCGGACGATCCTGGACGTGGGGGGCCAGACCATGAAGGCGAGCCGGCTGGGACCGGGCGCCAAGGTGAAGTCGTTCCGGCTCAACGACAAGTGCGCGGCCGGCACCGGCGCCTTCCTCGAGAAGACGGCCCGCTATATGGGGTTTTCCACCGAGGAGATCGGCCCGCTCGTGGCCACGTCCAAGGACAGCATCGCCATCTCGGGCGTCTGCGCCGTGTTCGCCGAGTCCGAGGTGATCAATCACCTGTCCCAGGGCGTCGCACCCGCGGACATCATGCACGGGGCCGTCGTCTCACTCGTGGGGCGCTCCCTCCAGCTTCTGAAACGCGTCGGGATGGAGCCCGAGTTCACGCTGGTGGGCGGCATCCTCCGGTTCGAGCGCATGGCCGCCGTCGTCCGGGATCAGCTCCAGTCCGACGTGAATGTGGCGCCCGGTGACCTGGTGCAGTTCACGGCGGCGCTGGGGGCCGCCCTGCTCGGCCAACGCCGGCTGCGGCAGCTCGGCGGCGCGGCGGTGGCGTGAGCGACGACCGCCACGTCGCCGACGACGTCGTCCGGCGGCTGTCGGGGGTCGTCCAGGGCGAAGCGCACCGGATGCTCTCGGAGGCGCAACGGGCGCCGGATCCCGTCCGCGTGGCGGACGGCTGGGAGCGCCGCTTCATCACGGATGGCACGCGTCTCGCCGAGGTGGTCGCCCTCTATCAGGCGGCCGGGTTCGACGTCTGCGCCGACCCGATCC
>Ga0214471_10002279_pt1 | contig 15079 bp, 15 predicted proteins | sample RVTome_5_FD_207665 | JGI IMG/M metagenome (GOLD analysis project Ga0214471, IMG submission 207665) | Soil microbial communities from uranium-contaminated site in the Upper Colorado River Basin, Wyoming, United States - RVT142D155 | ecosystem: Environmental > Terrestrial > Soil > Contaminated >... | reverse complement strand
GGGGAGCTGGAGGCTCCGGAGCCCCGAGATCGACCAGCGGCGGGCGCATCTCCCCCACATCGCCTCCCCTTGGGGGGCCGGCGGATCCGGGAGGCGGCGGTCGCAGCGATGGCGACCGGCGCGACAGTCATGGTGGTCATCGCCGCGGTGGTGGCGTTCGGTCCACTCACCGGCCGGTACCGAACAACGGTGGTCCTCAGCGGGAGCATGGCGCCAGAGCTGGTGCCGGGCGACCTCCTCGTCCTCACACCCAAGCCCACCGCCGACCTCGATGTAGGTGACGTCATCGTCTACCGGCCCCCGACCTCCACCACAGCGTCGGTGACCCACCGGGTCGTCGAGATCTACCAGCCCGGCAACGAGCCGGTGATCCGCACCAAGGGCGATGCGAACGGCGCGGCCGACCCGTGGGTGGCCAGGCTGTCAGGCAATACGGTCTGGGAGGTCCACGACGTGGTGCCCGGAGTCGGGAGCTGGATGCTCCGTCTCGCGTCGCCGTGGAGCCGGAGGGCGCTGACCATCCTCGCTCCACTCGTGCTGGCTGCCTACTGGCTCCGCCAGATCTGGCGCACCGATCCCCAGACAGCCGTATGCGGTTCGCCATGATCCGGAAGCGGCCGCGAGGGCCCTGCCGGCGGCGCCTGATCGTGGTTGGCGTCATCGCGGCGATGGTGGGAGCGGTTCCTGCCCTCGCCGACTTCGTCGCGTCCGGCGGCGAGAACCACACGCTGAGCACCGACGCCCTCGCCGCCCCCACCGGACTGGCGCTGTCGCCCGGTTCGTGCTCGGTCGGAAGCCAGGACAGGATCAACCTGAACTGGACCGCGACCACCTCGGGATGGGCCGACTCGCAGGAGGTCATGCGATCGACCACCTCGGGGGGGCCCTACACCTCGGTGGCCTCATTGGCGCCACCGGCAAACAGCTTCACGAACAGCAACCTGTCGTTCAACACGACCTACTACTACGTCATCCGCGCCACCAAGGAGCAGTGGACGGCGGATTCGGCCGAGAAGTCCTTGAGGACGCGCAACAGCCTCTGCTTCTAGCCGACGGACGGTGAGGTGTGATCGACGGCGGCGGGACCGGGCAACGAGGCGGCCGCTAACTTCGGCCCGATGGGCAGTCCCCTGACGCCGGTCACCGGCATCCCCTTCCTCGACGCGTGCCGGGGCCTGCCTGTCGAGCGGGTGCCGGTGTGGTTCATGCGCCAGGCGGGTCGGTCGCTGCCCGAGTATCGCGCCATCCGAGGCGAGGGATCGATCCTCGATGCCATCGGCGATCCCGAGCTCGCCACCGAGATCACGCTTCAGCCGGTGCGTCGCTACGGCGTCGACGCCGCCATCCTCTACTCCGACATCGTTGTGCCGGCCCACGCCATCGGGTTCGGCATCGACATCGTCCCCGGGACGGGCCCGGTAGTGGCCGAGCCGTTCCGTTCGGCCGCCGACCTCGATCGGCTGCGTCCGCTGGAGCCCGACATCGACACTCCCTACGTGTTGGAGACGGTCCGTTCGGTGGCCGCGGCATTGCCCGACGACGTTCCCCTCATCGGCTTCGCCGGCGCGCCGTTCACCGTCGCCAGCTACTTGGTCGAGGGGGCACCGTCGGTCACCTACACCCGCACCAAGGCCCTGATGTACGACGAGCCGAAGGTGTGGCACCGGCTCGCTGAACGCCTGGCCGCGATGGCCCTGGCCTCGGTGCGGTCACAGGTCGTGGCCGGGGCGCGGGCCATCCAGCTGTTCGACTCGTGGGCCGGCGCGCTGGACCCCCACGACTACCGCGAGTTCGCGTTCCCCCACTCCGCCGCCATCTTCGAGGGCATAGCCGACCTCGGTGTGCCCCGGATCCACTTCGGGGTCGGCACCGGCGAGTTGCTGAGGCTGATGGGCGAGGCGGGCGCCGATGTGGTGGGGGTCGACTGGCGGGTGCCCCTCGACGTGGCCCGTGATCGACTGGGGGGGGCATCCCCTGCGGTGCAGGGCAACCTCGACCCGGCCTCCGTCCTCGCATCGTGGGACGCGCTGGCCCGCCGCACGCGAGAGGTGCTGGCCCGCAACGGCGGGCGGCCCGGCCACGTCTTCAACCTCGGCCATGGGGTGCTGCCCGAGACCGACCCCGCCCAGCTCGAGCGTGTGGTCGAGCTGGTCCACGCCGAGGGCCGCAGCGACGGGACGCTCGATCCGGCGGTGGATGCCGCGCTCCCATCGGAGCAGTGACGCGGTGACCGTCGGGCTGGTGGTGATGGCTTACGGCACGCCGGCGTCCCCCGACGACGTCGAGACCTACTACACCCACGTCCGGCGCGGTCGGGCTCCTGACGCCGAGCTGCTCGCCGACCTTCGACGCCGCTACGACGCCATCGGCGGCATCTCGCCTCTGCGCCAGAGAACCGAGGCGCAGCGCTCGGCGATCGACACGGCCCTGAGCGCGATGGCACCGGGCCGCTTCACCACCGCCCTGGGCATGAAGCACGCGGCACCGTTCATCGAGGATGCGGTGACGGACCTGATCCGCCAGGGTGTCGACGCAATGGTCGGCCTCGTCCTGGCGCCGCACTACTCGGCGATGTCGGTGGGCGAGTACGAGGCGCGCTTGGCGGCGGCGGCGGCCGACGGCGGGCTGGGTTCCGACGCGGTGGGATGCCTGCGGTCCTGGCACGACCTCGATGCCTACATCGGCTTCCTGGCGCAGGCGGTCCGATCGGCGGGGGCCACCCTGGCCCCCGATCACCGCGTCGTGTTCACCGCTCACTCCCTGCCCGAGCGGATCCTCGATGCCGGCGATCGCTACCCCGACGAGCTGGCAGCCACGGCTCGGCTGGTGGGTGATGCCGCCGGCCTCGACGACGACCGCTGGGACGTCGCCTGGCAATCGGCGGCCCGAGGCAAGTCGGAGCCGTGGTTGGGACCTGACGTGTTGGAGGTGCTCGAGGCGGAAGCGGCGGGCGCCGGGCGCGACATGCTCGTGTGCCCTGCGGGGTTCGTGAGCGACCACCTCGAAGTTCTGTACGACCTCGACATCGAGGCCGCCACCCGAGCAAGGTCGCGGGGGCTGAGGTTCGCCCGCACGGCCGTGCCGAACGACGACGAGTCGGTGATGACCGCCCTCGCCGAAGCCGCCGTCGCCGTCGCCGACGCCGTCGAGTCCGATCGCCCGATGTCGGCGTCGTGACCGGGATCGTCGTCGTCGGAGGCGGCATCGCCGGGTTGGCCGCCGCCTACGAGGCGTCGGCGTCGGCGGAGGTGACACTGCTGGAGGCGAGCGGCCGGGTGGGGGGCAAGCTCGAGACGATGAGCTTCGGCGGCATGCCGGTCGAGCGCGGCGCCGACGTGTTCCTGGCCCGTGTGCCGTGGGGCGTCGACCTCGCTCGGGAGGTCGGGCTGGGCGACGATCTGATCGAGCCGTCCACGTCGTCGGCATCGCTGTGGACGCGGGGACGCCTCCGACCGCTGCCCGACGGTCTGATGCTCGGCGTTCCCACCAACCTGGGTTCGGTGGCCCGCAGCGGGGTTCTATCGATTCCCGGTGTGGCCAGAGCCGGACTCGATCTGGTGTTGCCCCGCCTGCGCCGGTTCGGTGTTCCCGACGATCCGTCGGTGACCGAGGTGGTGGCGGGCCGGTTCGGGTCCGAGGTGGCCGAGCGGCTGGTGGCGCCGCTGGTGGGCGGCATCAACGCCGGGGACATCGATCGGATGTCGCTGAGGTCGGTAGCTCCTCAGTTGGCCGACGCCGCCGCATCGCATCGCAGCCTGCTGGTCGGGCTGAGGGCGGGACGGTCGACGCGGGGCGGAGCGGCGACGACGCCGGCCACTACGGGGGGCCCGTTGTTCCACTCGGTGCACGGCGGCCTGTCGCGCTTGGCTTCCGCCCTCGGGCAGGCGGCATCCCTGCGGGGGGCTCACCTGCGTGTCGGGATCGGTGCGGCGTCGGTGCGTCGGGCGGGCCGGCGGTGGGAGGTCATGACGTCCGGTGGCGAGGTGCTCGACGCCGATGGTGTGATCCTGGCCACGCCCGCCCCCGTCACCGCCGGCATCCTCGCCGGCGTCGCCCCTTCGGTGTCGGCGGGGCTGGCCGAGATCGACCACGCCTCGGTCAGCCTGCTGGCTGTTGCCTACGAGCGTGACCAGGTCGACCACCCGCTCGACGGCTCGGGCTTCCTCGTCCCCCGAGTCGAGGGCCGGTTGATGACCGCGTGCACCTGGTACTCGTCCAAGTGGGCCGAGGACGCCGGCGAGCAGGTGGTGTTCCGCATCTCGTCGGGTCGCTACGGCGATGACCGCCACCAGTCGATGACCAACGGCGATCTGACCGCCGCCCTTCTTGCCGACCTCGTCGACGCGCTCGGGGTACGTGGCGAGCCGGCGGCCACCGAGGTGATCCGCTGGCCCTCGAGCTTCCCCCAGTACGAACCGGGCCATGCGTCGAGGATCGACGCCCTGGAGTCTGACCTGGCCCAAGGATCGCCCGGGCTCCGTCTCGCCGGTTCGGCCTACCGCGGTGTCGGCATCCCCGCCTGCATCAACAGCGGGCGCGCCGCGGCCCGGGCTGTGCTGGACTCCGCCCCATGACGTTGCCGTGCCCGATCAGGGCGCGCGTCGGGGTTGCCGTGCTCGTCGTGGTCGCCCTCGTGACGGCCGCGTGCTCGTCGTCCTCCTCCGATGGCGGAGCTGGCCCCGGCGGTGGGATCTCGCCGTTCGACGCCCGCGCCGGAACCGAGATCCCGGCGCCGGTCGACCTGCCACCGAACAGCCATCCCGCCTCCTACCAGGTGACCTACCGAATCGAGATCCGGGTGGGTGACGACGAGCCGATCGTCACCACCGAGCACCTGTCGGTCCGCCGGCCGTTCGAGTCGCGAGTCGAGACGTACCGTGGCGAGCCGCCGGGCGATGAGCTGAGCGGTACCGTGATCTCTCGCTTCGGTGGGCTCGAGATCTTCCAGTCGGCCGGCGAGCCGATCGTGTTCACCACCGCTCCGCTGCCTCCCGCCAGCGACCTGCACCTCGTCGAGGCCGAAGCGGTCGATCGCACGGGGGGCGGGCCGGGGCTCAGCGAACCCACCGGCATCTGGCGGGAGATCGCCGGTGCACCGTGCCAGGAGCTGCGAACGGGCACGACGGTGGTGGCTGGTGATCTCACGCCCCTCGACGATTCAGATCCGACCGAGTGGGCCGAGGTCTGCATCGCCGCGGGCAGCGGTCTGCTGCTGGAGGAGATGTGGTACCTCGGCGACGAGCCCGTCCGGCATCGCATCGCCACGTCGCTGGAGATCGATCCGGTGCTCGACGACGAAGCGTTCGCGGTCGATGAGTCGGCCCGCCTGCCCGCCAACGAGGGTGGCGGCGCGTTGGCGCCGCTCCCCGAGGGTACGTCGGGCCGTTTCTGGGAGAGCTCCCCGCCGGCCGGCGCCCCCGAGCTCATGACGGTCGAATTGGTCGCGGCGGGAGCGTCGCTGCGCTCAGGTGAGCTTGTCCCCGTCGGGCGGTTCGAGCTGGTCAGCGCCCAGCCCGGTTTGGGTACCGACATCGCGTCGGCGGCTGATCTGGTCATCTCGACCGCCTGGGTCTGGGCCACCACCGATGGTCGATGGATCACCATCGAGCGCGGCATCGGTTCCCTCCCCACCCCCGGGCACAGTGGCCCGCTCGAGCTCGAGGGGCTCCCATCGGGGTTGCTGATCGCCGGAAGCCGGTTCATGGAGGCTCGCTTCATCGAGGAGACCGGCCGGTTCGTGCGCATCCACGGAACACTCCCCGCGGCCGATCTCGTCGAGGTCGCTGGCCGGCTCCGGCTCGTCGATGGCGGCCTCGTGGCGGTCGGAGACGATGACGAGGTGCTCGCCGAGCTCCGCGCCGATGCGTTCAGCGACGGCGACGAGTCCGACCGATGAGCTCACTCGACTCCCGTGTACCCGAGCGCGGTCAATAGCCTCGGTCGATCGCGCCATCGACATCGGGGAGCAAGCATGGACATCAACGGAGCGCTGGCGCTGGTCACCGGCACGTCGGGTGGCATCGGGGCGGCCACGGCCGAAACTCTTGCCCGGCACGGTGCCACCGTCATCGGCGTCGCCCGCACAGCCGACAAGGTGGAGGCCACCGCGGAGCGGTGCCGGACCTGGGCCCCCGCCTCGGCCGGCATCGTGGGCGACCTGTCCACCAAGGAGGGGTGCGCGGCGGTGGTCGAGCGGGTGCTGGCCGACCAGGCGCGGATCGACATCGTCGTGAACAACGCCGGCGTCAGCCTCCGGAAGCACGCCACCCGCACGTCGGTGGGAGAGGTCGAGCAGGTGACCGACATCAACTACCTCGCCGCGGTGCGACTCACCATCCCGTTGATGGCGGGCATGGTCGAGCGCGGCGCCGGTGCCATCGTCAACATCACCTCGGTGGCCGGTTATGTGCCCAACCCGCTCGAGGCCGCCTACGGCGGGGCCAAGGCGGCGCTGTCGTTGTGGAGCCACGGCCTCGCAGTCGACCTGGCGGGCACCGGGGTGCACGTGGGCGTGGTGAACCCCGGCCCAATCGATACCGGCATGTGGGCCACCGACGAGGAGGCACCCGCCTACCACGGCAAGCTCTACCCACCGCAGATCGTGGCCGACGCGGTGGTCAAGGCCATCACCAAGGAGAAGGTGATGCTCACCGTCCCTCGCCAGTTCGGCTTGCCGGGAATGATGTACCCGGTGATGGGCCGGCCCATGCGGTGGGGCCTGCGCACCTTCGAGAAGCGCGGCGAGGCCAAGGGCGATCCCCGGGAGCAGCGTTGACCATCGTTGCCGTCACCTCCCTACCCAACGATGGCGTTCGCTGACGTCGTGCACGCCGACGATCGAGCCACCCACCACGTCGTGAACGTCGGCGCCCGCTGGGATGCTGTGTGGCGCGGCCTCAGCGCAGGACTGTTGGTGGCCGCCGCGCTTCCTCCCTTCGGGTGGTGGCCCGCGGCGTTGATCGGGCTGGCGTGGTGGTGGCATCTGCTCGGCGACCAGCCGTGGCCGCGGCGTCTGCTCATCTCCTGGATGGTGGGGCTGGCCAACTTCGCCGTCGGCATCTCGTGGTTCTCGGAGTTCTCCGTGCCCGGCTACGTCATCTCAGCCGTCGGCGAAGCGGGCTTCTGGGCCGCGGCCGGAACCGTCGGCGGCGGCGACCGGAGACGGTGGTGGATGTTCCCCGCGGCACTGGTGGTCGGCGACTTCGCCCGCAAGTCGTGGCCGTTCGGAGGCATCCCCCTCGCCGGCGTCGAGCTGGGCCAAGCCGCCGGACCGCTGGCCCCGGCGGCCCGCATCGGCGGACACCTGGCGGTGGTGGCAGCAGCCGCCCTCGTCGGTGTGTCGCTGGCGCTCGCCGTGGTCGCCGCCCGCGCCCGTTCACTCCCACCATCGGCGGGCGGCCTCGAGCGGCCCAGGACCGATTGGCGCGCCGCGTTGGCCCGCGCCGGGCGCGCTGGCAGCTTCGTCTCCCTGGCCATCGCGGTGACCGCCGTTGCCGCTGGGATCGTGGTACCCACCGGGACGGTCACCGGATCGATCCGGGTGGCGGCGGTGCAGGGCGGTGGGCCCCGCGGCTTCACCGAATCGGAGAGCAGCGCGGTCGAGGTGTTCCGGCGCCACGTCGAGGCCACCAACATGGTGGAGGAGGGCGTCGACCTCATCGTCTGGCCCGAGGACGTCGTCGACGTGTTCGGCACGTTCGAGGACAGCCCCGAGGCCGAGGTGATGGCTGGGATCGCCCGGCGATTCGACACCACGGTGACGGCGGGCATAGTCGAGGACGGCGACGGCTTCCGGTTCTACAACGCGGCGGTGGCGTGGAGCCCCGACGGCGAGATCGTCGGTCGCTACGACAAGGTGCGACGGGTGCCCTACGGCGAGTACTTCCCGTTCCGCTCGCTGGTGGAGAAGGTGGCCACCATCCCCTCCCGGGACGCCATCCCCGGTGACGGGCCCGGCTTCATCGACACCCCCGCCGCGCCGCTTGGCTTCTCGATCTCCTATGAGGGGTTCTTCGCCGACCGCGCTCGCGCCTCGGTCAACGCCGGTGCCGAGCTGCTGTTGGTGCCGACCAACGCAGCGTCGTTCTCTGGTTCGATCGTGCCGTCCCAGCAGCTGGCGGCAGCACGGCTGCGCACCTGGGAGACGGGCAAGTGGGTGGTGCAAGCCGGTCCCACCGGGTTCACCGCCGTCATCGACGACCGCGGCAGGATCGTGGCCCGGACCGACCTGTCGGCCCGGCAGGTGCTCCACGAGCGGGTGGTGCTGCGGTCGGGACGCACCCCCTACGTGGTGCTCGGCGACTGGCCGATCGTAGGGCTGGCGCTCGCCATCGTGGCCATCGCTGGTGGTGGTGGGCTTCGCGCCCGGCGCGCAGGGACTTGACCAGTCGGTCAGTTCACGTGGAGCATTGCGACTTCATGTCAGGGGACGATCCACGCAACGCGGCGCTTCGCATCGCCTTCCTGACCTATCGGGGGAAGCCCACGTGCGGCGGCCAGGGCGTGTACACCCGCCATCTCACCGCCGGGCTGGCCGACCTCGGTCACCACGTCGAGGTGTTCAGCGGGCCGCCGTATCCCGAGCTCGATCCGCGGGTGCGACTCAACCCGATGCCCAGCCTCGACCTCTATCGAGAGCCTGACCCGTTCCGGATCCCGCGCCCATCTGAGTTCCGCGGCCGCGTCGACATCGCCGAGTTCGCGATGATGTGCACGGCGGCGTTCCCCGAGCCCCTCACCTTCACGTGGCGGGTGGCCAAGGCCCTCGATGCCCGACGGGCCGACTTCGACCTGGTTCACGACAACCAGAGCCTCGGCTTCGGACTGCTCGACATTCAGCGGATGGGCATCCCCATCGTCGGGTGCATCCACCACCCCATCACCGTCGACCGGCGCCTCGAAGTCGAGCACGCACCCAATGCCCGGCGGCGGTTCACGCTGAAGCGGTGGTACGCCTTCGTCGACATGCAGACCAAGGTCGCTCAGCGGCTGCCCCGCATCGTCACCGTGTCGTCGAGTTCCATGACCGACATCGAGGCTGACCACGGGGTGCCGGCCGAGCGAATGCGGGTGGTGCCCGTAGGCGTCGACCAGGACGTCTACCGGCCGCTCACCCACATCGCACCCGTTCCGGGCCGCCTGATGACCACTGCGTCGGCCGACGTGGCCATGAAGGGTCTCATCCACCTGATCGAGGCACTGGCCAAGGTGCGGACCGAACGCCATGCCGAGCTGGTCATCGTCGGGAAGTCGAAGCCGGGTGGTCCCGTCGACCGGGCCATCGACCGGCTCGGTCTGCGCCATGCCGTCACCTTCGTGTCGGGCATCACCGATCAGCGCATCGTCGAGCTCTACGCCGAAGCCCAGGTGGCCGTGGTCCCCTCGCTGTACGAGGGATTCTCACTGCCCGCCATCGAAGCGATGTCGTCGGGTGTGGCCCTGGTCGGCACCACCGGTGGTGCCATCCCCGAGGTCGTCGGTTCCCATGGCGACACGGCGATGCTCGTCGAACCCGGCGACGCCGGCCAGCTGGCCCAGGCCATCGGACGCCTGCTCGACGACGACGCCCTGCGCTCGAGGATCGCGGCGGCGGGGATGGCCCGGGCCAAGGAGCGGTACTCGTGGGTGGCCGTCGCTCGACAGACGGTGGAGCAGTACGCCGAGGTGATCGAGCTGCATCGCAGCGGGTCCTACGAATCGATGACGGTGCCACCGGCGACATCGTCACGCTCCGTCCACCGCTTCGACGGCTCGTTCCGATCGCGCCTGGTGGGCATCGGGGCCTGAGCGCCCGACAACTTGGGAGATCGCACATGCTGACCGTCGACTACCGCCGTCTCGAGCTCCAAGCGGGTGACCGTCTGCTCGACATGGGCTGCGGTGGTGGACGCCACGCCTTCGAGGCCTACCGTCGGGGCGCCGAGGTCGTCGCGCTCGACATGGACCACGGCGAAGTGAAGGACGCCCGGGCGTTGCTGCGGGCCATGGTCGATCTCGGTGAGGCGCCGCCCCTGACCTTCGCCGAAGGCATCTGCGGCGACGCCACGCGCCTGCCGTTCCCCGACGCCTCCTTCGATCGCATCATCGCGTCGGAGGTGCTCGAGCACGTCCCCGACGACGGGGCAGCGCTGTCGGAGCTCACCCGCGTGCTGCGGCCGGGCGGCATCATCGCGGCAACGGTGCCGTCGTGGTGGCCCGAGCGGGTGTGCTGGGCGCTGAGCGAGGAGTACCACGCCCCGATGGCCGCCGGCGGCCACGTGCGCGTTTACACCCAGCCCAGGCTTCGCCATCGCATGCGATCGGCGGGGCTGACGCCGGTCGGCTCTCATCGGGCCCACGCGCTGCACAGCCCCTACTGGTGGCTGAAGTGCGCGGTGGGCGTCGACAACGCCGACCATCCCCTGGTGTCGGCCTACCACCGGTTCCTGTCGTGGGACATCGAGAAGCGGCCGTTGGTCACCCGGTTGGCCGAGACGCTTCTGTCGCCGGTGCTGGGCAAGAGCGTGGTGGTGTACGCCCGCCGCCCGGCCGACGCGGATGTCGACGCCGCTGCGGTCTCACCGGTGCCGGGAGGCGCACGTGTCGCGGCGTGAGGTGGGCGGCGTACCCGCCGTCGAGAACGTGATCACCGAGACCGAGATCGAGGAGACGGCCGGTGCCATCGCCTCGGTGCAGACAGCCGAAGGTCTGATCCTGTGGTTCCCCGGTGGCCATGCCGACCCGTGGAACCACATCGAAGCAGCCATGGCGCTGGCGGTGGCCGGGCGCGTCGGCGAGGCCGAGGCCGCCTACCAGTGGTTGATGGACCACCAGCTCGACGATGGGTCGTGGCACCACTACTACCTGGCCGACGGCATCGAGGATCCGAAGTTCGACGCCAACGTGTGCGCCTACATCGCCACCGGAGCCTGGCACCACTACCAGCTCACCCGCGACGGCGGGTTTCTCGAGACCATGTGGCCGGTGGTCGAGGCCGCCATCGATTGGGTGCTCGACCTCCAGACATCCCGGGGCGAGATCGTCTGGGCGCGCCACGCCGATGGCACACCGTGGTCGTTCGCGCTGCTGACGGGGTCGTCGTCGACGTATCACTCCCTGCGCTGCGCCATCGCCGTCGCTGAGCACCTTGGCCACGAGCGACCCGACTGGGAGCTGTCGGCGGGGCTGCTGGGTCACTGCGTGGCGCACGTTCCCGAGGCCTTCGCGCCGAAGAACCGCTGGGCCATGGACTGGTACTACCCGGTCCTTTCGGGGGCGCTGTCGCCGGGTGCCGCCGCCGAGCGCGTCGACGACCAGTGGGACACGTTCGTGATGGAGGGCAAGGGCATCCGCTGCGTCTCCGACCGGCCGTGGATCACGGCGGCGGAGACGTCGGAGTGCGTCATGGCCCTGCTCACCATCGGCCGGCGTGACACCGCCCTCGATCTCTACCGGTGGGTGCGCCACCTCCGCCGCGACGACGGATTCTGGTTCACCGGCATCGTGTACCCCGAGCTGGTGTCGTTCCCCGGCAACGAGACCTCGTCATACACCGCGGCGGCCGCCATCCTGGCCGCCGACGCCCTGTCCCGCACCACTCGGGCATCGGGCGTTCTACTGGGTGAGGGCCTCCCCCACGGACTCGACCCGACCGAGTCCATCGACGCCGACGAACTCGACTTCGATTGATTCCCCTTTGGAGGATCAGAGGACATGAGCGGTGTCGAGACACGCCCAGGGACGCGTGATAGACCCGTTTCACCCGTTTCGCAACGGTGACGAGTGCGGTGGTGACGACCGCGACGACGACAGGAGTCGACGATGGCTGGAAGCGTTCGTGCGATGAAGGTGGCCGGTCTGGCGTTCAGCGTGGTGCTGCTGTTCGCGGCGTGCGGATCTGACGATGACGGCGATGCTGGTGGCGATGGCAACGGTGACGGCGCCTCGAACGGCGCGTCGGATGACATCTCGGCCACCGCTACCGAGTTCACGTTCACCCCGGCGGCATGGACGGCGCCGGCGGGGACCACCGTGTCCATCGACTTCACCAACGGCGGGGCGTTGCCCCACCAGTGGGTGGTGATCAACCTCGGTGAGGATCTCGACTCCGAGGCCGACTTCTCCGAGGACAAGGCCCTGTTCGAGATAGAGATCATCGGCGCCGGGTCATCGACCACCGAGTCGTTCAACATCGCCGAGCCCGGCACCTATCAGGTCATCTGCGCGGTGCCGACCCACTTCGACGCCGGGATGGAAGGCACCCTCACCGTCTCCTAGCTCGGGGCGCCGCCGTCCAGCAGCGTGCAGGCGGCAGTGGAGACCATCCCCAGGTGGTCGGAAGGCCAGAGGAAGTCACCGGTGCCGGGTCGTTGGGTGGGCTGGTCGGCGAATCTCGACGAGGCCAGCGTCGCGCTGGCTGTTCCGTCGGGGCAGCGGTGGAAGACGTAGTCGATGCGGGCGTCGGTTGTGGTGGCATCGTCGGTGGTCACGATCTCCTGATCCGACGTCCAACCCTCGGGGCCCTCGACTTCGTGCTCATCGAGCCAGGTGTCGTGGAACCCGGCGGCGATGATCGTGCCCCAGCGATCGGTCAGCTCGCCGTTGGCCTGGTAGTCCGTCCTCGAGTTGAAGTCGCCAGTGAAGAAGGTTGGGGTGGCCGGGTCCTCCCACTGGTCGATGGTGGCCAGCATCATCTCGACCGCGATCTGCTTGGTGATCTGGCTGGCCTCGGTGAGGTGGTGGGGGACGTGGGTGTTGAACACGTCGAAGGTGAGGCTGGCGGCGGTGTCGGTGATCTGGGTCCACATGATCTCACGGGCGTCGAAGACCGACTCGGCGGGGCATCCCAGCGGGTTGGTGGCGGCCCCCACCGGGTCGCACAGCGGTGTCTCGTAGGAGCGCGGCAGCATCCGGCGGCTGCGCGCCTTGTCGATGGTGAAGCGGGTGAGGACGGCCTCGCCGAGACGGAGGCCGGGGTTGGTGGGGTTGAAGCTCACCATGGCCTCGGTCAGCGGGCCCCCGCCGCCACCGTCGGCCAGGTCCGGCTCTCCGGGGAAGTGCGGGTTGGCCATGAACCAGCACCACGTCCATTCCTCGTCGTACGCATCGGCAAGGACCTGGGCCAGCTGCTGGGCAACGTGGGGCTCGTCGGTATCGGAGCTGTCGCTGTCGGCGTCGTAGGGCCCGACCACCTCTTGTAGGCCGTACACGTCAGCATCGGCGGCCACCATTGCCTCGCCGATGAGCGGGAGCCGGTCGCCGAGCAGGTTCATGTCGGGGCCTTGGCTGTGGAGGATGTTGTAGGTGGCCACCCGCACCTCACCGGATCCACGGGCGGCGTGCACATCGGACCCCCCGCTCCCGGCCGTGGGCGACTGGGTGGAACACAACGGGGAACCATCGGGGGGCAGGACCGGACCCCCCTCGTCGGCGCGTGCGATGGAAAGCGGCGCAGCGATGACCGCGGCGGCCGCAGCGATGGTGAACAGGCGACGCATTGAAACCCCCCCAGAGGTGCGAACGGTTCGTCACCCTGGAGATTCGGCAGCGGGAGCCGTCTCACCTTCCTCCCCGTCGCTTCGGTGTGCTCACCGGGATCCCTCGGCCCACACTGCATGCGGTGACGGTCGGTGTCTCAATGGGGGGAGGGTGGTGGTCGCGGTCATCTCAACTTCCCAGGCGGTCGAGCAGGTAGCTGGATAGGGGAACGAGCACCAACGCCACCGGATAGATCGGTCGCAACCGAGCCTCGTTCTCCTGCATCATCCCCAGGGTCAGGAGCAGTGCGGCGAATCCGAACACCGGTACCACGCCGTAGGTCGTGAGGCAGAACACGACCAGGGTCGTCGGACGGAGCCGTCGCCACCGGCCGCGCAGCGGAGCCAGGAACGACGCAGCCACCGCCCCTTCGATACCGATGCCCCACACCGTGAGCAGGCCTGCGACCGTCGCGGTCCGTGGGCCGGGGGCGACGACCACTCGGTCGCCGATGTCACCGCTCCGGGAGAGCTCGGCGAGGTCCGTTCGCGCCGACGCGAGCTCGTCGTCGCCCATGCCTCCGATCGTCTGCGACACGACCTCGAACCGGCTGTCGCGCACCATCGTGTACTGGAAGAACTCGGTGCTGGTGAACTGCGACGACAGCACCTTCCATCCGAACGCCAGCACGAAGATGCACCCGACCAGCAGGCGGGCACTACGGCGCAACACCAAGATCGGGTCGCCGGCGAACTGGGCGGCGCCGAACCCGATCAGCCAGTAGGTCGTCGCCACCACGTGGTCGTCGACCCGCCACCAGATCCGGGCCTGAGCAGTCCCGATCACCGCAGCCAGCGCGAACCACGGCCACGGTGACCGTATGAGACGAGGATGCGGCGCGATCACCGCGGCACCGATGGCGGCTGCGATCATCACCGGCCGGTCGTAGTTGGTGTTGACGATGACGAGCAGGAGGCTCAGGCGTCCGATCAACACGTCGATCGGCCCGATCAGGTCGCGCCACGCGGGCAGCAGACGAGCCGTCATGGCACCTCCACTCGACGCACCGACCGGAGCGTCACCACCATCGCGTCATGGTCCAGCGTCACGTCGTGGCCGACGACCTCCAGGACGAGGCCGTCGGCACCGGCCCACGACCGCAGGTCCTCGGCCAGCGAGACCATCGCCGCGTCCCCGGGAGCCGCCAGCACACGCTCCACGCGGCTGCCGAGCCCGGCCGGGATCGGCACGGCACGATCCGTGCCGCCGATCGAGGCGGTAGCCCGCAGCGCCCGAGACGGCACGTAGTCGTGGGTGGCGAACATCCCGAACCCTGCGCCCTGCCAAGACGACTGCTGGACCCAATGGAAGCGCACGACCGCAACGGTCGCGACCGCGAGCAAAAGTATGGGCGCGACCAGCGCCAACCACCGATCACGGCCAGCCGACCGCACACCCTTCTCCACAACGACTCAAGGTAAGTCTCAGGCGAGGGCGTTGAACAATGTGGCCGTCACCGCGGCGTTGGCGGTGAAGGCGGCAATGATCCATCCCGCCACCTTGGTGGCCAGATCCTTCTGCGACATCTGCAGCTCACCACGCAGGCCGCCGATCTCGCCGTGCA
>Ga0214471_10002278_pt1 | contig 15079 bp, 13 predicted proteins | sample RVTome_5_FD_207665 | JGI IMG/M metagenome (GOLD analysis project Ga0214471, IMG submission 207665) | Soil microbial communities from uranium-contaminated site in the Upper Colorado River Basin, Wyoming, United States - RVT142D155 | ecosystem: Environmental > Terrestrial > Soil > Contaminated >... | reverse complement strand
CATTTCAGCACGCAATTGTCGGTGGCGATGCCGCAGATATGCACGCGCCCCACGCCCCAGCCGGCAAGCGTTTTCAGGAACTCAGGCCCGACGCAGGTATAGGTCGGCTTGTCGATCACCGGCGCGCTTGTGGCCGGCCGGAAGGCCAGCGGAAAGTCGTCGGATTCCCTGGCGAACCGCTGCCAGCCGATAAGGCGGCGGTAGAACGAGCCCTCGGGGTTGAAGAACCGCGTCGCCACCACCCGCTCGAAGCCACCCTGCAACGCCTCGACGGCGGCCGGGATGTGGGCCGTCCATTGATTGATGAATCCCCGCTGTACGTCGACGATCAGCAAGCATTTCTCGGCCATCCTTTCCTCCTTTAACCGATTCCCCGCCGCCGCTATAACGGGTGTCGGACCCCATCATGGCCACCATAGCCAAGCCCCGCGACATCATCGACCGCAAGGCGCTGCTCGCCAAGCTCGACGACCTTGTCGGGTGGTCCGGATACACGCCGAAGACGCAAACCCAGGTGCTCGAGATCTTCAAGGCCGCCCACACCGACGGCTGGCGGGAGATCCGCCGCCGCTTCGAGGAGGAGAGAGCCCCGAGCAGCGAGGTAGTGCGCGCCAACGCCTATCTGGTCGACCAGCTGATCCGCAGCATCTACGACTTTACGCTGAAAAGCATCTATCCGGCCGCCAACCCGACCACCGGCGAGTTGTTGAGCGTCACCGCCACCGGCGGCTACGGCCGCGGCGAGATGGCACCCTTTTCGGACATCGATCTGATGTTCCTGCTTCCCTATAAGCTGACGGCGCACTCCGAGCAGGTGGTCGAGTTCATCCTCTATACGCTGTGGGACTTAGGCTTGAAGGTCGGCCACGCCACGCGCTCCATCGACGAGGCGATCCGGCTCGCCCGCGACGACATGACCATTCGCACCAGCCTGCTCGAAGCGCGCTGGTTGTGGGGCGACCAGGCGATGTTCAAGGAGTTCAAGCGCCGCTACCAGGACGAGATCGCCGGCAGCGGCAGCCTCGCCTTCGTCGAAGCCAAGCTCGCCGAGCGCGACGCCCGCCATGACCGCATGGGCGATACCCGTTACGTGCTCGAGCCCAACATCAAGGAAGGCAAGGGGGGCCTGCGCGACCTGCAGACCCTCTACTGGATCGCCAAGTACCTGTATCGGGTCGACGACGTAAAAGAGCTGCAGAAACTCGGCGTACTGACCGCCCGCGACGTGCGCACGTTCGCCAAGGCCGAGGCGTTCCTGTGGACCGTGCGCTGTCATCTGCATTACCTCAACGGCCGCGCCGAAGAGCGGCTGACCTTCAACGTGCAGAGCGAGATTAGCGACCGAATGGGCTACGCCGACCGCGCCGGCGTCAAGGGCGTCGAGCGGTTCATGAAGCACTACTTCCTGGTCGCCAAGGACGTCGGCGACCTGACGCGCATCCTATGCGCCGTGCTCGAGGAACAGCACAAGAAAAGCCGGCAACGGTTCAAGTTCCTGACCTTTGGCTTCCGCAAACGGGAGATAGAGGACTTCATCGTCGATGGCGACCGTCTGACCGTCGAGGGCAAGGATGCCTTTAAGAAAACGCCGGTGAAGATGTTGCGGCTATTCCGGCTGGCGCAGCAGCACGATCTCGACGTGCATCCGAATGCGCTAAGGCTGGTTACGCAGAACCTGAAGCTAGTCGACAAGAATCTGCAGAACGACCCGGAGGCGAATCGCCTCTTCATGGAGATGCTGACCGGCGCAAATCCGGAAGTGACGCTGATGCGGCTCAACGAGGCCGGCGTGTTCGGCCGATTCGTGCCCGATTTCGGCCGCGTCGTCGCCCAAATGCAGTACGATATGTATCACGTCTACACCGTCGACGAGCACACCATCCGCGCCATCGGCATCCTGAAGGGGATCGAGGAAGGCCGGCTGAAGCAGGACCATCCGGTTTCGTGCGCGGTGATCGGCGAGGTGCAGTCGCTGCGCGTGCTGTACGTCTCCGTGCTGCTGCACGACATCGCCAAGGGACGCGGCGGCAACCACTCCGAGATCGGCGCCGACATCGCAATCGAGCTCGGCCCCCGGCTCGGGCTCAACGAGTGGGAGACCGAAACCGTCTCGTGGCTGGTGCGCTATCACCTGTTGATGAGCAACACCGCCTTCAAGCGCGACATCTACAATCTGAAGACCATCCGCGATTTCGTCGCCGTCGTGCAGTCGCCCGAGCGCCTGCGTCTGCTTTTGATCCTGACCGTCGCCGACATCCGTGCCGTCGGCCCCAACGTCTGGAACGCCTGGAAGGCGGGGCTGCTGCGCGAGCTCTACTACCGCGCCCAGGAGGAAATGACCGGCGGCCTGCCGCACGAGCGCCGCGGCGAACGGGTCGAGTACGCCAAAGCGCAACTCAGGGAAAAACTCGCCGGCTGGCCGGCGGACGAGATCGAGAAACACCTCGCCCGCGGCTATCCCGATTATTGGCTGGCATTCGACACCGATACCCTGGCACACCACGCCAATTTCATCCGCGACGCCGAGGCCCGCGGCCACGGCCTCCATATCGAAACCCGCGTCGAGCCGGAACGCGACGTCACCGAGATCACCATCTACGCCCAGGACCATCCCGGTCTGTTCGCCAAGATCGCCGGCGCCATGGCGTTGTCCGGGGCCTCGGTCGTCGACGCCAAGATCATGACGCTCGCCAACAGCATGGCGTTGGACACGTTCTGGGTCCAGGACGCGAGCGGCCACGCCTACGCCGCCGGCGACCGGCTTAAGCGGCTGACCCGGCGGGTCGAGGACGCGCTATCCGGCCGGCTCAATCCGGGCCGCGAATTGGAAGCGGCGCAGACCAAGGCGCTGCCCAGCCGAACCAAGGTGTTCAAGGTGCCGCCGAGGGTGTTGATCGACAACAAGGCCTCCGACCAGCACACGGTGATCGAGATCAACGGCCGCGACCGGCCGGGGTTGCTGCACGACCTGACGGCGGCGCTGACCGCGTCGGGCTTGCAGATCTCGAGCGCCCACATCGCCACCTTCGGCGAGCGTGTCGTCGACGTGTTCTACGTCAAGGACGTATTCGGCCTGAAGGTCGATCGCGAGGAGAAGCTGGACCAGCTCCGCCAACGCCTGCTGGAAGCAATCTCGCCCGGCGCGTCCGAATCGGAAGCTCCGAAGACCGCCGGCCGCAAAGGCGGCAGGACCAAGACCGCGGAAGGCATCGAGGCGGCGGAATAGCTGGCGCGCTGAGGGCGCCCGCGGCCGGCTCAGGGCGGCGCCCCCCTGCCGGGAGGAGCCGCCTTTCCGATGACACAAAAAACCTTTATTCAGGCGCCCATGGCGCTCCTCAGGTCCATCGCCACGGTCGGCGTCTTTACCCTCTTTAGCCGCGTCCTCGGCTTCCTGCGCGACATCCTGATCGCCGCCGTGCTCGGCGCCGGCGGCGTCGCCGACGTGTTCTTCGTCGCTTTCAAGCTGCCCAACCTGTTCCGGCGGCTGTTTGCCGAGGGCGCCTTCAGCATGGCGTTCGTGCCGATGTACGCCGGTGGCCTCGAGGCCAAGGGCAAGGAGCACGCGCGGCAGTTCGCCGACGCCGCCTTCAGCGTCCTGTTCTGGTCTCTTGCGGCATTCGTGGTCCTCATCGAGCTCGGCATGCCGCTGGTGATGATGGGTTTCGCGCCGGGCTTCATCGCGTCGCCGGAAAAATTCGACCTGGCAGTGATGCTGACCCGCATCACGTTCCCCTATATCCTTTTCATCTCGCTGGTGTCGCTGATGGCCGGCGTACTCAATTCGCTCGGCCGCTTCGCCGCCGCCGCGGCAACGCCGATCCTGCTCAATCTGTGCCTGATCGGGGCTCTCCTCCTCTTCGCCCGCGTCGCCGAGACGCCGGGCCACGCGCTGGCGTGGGGCGTGTTCGCGGCCGGCGTCCTGCAGGCAGCCTGGCTGTTCGTCGCCTGCGGCCGCGCCGGCGTCTGGCTCCGGCTGCCCAGGCCGCGGCTGACGGACGACGTGCGCGTGCTGCTGCGCCGCATGCTGCCGGTAGCCGTCGGGGCCGGCGTCTACCAGATCAGCCTGGTGATCGACACCGTGATCGCGTCGCTGCTGCCGACCGGTTCGATCTCGTATCTATTCTACGCCGATCGGGTCAACCAGCTGCCGCTCGGCGTCATCGGCGTCGCCGTTGGCACGGCACTGTTGCCGCTGCTGTCGCGACAGGTGCGCGCCGGCGACACCGAGGCGGCGCTGGCGAGTCAGAACCGGGCGCTCGAGTTGTCGTTCCTGCTGACGCTGCCGGCGGCGGCGGCCCTGGTGGTGATCGCCGAGCCGGTGATCCGGGTGCTGTTCGAGCGCGGCGCCTTCGGCCCCACCGAGACACGGGCGACCGCCCAGGCGCTGGCCGTGTTCGCCGCCGGGTTGCCGGCCTACGTGCTGGTGAAGGCGCTGGCGCCCGGTTTCTTTGCCCGCGAGGACACCGCGACCCCGGTCAAGATTTCGGTCGTCTGCCTGATCGTCAACTTGGTGCTGAACCTGATACTCATGGTGCCGCTGAAGCACGTCGGCATCGCCACCGCGACGGCGGTCGCGAGCTGGCTCAACGCCGGGCTTCTCGCCTACGTACTCGGCCGCCGCGGCCATCTGGTGGTCGATGCGCGCCTTGCCCGCCGCGTGCCGCGCGTGGTTGTCGCCGCCGCCGGCATGGCGCTGACGCTATTTGCGGCGTTGACGCCCTTGCAGGCGAGCCTAGCCGGGTCGCTCTCCGAACGGATTGCTGCGCTCGCCGTCCTCGTATTGGGCGGCATGGCGGTGTTCGGCGCGCTCGCCGCCGCTCTCGGCGCCGCCCGCCTGAGCGATCTGAAGAGCCTCACCCGGAGTGGCGGCGCGTCGTGATGTAGGTCGCTTTCCCGGGTCCGGACAAGCCCTTGACCGGTTTCGCCACAAGCGCCATAAAACGGGCCCGAGCGAACGCCGGTCCTGTCGGCCGCGATAGGGGATGAAGACCATGGCGCGAATCTTTTCCGGCGTTCAGCCGACCGGCGATCTGCACCTCGGCAACTATCTCGGCGCCATCCGCAACTGGGTACGGTTGCAGGACGATTACGAGTGCCTGTTCTGCATCGTCGATCTACACGCCATCACCGTGTGGCAGGACCCCAAGGAGCTGACGGCGAACACCCGCAGCGTTGCGGCCGCGTTGCTGGCCGCCGGCGTCGACGCCAAGCGTCATATCCTGTTCAACCAGAGCCAGGTCCCGGGCCACGCCGAGCTGGCGTGGATCTTCAATTGCGTGGCGCGGCTCGGCTGGCTCAACCGGATGACCCAGTTCAAGGAGAAGGCAGGCAAGAATCGCGAGAACGCCTCGGTCGGCCTTTACGCTTATCCCAATCTGATGGCCGCCGACATCCTGCTTTACAAGGCCACCCACGTGCCGGTCGGCGACGACCAGAAGCAGCACCTGGAGCTGGCGCGCGACATCGCGCAGAAGTTCAACAACGATTTCGGCGTCGATTTCTTCCCGATGATTGAGCCGTTGATCTTCGGCGCCGGGACGCGCGTCATGTCGCTCCGCGACGGAAAGGCCAAGATGAGCAAGTCGGAGCCGTCGGAGATGTCGCGCATCAACTTCACCGACGACGCCGACGCCATCGCCCGCAAGATCCAGAAGGCGAAGACCGATCCGCACCCGTTGCCGGAGTCGCCAGCGGAATTCAAGGACCGCCCCGAGGCCGCCAACCTGATGGGCATCTACGCGGCGCTCGCGGATGCGGACATCGGCGCCGTGTGCCAGCGCTTCGGCGGCAAGCAGTTCTCCGCCTTCAAGAAGGAACTCGCCGAGCTTGCCGTTGCCAAGCTGGCGCCGATCCGGGATGAGATGGTGCGGCTGATGGCCGATCCCGCCCACGTCGACGGCGTGCTGGCCGCGGGCACCAGGCGGGCGCGTACCATCGCCGAGCCGATTCTGGCGGAAGTCCACGACATCGTCGGCCTCCTGCGCGTGGGCGCCCCGCGCGAATGCTGATATAGCAAGCCAATACAGGGTGCTACGGGACGCCGGAAAATAAGGGATGCCCGGCCGATGCCGGTTTGGCCTATACTCTGCCGGCCGGCGGCCTTGATGGCGGGGCCCCGGGTCCCTATGTGGTTATCCACCGGCGGACGGCCGCGCCATTGGTGCGGCGGTCGCCGGCGGGGACCCGACCCCGGGGGCCCCCGGAAAGGCAGAGAAAGAGGTTGGACATGTTCATTCAGACCGAACGCACGCCCAATCCCGCGACCTTGAAATTCCTGCCCGGCTGCCCGGTCATGGAATCGAAGACCGCCAATTTCACCGACTCCCAGGCGGCGCAGCGCTCGCCGCTGGCGACCGCGCTGTTCGGCGTCGACGGCATTTCCGGGGTGTTCCTGGGCTCCGACTTCATCACCGTCACCAAGACCGACGACAAGGACTGGGACATCATGAAGCCCCAGATCCTGGGCGCCATCATGGAGCATTTCCAGTCCGGCAAGCCGGTGATCAGCGAACCCGCCGACACCGCGGCCGCCGGCGAGGGTAGCGCCGAAGGCTCGATCAGCGCCCAGATCAAGGAGTTGATCGACACCCGGGTGCGCCCGGCGGTGGCCCAGGACGGCGGCGACATCATCTTCAAGGGATTCGAGAACGGCGTCGTTTATTTGCACATGCAGGGCGCCTGCTCCGGCTGCCCGAGCTCGACGGCGACGCTCAAACACGGCATCGAGAACATGCTCCGGTACTACATTCCGGAAGTGACGGAAGTCCGCGCAATCGATTGATACGACAACGCCGGCGACGCTCCTGGGAGGGCTGGAACCGGCGGCAAGCGGGCTTATAGTGCAATGCAGCAAAATATATTGCATTGCACAAAGGGTAGCGATAAGATGGGGAGTGTGCTAGCTATCCTCCCCAACACAGCCGGCCATCCGCTCCGTAACGACTCGTGAGGGGGAGTTAACGACGGAAGAGATGAAACGTAGGCATGGTTTGTGCAATTGAGGGATTGAAGCGGCCGGCAACGGCCGTTCCAGTTTTATCCGGTGACATCCATCCGATTTGAACGCGGCGCGTTGCTCGCCGTCTGCGCTCTTGTTGCTGGCCTGATCGTGGCCGTCGTCATGAGCCCTCTCGAAAGGGTCACGGCGGCGCCGAAGGCGTCTTTGCGACTGGCCGTGTCGGCTCTGGTGCCGCCGCAAGTGACGGCAACGGCCAAGAGGGCGCACAGGAAGTCCGTGGCGGCGCCAGGCGCCGGCGTCGACACTATCACCGGCATGTTTTCCATGCTGCTTCCGGCGCAACGCTACTGGACGCGGCTGCCGCCCGAAACCACCGTCGAGGCGTTGTCGGAAACATTCCGTCAGCTCGGCTATGACCTGCAACGGGTGCGCGCCGGGGAAGCCACGGTGCCGCGCGTGTTTCTGGCCAGCCTGCCCGGCGACCTCAAGGACGTCCGCGAGGCCACGACGAGGAAGTCGCTTTTCTTCAAGACCGTGCTGCCGCTGGTGCTGCAGGCCAACGAGGAAATCCTGCGCGACCGTCGTCGGCTGTGGAAGATCCACTACCAACTCAGCCTGGGCGAGAAGATCGGGCCCGCCGACCGGTTATGGCTGACCGTGATCGCCGAGCGTTACGGCCTCGAGCGTGGCGATATCCAAGGGCTGCTGGAACGAGTCGACGTCATTCCGCCGTCGATGGCGCTTGCCCAGGCGGCGGAGGAAAGCGGCTGGGGCACGTCGCGGTTCGTGCAGGAAGGCAACGCCGTGTTCGGACAGTGGACCTATTCCGATACGGGCAGCTTGGTGCCGGCCCGGCGTGGCGACGATAGGAACCACAAGATCAAGGCGTTCTCGAGCCTTTACGAATCGGTGCGCGCCTATGCCACGAATCTCAACACCCATCGCGCCTACAAGCGGTTCCGCGAGGTCCGCTACAGCCTCAGGACAGAGGGCGCGCCGCTCGACGGATATCTGCTGGCCGAGAGCCTGACCAGCTATTCCGAGCGCGGCGAGAGATACGTCGTCACCATCAAGTCGCTGATCGAGATGAACAAGCTCCGCCATCTCGACGATGCCCGCCTCGGCGACGACGATTCCGCGCCCAATCCGTTCATTTGAGGGCCCAGCCGGAGAAGCACGGAAAGCCGCCGCAAGGCGGCTTTTTCATTCGGGGATGTAGAACTGGCGTCCGAACCAGCGCCAGCGGCCGTCCTCCGCCGGCATCGTGCAGTTGAGCCGCGTCCGGCCTTTCGGGAACGCCTTGGCGACCCGCACCTCGAAGCGGCGCTCGCCCAGTCGCTCCAGCCGCGCCCGGCCCTCGTGCGACATGAAACATGAAAGCCGCCCGAGGCCCTTGATGTTGCCTGCGACCGTGAACCCCATCGCCGGCGGATTAGCGGCGCCGACCAGCGGGTCGGCCGGCGTGACGTCGGTCACCGGCAGCGGCAGCGCGTTGACGGCAAGGCGGAACCGGCCCATGTCGCCGTAGTCCTCGTTCATGGCGAAGCGCGGCAGATCGAACATGTTGCGGTCGCCGCCGATCACGCCCGAGTGCTGGCCGAAACCGGCGATGAAACCGGATTGCTTGGCCACTTCCTGCACCTCGAGGCTGGATTCGCCATAAGGGTAGGCAATCAGGTCCGGCCGCTTGCCGAGCATTTCCTCGATGCGCCGGTTCGACCGTTCCAGCTCGGCGAGGTTGCGCTGGCGGCTCACGGCGGGCATGTGCGGGTGCGAATCGGTCTGGCTGCCGATGGTCACGCCGCCCGCCGCCAGTTCCTTGATCTGGTCCCAGCTCATGTAGTCGGACGAGCCGCGATCCAAGGGTCCGGTGACGATGAACAGCGTGAACGGCAGGCCAGCCTTCTTGAGACGCGGCCACGCCTCCCTGTAGAGGGAGAGGAACGCATCGTCGACGCTCACGCCCACCGTGCGGTCAGGAAGCGGCTTGCCCTTGCGCACCGCATCGACGATCTCAGGGAGCCCCATGACCCGGTATTTTCCCGATTGCAGCTCCTTGATGTGGGCCTCGAACTGCTCAAGCGAGATATTGGTCGAAGGATACCGCGATTCGCCGAACCGGTGATACATGACGACGACAGCACTCGGTTTGGACTCCGCCGCCGCCGGCATCGGCGCAAAGGCGCCCGCCACCACCACCGCCAGCAGCGTCGCCCACAGCGGACCGGCGATTCCCCGGCGCCGAATCTTGGTCGCGATCGTCTCGAAGAAGGTCATGGTGCCGCGTATCCTGACTCGTTTGCAGCGCGATTTTTCACGCTTCCCAGGGGCGGCACAAGTGTCATACTGAAACGTCCCGATCACCAGCCCGGGAGGCCTCGATGACGGGAGCCATAGACGACCGCGCTCTCGACCAGCTTTTCCGTGAAGCGCGCACCCACAGCGCCTGGCTCGAAAAGCCGCTCTCCGCCGACCGGCTGAAGGCGGTGTGGGACCTGGCCCGCATGGGCCCGACCAGCGCCAACTGTTCGCCGGCCAGGATCGTGTTCGTGATCTCGGCCGAGGCCAAGGCGCGACTCAGGCCCTGTCTCGACGCGGGCAACATGGCGAAGACCATGGCCGCGCCCGCCACCGCCATCATCGGATACGACCTAAAGTTCTACGACCGCCTGCCGCAACTTTTCCCGCACGCCGACGCGCGCGCCTGGTTCGCCGGCAACGATCCGCTGATCTGGGCGACGGCATCCCGCAACTCATCCCTGCAGGGCGCGTATTTCATACTGGCGGCGCGCGCCCTCGGCATCGATTGCGGGCCGATGTCCGGATTTGACGAGGCGAAGGTGAACGATGCCTTCTTCGCCGGCACCGACGTCAAGGCCAACTTTCTGTGCAACCTCGGCTACGGCAGCGGCGAGAGGATTCACCCCCGCAGCCCCAGGCTCGACTTCGACGACGCCTGTTCGATCGTTTAAACCGCAGGCACGCGAAGGCAGCTGGTAACCGGCTACACCATGCGTATTCTCGGCTTCGACACCGCCACCAACGCCTGTTCGGCGGCCGTCGTGCGCGACGGCCGGGTTGTCGCCCGCCGCCTCGAGCCGATGGCGCGCGGCCACGCCGAGCGGCTGATGCCGATGATCCTCGAGGTGATGAACGAGGCCGGCGAGGATTTCTCCGCCCTCGATGCGGTGGCGGTGACCAATGGCCCCGGCGCCTTCACCGGGCTCAGGATCGGGCTCGCTGCCGCCCGCGGCTTGGCGCTGGCGGGCGGGTTGCCGTGTCTGGCGGTGACGACGCTCGAAGCCGTCGCGGCGGGAGTCCCGGAAGCCGAGCGGCACGAGCGGCAGCTGCTGGTTGTCCTCGACGCCAAGCGCGCCGACGTCTACGCCCAGGCATTCGCCCCGGACCTCGCGCCGATGGGTAAACCGAGAGCGCTGCTGCCGGATGAGCTGCCATCGCTGCTGACGGCGGGCGGGAAAGGGCGGGACCGGCGCGCGGTTGTGGTCGCCGGCGACGCCGCCGGACGGGCGCTAGCGGCGCTCGACGCCGCCGGGATCACGGCGACCCGCAGCAGCGCCCCCGGTATTCCCGACGCCGCCGTCGTCGCCGGGCTCGCCGCCGCCCGCTGGACGCCCGGCGCGGCGGTCACCAAGCCGCGGCCGCTGTATTTGCGACCGCCGTCGACGACGCCGCCGAAGAAACGCCGCGGCGGCCGCTGACTGCCGACATCGGGCTCGATTATTTCTTGCGCAGCAGCAGACGGTGGACGCCGAACGGGCCTTGCGCCCCGTCCTCGGGCGCCATGCCGAGCACGCTGTGGCCGTGGTCGCGGATCGAGCGCGGCACGTTCTCCAGCGGTTCCTGGCCCTTGAGGCGGACCTCGGCGACCTCGCCCGGCCGCATGCGCTCGATCAATAGTTTTGTTTTGACGAAAGTAAGCGGGCAGACTTCCGCCGTAATATCGATGAAATAGTCGACATCGGCGGCCGATTTGGATTTTACGGCGGTGTTCATTGTTCTTACTTGCCCGGGCATTACAGGAACATTATATATGGTTCTTCTTCAAACAAACCGCATATTTCCCTCGGCGGATGGGGAGACAAGAAACGGCATAATAATCCGGATGATAACGGGAAATATAAACTTGAGGATGAATCGTTCATGACCGACAAACCCAATGTAAGCGAATTGCTGGGGCTGACGACCGAAATCGTCGCCGCGCACGCCGGCAACAACACCTTGGCGCCCGGCGATCTGCCGCAATTGATCCAAGAGGTCTACAAGACCCTGGTGGCCGTCGGCTCGGCACCGGCGGTGCCCGAGCGTCCGCGGCCGGCGGTTGCGGTCAAGAAGTCGGTGTTCCCCGATTACATCGTTTGCCTCGAAGACGGCAAGAAGCTGAAAATGCTCAAACGCCACCTCAAGACGGCGTATAATCTGACGCCCGAGGAATACCGCGAACGCTGGGGACTGCCGCCCGACTACCCGATGGTGGCGCCGAACTACGCCAAGCATCGCAGCAACCTGGCGAAAAAAATCGGTCTCGGCACGAAGCCGCGCAAACGGCGCCGGTAGGGCGGGCGGCCCCGTCCGCGAGCCGTCGCGGACGAGTGGACGAACGTCCGTCGGGCGGAGAAGCGATCGACGGCGAAGCGCCCAGGAAATTTTCCGGTCCCGGGAGGGACCATGCCGGAAAACAGAATCGAACGTCTCTGCATCGAGAAGGGCATGAAGATGACCGAGCAGCGTCGGATCATCGCCCGGGTGCTGTCGGCGGCCAACGACCATCCCGACGTCGAGGAAGTCTACCGGCGGGCGAGCAAGCTCGATCCCAAGATCTCGATCGCCACGGTGTATCGGACGGTGCGCCTGTTCGAAGAGGCCAATATCGTCGAGCGCCACGACTTCGGCAACGGCCGCTCCCGCTACGAGGAAGCCACCGACGAGCACCACGACCACCTGATCGACATCCAATCCGGAAAGGTCATCGAGTTCCAGAACGCGGAGATCGAGGACCTGCAGGAAAAGATCGCCAAGAAGCACGGGATGAAGCTGGTCGGCCACCGCCTCGAGCTCTACGGCGTGCCTCTCGACACCAAGAAATGACTCAGCCTTTTTGCGCCCCCTTCCGGTGCGCCTCGACCGGCCCCGCACCCTGGCGCCGGGCCTCGGCTTGACAGGGATGGACCGGGTGCTACCTTTGATTTGCGGCGATTTTCCGGCCCTTTACGCGTCCGCGATGCCGCCCCGCGCAAAGTTTTTGATCAAGGATCTGGACGTTCTCGGAGCACCCGGCCGCGTCATGAACCCGCGTTCACTGCGATAGCTGCAGCACCCTTGGCACAAAAACTTCACATCAAGACCTACGGCTGCCAAATGAACGTCTACGACTCGGCGCGCATGGCCGACGTGTTGGCGCCTCTCGGCTACGCGGTCGTCGACGACGCCGAGGCCGCCGACATGATCATCCTCAACACCTGCCACATCAGAGAAAAGGCGGCCGAGAAGGTGTATTCCGACCTCGGCCGCGTGCGGCAGCTGAAAGCCGCCAGGGAAAAAGACGGCGGCCGCATGATCGTCGCCGTCGCCGGCTGCGTCGCCCAGGCCGAGGGCGCCGAGATTCTGGCCCGCGCACCGTTCGTCGATATGGTGTTCGGGCCGCAGACCTATCACCGCCTGCCGGAGATGGTGGCGCGCGCCCATCGCACCGGCGAAAAGGTTCTCGACACCGACTTCCCGGTCGAGCCGAAATTCGACTTCCTGCCCGGCGAGGCGTCGCACCGCCGCGCCACCGGCGCCGGCGTGGCCTATCTGACGGTGCAGGAAGGCTGCGACAAGTTCTGCACCTTCTGCGTCGTCCCCTATACCCGCGGCGCCGAGTATTCGCGCCCCGTCGCCGGCGTCGTCGCCGAGGCCCGGCGTCTTGCCGCCGCCGGCGCGCGCGAGATCACGCTGTTGGGCCAGAACGTCAACAACTACCACGGCGAGGGCCTCGGCGGCGCCCAATGGGGCCTCGGCCGCCTGATCGCCGAGATCGCCGACATCGCCGGCGTCGAGCGCATCCGCTACACCACGTCCTACCCCGCCGACATGGACGACGAACTGATCGCAGCCCATCGCGACGTCGAGAAGCTGATGCCGTTCCTGCACCTGCCGGTGCAGTCCGGCGCCGACCGCATCCTGAAGGCGATGAACCGGCGCCACACAGCCAGCGACTATCGCCGCCTCGCCGCGAAGCTCCGCGCCGCCCGTCCCGACATCGCGTTGTCGTCGGATTTCATCGTCGGCTTCCCAGGCGAGACCGAGGCCGACTTCGCCGAAACCCTGGCGCTGGTCGAGGACATCGGCTTCGCCCAGGCCTATTCGTTCAAGTACAGCCCCCGGCCGGGCACGCCGGCGGCGGCGATCGGGGAACAGGTTGCGGACGCCGTCAAGGCCGAGCGCTTGGGCCGCCTGCAGGAGAGGCTGAACGCCCAGCAGCTCAAGTTCAACCGCGCCTCCGTCGGCCGCGTCCTGGAGGTGCTGCTGGAGCGCCCGGGCCGCGACGCCGGCCAACTGGTCGGCCGCAGCCCGTACATGCAGGCGGTCCACACCGAGGCGTCGGCGCTGGGCTCGATCGTGCGGCTGCGCATCACCGCCGCCCACGCCAATAGCCTCGCCGGCGTCGCCGTCGCCGACAGGCCCGCTGCTTTTGCGGGCGAAAGGGCGACCGCGTGACGGCGCCGATGAAACCGCGCGCCGTTGGGGGTGTAGGCGGCGGTGCTGCCAAATCGGCGCAGATGACGTTCGCCGACAATCGCCTGGCGCTGCAGCTTTTCGGCTCCCATCACCAGAACCTGGCGCGCATCGAACAGAAGCTCGACGTCGCCGTTCACGCACGCGGCAACGAGGTGACGATCACCGGCGCCCCAGACGCCGTCGACGGCACTCGCCGCGTGCTCGAGGGCCTTTACGCCCGGCTCGAGCAGGGCCACGCGGTCGGCCGCGAGGAGGTCGACGCGGTGCTACGCATGGCGACCGCGCCCGGCGGCAGCATCAGCGACGCCGAACTCACCATTCGCACCCGCAACCGCTACATCTCGCCGCGTTCGACCGTGCAGGCCGAATACATCCGCGCCATCGACCGTTTCGAACTGGTGTTCGGCGAGGGCCCGGCCGGTACCGGCAAGACCTATCTGGCGGTAGCGAAGGCGGTCGAGCGCCTGGTCAACGGCGACGTCGACCGCATCATCCTGTCGCGTCCGGCGGTCGAGGCCGGCGAACAACTCGGCTTTCTGCCGGGCGACATGCGCGAGAAGGTGGACCCGTATTTGCGGCCGCTCTACGACGCACTCTATGACATGCTGCCGGCGACGCAGGTGGTGAAGCGGCTGGAGAACGGCGAGATCGAGGTGGCGCCGCTGGCCTTCATGCGCGGCCGCACGCTGGCGAACGCATTCGTCATCCTGGATGAAGCCCAGAACACCACCGCCGTGCAGATGAAGATGTTCTTGACGCGCCTGGGCGAGAACTCCTCGATGGTGATCACCGGCGATCTGAGCCAGGTCGACCTGCCGACTGGGGTGCGCTCCGGCATGCGCGAGGCGATGGAGACGCTTGCCGACGTCAAGGGCGTTACCTTCGTCAAGTTCAGCCACGTCGACGTGGTTCGCCATCCGCTGGTCGGCGAGATCGTCCGTGCCTACGACGCGGCCGAGCATCGCCGCAAGCAAGGCGCACGCTATGAAAAGCCCGGCGGCGGCAAGGCCGACCCGGACCCCGGCGCCGATGCCTAGGAAGGCCGCCCAGCCGCCGCCCAAGAATTCCCTGGAAATCGACGTATCGGTCCGCTGTCCGCGATGGACCGAGACGCTGCCCCGGGCCGCCACCCTCAGCCGCCGCGCGGCGCATGCCGCCTACGGCGCCGAGCGCTCGCGTGCCGGCCACGCCGAGGCCGCCGTGGTGCTCGCCGACGACGCCTTCATCCGCCGCCTCAACCGCGATTACCGGCGCCAGAATAAGGCCACCAACGTGCTCGCCTTTCCCGCCGCCGACGTCGCCAGCGTCCCGGCGGCGATGCCGGCCGCGCTGGGCGACGTCGTTGTCGCTTTCGAGACCGCGGCCCGCGAAGCGGCGGCCGAG
>Ga0214471_10002277_pt1 | contig 15081 bp, 14 predicted proteins | sample RVTome_5_FD_207665 | JGI IMG/M metagenome (GOLD analysis project Ga0214471, IMG submission 207665) | Soil microbial communities from uranium-contaminated site in the Upper Colorado River Basin, Wyoming, United States - RVT142D155 | ecosystem: Environmental > Terrestrial > Soil > Contaminated >... | reverse complement strand
GGCTTTGCCGCCTGGCACCGCAGAAACGTCCACCCGCACAAGGTTCCCGGCTACGCCGCGGTGAGCCTCTCGCTCAAGAAGACCGGCGTACCGCCGGGCGACATCACCGACACGCAAATGGAAGCGATCGCCGATCTTGCCGATCGCTACAGCTTCGGCGAGCTGCGCGTCACGCACGAGCAGAACCTGGTGTTCGCGGATGTCGCACAGCGTGACCTGCCTGAGCTTTGGGAAGCGTTGCGTTCGCTCGGGCTCGCGACGCCGAACATCGGTCTTCTCAGCAACATCATTGCGTGCCCGGGCGGCGATTTCTGCTCGCTCGCGAACGCGCGCTCGATCCCGATCGCCGAAGCGATCCAGCGCCGCTTCGACGACCTCGACTACCTGTTCGACATCGGCGAGCTGGACCTCAACATCTCGGGCTGCATGAATGCCTGCGGCCACCACCACGTCGGCCACATCGGCATCCTCGGCGTCGACAAGAACGGCGAAGAGTTCTATCAGCTCGAGATCGGCGGCAATCAGGGTGGCGGGCGCCATCTTGCTGCGCCCTTGTCGGGCAGTGAGGAAAGCGGCGCACCCCTGACCCCGGCCGCGCTCGGCAAGGTGCTCGGGCGCGCTCTTTCGGCCGAGGAAGTGCCGGATGCGATCGAGCGGCTGATCGAGGTCTACCTCGAGCGGCGCGACGCCGAGGCCGAGCGCTTCATCGACGTCGTGCATCGCATCGGAACCGCCCCCTTCAAGGAGCACGTCTATGCAAAACGTGATCAGGCAGCGACAGATCGTCCGCGACAGCTGGCGGCTGCTTGACGCAGCGGCGGCGGATTTTCTCTCCGCCGGCGACGTGATCGTGGCGATTGCGCTCTGGCAAGCGCGGCGCGAAGCGCTGCTCGCGCGCGAGGGCGGCCTGGGCGTGTGGCTCGAGGGGCAAGAGGATCCTGCCGCAATTGCCGCAGATCTGTCGCACTTCGCTGTGGTCGCGCTGCGCATCCCGAAGTTCGCCGATGGACGCGCGTACTCGGCCGCGCGGCTGCTGCGCGAGCGCTATGGCTACACCGGCGAGCTACGGGCCTTCGGCGATATCGGCTGCGACGAACTGCTCGGCCTCGAGCGCGTAGGCTTCGATGCCTTCGCACTGCGCGAGGGCGAGAACGCGCGGGCCGCGCTCACCGCGTTCGGCGAGCTGGGCGAGGAGTACCAGGCCTCGGTGACGCAGCCGTTGCCGCTTTTCCGGCGCCGGGTGGTGGCGCAGGCCAGGCGATGAGCGCCCGCGACAACGCACTCGCCGCGCGCGAGAAAGCGACGCGGCAGGTCGAGGCGCTTGAGGCACTGCTCCGGAGCATTGCCTGCGACTGGCAACCGGTTGCGCTCGCAAGCAGCCTATCGGCCGAGGACATGGTGATCACCGACGCGATCGCGCGCCTCGGCCTGCCGATCGGTGTGTTCATGATCGATACAGGGCGGCTACACCGCGACACACTCGAGGTGTTCGAGGCGATCCGCGAGCGTTACGACTTCGAGGTGAAGGTCTACCGGCCCGATACCGAGACGCTCGCCGAGTACGTTGCGACGCACGGGCGCGACGCCTTCTACCGCGGTCCGGAGCTGCGCAAGCGCTGCTGCGAGATCCGCAAGGTCGAGCCGCTCGAGCGCGCGCTCAAGGGCAAGCGCGCCTGGATCACCGGGCAGCGCCGCGAGCAGGCCGCGACGCGAACCGCGCTTGCCGCGCGCGAATTTGACGCGGCGCGCGGCATCGAGAAGTTCAACCCGCTCGTGGCTTGGCGCGAGGGCGAGGTCTGGGCTTACCTGCGCGAGTACGAGGTGCCCTACAACCGGCTCTACGATCAGGGCTACCGCTCGATCGGCTGCGCGCCCTGCACGCGCCCCGTGCTGCCGGTCGAGGACATCCGCGCTGGGCGTTGGTGGTGGGAAGCGCCGCAGTCGCGCGAATGCGGCCTGCACGTGGCGCCGCTGGTGCGCGCCGAGCGCGCGCGCTCGGCGGATGGAGCGGCCGGTTGAGCGGCACCGTTTATCTTGTGGGCGCCGGGCCAGGCGCAGTAGACCTCCTCACGCTGCGTGCGGCCCGGTTGCTCGGCGAAGCCGACATCGTGTTCCACGACGCGCTGGTGGACGCGGAAACGCTCGCGCTCGCGCCGCGCGCCGAGAAGATTGCAGTGGGCAAGCGCTGCGGCAAACACTCGACCGCACAGCGCTTCATCTCGAAGCGCCTGGTCGATGCCGCGAAGAAGCACCGCGTGGTGGTGCGCCTGAAGGGCGGCGACCCGATGCTCTTTGGCCGCGCACAGGAAGAGATCGCCGCGCTCGGCGCGGCAGGTATTCGCTACGAAGTGGTGCCGGGTGTCACCGCGGCGCTCGCCGCGGCCGCCGAGCTCAGCGTCTCCCTCACGCGGCGCGGCTTGTCACGCAGCGTGGTCTTCGCCACGCCGCGCATCGGCGAGCGCGAGAGCCTCTCGAGCTGGGTCAACGCCGTGCGCAGCGCGGATACCGCGGCGCTCTACATGGCGGCGGGCGACGCGGAAGCGGTCAAGCGCGAGCTCATCGCCGCGGGCGTCTCCCCCGAAACACCGGTCGCGCTCGCCGAGAACGTCTCGCTTCCCGGCGCGCGCGTCGAAGCCGGCGTGCTCGACGAGCTACCCGAGCTCGCGCAGCGCCGCGGCGGTGGCCCGGCGCTCGTGCTGCTCGGCGAAGTGTGGCGCGAGCTCGCGCAAAAAATCGGGGTCAGTCCCGAATTGCTCGCTCAAACTGCTTAAGTCCGCTTCGGACTTCCGGGGGTCTGTCCCCGATTAGCTATGCGCGCAGGCCGCGTGCGGCGAGCCAGAGCGCGTAGACCAGGAACGCGGCGAACCAGATGAGCGACCACTCGGCGATCGACAAGCCGAGGAAGGTCCACGTCACCTCCGCGCACTGCCCCGAGCCGGCAAACAGTTTCTCGATCGTACGCGCGAGCGGAAAGTTCTCCATCATGAATGCGAGATCGGGGCCGCAGGCCGGCACCTGATCCGCGGGCAGGTGCTGCAGCCAGACCTGTCGTCCCGCGGTGGCGAGTCCGCCGCTCGCAAAAAGCAGCGCGAGCACGCCGTACACCGTTGCGCCCCATTGCTTCGGGCCGTGCACTGCGCCCGCCGCGAACACGATCAGCAACCCGTAGTAGAAGCCGCGCTGCACCAGGCAGAGCGGGCAGGGGTCCTGCCCTTGGACGTACTGCAGGAAGTAGCCATAGCCCAGCAGGGCGGCGCAGGCGATAGCGCCGAGAGCAAAAAGCGGACGTACGGGAAAAAAATCGTCGGACTTACTCATGAATTCTCTTCTGAGACCTCAGGTTACACCGAATCTGAGTATTGCCAACTCAGTCGCGTCAGGCTGTTTCGCTGTCGGCGTCGCCCTCATCCTTGCTCGCAGCGTCGCCACTCACCGTAGTCTCGCTTTCGCCGCTTTCGCCGCTTTCGCCGCTTTCGTCGCCCGCACTCTTCTGCTCTACGGGTGCCACGAGCTGCTCGATCGCGCCGAAGATCGAGCGGCCCTCGGCATCGAGCATCTCGATTCTCACCGCATCGCCGTACTTCAGGAACGGTGTTTTCGGCTCACCGTGCTTGATCGTCTCGAGCGCGCGCTTCTCGGCGAGGCACGCACAGCCCGCCGCGCGCTCCTTGTTCGACACCGTGCCCGAGCCGACGATGGTGCCGGCGCCGAGCGGCCGGGTCTTCGCCGCATGCGCGATCAGTTGCCCGAAGTGGAAGTTCATGTCCTTGCCGGCGTTCGGATGTCCCAGCTCTTTGCCGTTCACGTGCACGAGCAGCGGCAGGTGCAGCCGCCGGCCGTCCCAGGCCTCGCCGAGCTCGTCCGGCGTCACCGCCACCGGCGAAAACGCGGTCCACGCCTTCGAGTTGAAAAACCCGAAGCCTTTTCCAAGCTCCGCCGGCACGAGGTTACGCAACGACACGTCATTCAGCAGCATCAAGAGCCGCACGGTGCCTGGCGCCTTGTCGCGCTCGATGCCCATCGGCACGTCGCCGGTGACGACCGCCACCTCGGCTTCGAGGTCGATGCCCCACGCTTCGTCCGGAATCACGATCTCGTCGCGCGCGCCGAGCATCGAGTCCGAGCCGCCCTGGTACATGAGCGGCTCCTTCTTGAACTCGGGCGGCATCTCGGCGCCACGCGCCTTGCGCACGAGTTCGACGTGGTTGAGGTAGGCGCTGCCGTCTGCCCACTGGTAGGCGCGCGGCAGGGGCGCCATGAGCTGCGCCGGATCGAGCGCGAAGGCGCGGTTCGAGGGCGCGTCGTTTAGCTGGTCGTAGAGCTGCACGAGTTGCGGTGCGCAGTAGTCCCAATCATCGAGCGCCGCCTGCAGCGTCGGCGCGACGTGGTCGGCCTTCTCCGCCTTGGCGAGGTCGCGCGAGACCACGAGCAGCGTGCCGTCGCGCGTGCCGTCCTTGAGGGTGGCGAGTTTCATCTGATCCGGATCAAGGGAAGGCGCGAATTATCCCAGAATGGGCGCCCGCCTGCGCTTTGCGAGCGCCCGCTTCGACTATCATTTCGCGATCCGATCCAAGGAAAGGCGCCCCATGATCCCGCGCACGCTCTTCAGCTCCGAGCACGATACCTTCCGCGACAGCGTCCGGCGCTTCATGGAAGCCGAGGTCGTCCCAAACGACGATCACTGGAACGAGCAGGGCTACGTCGATCGCGAGGTGTGGAAAAAAGCGGGCGCGAACGGATTCCTATGCGCAAGCATGCCCGAGGAATACGGCGGCTCGGGCGCCGACAAGCTCTACAGCGTGGTGCTGATGGAGGAGCAGGCGCGCGCCAACTGCTCCTCGCTCGGTTTCGGACTGCACTCCGAGATCGTCGCGCCCTACCTCCTTTACTACGGCAGCGACGCACTGAAAAAGAAATACCTGCCGAAGATGGCCTCGGGCGAATGGATCAGCGCGATCGCCATGAGCGAGCCCGCGGCGGGGTCCGACCTGCAGGGAGTGAAGACGAGCGCGACGAAGAAGGGCGATCGCTACATCGTCAACGGCTCGAAGACCTTCATCACCAACGGTTGGCACGCCGACCTCGTCATCGTGGTGGCGAAAACCGACCCGGCGAAGGGCGCCAAGGGCACGAGCCTCATCATCGTCGACGGCTCGATGAAGGGCTTCTCCAAGGGCAAGCGACTGAAGAAAGTTGGCCTAAAGGGGCAGGACACTGCCGAGCTCTTCTTCGACAACGTCGAGGTGCCGGCCGAGAACCTGCTCGGGCAGGAGAACAACGGCTTCGTCTACCTCATGCAGGAGCTGCCCTGGGAGCGCCTTCAGATCGCCATCGCGGCGGTCGCGAAATGCGAGGCCGCCATCGGCTGGACGAGCGACTACGTGCGCGAGAGAAAGGTCTTCGGCAAGCCGGTGGCGAGCTTTCAGAACACGCGCTTCAAGCTAGCCGAGCTCGCCACCGAGACGCAGATTGCGCGCGTGTTCGTCGACAAATGCATTGAGCTCTTGCTCGCCGGGGCGCTCGACACCGCCACCGCCTCGATGGCCAAGTACTGGGCAACCGATCTTGAGTGCAAGCTGATCGACGAGTGCGTGCAGCTGCACGGCGGCTACGGCTACATGTGGGAGTACCCGATCGCGCGCGCCTGGGTCGATGCGCGCGTGCAGCGCATCTATGGCGGTACCAACGAGATCATGAAGGAGCTGATCAGCCGCTCGATCGGGCTGGGCGGTTAGAGACCCGATAAAAGGAGACAGACCCCGCATGAGGTCCGTCCCCGATCTTACTTCCCGCCGAACTGCTTCTTAAACCCGTCCCACACCCTGTCGTAGCCCTTCTGCAGCTGAGGCGACTTGAGCGCGTACTCGGTCGGGCGAAACACGTATCTCGACTCCCACATGAAGGCGAGCGTGTTCTCGATCTTGGTGGGCTTAAGTTCGGCGTTGCTCGCCTTGTCGAACGTCGCCACATCGGGCCCGTGCGCCGACATGCAGTTATGCAATGACACGCCGCCCGGCAGGAAGCCTTTGGCCTTCGCGTCGTACACGCCGTGCACCAGCCCCATCAGCTCGCTCATCACATTGCGATGGAACCACGGCGGACGAAAGCTGTGCTCGGCCACCACCCAGCGCGGCGGGAAGATGACGAAGTCGCAATTGGCGACGCCCGGCTGCCCGGAGGGCGAGGTGAGCACAGTAAAAATCGATGGATCGGGGTGATCGATAGTCACCGTGTTCATTGCCATGAAGCGCGCGAGGTCGTACTTGTATGGCGCGTAGCGCCCATGCCACGCAACCACGTCGAGCGGCGATCGGTCGTAGGCCACAGCCCACAGAGCGCCCGTGAACTTGTTGACCACCTCGCACTTCGCGTCTTTCTCCTCGAACGCGGCGCAAGGCGTGAGGAAATCTCGCGGTTGCGCGAGGCCCTGCGCGCCGATCGGCCCGAGCTCGGGCAGCCGGAAGGGCGCGCCGTAGTTCTCGCATACGTAGCCGTGCGCCTCGGTTTCCAGCAGATCGACTTTGAATTTCATGCCACGCGGCACGACCGCAATTTCGCCGGGCGCAACCGAGAGCTTGCCGAGCTCGGTGAAAACAAGCAGCTCGCCTTGCTGCGGCACGAACATCAGCTCGCCGTCGCAATCCAGGAAGTAGCGATCCGCCATCGAGCGGTTGGCCGCGTAGAGGTGCACCGCGAGCCCGCACTGCGAGGCGGCGTCGCCGCTCCCGGCGTAGGTGACGAGGCCTTCCAGGAAATCGGCCGGCTTCGAGGGCATCGGCAGCGGATCCCAGCGAAGCCGGTTCGGCGGCGCCTCGACTTCCGCGAAGGGCCCCGAGCGAACCAGCCCGTTGTCGATGCGCTTGTACGGCGCATGCATCGCCGAGGGCCGCATGCGATAGAGCCAACTCGAGAGGTTCTCGTGGCGCGGCGCGGTGAACGCAGTGCCCGAGAGCACCTCGGCGTACAGTCCCTTGGGCGCCTGTTGCGGCGAGTTCTGCCCGACAGGCAGCGCGCCGGGCACGGCCTCGGTGGCGAACTGATTGCCGAAGCCGCTCTGGTACTCGAGCACCGGGCGCGCGGCGTTTTTCGGCGTGGTGCGTGCGGGGGCGGTGACGATCATGAAGCCTCCTCGAAAGATCGCCCTATTCTAATCGGGGACAGACCCTGATTTCTGCCGCTATCTTAAGGATACAAAAGAGAATTGTCGGAGGTCTGTCGCCGATTTCGCGGCGGGATCAACGTTCTCTTTCCTGCTTCTCGATGATCGCGAGCACTGCCTTGCCGAATGCAGCGAGGTCCTTGGTGCCAGCGGTAATCACCCGCATGACGATCTTCCAGTCCACCTCGACATATTCGTGCACGAGCACGTTGCGGAACCCGACCGCCCGGCGCAGCCGCTTGGCGAGCGCCCGATCCAGCAGCTTGTGCTGGGAGAGCAGCTCAAAGGTATCCCCCGCGGTTGCGGGAACAAGACCGTACGCGCCGCACAGGTGCGCCGCGATGTCCACGCATGCCTGTATGGCGAGCTCGAGATTTCGGGAAAGAATATCCTGCAGGTCCTCGTCGCGGGCAAGCAGTTTGAGCGAGGCGGGCTTCTTGGCGGCAATGCGGCGCAAGCGCCGCGATAGCTCCCGCAGCCGCGCTTCGATCACCTCCGTGTCGACTCGCACGCTCATGCGAACAATCGCGCCCGGTTGGCGCGCGTCGCCGTCGCCACCGTGCGCCGGTCGAGCTCCGAGCGCAGCAGGCGCTCGATCATGCGCTGTCGCGTGGCGAGTTCGTCGCAGAGGATCTCGATACCGCCCAGCGCCCGGACGAGGATCAATCCGTTCGCGTCCTCGAGATCGACCAGGTCCACCGGACGGCCCGCCACATCCGCTACGACTCCGATGATCGCCCCGCGCAGGTCGGAGGACATCCGCCTACCGAAACTCACCGAGACATCGATGTCGCTGTCCTTGCGCGCGGTGCCCTGCGCGAGCGACCCGAACAGGGTGGCGTACTTCGCCCCGGCGGCGCGCAACCGGTCGGCCAGCCGCGCTTCGAGCGAACGCGGCGCCTCGTTAAAATCCTTCGGCGCGACAACGTAGGCGACGACGCGACTGTGGCGCTCGATGGCCACCGGCGCCTCGGCGCTCGCCGCGAGCAACTGGCCGAAGCGGTTCTTGGCTGCAGTGGCATCAAAGGTCTTCACGAGGCTATTTTAGCTAAAATAGCTAAATATGGAAACCCGGCACTCCGGCTCCTAGCCCGGGACAGACCTCCGACGTTTCCGTTATTTATCCTATAGATGGCCGAGGAAAGCGGGGTCTGTCCCCGATTTCTACGATTTCTAGCCGGCCGGCTTGTGCCGCGGGTACACGCACGCGGCCGTGGGCAGCCCGGAGCGCACCATGTCCAAGGCGAACTTGTCGCACACGCTCTTGATCTTCTCGGCCGGGCCGCGCATCGCCATGTGTAGCCCGAACGCGACGATCATGTGGTTGTCACCGGACTCGCCCATCGAGATCGCAAGCTCACGGCCGCTGAGCGTTCGTTCGCAGCGCGCGAACTCCACTTTGCACTCCTTGCAACCCGCTTTCAGCGGCTCGAGAAAGCGGTCGTTCGCCTTGCCGCAGGCGTTGCGATCCGCCGTCGCGGTCTGCACCACTGTGTAGACGAAGCCCTCCGGCGTTGCGACTTTGAGCACCGGATGGTAGGTCTGCGCCTCCACGTACAGATGCGCGAGCACCGAGCCGACCACCAGCACAATCGCGATCAGAACCGTTTGCCGCCGTATTCGTATCTTCATGTTCGCCGCTCCGCCCTAACGAAATCCGCGATCGCGCCGCCGGTCAAGCCATCCCATGCGCGTCTCCCACTTCCTTTCGAAACGGGACCTCGTCGGGAAGGTGCTCACCAGCACGGCGTCCACGGGTAAGGCTCGTCCCAGATCACCTCACCCGCCCGCAGCTCGACGCCCGCGATCACGTGCGGATGGCGCCCGCGCTCCTCCATCCGCACACCCACCCGCTCGCCGCTCACCGCGGTCACGGTGCCGCGGATCCACTCGTGATCGCCGATGCCGATCGGCATGCGGCGGCACACCCTCTGCCCGATCCTCGCCACTGCCTCGCGCGAGGCGGCCTCGAACCGAGCGCGCGCCACCATCATCGGCGTGGCCGGACCGGTGACCGCGTCGTTTTCCCAGGGGCCAATGTACACGTCGCCCGTGGCCCAGCGGTACGTACCGTAGCCGTGGCGCCCGTCGTTGCGATAGGCCCCCTCGTAGGACTCGCCCTGCCACGGACCAAGGCCCCAGCTGTATTTGCCCACGCCCTCCTTGCGGTCCTCGACGAACTCTCCCTCGAAGCGATCGCCGTTCGGCCAGGTCTTCACGCCCTTGCCGTGCTTTTGCCCTGCCCGGAATTCGCCGTGGTACTCCGCGGTGCCGTAGGCATGAGCGAAGCCCTCGGCGAACCCCGCCTTGCACTCGCCCGCGTAGCTGCGCTGCAACTCCGGATCGAGCACACGGCAATCCTGCTTCGCGATCGCGCCAGGTGCCGCCAGAACGATCGCCAGCGCGAGCAGGTAGGCCCGAGCATCGCCCACCACCCCCAGCACGGACGGGCAGCGCGCACCGCGCGCCAGCCTAGTCAATCTCGAATACATCAATCGATCTGCCATGCCAGATGCACCGATTGCGGCCCGAGCACGATCGCCGGGCCGTCTCCTTCCTTTTCCCGACGCGAGGCGCGGCGCGCCTCCCAGGCAAGGTAGCCGAGGCCGTAGCCGAGGAGCGAGCCCGCCACCGTGTCCGAGACCCAGTGCTCGCGGCTGCCCACGCGCGCGAGGTTGGTGAGCGCCGCCGCCCCATAGAGCCACTTCGCGCCGAACTCCTCGGCGTAGGGCGTCACCGCGGCCCACATCACCGTGGTGTGACGCGACGGGAGGGCGTGAAAGCGATCCTCCTTGCTGAAGGGATCGAATTCGCCCCGGCCCAGGCCCGCGCTCGGGCGCGCGCGCCCTACGGCGTACTTGAGGCCTTCGGTGAGCAACACCGCCGCAACGCCGGCTTCGAGCGCCGCCGCCCCCGCGTCCGAGAGCCTCGGGCGCGACTCGTCGAAGGCGAACACCGCGGAGGCCCCGAGCGCTGCCCAGGGCAGCGCGTTGCCGAAGCGCACGCCGTCTTTGAGCCATTTCCTGTTCTTGCGCTGGTCGGCGAAGCGAAACGCGCGCTCATCGAGCAGCGACGAAGCGACGATGATGCTCGCGCCGAGCACCGCGGTCTCGGGCCAGCTCACGCGCCCGGCCGCGCGGCCGAAGTTGACCGCATCCTGCGCCACGAACTGCGGCCAGCGCCGCTCCCAGGGCGAGGTGCCGAGCGAAGGCAGCGCGTAGTCGTCCTCCATGTCGCCGAAGCGCACCAGGCCGTCGCGCTCATGCAGCTGCAGCACCGAGCGCTCCATGATGCGGTACAGGTCTCCGGGCGAGGCCACCATCTGGCCGACATCGCGCGTCCAGGGCGCAAGCGCGAAACCCGCCGTGGCCTGTGTGTCTTTGGTGAGCATGGTGTCGATCGGCATCGCCATGAAGATTCCCTTGTCGTGGTACGGGTTCGAGGGCGTGCCGGGCGAAGTAATGTCCTTGCCGTTGGTGGCGGTGTACCACGCGCCGACCTCGAACCCGGAGGCGAAGCGGCGCTTGAGCTCGAAGCGCACGCCTTCGTCCTTGGCGAGGAAGCGCCCGGCGCGCGCGGTGGCGGTGACGCCGTGCGCCATGCGGTAGTTGAGCGAGGCGATCGCGGTGAGCGTGGTGTAGTCGCGGTGCCCGAGAAATCCGCGGAAATCGCGCTGCCTGAGCCAGTCCACCGCGAGGTCCGCCCCCCAGCCCCCGTCGCCGGGCAGGTAGAGCACCTGCCCGCCCACGCCGCTATACATCTCCTCGTAGATGCCCGCCGAGAGCCGCGTGGTGACGCGCTCGGAACGCAGGTGGTACTTGTTCACGAGCAGGCGCAGCAGCTTGAGATCGCCGCCGCGCTTGTACGCGGCGATGTCGGTGCGCACGTGCGGCAAGAGGCTGTTCGAGGGCTGGGTGACGTCGCTCACGTTCTCCCAGAGGGTGAGCTTCGCCTCCGCGTTCAGCACCAGCCCGCGCCCGAGCGAACGGTCGTAGATCGCGAATGCCGATAAATCGGCCTTCAACGCCCCGGCCGGGTCGTTGAAGTAGATCGATAGCCCTGGGCGCACCAACAGCCGCCCGCCGAGGATGTCCCCGCTCAGGGCAAGCGCGTGCGGACCCTCGCGACGCAGCACGAGACGCTGCGGCAGCGGCTCCTCGAAGGCCTCGAGCGCCTCGTCGCGATCGGCCTCCTCGCGCTCGGGCCCGGGTCTTGCGTACTCGATCGACACGTACTGCGCCAGGTTTTTGCGCGTGGTCATGCCGTTGAAGTAGCGCTGCAGCGTCGGCACGTGGATAAAGGTGTAAGTGGCGAAGGGCAGCGTTCCCTGGACGTAGGTGACGCGGATCTCGCGCACCTCGAGCGGCGCGAAGGAGAGCATCGTGCGCGCCGCGCGCCCCACCGCGCGCGGCATCGAAGAAATGCGCGTGTTGGTCAGCTCGGCCGAAAGCCGCTCGTTGTCGTAGCCGAGGCGGATGTCGGCAAAGTCCTGCTCGCGCAGTGCCCGCACGAGGCGCGCGCGGTGCGCACGATCGGCCGCCCACTGCGCCCCGGTCGGCCGAGGATTGAGCTTCACGTACGGCACGGGCTCGTCGACCTTGGGCACGAACTCGCGCTGCTCGAGCGGCACGCTCACGTAGGCGTTGAAGCCGAGCTCGCCGTGCGAGGCGAACGCCTTGGCGCCGAGCAAGCCCCAGCGATATTCGACACCAACCGCGGACTCCTTACGGTAGCTCGCCGCTCCAGAGAGCTGCGCGCCGGTGTCGCGCTTATAGTCGTAAGCGTCGTACTCGGCGACAAAGCTCCAGTCGGGCAGCGCCCCCGGTGACCAGCGCACCCCGCCGAAGGCGCCATCGAGCCGTCCCGAGCCATAGCCAAATGTCACGTCGAACTCGCCAAAGCGCTTCGAGGCCGCGGCGTAATAGCTGCGAAAGACCCGCGTGCCCTGCGCGTCCTGCAGCCCGAAGGCGATTGCCGGAAAGCGCTCGCCCTCCGGAAACGCGCGCAGCTTCAGGTCGAACGACTTGTCCTTGAAATCGCCGAAGGCCGGGCCGAGGCCGCCGGGCACATGCATGATCCGCGTGTAGCGAAACGACGGCTCGAGCCACGGCAGAACGGTAATGCTCGACCAGATCGCCTGGTAAGGCCGCAGCAAGCTCATCCCGGTGCGCCAGTCGCCCTCCTGGCCGAAGCGCGCGTCCGGCATGCTGATGAGGCCGGTCTGCCCGGTCACGCTCGGCTCGGCGCCGAGCGCACCGTCGGACCCGGCGAGCAGTACGGCGAATGCCAGCGCGCGCGTGCGATCAGAGAGTCGAGAAGGATGACAGCGCATTAGCCTCGGGCGATCATGGGAGCCGTTCCAATATCGAGAGCCGCATCGCCGCGCGCGATGCGTGCCCCATGCATTCTGGCAGGAGGCCCCTCTTGCTGCCTTTTCTTGTCGTCTTGAACGCGAAGCGAGGCGCAGCCCAAAAAGAAAAGGCCCCTTTCAGGGCCTCTCCGACCGACTTCGGAGCCTACTCAGTGGTTCGTCGTCGTCCCGCCACCACCGCCACCACCGCCACCCAGCAGCAACGCCGCCGCGGCCGCCGCGCCGAGCGCCGCCCCGCTCCCCCCCTTAGCGGGCACCGCGCCCGCTTCCGCCGCGGTCGCGCCGGTTGCCGCGCCGCCCGCCGCAGTCTGGGTTACCGCACTAAGATTGCCAAAAGCCGACGCCACTTCGGCAGGCAACGCCGAGACGGGGATCGAGACTGGCAGAGCGGTCTTGGACGCAACCGAACCGTAGATCCCTGTGCCGAATGCTACGGTGCCCAGGTCGGTGTTGAAGCCGATTGCGCCATCGAGCACCCCCATGAACGCGGGATTCACGATCGCGACCATGAAATCGGTGCCTCGAATGTTAATCGTCCCCTGCGGCAGGCGCAGCGCGAATGCTGCAGCATTGCGCTGCCCGATCTGCCCGGTCATCACGCGCAGCGCGCCCCTCAGCATATCCAGCACGCTGCGGTCGTTTCCCGAGCCACCCTCCGAATAGCGGTAATCGACAATCCTGAAATCCGTGTTCTGGCTGAGGATTACATGCTGGCCGTCGTCGAAGCGAAGGATCGCCTGTGCGCCCGCCCCTGTCGTGACGCGCGTGCCGGAAAGCAGGCGGGCGTTCTGCTCGACGGGTTGCGGCAGCACGGAGCCGGCGCCCGCCCTCACGTCTCCCTTGGCCGACTGCAAAACGGCTGCCGCATAGGCCACGCTGGCGAACGCGCTCGTGAATGCGAGCGGCGTCCAGCTAAGTAAGCGAAGAAATCTCCTCGGCGTCATATTATTTCTCCCAGACGGACAAAACCAATTCGTTGTCGCTATTTTGGCTTTCGCTTGCCAAGGCTGATGGCATCGCGATCGGCGCTGGCAATCTTTGACATTTCCGCCCGTCGAGACAGCCCCCGAAGGGACAGCCACCACGGCACGCGCATTCGTACGAGCGTCCGGTAGCAAACCAGGTACAAGCCGACGAAGGTCAATGCTACCGCCTGAAGCGCGAGCGTATTGTTCCAGAAGTACACGGCAGGCACCATGACCATCGCGCCGAGCATGACGAGATAGACCGTAGCGGCCGCGTTTTCATTAGCGCTCCCGCGGCCGTTATGGCGAGTAAGGCGCTTGTACACCAGCGTGTGCAGGTGAAGGCCGTCGGGGTCCATCGCCGAGCGCCGCAGCAGCATGCGCCTGCGGTACATCGAGAATACGGTCTCGCACACCGGGTAGGCCAGCACCGTCAGCGCGAACCAGGGGGACACCTCGGTATTCCGGTGCACCAGGAGTACCGCCAGTTCGGCCACCACGAACCCCACTAAATACGAGCCGCCATCCCCGAGAAACAGCGCTCCGCGCGGAAAATTCCAGACCAGGAACCCGGCGACGCTCCCCGCGGCGACCAGCGCCGCCACCGCGATCGGATCATCGCCCACGGCGCGCGCGACGAAGGCGATCGCCGTGAGGATCGCGAGCGCGGTGATTCCCGCCAGGCCGTTCAGCCCGTCGACGATATTGAGCGAATGGGAGCACCCGGCCACGGCGAACATCGTGAAAAGAAGGGACGCGAAAGCCATCCCGAGCAACAGATCGGTGCCCGGCAAGGAGAGGTCCGTGATCCGCGCATCGAGCGCGAAAAACGCGAACCCGGCCGCCGCGAAAGTCCACAGCAGCCGCGCCACGGTCGAAATGTGCTTGTTGAGATCCTCGACCAGTCCGCCGAAGAAGGCGGGGAGGGCGAGCAGCGCGAGCGCGAGGCTCAGCGTGTGCGCGTCACCCCAGAGGGAAACCGCCCCGGCCGCAAAGCCGAAATAAATCGCCAGCCCCCCGATACGCGGCACCGGCACCGCGTGGACTTTCTGGGCCGAGCGGCCAACCGGGTCGGCACTGTAGCGGTCGTGGAAGCGGCTCGTAAGAAGGAGCAACGCCCCGAGGGTCGCCGAAGAGGCGAATGCGAGAATGGCGGTGTCCATGTCCGGGCTTAGTAGGAACCCAATGGAATATTTGTCACGCTAGTGTAACCGCCTGACGCTTCGCAGATAATAAACACGCCTTTTGGCCCATTCTGGACGGGGGATAAAACCAGCAATTTTCAGATCGCGTCCCACGACCGGGCGCCCCTCGCGCCCGGCCGCGCCGCCGCCGCTGCGCAGTTGGCACGCGTTGAGCACCTCGCATGCGAAGGTGCCCGTCGCCGCGGCCTCCATTGCGCCTAGGCCCACCCGCGGCCGCGGCGGAGCGCTGGGGCGGCTGTGGGGGGCAAGTCTAACTCTCCTATATGGACTCCCCCCAAAAAGTAAGAGGCTGATCGTTTTTTCTGGCGGTAGGGGCGAGCCTGCAGTCGTATATCCGGCATCTTGAGTGGGCTCTGTGCGGCCCGTGCCGACATGGAATCT
>Ga0214471_10002276_pt1 | contig 15085 bp, 14 predicted proteins | sample RVTome_5_FD_207665 | JGI IMG/M metagenome (GOLD analysis project Ga0214471, IMG submission 207665) | Soil microbial communities from uranium-contaminated site in the Upper Colorado River Basin, Wyoming, United States - RVT142D155 | ecosystem: Environmental > Terrestrial > Soil > Contaminated >... | reverse complement strand
AAATTGAGAGGGTTACCGTTCGAGTATCTAAGAATTCTTCTATGACATCATTACTCAGTAAATAACCTGGTGGCAAAGGCATGGGGCCCTTTTTTAAAGCCAAAAACTTACCGCTTATTGTCATGATACTGTATGTAGCAAATTAACAGTCGGATAAGGGAGCGTAGTACTTAAAGACCAAATTCTGGTTTAAGGCATAAAACTCCTATGGAAATATGAAAATTCAAAGATAATATGAGTGCGAGAATTGCAAACGAATATTGAACCAAATCAAGAGGATTGATGTGTTTTCAATTCTTGTCGAATTGTGAAGTGCCCACCAAAACAAGAACAAATTCATAAATGCTAGGAATTTTAGTGTTGAGAAACCACAAACGAAACTTAGCTTTTTTGCAAAACTCGAAGTTTCTTTTTTCTTTCAATGCTATCCAAATAGTCTATCCACTCTTCTATTTTCGCTTTGATTTGATTTTTGATTTCCCTGATCTGCTCAACCTTTTCTTCATCGGTTCCAACAAATTTTGACGGGTCCGGAAAACTCCAGTGGAATCGCTCCTCACGCAAGGGAAATACCGGACATGCCTCTGCCGACGTTGCATCACACACTGTTATAACATACGTGTAATGCCTTCCTGCTTTTAATAAGTCAAAAGCCGATTTCGTACGCTTGCCGGCTATATTTATTCCCTCTTCTTTTAAGACTTCTATAACATAAGGATTTAATGCGCCAGGCTCTAAGCCTGCGCTTTCAGCCTCAAATTTGTTTCCTGCTATTTTTCTAAGCAATTCTTCCGCCATCTGACTACGCGCGCTATTGTGAACGCATACGAATAGTACTTTTTTCTTGACCATTTCTTATTCTCCCTGACAAATTCTTTTTACCCCCAAATCCTTAACCCCACAGCACCCTGCCTCTGGATGAACTCATTCTTTGCTTAAATTAGATACTAGTTAGGTTTCTTAGCGCGTACAAATGCACTCATGATTCTTCCATCTACGAGTGTTGCAACATTATCTAAATCTATTCCCGAATTTGTGAGGAATTCCCTGGTATCATCAACGTTGTAAACACGTGTGGGCTCAATACTTATATCAGTGAAACCCGCTTTCTCCAACTTGACGCGGTAGTCGTTTTCTTCTAAGGCACCTGCCATGCAACCTATCCAGAGTTCTACGTTTCTTCGAACCTCAGCAGGTATCATTCCTCTAAACACAATATCGGAAACCGCGAAGCGACCTCCTGGTTTTAGTACTCGGAAGGCTTCTTTTAGGGCACGATCTTTGTCTACAGAAAGGTTGATAACACAGTTTGAGATAATGACATCAACAACACTATCCGGAAGTGGAATATCTTCAATTTCCCCTTTCAGGAACTCCACGTTGTCAATCCCGGCTTTTCTTTGATTATCACGCGCCAATGTCAGCATCTCATCACTCATATCAATTCCATACACTTTGCCACCTTGCCCTACTCTCTTCGCTGATAGTAAGACATCTATTCCACCACCTGATCCCAGATCGAGTACAACCTCACCTTGATTAAGCTGAGCAAGCGCAGTCGGATTACCACAACCAAGGGATGTTAATAAAACTTCACTTGGAATCCCAGCCGATTGATCAGATTCATATAAATTAGACGTAATGGGATCACACTTTCTATCACCTCCAGAACCTCCGCAACACGAGGAACTACCTTCACTGACAATCTGTTGTGCTAACTTACTATACTTTTTTCTTACAGTCTCCTTGAGGCTATCATTAACTCCGGAGCCTCCCGCAGGTACTTCGTATTTATTTACAGAACTCATGAAACACCTCCTATTTGCATTTCGATACTATTGTCTCACGTTTAATCGCATGACTACGAGAACAGCACTCGGCGAAAAGAAAGGAGAGTAAATCTCCCAGCGTCTTGGAATTAGCCGAATACCATAGAAACTGTCTGTCACGCCTGATTTTAACCAGATCTACATATCTTAATTTCTCTAAGTGATGAGATAGAGTCGATGCTGGAATTCCAAGTGCCGACTGAATATCACCAACCACCAGGCCCTCAGGATGAGCAGAAAGCAAAAGCCTCATAATCCTGAGACGTGCCTCGGTCCCCATGGCCGATAGCATATTTGCATAATTTGTTATTCTTTCATCTTTGATGCTTAATTCCATATTACTAAAATAATAGAAATATAACCAAAGTCAAGCCTGAAGTTAAAAATTGTTTGATATCAATGCCGAAATTTATCGCAGCTACCTCACGGAGAAATATCGGGTAAAATACTTTTCACTGCCCAATTCCTGTAGCCTACCGCGGGATTGACAATTAGTCATTGCTGTACAACTCATACATTTCGTGGACAAAATTTTTGCGGTTTCTCGAATAGATTTATTTTCGTTAATCCTTTTCTGAAAGAAAAGGACTCACACGGCATTCCAAAAATTGCGTTGAGAAAATCAGGAACGAAGACGTTAAAATCTCCCTAAATCCCTCTTTATTAAAAAAGACGTGCGAACGGGGACAGCCTCGTCCTGAGCAAGGTCGAAGGATTGCTTCTTTGTATCAAGACAAAGAAGTTAGAAAAAAAGTGCGATAAATGAAAAAATTGCTTTAAAGATTCTGTGCGTGAAATATCTGGCTTTTACAATTGCGAAAGACCGAAAGGATTGAAGCAACCCCTCTTTTGGATCGCCACAATTCTACCCCCTCCGAAAAGACAAATTAGAAGCAAAATAGAAATCCATTTTTTCTTTATCGCACCGAATAAATCGAATAAAAAATAGACTATTACCAGTTGTCGGATGATTTTGAGCTAGACGTAAGCTGGAGAACTAGCAACTGCAAAGTTTATCCTCTTTTAGAGTGTTATAACCCTCCCTTATTAGAAATATAACTATAATAAAACCAACTATCGGGTCTGCCCACCAGAGGCCATACAGGTAGTTAAGCCCCAATCCAACCAGCAATGCTATTGATAGAAAAACGCAGGCAAGCGTTTGTTTTGAATCCCCTAACAAACTCCTGCTCTCAATCATTTTAGCGGTTTTGTATTTCATATAGAATAGAATGGGCATTACTATAATAGATATAAATGCGATGATAATTCCCAAAACACTTGGATCAGGGATTTCTTGAAAATATAACTTCTTTGCAGATTCATATAATACATACGCACCGAGAATAAAGAATGCGAAGGCAACAAATTTTATAGCCTTAGCCTCTATCTTAATTTCTTCCTCTTCCGACACCTTCCCATGTTTACTGAACCTCCAGATCATTACCCCGCCCGAGAGAGATTCAACAAAGCTATCCAGACCAAATCCAACAAGGGCAATGCTCCCGGCGAGCAGACCAGCAAAAATTGACACTATTCCTTCCAGGAAATTGTATCCCACTGTGAAGTACGAAAGGAAAAGAGCCCTTCTGTAAAATCCAGAATGTTTGGTATCAATCCCTTCTGTAAATCCAGTTGCGCTTTTTAATGTATTATTGCAACAACTACAGGCTTCACCACAATTGCATCCACAGATTAATGCTATTTGAACTCTCATTTTTCCTTATTTTTTTCAATTTTCTTTCATGCAATAGAAACTATTTTTACTCTATTATACCATCTTATTTAATTCGATTACTGCAAAAAATCTTGGAAATACAAAAAAATGTAAAAAATAAATAGTGAACGGACACCTATAATAAAAAGTTATCGTGTCGTACCTTCACAGGCTGTTGCAAAAAGATCGAGGTTTAGGCTGGTATTATTGTATTTATTGATTCAAAGGAGAAAGAATGAGATCGCCACGCTATCGCTCGCGATGACTTACTTTTCTTAGTGTTGATACCCTGATAATACGATTCATGGTTCATGATTTAAGATGCACGACAAGTTACTCATCTTGCACGCATAAGTAAAGGTAACAATCCAACGGACCGGGACCGAACACCTTTATTCAAAAACAGAGATTGTTTCGTCATTCCATTCCAAAATGACAAACTAGAAATGCTGAATCGAATCCAGCATGACTGTGACAGTCATTTTCTTAATGCAATTTTTGGAAGGCCAAATACGTTCTCCTTGTAATGAAAGAAGATGCGGATACCGGATTACAAGATAAAATGGGGAGAGACCCGAATATGAATGAAAATGCAAATCTTTCAATAAAATCATGTAAAATCTAAAAAACATCGAGAGGAAGAAATTATTGTGCTACTACACAAACTGTATGAAAAACAACTGATTAAAACTCCGGATAAAGAAGCGATAACCTTCAAAGGAAAATCGACTCCTTATGGAGAGCTCGACGAGTCAATAAAAGGATCAGCCCGCGCCCTAATAAATTTAGGAATTAACCGGGGAGACAGAGTAGCGTTATTTATGAACAACTGTGTTGAATTGATTGAACTTTATTTTGCCTGTTTCAGGACGGGCTCAATAGCGGTCCCGTTAAACCATCGTTATCAAACCGGCGAGGTCGTATATGCCGCAGACCATTGTAAAGCAAAGATCCTGATAGCCGACGTTGACTTATTCCCGAGGGTGAAAGACATCCAGGGTTCTGTACTTTCTATACAGGGTATCTACGAGGCTGGGCCCGAATCGAAAAACGGAGAAAATTCGTGGAATAGTGTTCTGGAGAGTGCCCCGATCGAGGTCGACTGGCCATTCGTAGATAAGAATGACCCGGCAATGATATTGTACACATCCGGAAGCACCAGTAAACCAAAAGGTGTCACACATACCCATAATTCAATTTTCAATAACTGTATTAGCCGAAAGATAACACAAGGACTCACGGAAGATGATATCTCCCTGGTTGCAACCGCTATATGCCATGTGGGTGGTTCTGTTGGAAATACCTTTCCCATATTATATTCGGGTGGAACAGCAGTTTTATTAGAGACGCCAGATCCTGTCCTTTTCCTGGAATGTGTGAAACTTTACAGACCCTCTCGCGCTGTGCTATTACCCGCTCAGTTGTTAGACGTAGTGGAACATCCAAGAGCTAAAGAAGTTGATTTTGGTTCGTTAAAAGAGGTTGAAGCTGGTGGTGATCAAATATCTCATGACTTATACGACCACTTCAAACGTGTAACCGGATTTGAACTTAGTCAGTTATATGGACTCACCGAATGCGAAGGTAGCTGCTTGACACCTCTTTCTAAACCAATCAAGCGAGGTTCCATAGGTCAACCAAGGCACGGAGTTGAAATTCGTTTGATTAATGATGATGGCAAGGATGTGCAAATTGGAGAATCCGGTGAAATTTTAATCAAAAGTGACAGTCAAATGATCGGATATTGGAATGACCGTGAAAATACAGAAAAAACCTTAGTAGACGGGTGGCTCAAAACAGGAGACATCGCCCGAAGGGATGATGAGGGATACTACTATTTCATCGGTCGAATAAAGGAAATTATTATCAAAGGTGGTTCTAATATCGCGCCAGGAGAAGTGGAAGAGGTTCTCGACGACCATCCGAGTGTAATTATAAGTGGTGTTGTTGGAACACCACATCCGCGCTACGGGGAGTTTATACACGCATTTATTGAACTTGATCCAGGATCAGTGAACCCCCCTAACGAAGAAGAACTTAAATCATATGCATCTAAACGTTTAGCGCAATACAAGGTGCCTGATCGCTGGACATTTGTTAAAGAATTACCAAGAAATGAAATTGGGAAGATTGATCGGAGGGGCCTTCATGCGCTCGCAGCTAAGCTTGATTCTTAGTGCTTAGCCCATCATTAATCAACTCCGCTATCTTCTTCGACTCGGTCACCCTTCGACCAGGCTCAGGACAGGCCCTTCGACTGGGGTGAACGGGGGGGATGTTGAAGGACACGTAACAAGATTTCAACCACAAAGTCGCAGATTCCTAATAACTACTTTCAGGAATAACACGATAACCGAATTTCCATATCGGGAAGGAATCTCTTTTTAAACCTAAGCATTTTTAGATCTAATTTTTTATAGTCAAAATATATTCGGTAGAAATGAGATTAAATCAAGTTAAAGAGAAATACGATTCCCTTGCTCATTATTATGACAAAAGGTGGGAAGGATATCTTGAAGCAACACATAAAGTTGCTATTGAATTACTAAAACCAAAAGCGGATGACACTATTTTGGATGCCAGTGGCGGGACTGGACTCTTGAGTGAAAAGATAATTCCAACCCTTGGCAATAGAGGACAGATCTTCCTTATTGACATTTCGGACACCATGACCGCAATAGCCAAAGATCGCTTAGAACAATTTGATAACATCATGATAAGCCGGCAAGATGTTAATAAACTCGATTTTCCAGAGAATTTCTTTTCCAAGATTCTCTGTGTTAATGCTTTCCACTATTACTCCAATCCACATCAAGTACTTACCAATTTTTATCGGATTCTAAAGCCGGATGGAAGGCTAATAATAGTGGACTGGTGTAGAGATTCCTTCCATTTTAAGGCCTATAATTTCCTGTTGAAGTATTTAAGTAAATCACATGTGAAAATTTACACCTCGAAAGAATTCAAGGATTTGCTCGATAATGCAAAATTTATATTAGAAGAATTAACTCCGTTTTCATATGGTCTCTGGAGACTCACGGGTTTAGGAGCCAGAAAGGTCTAGAAGCCTTGTGCGTAAATTTAGCGTTTCTTTCCCGGACGGACAGTAATATTAGGACTGATGAGGGCATCAGTCCCTACAAAGTGGAATCAATAAATCACACTCGCTCCAATTCCAGGGAATGTCATCACTGTAAAAGCCAAATATTTCGACGACAGAATCTTTAAAAGTATTTCCTTCACTTATCTCACTTTTCTTTTTAACTTCTTTGTCTTGATACAAAGAAGCAATCCTTCGACCTTGCTCAGGACCAGGCTGCCCAAAAATTCGCTAAAAATCATAAACTCCGACTAAAAAATTTAATCCAACCGCAACCCGCAAATTTTTCTATACGTCTTCGTTTCTGATTTTCTTAACGCAATTTTTGGAAGGCCGTTCGAATCCTTTTCATTCTGAAAAGGATTAAGGAAAATAAATCTATTCATCAATTTGTAAGAATTTTGTCCACGAATTAGCTAACATCTACAATTACGAGCACTTTGATAAGCTCAGTGAAAACTCTGCGAGGCAATCTCGTTTTTCATGGAATTGCCACGAATGAGATCATTAGTCCCACAATGAAGTTTTTAAATTTTCTTATAAAAACAATTTTTCAACTATTTTTTTGCTGGTATTATATCAATATTATAAAAACATACTAAAAAGGTACTATTAATAAAGTCTATGAGGAATAACCGATGAAAATCCTGAGCATAGTTAGTCGATTAGCAATTTTCGTCGCTATTATACTCGTTTTGAGCATTATGGGTTATGCGATATTTGGCAATAGAATCATCATTAAAAAATCTCCTCTCGTTGGATATGAGGCGCCAGATTTTACACTCGCGCTTTTTGATGGTAGTACTGTAAAGCTTTCAGATCTTAAAGGTAAGGCCGTTCTCGTGAACTTCTGGGCATCATGGTGTATACCTTGCAGGGATGAAGCCCCTGAGCTCGAATCCTCATGGATGAAATATAAAAATAAACAAGTGGCATTTCTCGGCGTTAACATATGGGACGACGATGCTAACGCTCTCTCATATATTAAGAAATATGGGGGGGGTTATCCAAATGGAAAAGACCCTGAGGGCCAAATTGGGGTTGATTATGGGGTTGCAGGGGTTCCCGAAACCTACTTTATCGATCCTACAGGGAGAATAACTGAAAAATACACCGGTCCCCTTAACGGGGAAATTATTGATTTCTATCTGGGAAAGGCACTCTTAAATCACGACACAGACGGCTTAACCCAGAAAGATAATTAAATTTACGTATGCTTAAAGACAAAAGTAAAATACAGGTTTTTATCGTATTGAGTCTTATTATTTTAGCCACTCTCATTTCAAAATCCTTCTCGTTATCTGAGAGCATAGATGACGAGGCTCGTGAAATCTCCTATCTCTTAATGTGCCCCGTCTGCCAGGGACAGAGTGTTGCTGAATCTAACTCTGACCTTGCAAAAGATATGCGTTCAATCATAAGACAGAAGTTAGAAGCGGGAGAGAGCAAAGAGAAAATAATCAATTATTTCGTAGATAGATACGGGGAAAGCATACTCGGCTATCCTCCGGTAAAGGGAGTGAATCTGCTCTTGTGGATATTGCCTGCATTAGCAGTAGTGCTAGGTGGTATCGGCATAGGGTTGTTTTTGCACAGATCAAAAGCTATTACAGGGCAAGAAATAAATATTGGAAAGGTAGAAAATACCAAGGAAGATAAAGAATATCTTAAGATGGTCGATAAGGATTTAAAGGATTTGGACAAGTAAGGATAGAAATATAGAAATGACGAAATTCTACAAAGCATCAAGCACTATGAAATGGCTCATAGTAGGAATTCCATCATCCATACCAAAGATTGATTGACGAAATGACTACCTACCGGCTTTTCGCTTTCTTAAATACCATGGGAAAATCACAGCAGTTACAACTATTAGGAAAAATCCAATAAGAATTGCCCACCCACCCTTGCTTATAGAACCTCCGAAATAAGAATAAACCGCAGTTGCAGGAATGATTCCAATCAATGTTGCAAAAAAATAATTCCAAAATGATACTCTTAAAACACCAGAAGCATAACTTACTAAATCAAAAGGTGGTCCAATAGGGGAGGTTCTTATCAATAATAAGGTCTTAAAATCACTCTTACTTAACTTTTCATTGATTTTCTCCAATTTTCCCTTCGATATCTTTTCGACGAAATCCTTTCCCAGGACCCTCGCTACTAGAAAACTTATACATGCATTCAGTGTTGCTCCGGTAACCGTTAAGATAGTTCCCCATAGTGGGCCGAATGTGAATCCGCCGGCCAAAGTGTAAAGAGTCGGGGGTATAGGAACAAACGGTCTTAATGAAAGGGCATAGACTCCGAGATAAACCAGTGCTCCCTTAAAAAATCCGAAGCTTAAGATAAACTCTTTGACCTTCAGAGGCGTAAGATCTTGAATTTCTACACCCGATGCCCTCATTAAAAAGAATAATAGCAATATAAAGAACAGTACTAAAAATATTTTTATGTACGCCTTCATGTTTAACTCATTTAGTTTCTTAATTAAATCCACGTTCGATATTCCCTTCAAATCGAAATTAAGATAATTTTATTATTAGATGCATTAATCTGTCCTTAGTTTCTAACCTTAACACTCTAATTCTCGTACTTTACTACGAGGTTAACACAATCTGGTCATTACAGAAGAAGATATTTATCTATTTTTTCCCTTTCTTCGTCTTTATACTGAAACAGGCATGTCCTGATGTAGATCAGGATTCAGCACAGCGTACAAAGAAATAATCCTTCGATCCCCTTCGACCAGGCTCAGGACAGGCTTCGATAAACTCAGTACAGGCCCTTAGATAAATCTCAGGGCTCAGACAAGGCTGTCCCCTTGTTGTCATTCCCTTATGCTACCCGATAGAGACGTTCGAGTACGGGCTTAATAGGGAATCCATAGCCTGTCCCCGCACGTTTGTGGCGGGGATGGATCCCCGATAACTATCCTCGGGGATGACATAACGACTAAAAAATTTAATTCAACCCCAACCCGCAAATTTTTCTATACGTCTTCGTTTCTGATTTTCTTGACGCGATTTTTGGAATGCCGATTGAATCCATTTCGTAAAGACAGGAGTAGTGGATTCCCTCTTAATGCATAAGGGAACGACAAAGGGGCCTGACTACCTGTGAGATTGCTTCGCTTCGCTCGCAATGACAAATGAAACCCTGTAGCAAGCTACAGGGAAGCATCAAGTTGAATTGATAATATTTTGGATTATTCTACCCTCTTACAAATGATCAGTATCATTATCCCTACTTATAACGAATCAAAGACTATTGACCTCACACTCAGCAAACTTTCAAAGGTTATTCCCCAAGATTGTGAAGTTATAGTAATAGATGGTTTTAGCAATGATAACACCCAAGAAATCGTTAAGAATTTCAACCACGTAAAACTCTTCAATTGTAAAAAGGGGCGTTCAGTCCAGATGAATTTTGGAGCTCAGAAAGCTTCAAAGGATTTTTTGTTATTTCTACATGCAGATACTATATTAAACTCGAATTGTATTGAATATCTAACAAAAGAATTGAAATCAAACACGATAGTCTGGGGATGGTTTTCAATAAAGTTGAATAATAATAGGGTAATATACAGGTTTATCGAAATATTTGCTAATTTACGTGCTAGACTCACAGGTACTCCCCTTGGAGACCATGCAATTTTTGTCAAGAAAGGTATTTTCGATAAAATAGGTGGATTTCCCGACATTCCTCTCCTGGAGGATTTGGAGTTTGTAAGAAAACTCAAATGTATATCCAGGGGCAAGAGAATCAATACATCTGTTATAACCAGTGTCAGAAGATTTGAAAATTCAGGAATTCTAAAAACATGTATCAAAATGTGGATGATAAGACTTCTTTATTATCTGGGTTTTTCAACACAAATATTGGTGAGATTTTACGATGATTCTCGTTAAATATTCAGCAAGCTACGCGTGGCACTGATTAGAATTTCACTAAATAATCAATCCACGTCGTATCCCATTACTGGGATTTTATCTTAGACAACAACAACTGCTTCAGTCTCAACCTCACATCGGGAGTCACAAATGATTTCTCACTGAGTTTACCCGTTAGCCTTAGCATCTTCTTATATGTATTCACAAAAGCCATACACTCCGGACACATATCCATATGCTTCTCCAACTCAACCAGAGTCTCATAATCTAACTCGGCTTCTATGTATCCCATTATGTTATCTACTATATCCTTACACAACATTATCTTAGTTTACCCCATTCATCGAAATAATCTGAAAGCTTATCCCTTAAGAATAGCCTTGCCCTGTGCAGTCTAGATTTCAAAGCAGGAATAGTTAAATCCAGAATATTTGAAATCTCCTCATTCGACAACCCTTCTACATCCCTTAGATGGAAAACAACTCTATAAGTCTCAGGAAGCTCGTTAATTGCTTTCTCAATTAATTCAAGGGCTTCTTTACTGAAAATCAAAAAATCGGGTCTGCTACTCCAATCCTTTGCTTTAATTCTCCCCATCAATGTCCCTTTTTCGTCATAAGGGTCATAACTTTCCAGACTTAATGTACTCTCATACTTCTTTTCGGCCCTTAGATGCATAAAGCTGGTATTTACGGTTACCCTATAGAGCCAGCTTGAGAACTTCGCCTCTCCACGAAACGTATCTGCCTTTGTTATTAGAGTAAGAAATACCTCCTGGAGAACCTCTTCCGCGCTGGTTGGATTACGAGTTATCCGTAATGAAATTCCATAGATCTTATCTACATATCGATTAAATATCTCTTCAAAGGCTCCTTGATTATTTTCCCTCGAGAAAAGATCAACAAGTTCACCATCTGTCGAGTCGGCAAATTTAGCTCCTCTACGTTCAGCGTCTTTAACAAAGTTGAATAATGATCTAAGGGATCCCGCTCCCACAAACTTTCTCCCGACATAAAATCCTTTCGTTTATACCCCTATTTTTTTAAGCATAAACCAAAATACTTTACTTGTTTTTCCACAAATTTCTATTTAGTAAAAGATAAAAACCCTGAGTCATTTATTTGTAATTTAGAGAAAGGCTTCATATAATGATAATTATTTGGATAATTTAGTTAAGAAGGTATATAGTCATAATAACAAAAAATAGAAGTTTGAAAAAAAAACTAAAATTCCACAATCTTTCGCCATCATATTTCCATTTCAACAACTACAATATCCAACTAAAATTACAATTATTCTTGCTTTGTAAAGAATAAGGAGGAAAATCGTACATGCATCAAAAACCGAGTACCCTTGGTGAGCTAAGGTCAACCGAGTACAAAGTGTTGTCCGTAAAGGAGGAAATGAGGAAGAATTTAATAATTAAGCTAAAAAAAAGAGAACAAATTTTCCCAAACATAATCGGATATGAAGATACCGTGATTCCTCAACTAGAAAACGCAATATTAGCAGGCCATGACATAATGTTCATAGGTGAAAGGGGTCAAGCAAAAACAAAATTGATCAGGAGTCTAATAAATCTTCTTGACGAAGAGGTACCAGTTGTCAAAGGTAGTGAGATAAATGATAATCCTTATTCTCCTGCATCAAAACTTAGGGATATAGTAAATAGTTTAGGAAACGAAACGGAAATCTCCTGGATAAAACGAGAGGATAGATACGGAGAGAAACTGGCCACGCCGGATGTCTCCATTGCAGACCTCATAGGAGAAGTTGATCCCATAAAAGTTGCTGAAGGAAGATACCTCTCTGATGAACTCACAATCCACTTCGGTCTCATTCCGAGAAGTAATAGGGGAATTTTCGCGATAAACGAATTGCCGGACCTCGTTGAGAAAGTTCAGGTTGGTTTGTTCAACATAATGGAAGAAAAAGACATTCAAATCAAAGGATATAAAATACGCCTTCCCCTTGATATCTGCATAGTAGCTACTGCTAATCCTGAGGATTACACAAGTAGGGGAAGAATCATTACTCCACTTAAAGATCGTTTTCAATCACAGATAAGAACACACTATCCGGCAACCATTGAAGATGAAATTAAAATTATGGAGCAGGAAGCGCGGATATTGCCACGGGATGGTTATTGTGTGAAGGTTCCCAAATTTCTAAAGAATATAATCGCTGAGATTACTTTCCAGGCTAGGGCGTCACACGAAATAAATCAACGCTCGGGTGTAAGCGTAAGAACTACCATTGCCAATTACGAAACGATGATTGCAAACGCGGAAAAAAGGGCAATTAACATTGGAGAAAGAGAGGTTGCACCACGAATCACAGATTTGCCAGCACTGATTCCCTCTACTGCCGGAAAAATCGAATTAGAATACCTGGGCGAGGATACATCCGAGGTCAATGTGATAGATAATCTCATCAAACGTGCAATTAAGAACGTATTCGATTCTTACTTCCCTACACATAACATATTTCCTGAATTACTTGAAAGCTTTGAACACGGGTATGTAGAAGTGGCTAATACAATGCCTTCAGACGAATACCTTGTTGGACTTAAGGAAATAAAAGGCTTGGAGAAATGCATTAACAGACTTGAGATTGACAATTCCTCAGCAGAAATCGCTTCTGCCATTGAGCTAATCCTTGAGGGACTTCATCTAAGCAACAAGCTAAACAAAGAAATTATCCAGGGAAAGATTATCTATAAATGAATACGACCTACAGGTATTTGAAATGGGACGGACTTAAGAAGGAGTTTAATTTCCACGCTCAGGATCTGTTGCAAGAATTTGCAAATTTTCTAATGGAGGGATGGTCACCCGAGGAAGCGTTTGAGTGGATTCTTAAACAAGGTATAAGTGGGTCAAACATACGGGTAATGGGAATTGATGATCTCCGTTCTGAATTCTCGAAATTCAGAGAGGCTCAATTCAACAATTACAATCTTCATAATTCCCTCTCAAAGATAAATGAGGAGCTTTTGAAAATTGTAGATAAGGAGTTAAGCGCAATAAGGAGGAAACTATCTAATAACTCTTATGAATATAAAAACAGGGAGAATTTCCTTGAAAATCTTCCAAAGAAAATTAGTTTAGCAGTTGGAGCTCTTTCAAACTATGACTTTTTCAGTACAGAAGCTAAGACTAGCTTCAACGAACTAAAGAAAAAATTGGATAAAATTATGCAAGTCGAGAATTTCATCAATAGATATGGTGACAAATTTCGCGGAGAACGCTCTATTGGCTTTGATGAGACCCTGGAGCTAATAGGAAAATTCGAGGAAATTGAAACAATTGAACACAACCTAATATCAGGTTCTTTTGACAAGATAAATCTTGAGGACCTAAGGGGGATCTTAAGCGAGCAAGGCTACAATTCGTTTATTTTTCTTAAAGACCTTAAACCATATTTGCAAAATTCAGGTTTGATAAGAAAATCTGCAAAAACAATAGAGCTAACTCCAAAAGGGATCAGAAAAATAGGGGAAAGAGCACTGAGGGATATCTTCTCATCGATGAAAAAACATCAATTTGGAGGCCACGAGACCACAGAACAAGGTTTCGGCACAGTAAAACCCGAAAACTCAAAAGAATATGAGTTTGGTGATCCCTTTAACCTAAATGTCGTTGGTACACTCAAAAATTCGCTCCTTCGCCGAGTGAGTGGAAACACCATAAAAGTAGAGCCAGAAGACTTTAAAATCTACGACATGGAGTATCACACACAATCCACGACTGCGGTTCTCCTAGACCTGAGCTGGTCAATGAGCTTTCAGGGAAGATTTCCAGCCGCGAAACGTGTGGCACTGGCACTTGATAATCTCATAAGAACACGATACCCCAGGGATAATTTTTATATAGTCGGCTTTTCAACAAGAGCCAGAGTCCTATCCACTGACCAGCTCGTGAAAACAACCTGGGATTCGAATGACCCTTTTACTAATATACAAGAAGCCTTAAAACTGGCTTCTAGGCTTATAAGAAAACACAGAACACCAAACAGACAAATAATCCTCATTACCGATGGCCAGCCAACGGCATACTTCTTGGACGGGTACCTGCAAGTTGAGCTCCCCATGTTTTTTGGAGGGCTGAGCCCAAGAGCAACCTTTGAAACACTGAAAGAGGTTAAAAGCCTAACCAGGCAGGGAATCACGATTAATACATTCATGCTTGACGATAGCTCCTCTCTCAGAAGATTTGTAGAGGATATGACTCGGATAAATAGGGGAAGGGCATTTTTCACGACGCCTACCCGGTTGGGGAGGTTCCTCCTTGTTGATTACTTGAAACGAAAAAGAACGCTTATTTAAGGTCCTACAGGCTATTATTCACATTTGTACTTTTTGGAAAGTTGATACACAGAACTCAGATTTTCGTCAAATTCTTTTTCGTCGTGGTCTCTAGCCTGTATAAGTGCATAATCCCAATCACACACAAATGTAATTACCCTGGACTCGGATTTTTTAATATTTAAGAACTCAGGTCTAATGGATGATATACTAATAAAAATTGTCCCATTGTACTCTTCT
>Ga0214471_10002275_pt1 | contig 15086 bp, 13 predicted proteins | sample RVTome_5_FD_207665 | JGI IMG/M metagenome (GOLD analysis project Ga0214471, IMG submission 207665) | Soil microbial communities from uranium-contaminated site in the Upper Colorado River Basin, Wyoming, United States - RVT142D155 | ecosystem: Environmental > Terrestrial > Soil > Contaminated >... | reverse complement strand
CCCCGGTGCTCGCAACGTTCGCCTTCGCCCGCCTCCTCACGGCGATCCCTCTCACGCCGGGAGGAGTGGGCGTGGTGGAGTTGGCGCTGATCGCCGGCATGCGCGGCGCCGGAGGCGACGCCGCGCTGGTGGTGGCCGCCGTGCTCCTGTTCCGGGCGCTGACCTACGTGCTGCCCATCCTCTCGGGCGCCTTCACGTACCTCTACTGGCGGCGCAACCGCTCCTGGCGCGGCTCGGCTCCTCCGCTGGCGGACGAGACGCCCGTCGGCGGCGGAATCTGACGTCCACCAGCCTGATGCGACCGGTGTCCGGTCTCGGGTCTACACTGGAAACACGCGCAGCGAACGCTGACGCGGACAACGCCTGCTTCGCCCTTGTTCCGTCTGGCGAAGCAACCGCAGGACAATGTTGGCTAGGCGACGTCATCGACGTCGGCCCTCCGACCGAAGACCACGCGAGGCGTCACCGGACGGTTCGGCGCTCGGAAGGAGCACTCCCAATGTCCAGCAAGCTCTACGTGGGGAACCTGACGTTCAACACCACGTCAGACGACCTCAAGAGGCTCTTCGCCCAGCACGGCGAAGTCAGGAGCGCGCAGGTGATCACCGACCGCGACAGCGGCCGCTCACGCGGGTTCGGCTTCGTGGAGATGGCGACCTCGGAAGAGGCCAAGTCGGCGATCTCGGCCCTGAACGGCCGCGACCTCGACGGGCGCCAGCTCACCGTGAACGAAGCGAAGGAAAGATCCCGCTGAAGCCACCACGCAACCGTCCGATCGACGGTGCCAGGTTTCGGTGCGCGGGATGTGGCCATCCTCGGCGCGAGCACCACGACAACGTGGGGTGCTCAGTTCCGAAATGTGCGTGCGCCGACTACGTGCTCCCCGAGGTCCGCAACCCGGCCTGACATCACACGCGATCTCGCCCAAGGCTCGCCGGTGGAGTGTGTGATACCCGCCGACCCGGCGGGCCTCGGCGCCGAGTCCTGACACCCGACACCGGTCGTAGGATGCGCCAGTGGGCGCGAGCGACACACAGGTGATCGAGTGGCTGCTGGCCGGCGACCCTGCGATCCGGTGGCAGACACATCGTGATCTCGTCGGCACCTCGGACGCGGTGGTCGCCGGCGAGCAGCGCAAGGTCGCGACCGAAGGTTGGGGCGCCCGGCTGCTGGCCGTACAGGATCCGGAAGGCACCTGGTCGCAGGCGCTGTACTCCCCGAAGTGGGTTTCGACGACGTACACGATGCTCCTGCTGAGGGACCTCGGATTGCCCGCCGACGATCCTCAGGCACGGAAGGCATGCGCCCTGATGTTGGATCGTGCCATCGATCCGAGGTCACGCGGCGGCGTTGGGTGGATCTCCGAGACCTGCGTCACCGGCCTGGTGCTGTCGATCCTGTGCTGGTTCCGGCTCGATGACGAGCGCCTCGATCGGGTCGTCGACCACCTCCTCGCAGAGCAGATGCCCGACGGCGGCTGGAACTGCCGGTACCGCTCGGGCGCCACTCACGCCTCCATGAACACCACGATCCTCGCCCTCGAGGGGTTGCTCAACTACCAGCGTCACCGCGCTCGGCAGGCGAGGAAGCTGACTGCCGTCCAGCACGCGCAGCGCGCCGGCCGCGAGTTCCTCCTGGTGCACCACCTGTACCTCTCACATCGCACCGGCGAGGTGATCAATCGGGACTACGTGCGCCTGGCCTTCCCGCCGCAATGGCATTTCGACGTGCTGCGTGGCCTCGACCACTTCCGCGACACCGGGGCTTCGCGGGATCGGCGCCTCGCCGACGGCATCGACCTGCTCCGCTCGAAACGGCAGCCCGACGGGCGCTGGCTGCTCGAGCATCGCTACAAGGCCCGCGACTGGTTCCAGATGGAGACGATCCACAGCCCGTCACGCTGGAACACCCTGCGCGGGCTCCGGGTGCTCGAATGGTGGGACGGCGCCGATGGTGGGCGATGACGAGGAGCCGGCTGGTTCACCCGGCACCGGCTTCGCTCGCTAGGGCCGCTCGACCCTGAGCCATACCGGATCCGCGACGTACACTTGGTCCGTCTGCCGATGAAAGGACCCGTCTTGGGGGTATTCGAGTCGATGGCCGTCGACGGCTACGAGCAGGTGCTCTACGGGTACGACCCGGTATCGGGCCTCCGCACCATCATCGCCATCCATTCCACCGCACTGGGTCCCGCTCTCGGCGGGACCCGCTTCTATCCGTACTCGTCCGAGGAGGAGGCGCTCGTCGACGTCCTCCGACTCGCCCGGGGCATGACCTACAAGGCTGCCGCCGCCGGACTCGACCTGGGCGGAGGCAAGGCGGTCATCCTCGGCGATTCACGCAATCGCGGTGCCGACTCGGAGCGGCTACTGCGTGCCTACGGACGCATCGTCGACTCGCTCCAGGGTCGCTACATCACCGCCGAGGACGTCGGGACCACCTCGGAGGACATGGAGATGATTCGGCGCGAAACACAGTGGGCGCTCGGCATCCCGATCCCTGAGGGCGGTTCCGGTGACCCGTCACCCATGACGGCCCGCGGTGTGATGGGCGCGGTGCGCGCCGTCGCCGTGCACCTGTGGGGCTCGCCTGACCTGGCCGGACGCCGGTTCGCACTCCAGGGGGTCGGCAAAGTCGGCGGATCGTTCGCCAGGATGCTCGTCGAGGCGGGCGCCGAGGTGGTGGTCTCCGACGCCCACGCCCCAACGGCGGAGGCAGTCTCCAACGAGTTGGGCGCCAAGCTGGTCGAATGCGACGAGATCATGACCGTCGATTGCGACGTGCTCTCCCCGTGCGCTCTGGGGGCGGTGCTCACGCCGGAGACGATCCCGACGCTGTCGTGCCAGGCGATCGTCGGGTGCGCCAACAACCAACTCCTGACAGACGAGGACGCCACGACGATCGCGCAGCGCGGCATCCTGTATGCGCCCGACTTCGTGATCAATGCCGGTGGGCTGATCAACGTCGCCGAGGAGTTGAGAGGTTACGCACCGGAGCGGGCGATGCACCGGGTCGATGCGATCGAACGCGCCACCGCCACGATCCTCGCGATCGCACACGAGCACGCCATCACCCCCCATGCCGCCGCCGTGCTGCGCGCCGAACGCCGGATCAAGGAGATCGGCGACCTGCGCCGCTTCCGCCGAAACGGCGACGACCGCAACTAGAGCCGGCCGGATCAGGCCGATGTGACGACGATCTCTGCGGTTGCATCACAGCCGGGGACGTCGACCGAGGGCGCCACGCGGGCGAGCACTTCCTCACCGAAGGCGTTCCCACCACGCGCTGCACCTCATGAAGCAGGTGGTGCGGGCGATAGTCCTGCCCACGAGAGCACCGGCTGTCGCACGGGCCCGGCGCAGATGAGAAGGTTCTCATGTTCGTCTCATGGCCGGTTCACCGACCGGCGGCAGGATCACGGCGATGGCCGTGTCGAACCCTCGTACCGCGCGCCTGCGTGACCCTGCGCTCCCCGCAGTCGAGGACCTGCTGGATGGGGTGGTCCCGGCGTCGCTGCAGGTGGCGTTGGCAGCCCAGGGAATCCGTGTGCTGAGGGCGGAGGCCGTCCAGGTGACGTGGTGGCCCGGCGAGAGCATCACGGTCCGCTACGACGCAGATCTCACCGGCAGCCTGGAGGGGAGCCGGCAGGTGGTCGCGGTATCGGGCAGGATCCCCGGCGGCGCCACCATCGTCGAGACCGACGTGGCGCGCGTAGGCGTGTGGGTGGTCCCCCACGACCCGGCACTGCCGGGCCTGGCCGCGGCGACGGATGAGCCGACCTTGCGGCGCCTCCTCGACGACCTGGGTGTGCCCTCAAACGACCAGCCGGTACCACGGCTGCGGGCGTACCGTCCGGGCAGGCGAGCGGTCGTCGAGGTATCGGGCGGGGCTTCGTCGGTGTTCCTCAAGCTGGTGCCACCCGGCGAGGTCCGTGCGCTCCACCAGACCCACGGCGCGCTCGCCGAAGACCTGCCCGTGCCGCGCAGCCTCGGCTACGACGAGGGCCTCGGCCTCCTGGCGATGCAGGCTCTGCCAGGCGTGACGCTGCGTCGCGCCCTGGAGATCCCCACCGAGCCACTCCCGGCGCCCGGGCTCATCGATCGCCTGCTCGACTCCCTGCCTGCGGCCGCAGCCACCTCCCCGACGCGATCGGCGGCAGACCGACTCGAGCGCATCACCCGGCTGCTACGCCGTCTGGTCCCCGAGGAGGAGGGCTCCCTCGAGGAGTTGGCGAACGCCATCGGTCCCGAATTGGACGCCCGATCGGTGCCGGTGCACGGCGATCTCTACGAGGGCCAGATCCTCGTCATGTCGGGCACGGTATCGGGTCTGCTCGACGTCGAGACTTTCGGCATGGGCCGTGCAGGTGAGGACCAGGCGGCAATGATCGGCCATCTCTCGTTGTGGCAGCAGATCTCGGCGCAGCCCGAGCGCACTCGGCGCCTCGGCAACCGTTTCCTCGCCGCGTGGGACCGGCGCTTGGACCCGGTCGACCTACGCAGGCGCGCCGCCGCCGTCATCCTCTCGCTCGCCACCGGACCCTTCCGGGTGCAGCGACCGGCATGGCCGGAGGAGACGAAGCGTCGCATCAGGCTGGCCGAGTCGTGGATGGCCAGCGCCCGCCTCGCGGGTGAGAGATCTCTCACTGCCGGCTCATCGCCATCTCACGGCCGTGGCGGATTCTGAAGATGTCAACACCACGAAAGGAGTTCTCGTGCAACTGAAACACCAGTGGAAGACACCCAGGGAATGGCGAGTGGTCGCCACGGTGGCAACCGCCGGTGCCCTCGGAGTCACCGGGTTGGTGGTCGGCGCCCAGGGCGAAGCCGGAGCGGTGCAGAATCCGATAGACCTCGCCGACCGGGTCATGATCGCCGAGGTGAAGCAGCCGCGGACCCTCGGTCCTCTGCCGACCTCGGTGGTCATCGATCTCGACCGAGCGGACGGCACCGCGAGCTCCCCGTTCGACGCCACAGCCGACTCGCCGGCGGACTCGGCCGCCGACAGCCCTGCCGACTCGGCTGCCGACAGCCCGGCCGATTCGCCGGCAGATTCCCCCGCCGACCCGGCAGATTCCCCGGCAGATTCCCCCGCCGATTCCCCCGCCGACTCGCCGGCAGATTCCCCCGCCGATTCCCCCGCCGACCCGGCCGACTCGCCGGCAGATTCCCCCGCCGACAGCCCGGCCGACTCGCCGGCGGATTCGCCCGCCGACAGCCCGGCCGACTCGGACGACAACTCGGCCGATTCCTGATCTCACGAGCGACGTCCGCGAGGGGCCCGGTCCATTGCCGGGCCCCTCGGTTGTGGCGGCGGCTTACCCTTCATCGCGATGACGAACCGTCTCACCGGCAAGTTGAAGCGCCGTCCGTCGGCACGGACTCGAATCCTGAGGTGGTATGTGCTGCTACTGGCGGGTGCGCTGGTGGCAGCTCTCTTCGTCCAGCGCGCTTTCCTCCTCCAGCAGGTGGTTCGCGACGCCGACCAGGCTCTCGACCAGGAGGTGGGCGAACTGCGCCAACTGGCGGGGGGTATCGATCCCGAGACCGGCGAGGAGTTCGCCGGTGACGTCGAGGCGATCTTCGAGACCTTCCTGGCGCGTAACGTCCCGCTCGCAGGTGAGGGGATCGTGACCATCGTCGACGGCGTGCCCCACCGGGGCGACATCGTGGGATCCCGCCTTGCGGAGCTGCCCATCGTCGAGGCATGGGCCGAGGTCGATCGCCCGCAGCGGCGCCAAGTCGACACCGAGGAGGGGCCGGTGCGTTACCTGGCGATCCCGCTCGAATCCGACCGGGACGTCCGAGGAGTGTTCGTGGTGTCCATCCTGATGCGACCCCGCCTCGATCGAGTCGACGCGGTGGTGAGAGTGGGGGCGATCGTGTACGGCTCGATCTTCCTGCTGGCCTCGGCGATAGCCTGGATCGCCGCCGGCGGCGTCCTACGCCCGTTGCGCATGCTGACCGACACCGCCCGGTCGATCGGCGAGAGCGACCTGGCGCGGCGGATCGACGTCGAAGGCGACGACGAGATCGCCGAACTGGCAAGGACCTTCAACGACATGCTCGACAGGCTGGAGGAGGCGTTCGCCACGCAGCGCCGGTTCGTCGACGACGCCGGCCACGAGCTGCGCACTCCGATCACCATCATCCGCGGGAACCTCGAGGTCATGGGGGATGACGCCTCCGATCGGCTCCAGACCGTCGCCCTCGTCACCGATGAGCTCGATCGCATGTCGCGCATCGTCGACGACCTGCTGGTGCTCGCCACGGCCGAACAGCCCGATTTCGTGCAAACCCACCCGGTCGACCTCGGGGAGCTCACGAGGGAATTGGCAGCGAAGGGCCGCGCCCTCGATGGTCGCCAATGGGAGGTCGCCGAGGTCGCCGACGCCGTTGTGGTGGTCGACGACCAGAGAGTGACCCAGGCCGTGATGAACCTCATGCGCAACGCCGTCGAGCACACTCCGCCAGACACCCCGGTCGCCATCGGCAGCCGCATCGTCGGCAACCGGGCGCAGATCTGGGTGAGGGACCAGGGTCCGGGAATCGACGCCGCCACCATGACGAGGCTCTTCCAGCGGTTCACCAGGGGACGGGCAGGCAAGCGGACCACCGGCGGCGCCGGGTTGGGCCTGGCGATCGTCAAGGCCATCGCCGAAGCCCACGGCGGCGAGATCGGCGTCGCATCGCAGCCGTTCCAAGCCACCGTGTTCACGCTGACGCTCCCCGCCGAGCCGCCCGACAAGGAGCAGGTGTGACCAGGATCCTCATCGCAGAAGACGAGCCCGGCATCGCCGCCTTCCTGGAGAAGGGGCTCACGGCGGCCGGGTTCACGACACTGGTCGTCGGCGATGGCCCCGAGGCGGCCTATGCGGCCCGCGACGACGATTTCGACCTGATGATCCTCGACCTCGGCCTTCCAGGACAGGACGGACGGGACGTGCTCGACGAGATCCGGCGCCGCGGTGAACGCCTCCCGGTGATCATCCTCACCGCCCGCAAGGGTGTCGGCGACACGGTGGCCGGGCTCGAGGCCGGCGCCGACGACTACGTCACCAAACCCTTCCGCTTCGAAGAGCTCCTCGCCAGGGTCCGCGTGCGTCTGCGCGAGGCCGGCACCCGTTCCGACCCGATCCTTGAAGCCGGCGGAGTGCGGCTCGACCTCCGGACCAGGAGGGCTGAGGTCGGCGGTACCCAGGTCGAGCTGTCCGCCCGAGAGTTCACCCTGGCCGAGACGCTGCTGCGACACGCCAACCAGGTGTTGTCGCGCGAGCAACTCCTGTCGCACGTGTGGGGATACGATTTCGAGCCGGGGAGCAACGTCGTCGACGTGTACATCGGCTACCTGCGCCGCAAGCTCGGCCAGGACCTGATCGAGACGGTCCGCGGCATGGGCTACCGCCTGCGTGACCTCTGAGACTGCTTCGTCTACATCACGGTGCAGAGTTTCAGTGGCGGCTTCGTCTTCAAGGGCACCAAAGAGTCAGTCTGATCCCGGCTCCGAACGGCCGGCACCTTCGTGCCCCGGCCATCAACGCGTCTGAGAGCGGCTCAGCCACGACCGTCCAGGTACTCGTCGGCCGAGACTCTTGGGGGCCCTGATCAGCCACGCCTCGACGAGGACCTCCTCCAGCTCGACGATGTCGACCTCACCGAGGCGGATGAGGATCGCCGGGTAGCCGTAGAAAGGTTGTGTGACGCGCCATCAGCGGGAGGCTCCGCCCCCCGGCCCCCCATGGTCCGGCTTCGCCGGGCCGTTGTAGGTCGGTTCCGACCGGCGGGAGCTTCGCACCCGGCGTTCCTCGGCGGCTGGTCGGGTTCTCCTTGGGGTTCGATCGAAACCTGCCACATTGTCACGTGTTTCGAACCCCGAGGAGAACCAGCTCGGTCCGGCGTGCGGGAAGGGGTCGCCGATGAGTGACCCTGAACCCTCAGGGCACCATCAGGGGGGCCTGTACCCTCCGCCAGGAGCCTTCGAGCGGCGGAAGGGAGGGGCGTCGGTATTGGACCCTGATCGCAGCAACCGAGTCGTCATCGCAGCCATCGTCGGCGGTGCGCTGCTGATCGGCCTCGTCGTCTCGCTGCGAGGCGGAGACTCCGAGGGTGAGACGGCACCGACGACGGTGACCGGCGAAGCTCCCTTCACCACGGAGACGCCCACCGCCCCCACCCCGACCGAGCCCGGAGGTCCCCAGGTCCCCATGGTCGCGTGCGGCCCGCTGCTCACGGTCGAGGAGCGGGAGGACGCCCTAGCGGCGCGCGAGCGGCCGGCGGGCGATCAGAACTCGCTCCTCATCGCCCGCGGCGAGGTGTGCGGCGAGGAGATTGCCTCCGACTCGACGGTGTTCGTTCGCATCGAGCCCGGGGATCCCGCCGACTTCGAGATGAGCGCCGAGCTGATGGGGGTGGCGGGTGAAGCGGTATCGGGCGTGGGCGACGATGCCCGCTGGTTCGCCGCTGACGGCGCTGGCGTGCTCAGCGTGCGCCAGGACACCACCCTCGGGATGCTCCACTTCCGGATCTCGATCGGACGGCCCGACCTCGATAGCGTGGCACAACTCGCGATCGCCACCGACCTGGCCTCCCGCGCCCTGGGACGCTTCCCCGGCGTCGAGGTGGTGGAGCCGGAGCCGGTGACGCTCGTCTTCGAGCGGCTACCGCCCGATCTCGCCACAAGTGGCCTGGCCGACAACCTGCTCGCCAAGGAGGCGGACGGCGAATGGACCCGCGGCGAAGGGATCGTGGCCACGCTCGGCCTCATGCTCGGCGAAGCCGACGCCGGACAGGTGCTGCCTGCCGGGATCGGCGCCCCCTCCGGCACCGGCGTCATCAGCCTCGCCGAGGAGTACCTGGAAGACGGGCCCGACGCCACGTTGCGCGCCGAGATCGAGCAGCTCCTCGAAAGGCTGGTCTTGTCCAGGGACCGGCTCGAGGCGATGGCCGGGTTGGACGAGGAGCCGGAGGCGGCAGCCCCGACTGCGCTCATCGCCGCGTGGCGAGCCCAGCCCGCCGATGATTGCGAGACCCTTTGGTTCGTGGTGGGGCCGTGCCTGGCGGTGGGTGTCGACCCGGCGCTCGACGCCATGTTCGGCGTAGGAAAGTACCGGGTCTACTACCCGTCCGAGGACGAGGCCGGCTGGACCTTCGACCACGCCGCCGTCGCTGTCGACGCCATGGCGACGACCGCCAAGAGGTTCGAGACACTGGGGACCATGCCACGGGTCGACATCATGTTCACTCCGTACGGCGGCGCCTATGCCCTCACCGACATCTCCCACCTCGACGTGGCCTGCACGATCAACCTCAACACCCCGATGCAGAGCCTCACCCCGAACCAGTTCAGCCAGTGGTTGGCCAACGAGATGGCACATTGCCTCATCGGCGGAGAGTTCCCCGAGCAGCTCGCGGCGGGATACGAGGTGACGAGGTGGTGGCGCGATGGGCTCTCCGTCTACCTCAGCGGCGTGGTGTACCCAGGCGTGAACCTGGAATGGCTGGAGCTGCCCGCCGCTCTGGCGTCCCTCGAGCGAGAGACCACTCTGCTCGACCGCGCCAGCACCAACTGGTTGTTCTTCGAGTACCTCCACCCCATAGAGAGCACGGTGGGCATCTTCAACCTGATCAGGACGCTGCCAACGGGCGGAGGGAGGTCGGCCCAGGAGGAGGCCTTGCGGCGATGGAGCGGCATCGAGGGCTTGTACCACCTCTATGCCGAGAGAATGACCGACCAGGCCGTCATCGACCTCGGCGGTGGCCAAGTGCCGTTCGTGCCGGACGTATGGGAGATCGACATCAGCGGACCCACGGTCGTGCTCGATGAGATCCGACCTTTCGGGGTGAACCGGCTCCAAGTGACGGTGGCTAGCGGCCAGTACGCCTGCGTGGAGTACGACAGCAGCGACCAGCTCTTCGAGACCTGGCGGCCGGGTGACTGGGGGGCGACCACCTTCACCTGGCTCACCGAACTGCCCGAGGTGCTCGACGGCAACGCGGTGTTCGCCCTCACCGCCACCGACGACGGCGCCACATTCTCGATGGAGGTGAAGGACGTGAGCGACGAACCCGACTGCGAGGAGGAGTCGACGCCGTCGGGAACCTCGCCCCCGTGTTCCCTCGAGTGCCCGCCCTCGCGCTTTTACCGATGATGGGTGCCCAACTCTGCGGCGGCGCCCGGCTACGGTATCGCCCCACGGGTTGAAGCGAGATTGGGAGTTGCCATGGGGCAGGATTCGCGTAGGCCTGTGACCATCCTTGTCGAGGCGCTGCGATGGCGAAGACATCACCGGTTGGCGCTGCTCGGCGCCCTCGCCGTCGTGACGGCGGCATGCACGTCGGCTGGCGGTGGCATCACGACCGTCGCTCCCGCCGTCGATGCACCGTCGACGACGCACGCGCCGCTGACCACCACCTCAGAGCCGGCCCCGTCCACCTCGGTTGCGGCGGGGCGCTCCGGCGAGTTGCAGTCTTTCGTCGAGGATTGGTCGGTGGCCAACGACCCCGTCGGGGTGGCCGCCGCCGTTCTCTTCCCCGACGGTGAGCTGTGGTTGGGCGCCGCCGGCCTCGCCGACCGTGAGACCGCGCTGGCGGTGGCGCCTACCGACCGTTTCGAGATCGCCAGCATCACCAAGACGTTCATGGCGACGCTCACGCTGCGCCTCGTCGAGGAGGCTGTGATCGACCTCGACGATCCGATCGCCGGGTTCCTCCCAGACTTTCCGGCTGCTGACGAGATCACGGTGCGGATGTTGCTCGGCCACCGCGCCGGGATCTTCGACCCCACCCCCATCCTGGTGACCGACCAGTTCGGCCCGCCCGACCCGAACAAGGTGTTCACACCCGAGGAGTTGCTCACTGCCACCGCCGCCGAGACGCCGACATACCCGCCGGGCTCACGCCACGAGTACACCAACGCCGGCTACTGGGTGCTGGCCGCCGTCCTGGAGACGGCCACGGGCACGGACACCGCCTCGTTGCTCGACGCGTACGTGACCGGGCCGATGGGGTTGGCAGACACCTTGCTCTTCGACGCGTCGCTGCCGGAGGTGGAGGTGGTCAACGCCTACAAGGACCTCGACCTCGACGGCGACGAAGATCCGATGGGAACCGCGCCACTGCCCGGCCTGGTGACGCCGGCGTGGACGGCAGGTGGGATGATCTCGACGGCCGCCGACCTCGTCACCTTCCTCGACGGCCTGTTCGCCGGCAATCTCCTCACCGAGGCGTCACTCGACGAGATGACCGACACCGCCAACGGCGGCGGCACCTACGCCATGGGCATCTACCAGAGCAGCGGTCGTTGGGGCCACGACGGCGGGATCGCCGGCTACCTGTCCGCGGTGTTCCACGACACCGGCACCGGCGTGACCGTAGCGGTGCTCACCAACCGCTTCGGCCCCGACGCCCCCCAAGCCGACGCCCTGGCGCCCCGCTTGGCGGCCGTGGCGAATCAGTTGGCGGATTCGTGACCTGACGGTTTCGCGGGCTCCCCGGACCCGGCGATTGCGGCCGGGTCAGGTGGTCACCGTCGAGGGCGCGGTCGGCACGATCAGCATCGTTCGAGGGGCCGATTGGGGCCGCTACGCCAGGTGTACCAGTGTCCGCCACCTGGCCCTGGCCACGTGGCCGACCGTCTGGAAAGCCGACACCGAAAGCACCGGGGTGCGATGAGCTCGCATGCGATGGCGCACCCGGGCCTCGCGGTCGGCCGTTGGGTACGATCTCTTCGATGGATGGTCCGACCGGTGATGAGCATGAGCCGGGCGGGTCTTCGACACCGGCACATCCGATCGACGAGGTGGCGGCCAAGCTGACGGCGATCGTCGACTGGGCTCGCGCCAACCGCAGTCGGGTCGGCTATTTCGCGGCGATGTATCGCAAGGTGACATTGTGGGTGAAGGCCGCGATCGAGGCCGATGAGTTCGAGGACGCCGGGCGGATGACGGATCTGATAGTTCTGTTCGCCCAGCGCTACATCGACGCTTTCGAACAGTTTCGGTCCGGTCGACGTCCGAACGAGGCTTGGGAGGTATCGCTGTCGGCGGCCCGCCGCTGGCGGCCCATCGTGCTGCAACAGCTGCTGACCGGGATGAATGCCCACATCAACCTGGACTTGGGTGTCGCAGCGGCAACGGTGTGCCCCGGCACCAAGCTCTCGTCGCTCCATCGCGACTTCAACACGATCAACGACATTCTCGGAGCCATGATCGATGGGTTCGTCGACGACGTGACCGAGGTGTCACCGTGGACCGGCCTGCTCGATCGCCTGGGAGGCCGTGGGAAGGACGTTCTGATCGAGTTCAGCATCATCAAGGCTCGGGACGGAGCCTGGATGCTCGCCACCGAGCTGGCGTCGATCGATCAGTCCGAGTGGGAGGCACCGACCGCGGCCCGAGACCGCTGGACCGCACGGTTCGGTGAGTTTCTGCTGTCGCCGGGGTGGATGCTGAGCGTCGGTCTTCTCCTCATCCGAGTTCGCGAGAGCAACGACGTTACACGAGTGATCGACGTTCTCTCTGGCGAGTAGCGTGGCGCCGGCGACCAGGTGGGGCCCCGAGCCTCGCGGCGCGTCATACCTTCGGCGATCATGGCGACGAGGGTGCTCACACAGATGGCCAGGCCGGGGTTCACCAGCACCATTCACCCCTGGTGCCAGGGCCGGTGCAGCTGCGGTCGCCGAACCCGGGCACACACAGGAGCACGGTGCTGCAGGAGCCCCCGGGGGGCTCACCTCGCAGACTCGTGGAGCACCGGGTGAGGGGTGAGGACCTCGACCTGTCCATGCGGTCGAAGCCGGACTACTGATTCGTGGCTCTCACGGAGCCGTAGGTGGCGTCGAGGCCGCGGGCCGCTTCCTCTACCTGACCAGGACGCCCGTCATCGCCTGCTATCAAGCGGTCCCGTCATGCGGCTCGAGGACGACCACGGGCGTCTCGGTCGATCGCAGGCCGGCATATGCGTCGAGCTGCGGATTGACCGCGACCCAGCGCTGCCACAGCCGATCACGCTCGTCCTCCACGGGCTGGCGCGCGCGCACCGGGAGCGGATGCCGGCTGGCCAGTTGAACGACGGCGTTCGGGTGCGCCTCGAGGTTGAGCCACCACGAGGGATGGCCCTCGTCCCAGCCGTTCATCGCGAGCGCGACGAGGTTGGGGCCATCTTCTACGTAGCCGATGATGACGCTGCGCTCCTGCCCGGACTTCCGCCCGATGGTCGTGAGGCGTAGCGCACCCCAGCCGCGCTTGTTCGAAGTGGTCCACAGGAATCGGCCGCCACTGAGTCGGTAGAGCGCTCGGTGAACGCGCCAGGCCGTGTGCACGAACCACCGCGGCGGGACTTTCGGCGATCGGGTTGCCGCCTTGCTCATGGTTATGCCTCCCGGCACGCGGCGACTCGTCCGCCGTACACTACAACCGCACGGCAAGGGGAGGTCTTGGCGTCCCCCGGCCCAAGAGCGCCCCCTCGGTCGAATTGCTGCTGGGGACCGCTGTGCGAGACTGGTTGACCATCTGGGCCTCCCGCGTTTCATGGAGGTTTGTGAGCTTCCCGAACTCTGCGGCCCGGCCATCGTCGCCTTCGTAGCGCCCGTCTTCGAGATCTACGGGGACGGCGCCCTCACCGAGAGCTTCGCCGCCCTTGTCGAGGAGGCCGTCGCCGCCATGGTCGATGACGGCACGAGCAAAGGAACCACATGACCGACCACACCGCCATCCACACCGAGGGCCTCACCAAGCACTACGGCGATGTCCGCGCCCTCGTCGACCTCGACCTCGACGTGACCGCCGGCGAGGTGTTCGGGTTCCTCGGGCCCAACGGCGCCGGCAAGACGACGATGATCAGGACCCTCCTCGACGAGATTCGACCCACCGCCGGCCGGGCGACGATCCTGGGGCTCGACACCCACGACAGCTCGGTCGAGATCCGCAGGCACATCGGCTACGTCCCCGGCGACCTCGCCATGTACCCCAACCTGACCGGGAAGGACACCCTCACCTACTTCGCCAACCTGCGAGGGGGTGTCGACTGGGTCTACGTTGCCGAGTTGGCCGACCGGCTCGACGCCGACCTCTCCAAGAAGGTCGGCGACCTGTCGTCGGGCAACCGGCAGAAGGTCGGCCTGATCCAGGCGTTCATGAACCGGCCCGACGTGCTCGTGATGGACGAGCCCAGTTCCGGCCTCGATCCCCTGGTGCAGCGCGAGTTCCAGACGATGATGCGACAGGTCGTCGCCGAGGGGCGGACGGTGTTCCTCTCCAGCCACACGCTCTCAGAGGTGCAGCGTGTCGCCGACCGGGTGGGCATCATCCGCCACGGGGCGCTGATCGCGCTCGAAGCGGTGGCCGACCTGCGGTCGCGGGCGATGCGGCGAGTCGAGTTGGAGTTCGCCGCACCGGTCGAGGCGTCGGTGTTCGAGGCAGTGCCGGGCGTGCGCGACGTCTCCGTCGAGAACCACCACGTGGTCATGTCCTTCGACGGCAACATGGGCACGCTGCTCACGACGGCCGCCGCCCGCTACCAGGTCGTCGACATCAACACCCACGAGGCCGACCTCGAGGACATCTTCCTCACGTATTACCGGGACGAAGGGGGGGCGACGGCCTGATGCTGGCCAACGTCTTCACCAAGACCGCTCGCGACCGCTGGCGCGGCACGGCCATCGGCGCAGGGTCGCTTGCGCTGCTCCTCTACTTCGGGATGTCGCTCTACCGCCAGTTCGACCTGTCCGTCTACGACAGCCTCCCTGACGTGGTGCGGTCGATCATCAACCTCCCGGAGGGCACTGACGTCGCCGGCCTCGCCTACGGCGCCATCTACGGCACCTACGGGGCGCTGACGCTCGCGGCCCTCGCCCTGGCGATGGGGTCGGGCGCGATCGCCGGCGAGGAACGCGACGGGACCATCGGCCTGCTGCTCGCCAACCCGGCGAGCCGCACCAAGGTGCTGGTCTCGAAGGCGGCGGCGATGGTGGCGCTGATCGCGGTTGCGAGCATCGTGCTGTGGGGCGCCGGCGTGCTGTCGCCGGCGCTGCTCGACGTCGCCATCGGAGGGACCCACGTCGGGGCCCTCGTGTTCCACATATTCGTCAAC
>Ga0214471_10002274_pt1 | contig 15092 bp, 13 predicted proteins | sample RVTome_5_FD_207665 | JGI IMG/M metagenome (GOLD analysis project Ga0214471, IMG submission 207665) | Soil microbial communities from uranium-contaminated site in the Upper Colorado River Basin, Wyoming, United States - RVT142D155 | ecosystem: Environmental > Terrestrial > Soil > Contaminated >... | reverse complement strand
CGAGGGGGTGGTTGAACCGCCCCGGGTGTGTGCGGTGGCCCTCCTCTGCGCTGTCTCCCGCTTTGCGGGGGACCGGTGAGCGGTCGCTTTGCGACCCGAGCCGAGGGGGTGGCCGGCGCGGACCCCCCTGCGCGGCCCTCCAATACGCTGTCTCCCGCTTTGCGGGGGACCGCGAGTGGTCGCTCTGCGACCCGAGCCGAGGGGGTGGTTGGCGTGGCGCCCCTCGTGTGTGCGGTGGCCCCTCCAATACGCTGTCTCCCGCTTTGCGGGGGACCGGTGAGCGGTCGCTTTGCGACCCGAGCCGAGGGGGGTGGTTGGCGTGATGGGGTGTTGGGCCCTCCAATACGCTGTCTCCCGCTTTGCGGGGGACCGGCGAGTGGTCGCTCTGCGACCCGAGCCGAGGGGGTGGCTTGGGGCGTGGGGGCGCTCGTCGGTCCCCCGGCTGGTGCCGGGGGATTGCGTGTTGGGGGTGGTGCGTCAAACGAACGGCAGTGCGGTCGGCACGACCATCCGGCCGTCCGGGATGCGCAGCTCGTCGCCGAGCCTCGCCGTCTCCACCTGGGCGAGGGCGATGGTGCGGCCCAGGCGAGGAGAGCGAACCATGGCCGACAGACGCCCGACGACCGTGTCGCCTGCGTGCACTGCGATCGAGCGGTCGAGCGGCTGCGATGAGTCGACGACGCCTTCCACCAGCAATCCGGTGAGGGTCCGACGGGGCCCTTCGGCCGCGATCCTCCTGAGCGCTGCCTTGCCGATGAATTCGACATCGACATCGACGTCGACGTACCGGCCGAGCCCGGCCTCGAACGGGTTCGAGTCGGGGTAGGTGTCGGTACCGTACGACAGCAGGCCGCTCTCGACCCGCTCGACGTGGTTGGGGGCGCCCGGACCGATCCCGTGCGGCGCGCCGGCCTCCATGACGGCGTCCCAGAGGTCCGTCCCTCTCGTCTCGTCGAGCAGGTACAGCTCGAAGCCGCCCTGCTTCGACCACCCGGAGCGGGCAACGAGCAGTGGGATTCCATCCAAGTCGTGCTGCCCGAACCAGAAATACCTCAGGTCCCGCACCCAGTCGCCCACGAGAGTCGCGACCACGTCCTCGGCCAAGGGTCCTTGCACGGCCAGCGGGGAAGCGTCCGGCTCGGACACGGCCACGTCGAAGCCACTCTCCTCGGCGACCGCCTTCACCCACAGCAGGACATCGGAGTCGGCCAGCGAGAGCCAGAAACGTGCCTCGCCCAGCCGAAGGAGCACCGGGTCGTTGATGAGCCGGCCGTCGTGGTCGCAGAGCGCCACGTACCTCGCCTGGCCGACCTGCAGCGTCGAGAGGTCCCGGGAGCACAGGTACTGGACCAGGCGCGCCGCATCGGCGCCGACCACCTCGACCTGCCGCTCGCAGGCGACGTCCCACACGGCGACCGCCTCGAGGAGGCGGTGATACTCGGCAGCCGGGTCCCCGTACGAGGTCGGCATGACCATGTGGTTGTAGATCGTGGCGTCTGTCATCCCGGCGGCCAAGGTGGCTTCGTAGTAGGGGGAGGTCCTGAGGCGCGGACTGATGGCGAGACGAACCATGGGGTGGAGCGTAGGAGGCGATGCCGCGAACCGATGCGTCCGGCAAGCCGTACACCAGGCACGTGACCGCCGACTGTGAGGAGTGCACAGATGACGGAGAAGGCCATCTTCGTGAGACTCGAGGCCAAGCCGGAAACCGCAGATGAGGTGGCCGAGTTCCTGGCGGGGGCGCTACCGGTCGTCGAGGGCGAGCCGGACACCGTTGCCTGGTTCGCGGTGCGCTTCGGGCCGACCACGTTCGCCATCTTCGACGCCTTCTCGCACGAGGAAGGCCGCCAGGCGCACCTCGGCGGAGGTGTCGCCGCTGCTCTCATGGCCAACGCCGACAGGTTGCTCGCCGAGGCACCCAACATCGAGCTCGCCGACACGCTGGCCGACAAGCTGCCGGGCTGAGGGGTCACACCCGAAGCGACCGGGCGAAGCCGACGGTGGCGTCGAGGTCGAGCGCCTGACCGCGCTGCCAGGCTTCCTCGATGACTTGCGGCTCGAGTGCGCCGTCAGCCGTTTGGCGGGCGGTGGGGGAGCCCGACGGCTTCTGGGGCGAGCCCACCGCCCAGGCTCTCGCGATGGCGAGCTGCGGCTCCGGCGAGCGTCACGCCATCGACCGGGTCTCGGGTGGCTACGACCGCCGCCATGAGGTCGACCGCCATGACAGTGCCTGCGACGTCTTCGATTCGCCACATCCCGCCGAGAACATCGATGAGCATGCCGATCGCCTCCGGTGTCCGACCGAGTCGGTGCGTCACCGCTGCCATCGCCGCCTGCGTCTGCAGCGCTTCGGCGATGTCGCCGGCCTGCTCGTAGAGGTCACGGGTCGACGACCACAGCTCGAGACTCTCCTCGAGCTTGCCCGCCTGCCACGCAACGAACGACTTGGCGGCGCTCACCCGACGGCTCCCCTCCGAGTCGCCCGCCCGCTCGTACGCCTCCTTGGCGGCATCTGCGTACTCGAACGCTCGGTCGAGGGCCCCGAGGAAGGCGACCGTCGTGCTCAGCCCGAAGAGCGTCTCGGCGACTCGGCTGGTGGCGCCGAGCCCCTCGAAGATGGGGAGCAGCTCGACGTAGTCCCGCTCGGCCGACTCGTAGTCTCCGAGCCAGTAGGCGATGGCGGCGCGACCGTTCAGGCCCTCGGTGCGCGCCACCGGATCTGCGCCCGGGAGCGCCAGGAGTCGCGTCAGCACGTCTCGTGCCTCGACCAGATGTCCCCTCCGGTGCCAGAACCGCCAGGAGGCCCCAACCGCTACCAGGGCGCGATCGGGTTCTCGTGCTTCGAGGCAATACCGGGCGACGGCCCGCAAGTTGTCGTGCTCGTCGCCGAGGCGTTGCAGCCATGCCATCTGCGCAGGCCCTTCGAGGAGGTCCCGGGCGGCCCGGGCGAGCTCGGCGAAGTACTCGGCGTGGCGTTTGCGGACCATTGCCTCCTGCCCGCTTGCTGCGAGCTGCTCGGATGCGAAGTCCCGGATCGAGTCGAGCATCGTGAAGCGCGTCTCGCCGGCAATCAGCCGGCGGTCGATGATGCTCCCGTCGAGGAGAGTTGCGACGGCTTCGACGGGGCCGTGCGCCGGATCGACGATCGCCTCGGCGGCGTCGAGCGTGAAGCCCCCGACGAAAACGCTGAGCTGCGCCAGGGCGAGCTTGGCAGATGCGTCGAGGAGGTCGTGGCTCCACGAGATCGTGTTTCGCAGTGTCCGGTGCCGGCCCGGGGCGTCGTCGGCGCCGGACGTCAGCACCGCGAGGCGGTCCGAGAGCCTGTCCGCCAGGCCGGCGACACCGAACAACCGGACCCGCGCCGCTGCCAGCTCGATTGCCAGAGGGAGGCTGTCGAGCCTGGCGACGATGCCGTCGATCACAGCCCGCTCGGCCTCGCCGACGTCGAGGAGTGGGTCGGCGGCGGCTGCGCGGGCGATGAACAGCTCCACACCGTCTCCCGTCGACATTGGGGGGACGTTGAACACGTGCTCGCCCCTGACCCGCAGCAGCACCCGGCTCGTGACGAGCACGGTGACGTCGGGGGCGCGCTCCACGATCGTGCCGACCAGCGTGCGGGCATCGAGCACGTGCTCGAAGTTGTCGAGGACGAGGAGCTTGTGTGATTCTCGCAGGGCATGTGTCACCGTCTCGGTGGCTGGACGGTCGCCGACGTCGACCTCGAGTGCGGTGGCGACGGCCGACGATACGAGCTCGGGATCTTCGATCGACTCGAGGGACACGAAGGTGACCCCGTCCCGGTAGCGGGGGAGCAGCCGGGAGGCGACGTTGATGGCGAGCCGGGTCTTGCCTGTTCCTCCGGGTCCGACGAGCGACACGACGCGAGCCGCTTCTACGAGCTCGCAGACCCGGTCGGTTTCAGCGGCTCTCCCCACGAACTCCGACGCAACGCTCGGCAGGTTGTTGGGACGGGTGTCGAGCGATCGAATCGGGGGGAAGTTGCCCGGCAGGTCGGCGGCCAATGCTTGGTAGACCCTCGTCGGCTCGTCGAGGTCCTTGAACCGATGCTCACCGAGGTCGATGAGCGAGACACCGTCTCCAAGTGTGTCCCCGGCCGCGGTGACCGCGTCGCCAGACAAGAGCACCTGACCTCCGTGGCCTGCTGCAGAGATGCGCGCTGCCTTGTTGACCGCGATGCCGACGTAATTGGTGCCCCCGAGCTCGGCTGCCCCCGTGTGGAGGCCGACTCGGATACGCACCGTCCCTCCATCCGGCCACGAGTGGCGGTGCAGCTTCCGCTGCGCGTCGAGCGCCGCGGCGACTGCGTCGGCTGCAGAGCCGAAGGCGTAGAAGAAGGCGTCGCCCTCGTTGCTCACCTCGACACCTCTCAGCTGCCCGAAGCTCTGTCGGATGATGCGGTCGTGGTCCTCGAGCACTTCGACGTAGAGGGTTCCGAGGCGCTGCAGCATCGTGGTCGACGCTTCGATGTCGGTGAACACGAACGTCGCGATCCCGGTCGGCAGATCTGCCATGGGCGGCAAGGTAGTCCTGCGGGTGGCGCCGATGTCCAGGACGAACGACGGGCTCAGGGGACGGCCAGCGCCTCGCGCAAGACCGCGACGCGGTCTGGAACGACGCTGAACCACGCCCACTTGCCCCGCTGCTGCCGGGTCAGCAACCCGGCCGCGGCGAGCACCGAGAGGTGATGGCTGATCGTCGGTTGGCTCCTGTCGAGCGGCTCGACCAGGTCGCAGGCGCACATCTCCCCGTCGGAGGAGCTGGCGATCATGCTGAGGAGCCGGAGGCGCACCGGGTCGGCCAACACCTTGAACGCCGCCGCCAGCTGCTCGGCCTCGTCGGCCGACAGAGTCTCGGCGAGAACCGGGGCGCAGCATGCCTCGATGACGTCGGTTTCCACGTCGCCGAGTATATGGCGGGTGGCGTTATATTGACAGGCATCGATCTGATGGATAACGTATAGATCGACGTCGATATGGGAGCGCACGTGACCGTCGGAGCCAGGCAGATCAGGGAAGAGGTCAGGAGGCGCTACGCCGCCAGTGCCGTGTCCGTTTCGGGCGACTGTTGCGACTCGGCATGCTGCGGCACCTCCGATGGGGGATTCGGAGTAACCCTGTACGGGGCCGCCGAACTCACCGGGATACCGGAGGCCGCCGCCCTCGCCAGTCTCGGGTGCGGTAATCCGATCGCGGTCGCCCAGTTGAACGAGGGGGAGACGGTTCTCGATCTCGGCTCCGGCGGAGGCATCGACGTCTTGCTCTCGGCCAAGCGGGTAGGTCCCGAGGGCTTCGCATACGGCCTCGACATGACCGATGAGATGTTGGCGCTGGCGCGGCGCAATTCGGCAGAAGCCGGCGCGACCAACGTCGAGTTCCTCCAGGGCTACATCGAAGAGATCCCACTCGACGACGCCACCGTCGACGTCGTCATCTCGAACTGCGTGATCAACCTGTCCACGGACAAGCCCGCCGTATTCGCCGAGATGTTCCGGGTCCTCCGCCCCGGCGGCCGGATCGGCATCACGGACATCGTCGCCGAAGACAGGCTCACGCCGGAACAACGAGCCGAGCGGGGCAGCTGGGTCGGATGCATCGCAGGTGCCCTGTCGGTGTCGGAATACCGGCGTGACCTCGCCGCGGCCGGGTTCACGGAGATCGTGCTCGCCTCGACGCACACCGTCGGTGATGGCCTGGACTCGATGATCGTGCGAGCCGTCAAACCCTGAGCGCGCCGAAGGGCGGCGGCCCTGGAGCCGCCGCCCTTCGCTCGATCCTGTCGGTCACTCGTACTGGTCGAGTTCCAGCGTCCAGTCGTCGAGCCAGGCGTTGAGATTGGCCGATCCGTAGAAGTCGACAGCAGACGCCTTGGCGACCACGGTGTGGTAGCCCTTGCGGACCCGCTGGCACACGCTGGTGCCGTTCGACTCCCAGCCTCGATCGTCGTCTGCGATGGCGACCGGGCTCACGGGATCGTTCGGATTCATGAGCACTCCGTCGAGATAGACGTCGATCTGGATCCAGTGGCCCTCGTCGGCGGCGCCGTAGAGGCGCGTCTCTGCGTTGAAGTCGACTTCGATCGTGTCCCGGCCGGACGGCACTGCGAAGTTGATCGCCCCGATGACGACCTGGCCTGCAGCCTCGTCGAACTGGAGCGGCTGGTTCGAGATCAGCGCCTTGTGCTTCTGATGCTGGCCGCCGTTGCAGCGGGCCACGTTCTCCGGAGTGGTGGCGCTCCCGGCCTCGGTGACCGATCCCTGCGGATCCCCGGCCGCGATGGCCAGCGTCGCCCCGAGGGTCGATGCCATGACGGCCGCCACGAGCGCGGCGATCAGGGTTCTCTTGAGCATGGTTCCCCCCTTGCTCTCGGGCGGCACGCCGGCCGCCCTGTGGATTCCGGTGGCGTCCTCTTGCCACCGGCTCAACCAGAGGGAGTCTCGGCGGTCGAGATACACGTACGATGCATCGGATGCCCCGTCACCGGAATCTTGGAGCGCTCGTGGCCGTGTTCGTCGTCGCGGCGTGCTCCGCCGGGTCGAGTCCGTCGTCGACGCCGCCAGCTACCTCGACGCTCGCAGACACGACCGCTCCTCCTACGACGATCGCTGCGACGACGGTTCCTCCGGCGACGGATCCCCCCACGACGGTGCCCGCCGGCACGACCACGGCGCCCACCACGACGGCGGCAGCCACCACCACGACGACTGCGGACGTGTCGATGGCCGGCATGGTCGTGGTGATCGATCCGGGCCACAACGGCAAGAACGCCGAGCACCCCGATGAGATAAACCGACTCGTCGACATCGGCAACGGAACGAAGGCGTGCAACACAACGGGCACCCAGGCCGACGACGGCTACCCGGAGGCGGCATTCAACTGGGCATTGGCTCTGGCAACGAGAGACGCCCTCGAGGAGTTGGGGGCAACCGTCGTCATGACCCGCCGGGACAACGACGGGTGGGGCCCGTGCATCGACCAACGGGCCGCCATCGGGAACGAGGCAGGAGCCGATGCGGTCATCTCGATCCACGCCGACGGTGGTCCCGCGACGGGGCGGGGATTCCACGTCATCCACCCGGCACCGATACCGGGGCTCACGGACGACATCGCCGGCGAATCGCGCGCTCTCGCTGAGGCGCTGCTGCTTGCGTTTCCGGGAAGCGGCATGCCAGTCGCCGACTACGTGGGGAGCGACGGGCTGTCGGAGCGCAGCGACCTCGGCGGCTTGAACCTCTCAGACGTGCCGGCGGTCTTCCTCGAGGTGGGCAACATGAAGAACGCCTCGGACATCGCACTGCTCGAAGACGAGGGGTTCAGGTCGAAGGCGGCCGGCGCCATCACGGCGGCGCTCGTCGATTTCCTGACGGGCTGACGCATCATCCCGCAGCCCTGGCCCGAAGCCGCAAGGTGCCCTCGGTGATCGTGATGTCGGTGATCGCCGCGTAGTTCTGCCCCGCCAGGATCAGCGAGACGAGCGCCTCGCCGGCTCGATCGACGATCGACTCCGGGAGCCCCACCCTTCCGAGCTGCCCCTCCACGAAGTCGAACACGAGCGTGCCGGCCTCGACCCGGGGAGCGACGACGACGCGGGCCGGGACGGTGAGGAAGAGGAACTTGCCGGAGCCCCGGATGACGGCGGATCCGTCTGCACGGAAGCGCACTTCGGGATCCCTGATCTCGAACCGCAGCTTGAAGTCGGTCTCGTCGATGTCGGGAACCCCCGAGAGCCGGTCGCGCTGCGCCAGGATGTCGCGGATCGCATCGCCACCGGGGATCTCGTCGAAGATCTCGTCGCGTTGCGACGCCAGGTCCTCGATCGAGGTGGGGCCTTCACCCTCGAGTTGCCGGGCAAGCTGGCTGCCGATGCGCAGGAACGACGTCAACTCGACGTCGCTGACGACGAGGTTGACTCGCCGGGACCCCACCGCACCACCACCTGCCGTGGTGATCTTCTCGATGAAGCCGACGGCCGCCGTCGTGGACTCCTCGATCGGATCGCCGTCGTCCGGGAGCGCCGCCCCCGCCGAGAGCCACAGCAGCAGGAGCACGAGGAGGCCGACGATGAGCCCGACCCAGAGGAGTCTCTTCCATCCGCCACGGAAGATCGAGGCGAGCAGCCCGAGTCCTCCGAACACGCGCGCCACCATTCCCGCCTCCTCTGCTTGGCTGCCGTCCCCCGAGTCAGACGTGGATCTCGTGAAGCCGCCGCGTCCTCGGTGTCAGAGACATGCGACAGTAGGCATGCTGCCGGTCGCGATGCAGGTGCCGCCCGCCCCGCCCTCCGTTCTTGCGTACCTCCATCGCACATGTGCGACCGTGGGACGCCGGAACGGGAGGGGGCAGGGCGCTTTCCGTTCTTGCGTACCTCCATCGCACATGTGCGACTGTGGGACGCCGGAACGGGAGGGGAACCTCACGCCTCGGCGTCCCGGCGCGGCGTCCGCCGTACTCTGGGGCCGATGGGATTCACGCGGGAAGAGCTCGAGACGTTCCGGGGAAGGACCGTGCCCGATCTGATCGGGCCTGAGGTGCGGCTCCTGTTCGTCGGCATCAACCCCGGACTGTGGACAGCCGCCGTCGGAACCCACTTTGCGCACCCGGGAAACCGGTTCTACCCGGCACTGCGGCGAGCGGGACTGATCGATCGTGAGATCGACCGCCGCCGTGGGTTCACGGTTGACGACCGTGCCCACGTCGTCGACCGCCGAATCGGCATCACGAACCTCGTTGCCGGAGCGACCGCTCGCGCCAGCGAGGTGACGGACGAGGCGTTGCGGGAGGGCAGACGACGACTCGAGCAGGTAGTGGCGGTCCATGGTCCTCGGGTCGTCGCCGTGGCGGGGATCACCGCCTATCGCACCGCCTTCAACCGTCGGACGGCGCGGCAGGGTCGCCAACCGGATCCGATCGGAGAGGCCGAGCTGTGGGTCGTACCCAATCCGAGCGGGCTCAACGCCCACGAGACCGTCTCGTCGCTCGCCGAGTGGTACCGGACGGTTGGGGAGGCGGCCGGGATCGTGCCCTGATCCCGCAAGAGCCTTCAGATGGCTCGCATCCGATTGCCGTGTGCGTTGTGGTCCACCTCGGCGAGGGAGGGCCGAGTCGCCGCGAGCGGACGCTGATCGCCTGGCCGGCGGACTCCGAGGTCTATCGCAGCGGGATCTGACGGCGAAGTGCCAACCGGCTGTCGACCCTGGCAGCGTCCGTCGGAGCCAGTCGCTCGAGCTTCGGCGGCCGGTAGTCCGCCCGGGTCGGCGGCCGCCGATCGTCGATGGAAGCCATTCCCCTGTACCTCCCTGTCGTCCTGCCCATACAGACAGACCCCCTGGTGCTGTGATACGTCACATGCCTTCTGCACTTATACGACACCGGGATGATGGAATCCTTACAACTCGCTACTCTCCGCATCCGGATATCCGACGGAGTGTGGTGCCGGGCATGGCAATCGAGAGCAGGGATCGTCGCGAGACTGATCGCCGCGAGCAGTACCGCCTGACGTATCCCGAGCGTCGCATGGGATTCGACCGAAGAGTTCCCCGGAACTCGTTCGTTGCCCGGTACGAGGAGGTGCTCCTCCGCTATCGCGAGCACAGATCTGCGGTGCTGCTCGTCCTCGCGGTGTTCAACGCGCTCAACTTCGCCGATCTCGTCATCACGTATCGGGCCCTGATCGGTGGCGCCGTCGAGGCGAACCCGTTCATGGACCGCCTGTTCCAGATCCACCCGGTCTGGGCTGGGATCGCCAAGGTCTCGGTGGCGATGATCGTCTCCGAGCTCGTCTGGCTGTTCCGCAGGCACAGGGCGGCGCTCGCCCTGTCGATCTACGTCACGATCGGCATGACCGTGCTCCTCTTCTACCACTTGCTCTTCGGATACGGCCTGCCGATCTGACGAGCTTCCCTCGCGCGGGACCCCGCCCTCCCCGGGTCGTCTGTAACGTCGAGGAGCGAAGTTCGGGTGAGGGAGACATGGCAGAACAGCGGGCTCGCCAGGCAGTCGTCGTCGTGCACGGCATCGGCCAGCAGCGGCCCATGTCGACGCTCTCCGGCTACGTCGATGGCATCACCGACGAAGACGATCTGGCGTTCGCCGCGCCGGACCGGGTCTCCGACCAGCGCGACCTGAAGCGCATGAAGGTGACCTGGCTACCGCCCATCGAGCGATCTGCTGCCGAGCCGGCGCCACCGCCACCGGTGAGCACCGACTTCTACGAGCTCTACTGGGCGAATCTCGTGCAGGGGAGCGAGCTGCGTCACGTGACGGCATGGCTCGGGAGTCTGCTCCCGAACTGGCGACGGCTCGGGCCGCGGCTGAAGCGGTTCCTCCGCTACCACATCGGCTACGGCGTGGTGGCGCTGTTCGTGGCGCTGGTGACGCTGGTGCTCAGCTTCGTCCTGCCGGGCACCTGGGATGCGGAGCGGGCGATCCTGCGGTGGATCGGCGGGGCAGTCATCCCGGCCGCATCAGGCTGGATCGTGTGGCACCTCGGCGATGTGCCTCGATACCTCCACAACGTCGCCGACAACGTCTCCATCCAGCGGGCGATCCGGCGTGAAGGTGTCACGTTGCTGCGGAATCTCCACGACATGACGTACGTGGGGAGCACCCGTCCCATGTACGAGCGGATCGTCGTCGTCGGCCACAGCCTCGGGTCCGTCGTGGCTTATGACATCGTGCGCGACTACTGGACGGACACGAATCGCTTCTACGGCATCGGTCCGGCGACGGCGCAGGAGATCCGCGAGGCCGCCGACGCGGTAGAGCTCGACGGCGAGGCGCTGTGGATGGGGCCGCCATCCGTCGCCGCTTCGAGTGGTGACATAGGGTTCAGTCGGTTCCAGGCCGTGCAGCGTGCCCTCTCGGCCCGGTGGCAGGACACCCGGTCCGATCCTCCCGGTGACGAGACGGCGGCTCGTTGGGCCATCACCGACCTCGTGACGCTGGCATGCCCGCTCACCCATGCCGACTTCCTGATGGCGTCCGGGCCGGACGCCATCGCTCAGGCACAGTGGAACCGGACGCTTGCCAGCTGCCCGCCGCGGCGGCAACTCGACCGTGCGAGCTACCGGTTCGAATACGTGCGCGGCCGAGTCGGCACGCAGTCGTGGCATCAGGCGGCCCCGTTCGCCCCGACGAGATGGACGAACGTCTACTACTCGTCGGACGTCGTCGGAGGTCCCCTCCAGCCGCTCTTCGGGCCGGGCATCGTCGACATCGAGCTCGAACCGCCGAGCGGTCGCCGCGGCAGGATGCCCGGCGTGCACTCGCTGTACGACGCGACGCCCGAAGCGCTCGGCATCCTGCGGAGGATCATCTGGGACGGTGGGACCAGGGCCGGAGCGGAGACGATCCTCGAGCTGCGGCGCGACAGCCTGGTGAGGGTCGTTCGTGACCTCGTCGACTCACCCCACGACGTCGATGCGGCGCTGACGGCAGCTCCGCTGCTGAGTCGGCTCGACGAAGGGCAGCGTCACACGGTCGCCGGCCTAGTGCTCCGACTCAGGGAGTCGCCGGCGACGGACGACGAGATCGGCCGGCTGATCGACGAAGGACTGTCTGACGTGGTCCCGAGCGTCCTCGTCGGAGCAGTCTCATTGCCGCGGGTCTCCGACGATCCTGGGGAGGACGACGAGTGGCCGGGCGAGGAAGCGTGGGAAGAGGAAGAGGAAGAGGCCTTCGAGGAGGAGCTCGAGGAGGAGGAAGAGGAGGAAGAGCCCGAAGAAGAGGAGGAATGAGCACGGCCACGGAGGGAGCGCCGGAGCGCCCCCTCCCAGTGATCGCAATGACGAACGTCAGGCGCTGACGAGCTCGCGGCGGTCGTCTTGTGGTGCGTCGTCGTGGCGTCCTTCGATCTCGAGGTGGGGGAGCCACTCGAGCCAACTCGGCAGGTACCAGTTGCGCTCGCCGAGCAGCTTCATCGAGGCAGGGACGAGTACGGTGCGCACGATCGTCGCATCGAGCAGGACGGCCACGGCGAGGCCGAAGCCCATTTGCTGGAAGGACACGAGCCTCCCGGCCGCGAAGCCGGCGAACACGGCGACCATGATCGCCGCCGCCCCCGTGATGAGGGCACCCGTCGTCCGCAGCCCGTACGCCACCGATGCCGTGTTGTCCTTGGTGCGATCGAACTGCTCGCGGATCCTGCTGAGCAGGAACACGTGGTAGTCCATCGACAGGCCGAAGAGCACTGAGAACAGGAACAGGGGCAGCCAGGCCTCGATCGTGTCGACCTGGCTGAAACCGAGGCCCTCCGCGATCGACTTGACCCAACCGGGCCCTACGCCCGATTGGAAGAACACGACGACCATGCCGTATGCGGCTCCGACCGACAGCAGGTTGAGGATGATCGCCTTCACGGGGATGACGACCGACCTGAACGCCACCGTGAGCAACAGGAACGACAGCGTCAGCACGAACGTGAGCACGATCGGCGTGAAGTCGTTCGTCTGGTTGACGAAGTCGACGGTGATGGCGGTCTCGCCGCCCACGAGGACGTCGGCGTCCGTGGCGCCGAAGGCGGCGGGCACGATCTCGGCTCGCAGGTCGCGTACCGCGTCGAGCGAGGTCTCCGAGTTGACGTCCCCCGTCAGGGGCACCGACACGATGGCGAGGTCACCGGTGGGGCTCACCTCGACCGTGGACGGGCCGAACGTCGCCAGCGAGGCCAGGCTCGACTGGAAGGCGGCGATCGCCTCATCGATCTCGGGTGTGATGGCGCCGTCGACGACGATCTCGACCGGCGAGCTCATCCCGCCGGAGAACTCGTCCTCGAGGATCTCGAACGCCTGTTTCGACTCGATGTCGTCGGGGAGCGTCGAGACGCCGGAGAATCCGGTGGTGATCGAGTAGTAGGGGAGCGAGAGGACGACGAGGACCGTCGCCGCCGTCACCAAGCTGACGATCGGTCGGTCCATGACCGCATGGGTGATGCGGTCCCAGAACCGTCCCTGCCGACCCTGCGACTTGGTGCTCCGCCCCCGGATCCTGAGGGCGTCGACCCTGTCGCCCATGAGCGAGAGGACTGCGGGGAGCAGCGTCATCGAGGCCGCCACGGCGACGATGACCACGAGGATCGCCCCGATGCCGAGGCTTCGGAAGATCGTGTTCGGGAGGATGAGCATGCCGAGCAATGCGAGCACGACCGTCATGCCGGACCAGAACACGGCCCGGCTGGCGGTGGCGCCCGCCCGGGTGATGGCGTCGAGCTTGGCGAGTCCCCTCGCTCGCTCCTCCCGGTACCGGGAGACGATGAACAGCGAGTAGTCGATGCCGACGGCGAGGCCGATCATCGTGATCATGTTCGTCACGAAAAACGAGAGGTCGAACGCCATGCCGACGATCGCTGCCAGCCCGAGGGCGACGGCGATGGCGGCCATGCCGAGGATGATCGGGACGATCCCGGCGGCGACCGAGCCGAACACGAAGACGAGGACGAGCAGAGCAACCCCGAGCCCGATGGTCTCGCCGGTCTGCAGGTCCTCCTCTGCGATCGTGTTGAACTCGTCGGCGAGCGTCGAGGGACCGGTGATGAGCGCCGCGATGCCGTCCGGGGCGTCGACCTCGGCGATGGCGTCGCGCACCACGACGGCCTGCTCGGTGGTCTCGTCGACCTCGCTGCCGGCGAGCGTCACCGGGAGGAGCGCAGAGCGACCGCTGTCCGAGACCGGTCCGTCTTCGGTGAGGTAGCTCCCGACGTGGCTGACCGTCTGTGCGCCGAGCGAGCCGATGACCGCCTGCAACTCGGAGACGTAGCCCTGATAGGCGGGATCGGTGACTGGGACGGTTTCGGAGGTGACGACGACGAGTTCGGTGTCGCTTGCCTCACCTCGGTGTTCCTTGATGAGCGCCAGAGCCCGCTTCGACTCCGGGTTGGATGTGAAGTCGGCCGACGTGGTCAGCGCATCTCCCAGGAACGCCGATGTGAGTCCTACCGCGGTGACGAGGATCGCCGCCCAGATGGCGACTGTCCTCCATGGGTGGTGGGCGCTGCTTCTGGCGAGCGCCTCGGGGCTCGAGAGCATGGTCTTCTTCCTCCCTGATGCCTTGACTGGCTGCCTTCAGTGACCTACGGTGTAAGCGTACAACGTAAGCATACGGCGTAAGCTATTGCGTACACCGTAAGTTTGTCAAGTCGGTTTCTCAACGAATCGCGATCGAGTCTTGATCGACTCGGTAAGGTCAACGACCAATGACGGTCGACGAAACGACGCTCCGGACCCCGCTCACCAGGAAGCGCATCATCGAGGCAGCCGTCGAGCTCGCAGACGAGCAGGGCATCGAAGCTCTCAGCATGCGCAAGCTCGGGCACGCCCTCGGCGTCGAGGCGATGTCGCTGTACAACCACGTCGGCGGCAAGGACGACATCCTCGACGGCATGGTCGACGGGTTGTTCGCGGAGATCGGGGTTCCCCTGCCGAACGGCGGCGACTGGAAGAGCGCGGTGACCGAGACTGCGACCCGTGCCAAGGACGTCTTCGCCGCCCACTCCTGGGCGGTGCCCCTCATCACGTCGCGCGAGCTCACCGGCCCGAGCGCTTTCGCCCTGATGGACAGGACGCTCGGCGTTCTCCTCGACGCCGGCTACCCGATGGATCTCGTCCACCACGCTTGGCACGTCATCTCCAGTCACGTGATGGGCTACGCCTTCCAGGAGACCTCGTCGACCTGGGGCAAGGACTCCGACCACGACCACGCCAAGGCCGATGCCCTGCTGCGCGAATACGGTGAGCAGTTCCCGAACGTCGCCAAGCTCGTGCCCCACCTCATGGAGTGCAGCCACGACGAGGAGTTCCAGTTCGGCCTCGACATCATCCTCAGCGGCATCGAGGCCAGGCTGAGCTGAGCGCACCCGCCCAGGCTCTCCTTCCTCGAGGTGAGGGCTCGCATCCGGCGTTCGCCGCTACGCTGCCGCAGATGTCGCGGCGTGTCTCGCTGCTCTCCGTCGCCCTGCTCGTCGTAACCGTCGCGTGCGCCCAACCCCGCCCGGAACGGACCCCGCTGCCCGACCTACCGGACCGGATCGAGTTCCCTGCGGTGACGACGACGACTGCCGATCCGGTGCCGGACGACGGCGGC
>Ga0214471_10002271_pt1 | contig 15101 bp, 17 predicted proteins | sample RVTome_5_FD_207665 | JGI IMG/M metagenome (GOLD analysis project Ga0214471, IMG submission 207665) | Soil microbial communities from uranium-contaminated site in the Upper Colorado River Basin, Wyoming, United States - RVT142D155 | ecosystem: Environmental > Terrestrial > Soil > Contaminated >... | reverse complement strand
GCCTCGAGCATGCGCGGATAGAAGCGGTTGCCGTCGATCAGCAGCTCGAAGCGGTTGCCGGCGCGCCACGGAAATCGGTATTTGGTTCGCCCCCCTGTGTGTGCCGGGTGCCGTGATCCCCCGGTCCGCCGGCCTGCCGGCGTGCCGGTCACGACAGCTCGAACTCGGCGATCACCGGCAGGTGATCGCTGGCCAGACGCGACACGCCCAGACGGCAGGCGCGCGCGTCGAGCGCGCGCACCGGGCCGCGGTAGAAGATCTTGTCCAGGCCGCCGGTCGGCGAGAACGCCGGGTAGGTGCGGATCGGCCGGCGGAAGTCGTCGCGGCGGTTGGTCGCGCAGTCGAAGCCGAGGACTTCGGTGAATATCGGCGGCAGCAGGTTGCGCCAATCGTTGAAATCGCCACCCACCAGGCAGGCCTGGGCGGGGTCGAGGCCGGTGAACTCCTGGGACCGCACCAGCATGCCGACCTGCCGCGCCCGCTCCTGCGCCGACAGGCCGAGATGCAGATTGAAGACCTCGAGCGGGTGGGCGACGCCGGCGCTGCTCTCGATCTCGATGTGGGTATGCTGGCAGCCGCGGCGCTTGCGGCTGTCGACGCTGAGGTCGATGTTGCGCTCGCGCCGGATCGGAAAGCGGCTCAGCGTGGCGTTGCCGTAACGCCCCTTGCGCAGCGTGACGTTGTGGCCGATGGCGTAGTGCGGATAGCCGAGCGCCTGCGCCAGCTCCCGACCCAGGTCGAGCTCACACGAGCGCGGCGCGCCGCAGTCGACTTCCTGCAGCAGCGCGATGTCGGCGTCGATATGCTCGAGGATGCGCACGATGCGCTCGAGCCGGAAACGACGGTCGACGCCGATAGCGCGGTGTATGTTGTACGACACGATACGGATGTGCACGGCTGGCCCTCCCCGTCGGCGGGCTGCGTGGATCGCCGCGGGATTTCCCCATTATGGGGCCGCGGCCGATGTTTCCCAAGTGACGCCCGCCCGGCCGAGCCCCGGGCGCGACCGCGCCCGGGGCCCCGTGGGACGGACATCGATGTGCGGAAGGTGTAAGGTCGGGCGAGGCCGGGCCCATTTCACGGAGGTTATTCATGCTCAAGCGACTGGAAGGCGCAGTCATGATCGTCAACACGCTCATGCCGGTGATCGTAATTCTCGGGATTACGGCCCTGGGCTGGGCATTCGTGCACACGGTTCGCGAGGCCGCGCGCGACCCGTTGGCGCGGATCGACGCCAGCATCGTGCGCATGGACGCGACCATCGTCGAGGCCAGGCAGGCGGCCGGCGTGCTGACCTACGCGGTCATCGAGGGTGTGGCCAAGCCGATCAAGGCCACCGCCGACGCCATCGGCGCCATTCCCGCGTCGATACGCATCGATATCCCGAATATCAAGATCCCGAACGCCCGGTTGCCGATCAAGCCGAATGTCGCGGTAAACGCCCGGGCCGGCATCCCGCCCGTGGACGTGCGCGTCTGGATGACCGACCTCAACGTGAGCATGCCGACGATTCCCGGCATCCGGCTGCCGGAGACGCGCATTCCCGGATTGCACGAGGTCAAGAATGCCTTGACCGACGTTTTCGGCATCTTCGCCCGCGTCGTCGATGTGCTCAAGCAGATCGCCAGCATCGGCACGCTCGGCGAGGAGGTGACCGCGGTGTTGGCCGCGACTGCCGATCTCGTCACGGCGGTCAGGGCGTCGACCGTCTGGATCCTGACGGTCGCGAGGGCGCTGTTTTATCTCGGCATCGCCTGGTTTCTGCTGTCCTATGCGATGTGGGCGCACAGGCGCCTGCGCATCGGCTGGGCGCTGGTGCGTGGAGTCGGCTGACGCGTCGAGTTCGTGTCGGCAGGTATCCGGGGAGAGTGTCGTCGCTTGGCGCCGGTGCCGCGGGCTCTATGAGTGCCGATGCGCCGGATTGCGCCACGCTAAACGCGTCGGGCGAATACCCGGATACTGGGCTTGTGCAGCACCGGCATGAATCCCATCACCTGGAATCCGGTGGATTCGAGAAAGCGCCGGATCTGCGTCCGATCGAAGTAGATCAGATGATGCGGCGGGCAGACTTCTTTCCAGGCCAGCAGATCCTCCGGTACGCGGAAACGGCCGGCGTCCGGCGTGGTGAGGTACAGGATACCGCCCGGCCGGACGAGCTTCGCCAGGGCGTCCGCGAAGCCGTCGAGCTCGGTCAGGTGCTCGATCATCTCCGAGCACAATACGGCATCGTAGGTTCGTCCTTCCGTTGCGGCGGTCTGGGCGGTGCCGTGCTCGAAGCGGCAATGCGGATAAGTCTGGCGCGCGTAGTCGATGGCCTCGTCGCTCAGGTCGTAGCCGCTCGCCGTGAAGCCGAGGCGGCGTGCCGCCTCGACGGCGAAGCCGGTATTGCAGCCGACGTCCAGGAAGGTCCTGCCGCGCGCGAGCCATCGCAGCGGCAGCAGCCGGCGCCACCAGCGGGCGACCTTGCGCGCGGCATTGCGGACGTTCTTGACGTTGCCGTGGTAGGCGGCGTAGTAGGCGCCGAGCGCCTCCGGCGTCGGCATGTCGCCGACATGCCGCAGTCCGCAGCCACGGCACGCGACGATGTGGTAGCTGTTTTTCTCGCCCACCGGAGTGAGGTCGTCGCCGTGACAAAGCGGGCAGGGCATTTCCGTGGACTCGGGCTTCGCAGTGCCGGGTGCGCCGGCAGGCATGGTCGGTGTTCGGGCCGCCGAGGTTAGCAGGCACTGGCGGTGCGGCGCAACGCGCCGCGCCGCGCCGCCCGAGCCCGTCATTGCGCCCGCGGCTGACCGACGACCTCGCTCAGCACCGGATGACCGTCGAGCGAGCGCGGCAGCTGCTCCAGGGTTTCCGGACGCTCGCGGTCCAGGCCGACGACGATCGCCGGCCGCCCGTCCGGCCCACGGCCGATGCCGACGGAAACGACGCCCGGCAGCTGCATCAGCGCCGGGGCGTGCTTGGCCTTGACCTCTTGTATCGATGCCGGCACGGCAGGCTCCTTCGCGGGCGGCGATCCGGCCATGCCCAGCAGCAGGACCAGCGCGCCGCTCAGCCAGACTCTCACAAGGTCAGCCCCAGCTCGGCGAACACATGCTCGATGCGGTTGATGATCGTGGTGTTGTCGCTGCCGGCGAACAGCAGCCCGACCAGACGGTTGTCATTATCGAACACCGCCGAGCCGCTGTCACCGCCCTGGCTCATTGGCCCGGCGAGCAACTGGTCGGTGAACTGCGCGATCTGTCCGGGTCCGTATTGGACGTTGGCGGTCACGTCGATCTGGCTGATCGCGCCCTGAGTGAACCCCGTGGTGCGCCCGCTTTTCTTGATCGCCATGCCGAGCGTGCCGCTCGTCATCCCCTGGATCCGGCCGACCTCCAGGATGTCGGGGCTCACGTCCACCGGATTGAGCGGCCGGGCGACGGCGGCGTCGACCCGGTTCTCGCCCGCTTGCGGCCGCACCGCGCGCAGGCGGGTGCCGCTGCCGATCATGCCGGCCACGGCGTTGAGCATGCCCGCCGCGGCGTTGCCGATGGCGCAGTCGCTGGGTGAGTCGATGAAATTGATGGTCACGAAGTCGAGCAGGTCGGCGATGCGGTCGTTGGCGAGCGTGCCGCCGTCGTGCGGTCCGGGTTGCAGGATCGGGTCCCCGCGGGTCGCGGCGTTGCTGTTGGCGAGCACGTGGTTGTTCGACAGGATGACGACCTCGCCGTTGCGCTTGACCAGGCAGCCGAGCGTGCCGGCGGTGATGTCGCGATGGCCGATGCTCACGCCGCCCGGCGCCGGACGGTGGCGCGCGGTGCGCGACTGCAGGCTGCGCAGCACGCCGGTCTCGACCACGTCGGTGGCAATGCCGTCGAGGCTGGCCGGCACGCGATCGCGCTCGGTGAGCTCGGCGAGCGGACGCTTGCGCGTCACCGAGCAGACGATCGACAGCTCACCGGTCGGCTTGCCGGCCGTGACCTTGATGCCGACACCGGTCGCGACCACCTGGGCGCGATCCAGCAGCCGGCGATGCGTCTGTTTGAGAACTCCACGAACCGTTTGAATATCGTGCGCCATGTACACCTCCCTGCGGCGTCGGTGCGCCCCCACCCTTTCCTTGGACACCGGACCCATGTTGCCAGACCCGGCCGGGCGGCGAAACGCGAGGCGACCGGTGGTGATCTACGCACGATCGCAGGCACCGGGGACGGGGTTTTTGGCTGAAAAAGCCGGGGAATCCGGCTTGACCTGGGTCAAGGCCCGGTAGTTCATGAATTACTAATATTCACCCATTCCGGCAATCGAACTTCCGCAAAGGGGGAATCATGAGCAACCTGAACCAGACCAAGGCCCAACGCCTGCGCCGCGTCTTCCGCGCCAACATGCTGCTCGGCGCCGGGGTATTCGCGGTGTCGGTCTACCTGATCGTCACCGGCCAGTACGAGAACCTCGCCGCCCGCCTGGCGACCGAGGTCGTCCTGGACCGCTTCGCCATCGGCGGGCTGCTGTACATCGTGGCGTTCTGGTACCTGGAGATGTTCAGCATCCCGATGCTGTTTCCCGGCCGGCAGCGCTAACCACCGAAATGCAAACGGCGTAAGCGTAGGGTGGGGCCCTGCCCCACCGTGCGACATGTAGGTGGGGCAGGGCCCCACCCTACGCTCGTGTGCGGCCGTGCCGTTCAGCGACCGGCTTTGAGCCCCAGCGGATCACGTGGGTCGATGCCGTCCATGAACGGCCGCTTGCGGTCGCTGTTGGTGACCTGGTAGATCCTGCCCACCCAGTTGTTGATCACCGCCTCGGCCGAGTCGTGCCAGGTGTTGTCGAGGTAGTGCATGATCAGCTCCTCGGGGAACTCCGGCGGCGCGCCGCTCCGGCCGCGCGCGTGCAGCACGCGCTCGCGATGCTCGTCGAGGATCGCCGCGGCGGTCTCGGTGAAATAATTCTCCGGGAACGGCGGGTAGTCCGCGCGCTCACCCTTGATGAAGCGCATCACCTCGCGCTTGTATTCCTTGAGCAGGCTGTTGACGTCGTACTCCGGATGGCCCTGGAAGAACACGATGCGGAAGCGGTCCTCGCTCACCGCCAGGTGCACGCCGGCCTCGGCGCTTTCGACCAGCACGTGCAGCCCGGCCGCCTCGAACTGCGCGCGGCTGATGTCGTTGAAGCGCGAGTGCGGCACGTCGAAGCGCGTGTTGACGCCGCTCACCAGCGGATGGCGCAGGTCCATCACCCGGTGCGAGTACACCCCCCAGCGCTTGAACCCGAGCGGCCGGCGCGTCTGGTCGTAGCGGAACTGCAGCACCGCGTGGGTGGCGAGGCAGGAGCACAGCGTCGAGGTGACGTTCTCGTATGCCCAGTCGATGACCCCGATGAGCGGCTTCCAGAACGGCTCGCGGGCCAGGTCCGGCTGGGTGATGTTGGCGCCGCTGATGATGAGCGCGTCCAGGCCCTGCTCCTTGAGTTGCTCGAAGGGCTCGTAGTACTCCTTGACGTAAGCGCCCGCCTCGGCGCTGCGTTTCAGCTCCTTGAGCGTGAATGGGTGCATGTAGAACTGCGCGATCTGGTTGCTCTCGCCGACCAGCCGGAAGAACTGGCGCTCGGTCGCCGCCAGCGCCGCATCCGGCATCATGTTCAGCAGGCCGATATGCAGCTCGCGGATGTCCTGGTGCAGGGCGACGTCGCGCGGCACCACCGTCTCGCCCTCGCGGCGCAGGCGCTCGAAGGTCGGCAGCTTGCTGCTGGCGACTAGCGGCATGGCGCGTGACTCCCGTGCTCGTCAAGAGTATTTGCAATCCCAGTATGACTCAAAGGCGGCCACGGGGGGCACGGGGGGTGCGGGGAGAAATGATTGGTACGGACCAGTAGCAGACCTTCACGCAACGGCACGAATGACTCACCACAGGAGATCCCCCCGTGTCCTCCGTGTCCCCCGTGGCTAATGCCTTTCAGCAGCATGTCCGCCTACCCGTTACTTCTTTCGCCGCAACACGGTTTCGATCAGGCGCAGGAAGCCCGCCTCGTCCTGGACCGTCGCCAGCTCTTCGGTGGTGACGGTGTAGCCGTGCTCGGCGGCGATCGCCCGGTAGCGCGGGATGCGGGAACGGAACAGCCGCGGGAACATCCAGCGCACGAAGTCGTCCGGCTCGATGAGCGCGACATAGGGCAGGTCGCGTTCCTTCAAATAGGCGTCGAGCTGCTCGTCGAGGAAGGCCTCGCGGTAGTAAAGCGGCTTCGGGTCCTCCTCGGCGCGCTTGATCAGCTCCTGCTCGTCGTGCCCGGTGGCCTGGATGTACAGGATCAGCGTGTGGTCCGCGAGGACGTGCAGCACCTCGGGGTCGTCGAGCTCGCAGACGCTGCCACCGGCGTCGTTGACGAAGTGCCGGTAGCCGTAGATCTCTCTGCTCTTCCGGATGAACTCCGGGACGTCGCGCATGGCGGCGATCTCGGCCTCGCGGTGCAGGGCCTGGCGGTGCTTGAACTCGGCGAGCCCGAGGCCCCCGCGCTCGGGATTGCCGAGCTTGCCGAGGAAGCTCGACACCGGCTTGAGGTTGTCGACCGTGATGTTGTTGCGGATGTAGATCGAGTCGGAGCGCAGCAGCTCGCGCAGGAACGGCACCTGCATGGCCTGCTGCTTGATGTTGTCCAGGATCGGCTCGTCCAGGTAGCGCGTGCCGATGCGGTAGTCCCCGGAATAATGGAACCAGTGGTGCCGGCGCAGCCGGTCGGCCAGCACCGTCTTGCCGACCCCGGACATGCCGAGCAGGGTGATGCACTTGTTGTCCCAGGCCCGAAATTCGTCTACCGAGAGTTTCACCGTGCCGCCCCGCTCGTTGTGAAAGGCTATTTTATTCGACTGCCGGGAAAATGCGACTGGTGGCGGGCCGCCGGCTCGTCTTAACGCCGGGGGCTGGGTATAATCCGGACCTCGCGAACCCGGACGCCACCCTCAACCAACCCAGTCGAGCCGCCATGACCACCGTCATCCCCATCAAGCCCGTCGGCAAGGTGAAGATCACCCCCGAGAACAAGTGCGGATTCTGCACCAACTCCACCTGTTGCACCTACCTGACCCAGCAGATCGACACCCCGCGATCGATCGAGGATTTCGACTCGCTGCTGTGGCAGCTGGCCCACCATAATACCCAGGTGTACAAGGACGAGGACGGCTGGTTCCTGCTGGTCAACAACCGCTGCGGCTTCCTCGAGCCGGACGGCCGCTGCGGCATCTACGAAACCCGCCCGCAGGTGTGCCGCGATCACTCCAACGACGACTGCGAGTTCGACGGTCCGGCCGGGGCCGACGACTTCGAGCTGTTCTTCCCCGACTACCCGTCGATGCTCAAGTACTGCCGCAAGCGCTTCAAGAACTGGGACCGGCGGTTTGCCGCCAAGAAGGCGAAATAGCCGGGGTCCCGCCCGGCCTCCGGGCCGGGTCCCGCTTCAGCCCGCCGCCCGTACCGCGCGCGCCGGACGCGGTTCGACGACGAAATAGGTCGCGTCGATCTGCGCCGCCAGGTCGATCATTGCCAGCTCCAGTCCGTCAATGAACCGGTGCAGCGCCTCCTGCTCGAGCGCGTCGAAGTCGGCGTTCTGCACCGCGCCTTTGGTCTGCTCGATGATCGCCAGCGCCGGCTCGCTGCGCGGCAGGTGCTGCAGCGACTCCTCGACCTCGCACAGGCAGTGGTAGAAGGCGCGCGGGAACTCGCGGTTGGCCACCAGGAATTTCAGCACCTGCGGACGCCGCACCCGGGTCTGCATGTGGCGCCGGTACATCTGGTAGGCGGACATCGATTTCAGCACGCTCATCCACTGGATGTTCTCGAACGGCGTCAGCTCGGCCTGGTGCGGCAGCAGGCTGGCCGAGCGCACGTCTATGATGCGGATCGACATGTCGGCGCGTTCCAGGTTGCGGCCGATACGCAGGAAATCGTAGGTCGCATCGTGGCTCATGGTGCCGGCGAGCATGCCGGTGATCTGCTGGGCGCCGGCGATGATGCGCTTGAGATAGTCGTAGCGGCCGCGCTGCGACAACCCGCTGTTCAGGTTGCCCTTGGCGTACAGGTATAGGTCGTTGACATACTCCCAGACCTCGCGTTGCGCCACGTCGCGCACGATGCGCGCGTTCTCGCGGGCCATGAGCAGGGCGGACAGGATCGAGCTCGGGTTGCCGGTGTCGGCGATGAGGAACCGCACCACGCTGCGCTCATCGCATTCCTTGTACGACTGCCGGTAGAGGTCCTCGCTGCCGGTGATGATGACCAGCGGCTCCCAGCCGGGCGACATGCCCTTTGGCGTGTCCAGCACCAGGTTGGCGTTGACGCTGACCAGGCGCGCGGTGTTCTCGGCGCGCTCGATGTAGCGCGCCAGCCAGTAGACGGAATTGGCGACCCGTGACAACATGGTTCAGATTCCTCCCGTGTCCACGATCCAGGTGTCCTTGCTGCCCCCGCCCTGCGAGGAGTTCACCACCAGCGAGCCCTTGCGCAGTGCGACGCGCGTGAGTCCGCCGGTGGTCGTCTCGATCCGTTCGCCGGAGAGAATGAAGGGCCGCAGATCGACGTGGCGCGGCTCGACGTGGTGATCGACGAGCGTCGGCGTGGTCGACAGCGACAGCGCCGGCTGGCCGATGTAGTTGCGGCCGTCCTTCTTCACCAGGCGCGCGAATTTCTCGCGCTCCTTCCTGGTGGCGTGCGGCCCGACCAGCATGCCGTAACCGCCCGACTCGTTGGCCGGCTTCACCACCAGCTTGTCGAGATTGGCGACGACGTGCTCGCGCTCGTCCTTGTGCAGGCACAAATAGGTCGGGACATTGGCGATGATCGGGTCCTGGTCGAGATAGTACTTGATCATCTTCGGCACAAAGGCATAGACGACCTTGTCGTCGGCGACCCCGGCGCCCGGCGCGTTGGCCAGCGCCACCTTGCCGGCCTTCCAGGCGCGCATCAAGCCGGGGCAGCCCAGCGCCGAGTCCGGGTTGAACACCTCCGGGTCGAGGAACAGGTCGTCGACCCGCCGGTAGACGACATCGACGCGCTGCGGCCCGCGGATGGTGCGCATGTAGACGCAGTCGTCGTCGCCCACCACCAGGTCGCCGCCCTGCACCAGCTCGGCACCCATCTGCTGCGCCAGATAGGCGTGCTCGAAGTAGGCGGAGTTGTAGATGCCGGGCGTGAGCACGACCACCTCGGGGCTCTCGGACTTGCGCGGCGACAGCGAGGCGAGCATGTCGAACAGCTGCGACGGGTAATTGTCCACCGGCAGGATGTTCTGGTTCTCGAACAGCTCGGGGAACACGCGCTTCATGACCAGCCGGTTCTCGAGCATGTAGGACACGCCCGACGGCACGCGCAGGTTGTCCTCCAGCACGTAGACCGTGCCGTCCCGGTCGCGCACCAGGTCGGAGCCGCAGATATGCGCCCAGATCCGAAGCGGCGGGTTTACGCCCACGCACTGCGGCCGGAAGTTCCGCGAGCCCTCCAGGACCTCGCGCGGGAACACCTTGTCCTGGACGATGCGCTGCTCGTGGTAGATGTCGTCGATGAAAAGATTCAGCGCGGTGACGCGCTGCTTGAGGCCGGCCTCGATGCGGTCCCATTCGTGCTTGGCGATGACACGCGGGATGATGTCGAACGGCCAGGCGCGGTCGATCGAGCCGCCTTCCTCGCTGTAGACGGTGAAGGTGACGCCCATCACGTGGATGGCGAGCTCGGCCGCCGACTTGCGCTCCTCCAGCTCGCGGTCCCGGAGCGCGGCGAGATACTTGCACAGCGCGCCGGCCGCGTCGCGCGGCTTGCCGGGGGCGCGGATCAGCTCGTCGAACAGCCCGTCGGTCTGGTAGTGTTTCCAGCGTATCGGCATAGGGTTTCGTGTTGTTGTCGACGCCGCCGGAATGAGCGTGTCCAACGGCGCTGCGGGTGTTTACGGCGCGCGCCGCCACGTGTAGGGTCGATGGCGGCGCAGATGTTTGAAACTGAACGCATTGTACCAGAACGGCGCCGCGCCGTCTGTGCCGCCGCGGGCGCGGATTGACAAGCAGGCCGGCGTCCTGCGAAGGTGGGGTCAGGCGCCGACGCTGACCTGGCGCGCATCACGGACGCGACATGAGAACCTTTCGCTGCTTTTGCGGGAACACCGTGCATTTCGAGAACACCCAGTGCCTGGTCTGCGGCCGGCGCCTGGGCTTCCTGCCGGACGTCGGCGTGCTGACCGCGCTCGACGTCGCGGGCGACGGCCGCTGGCGCGCGCTCGCGCCCGAGGCGGCCGGCGGCTATTACCGCATGTGCAACAACTACGTGTACGAGCGGGTGTGCAACTGGGTGGTGCACAGCGAGGACGAGCAGGTTTTCTGCCTGGCGTGCCGCCTCAACGAGGTGATACCCAATCTCGACGACGCCAAGAACCGCGTGCACTGGCAGCGCATCGAGCGCGCCAAGCGCCGGCTGCTGTACACCTTGTACCTGCTCGGCCTGCCGGTCGTGGGGCGGGATCGCGATCCGGAACACGGCCTGGCCTTCCAGTTCCTGGAGAGCGCGCCGCCGGGGGCCGAGTTCGCCGACGGCTTTGGGCACCACCACGTCATTACCGGCCACCGCCACGGCCTCATCACCATCAACGTCGCCGAGGCCGACCCGAGCGCGCGCGAGGAGATGCGCGAGCGCATGCAGGAGCAGTATCGCACCCTGCTCGGGCATTTCCGTCACGAGATCGGTCATTACTATTGGCAGCTGCTGATCGCGCCGGGCGCCTGGCTGGAGCGCTTCCGCGGCCTGTTCGGCGACGAGCGCTCGGATTACGACGCCGCCTTGCAGCGCCACTACGGCCAGGGCGCGCCCGCCGACTGGCAGCAGGGTTATATCAGTGCCTACGCGAGCGCCCATCCCTGGGAGGACTGGGCCGAGACCTGGGCGCATTACCTGCACATGGTCGATGCCCTGGAGACCGCCGAGGATCTGGGCTTCGCCGTCGGCGGCCACGCGGTGCGCGCCTTCAGCCTCGGGCGCGACGCCGGCACGCAGCGCGCCGCGGCCGTCTACCCGCCGGTCAGCGAGTTCGACGCGCTGTTGGGGGACTGGATCCAGCTGACCATCGCCCTGAACGCCTTGAACCGCAGCATGGGCCAGCCGGACGCCTACCCGTTCGCGCTGTCCGCGCGGGCCGGCGAGAAGCTGCGTTTCGTGCACGACGTGGTGGCGGATTACCGTAAGACCGCAGTTGGCGCCTGAGCAGTCGTTGCGAGGGCGCGAAGCGCCCGTGGCAACCTCCGTGAACGCCCTGAGCCTCCAAACGGAGATTGCCGCGGCCCGCTTACGCGGGCCTCGCAATGACGCGAGGTGTTATTGGTTGCGCTGCGCCCGAACTAACCCTCGCCCGGCGGTTCGTTGCTCTCCCACTCGAAACGCGGCAACCGCTCGAAGGCGCGGCGTATGCCCTCGTTCCAGCGCTTCTGCAGCGCCGTGTACAGCGGGGTGCCGTACTTGAGGCTGATGCGCTGATCGAGCGCGTAGCGGCTCCGGCGGTAGATCGCGAGCTCGAGCGGCGGGCCGACCGAGATGTTGGAGCGCATGGTCGAGTCCAACGACACCAGCGCGCAGCGCGCCGCGTCCTCCAGGCGGGTGTCGGGGCGTATCACCCGGTCGAGGATCGGTTTGCCGTACTTGGTCTCGCCAATCTGCAGGTAGGGCGTCTCCTCGGAGGCGGTGATGTAGTTGCCCTGCGGATAGATCAAGTAGATCTTCGGCGCGCGCTCGCCGATCTGGCCGCCGAGGATGAAGCTTGCCTCGGTGTTGATCTTGCCGCGCTCGGCGGCCTCGCGGTGCTCGCGCTGGACCTTCTGGCTCAGGTGGCCGATGTAATGCGCGGCGTCGAACAGGTACTTGAAGGTCTTGAGGTTCTCCGGCTTGTCCTCGTCGATGTCGCGCTGGATCGCGTTCAACACCGCCTGCGAGGTCGCGAGATTGCCGGCGCTCAACAGCACGTACAGGCGCTCGCCCGGCTCGGCGAAGGTATGCATCTTGCTGAAGGTGCTGACGTAGTCGACGCCGGCGCTGGTGCGCGAGTCGGACGCGAACACCAGGCCGTCGTTGACCTTGATGGCGAGGCAATAAGTCATCGGGCGGGATTATACATTGCGGTCCGCGGCGCCGCTCACGGCATGATCTCGCGGAAGCTGCCGATCGCCGGGAACTCACCGGGATCCTTCTCCGGCCCCTGCGAGTCCGGACGGCGCACGGCCAACAGGCGGGCGATGCCGTAGCCGCGCGCGGCGCGCAGTACCGGCAGGCTGTCGTCGATGAGCAGCGTGCTCGCGCGCTCGAACGGCATCCGGCGCTGCATCCGCTGCCAGAAGTCCGGGTGCTCCTTCGGCAGGCCGAGGTCGTGCGAGCAGACCACCGCGTCGAAATGGTCGCGCAGGCGCGTGCGGCGGAACTTGAGCTCCAGGCTCTTGCCGTGGGCGTTGGTCACCAGCGCGACGTACTTGCGGTGGTCGCGCAGGGCGGCGAGGAAGTCCAGCACGTGCGGATGCACGGCGATCAGGTGGTCGACCTCCTGCTTGAGCAGGGCGATGTCGAGGCCCAGCTCGCGCGTCCAGTAATCCACGCAGTACCAGTCGAGCGTGCCCTCGGCCTTCTGGAAGCGCGGAAACAGCTCCGCCCGGGCCGCCGCGAGGTCGAGGCCGTGCTTCTCGGCATAGCGACGCGGCACATGCTCGCGCCAGAAGTGGTTGTCGTAGTGCAGGTCCAGCAGGGTGCCGTCCATGTCCAGCAGGACGGTGTCGATGTCGTTCCAGGAGACCATGTTTTGCCGCGCAGTTCGGTTAAAATGATCGCCGCCGCCCGCTGCCGGGCGGCCAACCACCGGTTTCCGGCCCGGACGGGGCCGGCGGGAGCGATCGCGTGAACCTCTATCTACGCCTTTTGCGCGTGTTGTTCAAGCTGTTGACGGTGGCGCCGCGCGCGCTGCTCGATCCGGCGCGGCTGCGTTTCCGGGTCTGGCCGACCGACTGCGACCTCAACCTGCACATGAACAACGGCCGCTACCTGACCTTCATGGACCTGGGGCGCGTTTACCTGCTCGGCCAGGCGCGCATGATCGGCACGCTGTGGCGCAAGCGCTGGACGCCGGTGCTGGGCGCCGCCGAGATCAATTTCATCCGCCCGCTCGATCCGTTCCAGGCCTTCGAGCTGGTGACGCGCGTTTTGACCTGGGACGAGCGCTATTTCTACATCGAGCAGCGCTTCGAGTCGCGCGGCCGGCTGTGCGCGATCGGCATGGTCAAGGGCGTGTTTCTCGGGCGCGGCGAGCGTGTTGCCAGCCGGCAGTTGCTCGATGCGCTCGGCCTCGACCTCGAGGCGCCGCCGCTCCCGGAGGTCGTGCGGCACTGGAACGAGCTGACCAACCTCAAGAAGCAGAACCTGGCCTGACCGGAGACCGCGACCATGAACGCCTGCCCCTTGTGCTCGCCCGACAACGAGACCGTGCTGTGGCAAGACGACCGGCTGCGGGTGATCCAGGTGCCGGACGCGGCCTACCCTGGATTCTGCCGGGTGATCCTCAATCGCCACGTGCGCGAGATGACCGATCTCGACGCCGGCGAGCGAGCGCACCTGATGGCGGCGGTGTTCGCGGTCGAGGCGGCGCTGCGCGCGCTGCTCGATCCCGGCAAGATCAACCTGGCGTCGCTCGGCAACCAGGTGCCGCATCTCCACTGGCACGTCATCCCGCGCTTCACCGACGACAGCCACTTCCCCGATCCGGTCTGGGCCCCGGCCCGGCGCGCCGGACGGGCGCGACCGGTGGACGCCGCGGCGTTGCGCCGGGCGATCGCCGAGCGGCTGGGAAAGGAACTCGAGTGAGCGGCTTCGTCATCGCGCGATCCGCCGCAGGCGGGCCGCGGGGAACCGTCATTGCGAGGCCCGCGTATGCGGGCCGCGGCAATCTCCATTGTACTCCCGGAACCCATCCGCCGCTCGTCACTCAGTTCGAGCAGTAGTGCGGCGCCGGCTCCTCGGCCCGCGTGGGCGGCGGCCCCGGCACCAAGCGGTCGAGTAGGCTGCGCGCAGCCTGACCGCCACGCTGCAAAGCGTTTGGCACGGGTAATGCCATCGAGCCATGGCAGCTCGACTTTCAGAACTTCACGGTACAGGAAAAGTATCGCATTGAGCGCCTGATTCTGCGTGGCCGCGGCCACGTTCCTCTTCACCGCCAGGTGCGTCAAGAAGCGCGTCACTTCCTCGGCCCCCATGTTCCTCGGGTGGCGTTTTTTGTGGAACAGAATAAAGCGCTTTATCCAACCGAGGTAAGCGTGCTCGGTCCGAAGGCTGTAGTGACGCAACCGAATGGCGTCGCGTACCTCGTCCAACAGTCGCGGAGGTTTGCCGCCATGGGGATCGTTGTCCATAAGTCCTCCATGATGTGGGGTGGGGTCAGGGTCCATTGACCAATGGGAGTATATGGTTTTTACTCAAAAAAACGAACCTTTGGCGGGCCGCATATCCTGCCATGGGGCCAGAGACGGCGTGGACATAAGAATTTGAAATCAATAGCTAATTCTGAAAATACGGTCTTTCAGCCGTGTTTAATTACGGCTGTTAGGCCGCCTATATAGAGTTAGGAGTGCAAAGAGCAATGCGTCCCGATCAATTGGTTGTTGGCCATTGCTACTTTGACATTACCTATCCGGATGCGACGCTCACAAAACCGATCATCGCGACCTATGAGTACGTGGGCGAGGATGAACTGGAATCAGATCAGGGCGAGGGAGAACAGCACTTTTTGTTTAAGTTCCATCCCAAATACAAGTCCGAAGACCCTGACGCAATTGAAAACGGCTTAATCGCCTACACAATTGAACAACTAAAATCACTAATAGACATAGCAGAATTGAGGGCAGAACTGAAAACTATTCATGAGAAGCTCAACAACAAAAAGCACTCCTAACTACGCGTTCGAGGCCGACGCGGTGAGACAGCGCACCGTTTCCTGTCGTGTCCGTGCCCCGCGCGGCTCAACGCGGCGTTGAGACTGTAGAAAAACTCCCCAAACCACGTAAAATCCAGCCATCGCCATGCTTGAGATTGGGGTCACACCGCTCAACCCGGACAGGAGAAGTCGATGGC
>Ga0214471_10002269_pt1 | contig 15107 bp, 13 predicted proteins | sample RVTome_5_FD_207665 | JGI IMG/M metagenome (GOLD analysis project Ga0214471, IMG submission 207665) | Soil microbial communities from uranium-contaminated site in the Upper Colorado River Basin, Wyoming, United States - RVT142D155 | ecosystem: Environmental > Terrestrial > Soil > Contaminated >... | reverse complement strand
GCGAGGATCAGCAGCCCCTTTTCCGTGTCCACGAGGTGATAGGTGAAATCGGGATGCACGTTGAGCGCCTGGTTGCCGGGGAGCGTCCAGGGCGTCGTGGTCCAGATCACCGCGTAGCCGGGCTTGTCCGGAAGCTTCTGCAATCCAAACGCGCGCGCCACCTTGTCCGGCTCGGCGAAGGCGAAGCCGACGTCGATCGCCGGATCCTTGCGGTCCTCGTATTCCACCTCGGCTTCGGCGAGCGCCGAGCCGCAGTCGAAGCACCAGTTGACCGGCTTCAAGCCGCGGTACACGTAGCCCTTCGCCAGCAGCCTGCCGAGCACGCGCATCTCGTCGGCTTCGTTCCCGGGCGCCATGGTGGTGTACGGGCGCTCCCAGTCGCCGAGCACGCCCAGGCGCCGGAAATCGGCCTTCTGGCGCTCGATCTGCTCGGCGGCGTAGGCGCGGCACAGGCGCAGGGTCTCCTCGGCCGGCAGGTTCTTGCCGTACTGCTTCTCGATCTGCACTTCGATCGGCATGCCATGGCAGTCCCACCCGGGCACATAAGGTGCGTCGAAGCCCGCCAGGGACTTGGATTTCACGACGATGTCCTTGAGGATCTTGTTCACCGCGGTGCCGATATGGATGTCGCCGTTCGCGTACGGCGGGCCGTCGTGCAGCACGAATTTCGGGCGCCCCTGCGCCACTTCGCGCAGGCGCCGGTAGACCCCCTTGTCGCGCCATTGCGCGACCCGCTGCGGCTCGCGCTTGGCGAGGTCGCCGCGCATCGGGAACGGCGTGTGCGGAAGGTTCAGCGTCTTCTTGTAGTCAGGCATCCGTCTTCATCGCAAAGTAGGATCTGGCCTGCGCCGCGTCGCCCGCGATCGCCGCGCGCAGCGCCGGCACGTCGTCGTATTTCTGCTCATCGCGCAATTTGCGCAGGAAGCGCACCCGCAGGTGGCGCCGGTACAGGTCCGCCGCGTAGTCGAGCAGGTGCACTTCGAGCAGCGGCGCCGCGGTCGGGTTCACCGTGGGCCGGCGCCCCACGCTCGCCACCCCCGGCCGCCACTGCGATTCGCCTTCGAGCAGGCACTCGACCACGAAGATGCCCGCCAGGGGCGCACGCTGCGCCAGCATGATGTTCGCCGTGGGAAAACCCAGCTCGCGCCCGAGCTTTTCGCCGTGCGCGATGCGGCCGCTGATCACGTACGTCCGGCCCAGCAGGCGCTGCGCGGCCGCCAGGTCCCCGGCCGCCAGCGCCGCGCGCACCGCCGAGCTCGATACGCGCTCGCCCTGCAGCGCGACCTCCGGCATCGCCTCCAGCTCGAAGCCGTGGCGCCCGGCCAGCTGCTCGAGCAGCGCAAAGTCGCCGCCCCTTTTCGCGCCGAAGCGGAAGTCCCGCCCCACCAGCAGCCAGGCGGCGCGCAGTCCGTGCGCCACGTATGCGTCGACGAAGCGCTCGGCGGCGAGCGACGCAAGCCGCGCATCGAAGCGCGCCACGTGCACCCGGTCCACGCCCGCCGCCGCCATCAGCTCCAGCTTGTCGCGCAGACGCGTCAGCCGCGCCGGCGCCGTCGCCGGCGTGAAGAACTCGAGCGGGTGGGGCTCGAAAGTAAGCACGCAGGAATCGAGCCGCAGCGCGCGCGCGCGCGACACCGTGCGCTCGAGCATCGCCTGATGACCGCGGTGCACGCCGTCGAAATTGCCAATGGTGAGCGCCAGCCGCTTGCCGGCCAGCGCGATGGACCCGTGCGTAACCCGCATCAGCGCGTGTAAAATGCTGAATTATAGCGGCTTTCGAGGAGGCGACGATGCAGACGCTCGAGCAGCAGATGAGTTTCTACGCGGCCTACCACCAGGATGCGCGCAACAAGGCGACCCATTTCGTCGGCGTGCCGATGATCATCTTCGGTTTGTTCGTCGCGCTGGGCTGGGCGCGCGTCGAGGTGGGCGGCGCGACCCTCACCGCGGCGATGCTGCTCGCTGCCGTGGTGCTGGTCTGGTATTTCCTGCTCGATGTGCCGCTCGCGCTCGCCATGCTGGCGGTGAACGCCCTGCTCCTTTATCTCGCCGACAGGGTATCGACGCAGCCCATGGCTACGGGCGCGGCGTGGTTCGCGGTGTTCTTCGGCGGCGGCTGGGTGATCCAGCTCGTCGGCCACGCCTGGGAGGGCAGGAAGCCTGCGCTGGTGGACAATTTCCTGCAGATCTTCGTGGCGCCGATCTTTCTCGCCGCGGAAGTGTTTTTCGCCCTGGGCTACAAGCCCACGCTGCACGCCGCGGTGCAAAGGCGCGCGCTGGCAATGCGCGCCGCGGCCGGCATCGCCGATCGAACCGCGGCCGCCTGAAGCCCTCTAATTGAGCCGCGCGCACTGCGCCGAGAGCTCCACCAGCTTGGCGCGCACGTCGTCGATGTCCGGCGCCTCGGAGGCAAGCGCCGAGTAGTCCTGCAGGTCCTTGAGCGCGGCGCGGTAGCACTCCATGCGCTGGTAGAGCAGCCCGCGCTCGCGCAGCTCGCCGTGCGCCTCGGGCGCCACCACCAGCATGCGGTTCAGAACTTCCAGCAGGCGCTGCGGCTGGTCCGCATGCCGGTAGATACCCTTCAGGTTGCGCAGCAGCCGGGCGAGGATCTGGCGCTTGCCGGCGGGCTCGAGGAACGGGTCGAGCGGCAGCGCGTCCACGGGCAGGCCGCCGGCCGCGCCCTCGGGAATCACGCGTTGCAGGCGCTCGCGCAGATCCGCTTCCGCGAGCGCCTCGCCGCCCGAGAAGGGATCGAGCACCAGGATGGCGCCGCGCACGCGCAGGCGCACGAGGAAATGCCCCGGGAAGGACACGCCCTCCAGCTCCAGCCCTACGCGCCGGCCGATCTCGAGGTAGAGGACCGAGAGGGTGATCGGGATGCCGGTGCGGCGGTCGAGCACCTCGTTCAGATAGCTGTTGCGCGGGTCGTAGTAATCGCCGGCGTTGCCGCTGTAGCCCAGGTCATCGAAGAGAAAGCGGTTCAGCGCCACCACCCGCTCCTCCGCGCCTCCGCCCGGGGGCAATCGGCCCCTCAGGCGCACCGCGAGCCGCTCGATCTCGCCCAGGTAGCCGTCGACGTCCAGGCCCGGATAGGCGTCGGCGGCGATCATCAGGCAGGCGCGCGCCAGGTCGATCTCGGCCTCGTCGCGCGCCATGAGCTCGGCAAAGCGATCCGGCGGGTTCATCAGGGCGCCTCGCGGCGCACGAAATCGCGCCAGTGGAAGCCGAGGGCGAGCAGGACGAGGCCATAGGCGGCGGTGCCGAGCACGACCAGGCCGCACACCCCCGCCACCTTGTGCTGCCAGGCGGCCTGCAGCCACCATGAGCTCGAGCCCATCGCGAAGTAAAGCACCGCCGACATCGCCGCCACGGCCAGCGCGACGCGGGCGGCGAAGGCGGGCCATCCCGGCTGCGGCGCATAGATGCCGTGGCGCCGCAGGTGGCGGTAGAGCAGCGCCGCGTTCAGGCACGCGCCCAGGCCGATGGCGAGCGCGAGGCCGGCGTGCTTGAGCGGCACGATGAAGGCGATGTTCATGAGCTGCGTGGCGGCGAGCGTCGCGAGGCCGATTTTCACCGGCGTCACGACATTCTGGCGGGCGTAAAAGCCCGGCGCCAGGATCTTCACCAGGATCATGCCGACGAGTCCCAGGCTGTAGGCGACGAGCGCCTGGCGCGTCATCCACACGTCGTCGGCGCCGAATCGCCCGTAGTGAAAGAGCGCCGTGATCAGCGGCACGGCGAGCACCGCCAGGGCCGCCGCCGCGGGCAGCGCCAGCAGCAGCGTGACGCGCAACCCCCAGTCGAGCAGCCGGCCGTACTCCTCGGCGGCGCCGCTCGCGTGATGGCGCGACAGGCTGGGCAGCAGGATGGTGCCTACGGCAACGCCCAGCACGCCCGCGGGGAATTCCATCAGGCGGTCGGCGTAGTAGAGCCACGACACGCTGCCGGTCACGAGGAACGAGGCGAAGATGGTGTTGATGAGCAGCGAGATTTGCGCCACCGACACGCCGAACAGCGCCGGCAGCATGAGCCTGAGCACCCGCTGCACGCCGGGATGGCGCCAGTCCAGGCGCCAGCGCGGCAGCATGCCGATGCGCGCAAGGAACGGCAGCTGGAACGCGAGCTGCAGCGCGCCGCCTGCGAACACCGCCCAGGCGAGCGCTAGCACCGGCGGGTCGAAGCGCTCGGCGAAGAACGCCGCGGCAACGATGAACGAGACGTTGAGCAGCGCCGGCGTGAACGCCGGCACCGCGAAGCGGCTCCAGGTGTTGAGCACGCCCGCGGCCAGCGCCACCAGCGAGATGAACAGGATGTAGGGAAACGTGATGCGCAGCATCTGCACGGTGAGCCCGAACTTCTGCGGGTCGGCATGGAACCAGCCCGGCGCGAACAGATAGCCGATGAGCGGCGCGGCGAGCATGCCGAGCGCCGTGGCGGCTACCAGCGCGAGGAACAGCGCCGTGCCGATGGCGTCCACCAGCGAGCGCGTTTCCTCCGGGGTCTGGCGGTTCTTGTACTCGGACAGGATGGGCACGAACGCCTGCGAGAATGCGCCCTCGGCGAACATGCGGCGCAGAAGGTTGGGGATGCGGAAGGCGACGAAGAAGGCGTCGGTGGCGATTCCCGCGCCGAACAGCCGCGCGATGAAGAAATCGCGCGCGTAGCCCAGCACGCGCGACACGAACGTCATGCTGCTCACGGTGGCCAGGGCGCGCAGCAGGTTCATGCTAGAATCGCGCCCCCATGGCAAACATCAAATCCTCGCGCAAATCGGCCCGCCAGGCCGTCGTGCGCCGCGCGCACAACTTCACCCTGCGCACCGCGGTGCGCACCGCGATCAAGAACGTGAAGAAGGCCATCGCCGGCGGCAACAAGGCGGCCGCGGCGGCGGCGCTGGAGAAGTCGCGCAGCATCATCGACCGCGTGGCGGCCAAGGGCATCCTGCACCGCAACGCCGCCGCGCGCCAGAAGAGCCGCCTCGCGCAGGCTATCAAGGCGATGCAGTAAGGCTGCATGCGCAGTGCCCGGCGCGCTGTCGCCGGGCGGGCTCGGCCACCGAGACCTCGGGCATGCGGGATTATACTTGCGCCCCTCATGGCGAAGCCCGTCAGCCGCATCCTCGTCATCAATGACGAGCACTTGGTGTTGCGCGAGTTCGTCAAAGGGCTGAACGCCGCGGCGCGCTCGCTCGACAATCCTCTGGGCATCGCCTTCTCCGGGGTCACCACCGCCAAGGAAGCGCTCGCCGCCATCGAGTCGGACGGCGACATCCAGGCCGTGCTGGTGGACGACACGCTGTACACCCTCGGCAAGAACAACGGCTCCCGGCGCTTGCAGGTGTCCGCGCTCGAGCTGGTGCAGCGCATTACGCGCTTTCGCCCCGAGCTGTCGGTGTACATCCTGATCGCGCAGGAAAAGGAGGACGACGTGGTGGACGCGCTGTTCACCGAGTCGGTGGACGGCTACTTCTACCGCGAGGAGCGCGACTACCGCGGCATCTACCGCATCCTCAATGCGCAGATCCAGGAGCGCGCACGCACGCCCTTCACCGACCAGCTCAAGAACTACGTGTGGATGGCGAAGGACCAGTGGCATACGCCCGGGCACTCCTCGGGAGAATCGCTGCGCGGCAGTCCCTGGGTGAACGATTTCTACGAGTTCATGGGCGAGCACGTGTTCGACGCCGATCTCTCGGTATCGGTGCCGATGCTCGACTCGCTCATGGAGCCGAAGGGCGTGATCGCCGAGGCGCAGCACATGGCGGCGCAGGCCTTCGGCGCGCGGCGCACGTTCTTCGCCACCAACGGCACTTCGACCGCCAACAAGGTGATCTTCCAGACGCTGCTCGCGCCGGGCGAGAAGCTGCTCCTCGACCGCAACTGCCACAAGAGCGTGCATCACGGCGTGGTGCTCTCCGGCGCGCACCCGATCTACCTGGACTCGGCGCTCAACCGCAAGTACGGCCTGTACGGCCCGGTGCCGAAGAACACGCTGTTCGCCGCGATCCGCAAGCACCCGGACGCGCAGGCACTGATCCTCACGTCTTGCACCTACGACGGGCTGCGCTACGACCTGGCGCCGATCGTCGCTGCGGCGCACGCCAAGGGCATCAAGGTCATCGTTGACGAGGCCTGGTACGGCTTCGCGCGCTTCCATCCCGATTTCCGGCCCACGGCGCTCGAGGCCGGGGCCGACTACGCCACTCAGTCCACGCACAAGGTGCTGTCGGCCTTCTCGCAGGCCTCGATGATCCACGTCAACGACCCGACGTTCAACGAGCACCTGTTCCGAGAAAACTTCAACATGCACACCTCGACCAGCCCGCAGTACGGGCTGATCGCGAGTCTCGACGTGGCGCGCAAGCAAGCGGTGATGGAGGGCTACAAGCTCCTGTCGCGCACCCTGGCGCTGGGCAAGGAACTGCGCGAGCAGATCAATTCCACGCGCGTGTTCCGGGTGCTGGAGCTGGAGGACCTGCTGCCTGACGAAGTCAAGCACGACGGCATCCGGCTCGACCCCACCAAGGTGACCGTCGACATCTCGGGTTGCGGCTATACGGTGGACGACCTGCAAAAGGAGCTGTTCGAGCGCTACAACATCCAGACCGAGAAGAGCACCTTCAACACGCTGACCCTGCTCCTGACGATCGGCACCACGCGCTCCAAGGTGTCGCGCCTGTACGACGCGCTGATGCGCATCGCGCGCGGCGGCAAGGCGCCGCGCCGCTTGGTGCGCACGCCGGAGATCCCGGGGTTCACGAAATTGCGCTACCTGCCGCGCGACGCCTACTACTGCGGCGGCGAGCTGATGCCGGTGTTCGACGACAAGGAGCGCGTCAACCGGGCGCTGGCGCGCCGGGTGTGCGCCGACCAGATCGTTCCCTACCCGCCCGGCGTCCCGGTGCTGGTGCCCGGCCAGGTGATCACGCGAGCGATCGCCGAGTACCTGGCCAGCTTGCTGCGCTCGCAGAAGCGCATGGAGATGCACGGCATCGTGCTCGAGGGCTATCAGCCTTGCGTGCGGGTGCTCAAGCCCGCCGAGGAGCGCGGCTTGCACCGCATCGGCTAGCCCTTTACCATGCCGGGAACGGCGGCTGCGGGCCGCCGTTTTTCATTGGAGGCACGCCATGAGCCACGTCATGAACACCTACGCCCGCTTGCCGGTCGCGTTCGTGCGCGGCCAGGGCGTGTGGCTGTACGACGAGGCGGGCCAGCGGTATCTCGACGCCCTCGCCGGCATCGCCGTGAACACGCTGGGCTACGCCCACCCGCGCCTGGTGCGCGCGCTCAGCGAGCAGATCGGCCGCGTCATGCATACGTCCAACCTGTTCCAGATCCCGCTGCAGGAGCAGGCCGCGGACCGCATTGCCGCCATCACCGGGCTGGACGAGGTGTTCTTCTGCAACTCGGGCCTGGAAGCGAACGAGGCGGCGATCAAGGTGGCGCGCAAGTACGGGCACGACCGCGGCATCGCCGAGCCGGCGATCATCGTCATGGAAAAGGCCTTCCACGGGCGTTCCCTCGCCACGCTCTCGGCCACCGGCAGCCGCAAGGTGCAGGCCGGCTTCGAGCCGCTGGTGCAGGGCTTCGTGCGCGTGCCCCTGAACGACCTCGAGGCGGTGCGCCAGGTCGCCGAGCACAACAAGAACGTGGTGGCGGTGTTCGTCGAGCCGATCCAGGGCGAGGGCGGCGTGAACGTGTCGCGCATGGAATACCTGCGCGGCCTGAAGGAGATCTGCGACCGGCACGAGTGGCTGTTCATGTCCGACGAGGTGCAGTGCGGGCTCGGGCGCACCGGCAAGTGGTTCGTGTACCAGCACGCCGGCATCCAGCCCGACGTCGTGCCGCTCGCCAAGGGCCTCGCCTCCGGCGTGCCGGCGGGCGCCTGCGTGGTCGGCGGGCGGGCGAAGGGCGTGTTCAAGCCGGGCAACCACGGCTCCACCTTCGGCGGCAACCCGCTCGCCATGTGCGGCGTGGTGACCACGCTCGACACGATGAAGGAAGAGGGCCTGCTCGAGAACGCGGTGCGCGTGGGCGATGCGATCCGCCTCGGCCTCGAGGCCGCGCTTGGGGGCGTCGCCGGGGTCACCGAGATTCGCGGCATGGGCATGATGATCGGCGTGGAGCTCGATCGGCCCTGCGGCGAGATCGTGAGGACCGCGCTCGCGCGCGGCCTGGTGACCAACGTCACCGCCGACAGCGTCATTCGCATCCTCCCCCCGCTCGTCATGAGCGAGGTCGAGGGCCGCCAGGTCGTCGAGCGCCTGGCGCCGATCGTCAGGGAGTTCCTGCAGCCGTCGGCAGACGCGCCGCGCGCCGCCGCGGCGCGCTGAAGGCCGCGGAGCCCTCGCATGGCGAAGCTGCGCCATTTCCTGCAATTCAAGGACCTCGCGCGCGCGGAGCTCGAGCACCTGTTCGCGCGCACGCGCTGGATCAAGCAGCAGTTCAAGCGCTACCGGCGCTACTGGCCGCTCGAGGACCGCACCCTGGTGATGATCTTCGAGAAGCAGTCCACGCGCACGCGCCTGTCCTTCGAGGCCGGCATGCACCAGCTGGGCGGCGCCGCCATCTTCCTCAGCACGCGCGACTCGCAGCTTGGCCGCGGCGAGCCGGTCGAGGACGCGGCGCAGGTGATCTCGCGCATGTGCGACATCGTCATGATCCGCACCTTCGAGCAGGAAGTCATCGAGCGCTTCGCCGCGCGCTCGCGCGTGCCGGTGATCAACGGCCTCACCAACGAGTACCATCCGTGCCAGGTGCTCGCCGACATCTTCACCTTCGTCGAGCAGCGCGGCGCGATCAGGGGGAAGACCGTGGCCTGGGTGGGCGATTCGAACAACGTGTGCAACACCTGGCTGCAGGCGGCGGAGGTGCTCGATTTCAACGTCCACGTCTCGACCCCGCCCGGCTACGAGGTGGAGCCCGAGCGCGCGGGACTGTACGGCACGGACCACTACGAGGAGTATCGCGACCCGATGCAGGCGGTGAAGGGCGCCGACCTCGTCAGCACCGACGTGTGGACGAGCATGGGCTTCGAGGCCGAGAACGAGGAGCGCCGGCGCGACTTCCAGGATTGGCAGGTCGACGCCGAGATGATGAAGGCGGCGCGCAAGGACGCGCTGTTCATGCACTGCCTGCCGGCGCACCGCGGCGAGGAAGTGGCCGCGGCGGTGATCGACGGACCGCAAAGCGCGGTCTGGGACGAAGCCGAGAACCGGCTGCACACGCAGAAGGCGCTGATCGAGTTCCTACTCCTGGGGAAGGTGAAACCGAAGAAGTCGGGGCGCTAGCGCTTCGGAGGTTTCGCCGCGTCTACCGGACCGAGCAGCGGCACACCGCCCGCCGTGTCGCCGAGCAGCCCCACTTCGCCGTAGACGCGCAGCTTGTCCCGCGTGTCGGCGATGTCGAGATTGCGCATCGTCAGCTGGCCAATGCGGTCCCCGGGCGTGAAGAACGCCTCGCCCTTCTCCATCGTCAGGCGCTCGGGCTTGTAGGTGAGGTTCGGGCTGCGGGTGTCGAGGATCGACCAGTCGTTGCCGCGGCGCAGCTCGAGCACCACCTCGCCGGTCACGGCCTTCGCCACCCAGCGCTGCGCGGTCTCGCGCAACATCATGGTCTGCGGGTCAAACCAGCGGCCCTGGTACAGCAGCCGCCCGAGCCGCCGGCCGTTCGCCCGGTACTGCTCGATCGTGTCCTCGTTGTGGATGCCGGTCACCAGACGCTCGTAGGCGATGTGCAGCAGCGCCATGCCCGGCGCCTCGTAGATCCCGCGGCTCTTCGCCTCGATAATGCGGTTCTCGATCTGGTCGCTCATGCCTAGCCCGTGCCGGCCGCCGATCGCGTTCGCCTCCGTGAGCAACGCGACCGCGTCCGTGAACTGCTGGCCGTTCAGCGCCACCGGTACGCCCTGCTCGAAGCGGACCGAGACCTCCTCGGACTTCACCGCCACGTCCGCGCGCCAGAAGGCGACCCCCATGATCGGCGTGACGATGGAGAGGCCCTTGTCAAGGAACTCGAGGTCCTTCGCTTCGTGCGTGGCGCCGAGGAGGTTCGAGTCCGTCGAATACGCCTTCTCGGCGCTCATGCGGTAGTCAAAGCCCGCTTTCGCCATGTACACCGACATCTCCCTGCGGCCGCCCAGCTCGTCGATGAAACGCTGGTCGAGCCAGGGCTTGTAGATGCGCAGGGTCGGGTTCGCGAGCAACCCGTAGCGGTAAAAGCGCTCGATGTCGTTGCCCTTGTAGGTGCTGCCATCGCTCCAGATGCCGACCTCGTCCTCGCGCATGGCGACGACGAGCATCGTCCCGGTCACCGCCCGGCCGAGCGGCGTGGTGTTGAAATACGTTGCGCCGCCCGTGGAGATGTGGAAGGCGCCGCACTGGATCGCCGCGATGCCCTCGGCGACGAGCTGCGGCCGGCAGTCGACCAGGCGCGCCTTCTCCGCCCCATAGGCGAGCGCTTTCCTCGTAATCTCGGCGTAGTCCGACTCGTCGGGCTGGCCGAGGTTGGCCGTATAGGCGTAAGGGATCGCGCCTTTCGCGCGCATCCAGTGCACCGCAGCGCTCGTATCGAGACCACCCGAGAACGCGATGCCGACCTTTTCCCCTCTGGGCAGTGTACTGAGGATCGTGGCCAAGTTCCTGCTCTCCGAAAACTAGGGATGATACGTGATGGTGGATAGAATGGCGGCCGTGCGCGCTCTCGTTTTCCCGCTGCTCGCCGCCCTTTCGCTCAACTGCACGGCGGCGCCGTTCGCCGTGCACCTGGGCGAGGCGCGCCTGGTGCTCGATTCGCCGCCGGGATTCGCCGACACGCTCGACCTCGCCTCGCCGCGGCTGCGCGAGCTCGCCGAGAGCCTCACCTCCGCCTCCAACCGCATCCTGCTCTTTGCGCTGACGGATGCCGATCTGCGGCTCTTCAGCCAGGGAGACGCGCCCGCGCTGCACCGCTACCTGCTCCTCGCCACGCCGCGCGCGCTGGAGCGCGACAGCGTCGGGCTCAGCCGGTTTCGCGACTTCACCGCGGAGTCGGTGCGCAGCCTGGGCGAGGCGGCGACGCCCGCGGACCTCAAGGCGTTTCTGGACGCGCAAGCCGTCGGGCGCGCCAACTTCCTGCGCGTGCTGCGCAGCGAGCCGCTGGCGGTGTCCCAGCTCCTGGGCTCGCGCCTGCCGCCGCGCTACGGCGACACACCGCGATACCTCCTGTTCACCTCCACGCAGCTCCTGCTGCGCGGCAAGGTGCTTGCCGTGTCGGTCTACACCGGGTACAACGACGCGGCCGACGCCGCCTGGCTGCTGGACATGACGCAGCGCTGGAGCGGCGAGCTCCAGCGCCTGAATGGCCGCTAGCGCGGGCGCGATTGCCGGCGCCTACGCCGGCGAGATCGCGGAGCGCTACCGCGCGCCCGACCTGCTCGAGGCGCTAGCCCGGCTGGCGCAGCTGCTGGATGCGCCGCAGGCGCGGCTCATGACCACCGGCCGCAATCGCAACATCCGCATCGAGCTGCCGCTGCGCGGCGCGACCCATGCGGTGATGGTCAAGGCCTTCGGCCCCCAGCTCTGGGCGAAGGACCTGCGCGACCGGCGCCGCGGCTCGAAGGCGCAGCGCACCTGGCGGGCGGCAACGCACCTCGCCGCCCACGGCGCGGGCACGCCGCCGCCGATCGGCTACCTGGAGCGCTGGGAGGGTTCGCGGCTGCGCGAGAGCTACTACCTCGCCGAATACCAGGACGGTGCCGAGACTTTCCGCGACGCGCTGCTGCGGCTGTTCGACGAGCGCCCGCCGCGCTCGGCGCACTTCGTCGCGCTGCTGGAGTGCGTCGCGGCGGGCATTCGTGCCATGCATGACGCAGGATTCCTGCACAACGACCTCGGCAACCAGAACGTGCTGTTGCGCCCCGAAGGCGCTGCACGCTGGTCCGGCTTCATGGTGGTGGACCTGAATCGCGGCCGCATCCGCGCCGCGCTCAGCCTGCGCCAGCGCGCGCGCGACCTGTCGCGCCTCGAGCTGCCTTCGGACCTGCTGCAGATGCTCGCCGAAATGTACTGGCGCGGCGTGCCGCCGCGCGCGCTGCTGCGCTGGGACCGCAGGTACCGCAGGCTGTACGGACTGCAGATTCTCAAGCGCCGCGGGCTCCATGCCCTAAGGCAATGGGGGGGCGTGCGCAACGTCGAGGTGCCCGCGCGCGACTACCCGGCGCCGCGCGAGCTGTGGATCTGGGACGCCGACACCGCGCAGCCGATCAGCGCCCTGCTGCGCCGCGACCGCGTGCGCAACTTCCCGCGCTCGCGCTGGTCGAGCGTGCTCGCCGGCGCAGTGCGCGGCGCGCCCCGCGCCTGGCGCGAGTACCGCGGGCTCCTGCCGCTCGCCTACGCGCAGCCGGTCGACTTTTCCGGCCGCGTCGGCGTGGCGCTCGAACCGACGCCGCGCACGCTCGAGCGCGAGCTCGCGCTGCTCGCGGGGCTGGGTGCGGTGCCCGCACTGGTGCGCTTCTACCACCACGACGCGCGCGACACGCTGCGCTGGCGCACCGCGCTCGTGCACGCGCTGCATCGCGCCGGGCACGCCGTGAGCGTGGCGCTGGTGCAGGACCGGCGCGCGGTGCGCGAGCCCGACTCATGGCGCAGGTTTGCGTTCGAGGCGCTGGAAGCCGTGGCGGGCGTCGTCGAGGCGGTCGAGGTCGGCCACGCCGTCAACCGCGTCAAGTGGGGCATCTGGGGATTCGAGGATCTGCGCTCCCTCTATGCGCCGCTGCCGGAGCTGCAGGCGCGCTTTCCCGCGCTGCGCTTCATGGGGCCGGCCCTGATCGACTTCGAGTATCCCGTCGCCTTCGCCGCCCTGCGCGAATGGCCGCGCGGCGTGCCGCTCGCGGCGCTCTCGCATCACCTGTACGTCGACCGGCGTGGTGCGCCCGAGAATCCGCAGAACGGCTTCGGCGCGCCGGAAAAGTTCGCCCTCAAGCGCGCCCTCGCGCGCGTGGCGCCGCAGTGCGCGGACCGCTTCGTGGTGTCGGAGGTGAACTGGCCGCTGCGCGGCATGGGCGCGTCCGCGCCCATCCACGCGCCGTACTTCCCGCCCTGGCGACACGCGGGCGACCCGGGCGTGACCGAGGATGAATACGCGGACTTTCTCCTGCGCTACCTGTGCCTCGCGCTCGGCTCGGGGATGGTGGAGCGGGTGTACTGGTGGCGCCTCGCCGCGCGCGGCTTCGGCCTGGTGGACGACACCGACGCGTCGGCGCTGCGGCCCCGCCCCGCCTACGCCCTGCTGCAGAACTTCCTGCGACTCCTCGGGACGAGCACGCTGATCGGGGCGCGCCTGCCGCCGCGCGGCGGCCGGCGGCACGGGCGCTACCGCTTCGCGTTCCGCCGCGCGGAGGGCGAAATCGTGGCCCTGACCTACGCGCATGGACCCGAGCTGCCGTTCCCGGCGGAGGAAACTTTCAGCCGCGTGGAAGACGCGTTTGGCCGGCCGCTCGCCGCCGCGCCGGCGCATCTCGCGGGTCGGCCCGTGTATCTGCGCGGCGCGCACGCGTAAAATCTCCCCTATGCCCTCCTTCGACATCGTTTCGCAGGTCAACGCCCAGGAGGTGAAGAACGCCGTCGAGCAGGCCAACAAGGAGATCCAGAACCGCTACGACTTCAAGGGCTCCGACGCGCGCATCGAGCAGGCGGAGATGGCGCTCACGGTGTTCGCCGACGACGAGTTCAAGCTGGGGCAGGTCATCGACGTGCTGCGCCAGAGGATGGCCAAGCGCAACATCGACGTGCGCTGCCTCGAGCTCGGCGCGGTGGAGAAGGCCGCCGGCGACAAGGCCAAGCGCCTGGTGACCGTGAAGGTCGGCATCGCGCAGGACAAGGCGAAGCAGATGCAAAAGCTCATCAAGGACGCGAAGCTGAAAGTGCAGGCCTCGATCCAGGGCGACCTGGTGCGCGTCTCCGGGGGGAAGAAGGACGAGCTGCAGGCGGCGATTCAGCTGGTCAGGCAGTCCGTGGCGGACCTGCCCCTGCAATTCATCAACTTCCGCGATTAGGTCGCGCTATTTCCCGTCCAGCGCGGTGCGCAGGATCGGCATCACCGCACTGCGCAGGCTGTCCGGGTAGCGTGCCTCGAACGCAGCGATCGCCTGCCTTGCTTTTTTACCGTGGCTGCGTCTTGATGCGGCATCCGGTGCGCTCAGGTTGGCGCGTGCATGCAGAATCGCACCGATGAATTCGAGCTCCTCGCGCGCGTCGCCTGGCAAATCGCGCGCCATCAAGTCCTCCGCCAGCGCGATCTGCGCGGCGAGCCGCGGCCACGGCTCGTCCGCCGCCAGCGGATCGCTGTCGAAACTGTCGTAGAAGCGTCCCTGCAGCAGCCGCAAGCCCGCATCCGCAGCGCGCGGCCCGCGGGGCGAAAGCTCGAGCGCCTGCTCGAAGTAATGCGTATTCGCGCCAAAACGGCGCCGCCGCTCCTCCCAGGCGAGCGGTGCGCCCTGCCGCCGCAACTCGGCAAGCAGGTAGTTCGACGGCAAACCCTGCACGACGCCGTGAGCAGCGAGGTCGCGATTGAGCAGCTCGCGGATCTCGTCGAGCATCGCCCCGATCCGGTACTGCGCGTCGGCGCGCTCCGTCGCCGGCGCCGAAGTGGCGGCGAGCGCTTGCCACTTCCCCAGCTGCCGCAGATAGCGCTCCGCCGACTCGGCGGTAATCAGGTCGTGGGCGCTCGCCGCGGCGGCCGCCAGCAGCGCGGCGGCAATGACGGCGCCGCGTTTCATCGAGGGGCGTCGAGCGGCTCGCCGCGCGCGAAGCCGGCGGCCCCCGGATGGACCGGCACCTCGCCCGGTATCGAGTCCGGGACGCGGATGCCCAGCGCGTCGGGATTCTCCACCAGCGCCGCGGTGACCAGCCAGGCATGGTGCGCCGGGAAGCTCTCGACCGTCGCCAGCACGCGATCGTCGATCCGCGCCAGCAGTCGCAGCTGAGCGCCCTGATAGGCGCCGAACGCACCCCGCTTGAGGAACAGATCGCGCGCATCCGCCGGGCGCATCACCGCGAGCACGGCCTGGCCGGTGGTCAGCAGGCTGGCAACGCGCTGCTCGTCCGGCGCCCGGCCGACCAACGCGTTCGC
>Ga0214471_10002267_pt1 | contig 15109 bp, 13 predicted proteins | sample RVTome_5_FD_207665 | JGI IMG/M metagenome (GOLD analysis project Ga0214471, IMG submission 207665) | Soil microbial communities from uranium-contaminated site in the Upper Colorado River Basin, Wyoming, United States - RVT142D155 | ecosystem: Environmental > Terrestrial > Soil > Contaminated >... | reverse complement strand
CCGTCTCCGTTTTCCAGCATAACCACCTGTTTGTTATATAAAATATCGTCTTGCCGATGAGACCTCTCCGGAGCCGGCAACTGTAAAAAAAATCTTACAATTCATTCCCAACCGCTTAAGATGAAACGGAAATCGGTAACTGTAAGAAAATATTACACCCGTCTACTTAGGACGGAATGATTGAACTTTTCCGGATTGTTGCCGATATGCATCCATAGAACCCTGGGGGGGATATGGATATCTCCAAACTGAAATATATTTCCACCGATGCTCCAACGACCGATGACCTGGAACTGCTGAACGAATCCAGGGCCCGGATCGCCCAGGTCATCCGGGCGCGCTGGATCATCCTTGGGATCCTGGCGGCGTACGGAGTCGTCCCCTACATCCTCTTCCAGCACTATTCCATCGACCTCAGTTCCGTCGACGCCCTGCAAGTCGTCTTCCCGGCGCTCGCCTGGAGTGCCATGGCGATCTATAACGCCTTCTTCCTGTATTCTTACGAATGGTTCGCCAACATCCGCCCCCTCAACCAGATCCAACTGCTCCTCGACCTGCTGTTCGTTACGGTCGTGATCCATTTCAGCGGGGGAGCGGTGTCGTGGTTCTGGCCGATGTACCTGGTCATTACCCTCGAATCGGTCATGGTGATGGAGAAGGGGTCGGACACCTTTGCCTTCGCCCTGGGGGCATCCCTGGCGTACGGCGCGCTGCTTCAGTTTGAATTCTACGGGATCATCCCGCCCGTGAGCATGCCGTTCGAAAACCTTTCCCTCCAGAAGACCCTCCCGTACGCGGTAACGAAGTGGGCGTGGGTGACGATGACCAACATGAGCGTGGCAGCCATCGGCGTCTATCTGATGAAGGCGATCCGCATCCGGGAGGAGGATCTCAAGAAGCTCGTCATCATGGACAGCCTCACTGCCCTGTACAATCGCGCGTATTTCTTCTATCGGCTCAATTCGGAGCTCCGTCGCGCGAAACGGTACAACCGCCCCCTCTCCCTCCTCATCATGGACATGGACAATTTCAAGCAGTTCAACGATAGGTACGGACACCTCCTTGGGGACCGGCTTCTCCGGGTGCTCTCCAACACCATTCGGTCCAACATCCGGTACAGCGCCGGGAAGCCGAGTTATGAACTGGATATCCCGTGCCGGTACGGCGGTGACGAGTTTGCCATCATCGTTCCCGAGACGACCTCCGCTCAGGCGGCGGTCGTGGCGGACCGGCTCCGCAAGGAAATCAACGTGAAATGCGGCCACGAAATGATGGCGCAGTTCCAGGACACTACGGGCTCCCATCCGATGGAGGTGCCGGACGTCACGGTGAGCATCGGCATTGCCTCCTTCCCCGAGCATGCGTCGGTAACGGAAGCGTTGGTGAAGGCGGCCGACGACGCCATGTATGTGGCAAAACGCTCGGAAAAGGACAAGGGGATGATCGTGCCGGAAGCGGCTCCGTCCCCTGTTCCGTCCATGGGCGCCGGGTAATCCGTTCTCCGCAGGGTCCTTGGAATTCCGTGAGAGTTCGGGACGAAATACGTCGGGAACACGCTCCGGTGCCGGGCGTTCAGAAGGGTTCCCCGAACGTCACCGGGGACGTCTGTGAAAGGCTCGACCGGGAAGGGATGGAAAAGTTCGTGGGTCCGGCGGTCATTTCTTCCGCGCGATTCTGTAATTCGTTTCAAACGAATTGAACAAGTCGAGATACCTTTCCACGGCGCCGCTGAGCAGGAAATTCTTTCGGACCGTCTCCCTCGCCCTTTCCCCCATGGTCCGGTTGAGTTCCTTGTCCTTCACGAGACGGACGATCCGCTCCGCCGCCTCCTTCACGGACGACACCAGGAATCCGTTCCTGCCTTCCTGGATCTGGTGCCGGATTCCCCCGACGTTTCCGCCGATCACCGGCGTCCCTTTCCACATCGCCTCGGCCACGGTCAGCCCGAACCCTTCGCGGATCGATTTCTGCAGGACGACCGCCGCCCTGCTTTGAAGGGCGTTCACCAGCGCGGTATCCTGGACGCTCAGGATGATGATGCGATCTTCCCGTTTCTCCAGGAGCGAATTGTACACATCCTCTCCCTCCGGGTCGTCGGTGGCGACGTTCCCGAGCAGCACAAGCGTGCAGTCCACCTCCTTCCTCGCGATCCGGAACGCTTCGACGACGCCTTTGGGGTCCTTCCATCGGTCGAAGCGGGATACCTGCACCACCAGCGGCAGGTCGGTGGGGATATCGTAATGATCCAGTCTTTCATCGATCTCCTCCTCGTTCAGTTCCCGGTTCTTGATCGAAAACGGATTGATCGAGGGGAAGAAGAACCGTTGCGGCGTCTTGAGCCGCTGCTTGTACTCCCGCAGCGTCAGGATCACGGCATCGTACCTCTCGATATACGGCGTCAGGTACTTCATCACCTCCTTGTTCGGGTTCGTGAGGTCGACGTGGCAGCGCCAGATCCATGGGCCGTACTTCCTGTAATGCCGGATCATGGGGAGCGGCTGCGGGTCGTGGATGACGACGATGTCGTGCATGAGGTGGTTCCGTACCACGTTTTCGTAGACGACATCCTCGTAGATCCGCTTCTTTCGTTCGGTAAGGTCGATCGCCTCCCCCTGCAGGGCGTTATGGATCTTCTTCGTGATGCTGAAGAAGTCCGGGGATCCCTGGATGACCCGCCACCCGGTCTTTATCCCGAGGCTGTTCATCAGGAGGGTCTTCGACGACAGGAGTTCCGCGACCCCGCCGCCATAATAGGTCGAGTTCACGTGGGTGATGTGCACGTCCTGGAGCGGCTTCGCCTTCCGGTGGATGCGCTCGACCGCCTCGGCGCCGATATGCGGCTCGAAATCGTCGATGCAGACGATCTTCGTCGGTTCGATCATGTCCCTTCCCTTCCCGGTGATCGCACGCCTGTTATGGAAAGGGCGGGATCCGGCGACCCCGCCCTTTCAGGAAAGGATATTTTATGGCGCCTTTTAAATAGCTTTCTGACTGAACTCCCCTACTTCTTCTTGCAGGTGCATTTTTCGGATGGCTCGCTGCATCCGACGCATACCCCGTTCTTGATCTCCATTCCGCAAGTCTTGCACGGTTCACATCCACAGGTCTGGCACATGGAAACCTCCTTCCTTAAGGCCCATTGGTGGTTCTCACTTGAGCGGAAGCGTTTGACGGGAACGGCGAAGCGAACCCGGGACCATCAGGCCGCCTTCCGCATCTTTTCGATGATCTCGTTGACCCCCTTTTTCAGATCGTCGATCGTTCGCTCCACGTCCTTCCGGACTTCTTCGTACCGATCGCTCCCCTCTTCCCTCATTATCGCGAGTTCCGAGGCGACCCGTTCCCTTGCGTTCCGAAGCCTTTCGATCTGATCCTGGTATTTTTCCTTGTACTCCGACCGCGACGTCTCCGCCTTCGCCTTCACCTTCTCGATTTCGGCATCCAACTCCTTAAGGCGGGGCTCCAATTTTTTCAGGTATTCTTCGAACATCACGTCCCTCCTTCCCCAGTGAGAGCAAAAACTCACTGTTTCGAAAAGAGATTCCTGCATTCGCCTAGATAAGATGCCCCGGTTTCCGTCGGGGTTTCGGTCCGGAATCCGTTGTCGGAACCCGCGCGGGAAGACGCATTGAATCCGTCGAGGACGCCCCGCCATCAAGAAAAATATGTGAAAAGAGGTTTCAGGGGTCAGAGCCCTTCCCGGTCGGCGGCGGCGCATCGGTGGGTCTCGACCGTCACGTGAACCAGACCGAGTTCCCCGGGCAAGAGCTTATAGTAATCATCGGGATCCCGGGGTCGGGAAGCAACGACCGCGATCTCCGCCGCATAGATCCCCGGACCCACGGACCAAACATGCAGGTCGGAGACCCGGTTGTCTCCTTCCGATTCGATCGACTTTCGGATCGCCGCCAGCATCTCATCGGGGGCCTGCAGATCGAGAAGCACGCGAGCCGACGAGCGGAGCAACCCCCAGGACCAGCGGATTACGAGCGTGGCGCCGACCAGGCCCATGAAGGGGTCCAGCCACTGCTGCCCCAGGTATTTACCGAGGACGAGGGCAAAGATCGCAAGGACGGAGGTAACGGCGTCCGCCAGCACGTGAAGATAGGCGGACCGGAAGTTGTGGTCGTGACGATCGGCGTGCCCATGGACAGGATCGGCATCCTCTTCATGTTCATGCTCCCGTCCGCGCTTTCCATGGAAGGACCCATGTCCGCCAAGAATGGCCAGACATGCGCCGTTGATGAGAAGGCCCAATACGGCAACGAGAATTGCCTGGTTGAACCGGATGACCACCGGTGAAAGAAGGCGCCCGATACTCTCCCAAGCCATGACAAGGGCGATCAGCGCCAGCATCGTTGCGCTCGTGAACGCCGCCAGCGAACTCACCTTGCCGGTGCCGAAGTTGAAGCGTGCATCCTTGGCATGGATACGCGTATAACGGTAGGCGAAAACCGAAATGGCGAGTGCCGATGCGTGGCTTCCCATGTGGAGCCCGTCGGCCAGGAGCGCCATCGAACCGAAGACGATCCCCGCCCCGATCTCAACGATCATCGTCAGGATCGTGACGACACTGACGATCATGGTTCGCCTTTCGGCGGACTTTTTCTCATCCTGGCCGAACGTGTGGTTGTGCACCCATCGTTCAATGGATTCCGTGTGCATGTCGCTATCCTTGCCTCCGGGACCGCATGGCCTTTGGCCAAGTATATTATGCCGCCGGATCGGATGGATAATGACGGGGCAATCCTGCTAGGGTGAATAAGGAATGTCCGTTCCGGGGATGTGAGAAGAACCGGCTACCGGGGGTGCCGCGTGATGGCGGGGGGTGAGCTCCGCTCGCGCAAGGGACTCAACGCCCCAGGCGTCGACCTCGGGGTCGAGATCCCGATCGAGCGAATCGCCATAGAGCGGAAGCGGCTTGTCCGTCGCGCGAATCTTCGCGGCTGAAACGACGTACAAACGGGAGGTCTGCGTGGACGAAAGATTCAACCTGCAGTCGGCCAACTGGATTTCCTACGTCCTGGACCGGCGCAACCAGATCCCCGACATCGCGGATCCGAATCTCGTGCGGGACACATTGCTCGTTTTCCTCGGAAACCTCATCGACGGCCTGTATTTTCATGAAAAATCGAATGCGAGGCCCGTCGAAAAAGCCGTTCTCCTGAGAGACGCGGTGCGGGCAAGGCCGCGCCACCGCTACGACGATATCGTCATGGATCTGCGCGAAATTTTTTCCAAAAGGGAGTGGACCGCGGTTCTCATCCCGTCCGGGTTCACGGAATCCCGCCCCGTCGACCACCTGCTGACGTCAAAATTTTTCGTGTCGAAATTGACCCGAAGCATCCGGACCGACCCGCATCTCATCCTTCACCTGAACGAAGCCCCGAAAAACGATTTGGCCATTACGGACGTATACCCGCCCTTCCACTCCGCCCTGTCGAAATCGACCCGCTGGCCGGGGATCCTGCTCTGGCGCAGGTGTGACGAGCCGCTGTTTTTCCCGCTTCCCGTGGAAAAAGCCGAAGATGCCATCCACTGGGTATTCTCAAGGGTGGATGACCTCGCGAACACGCCGGGACATCTCCTGGCGCGTCATTACCTGGACGCCTTTCCTTCCTGCAGGATCCTCGCGGGTTCCCGGCTGACGTTGCTGCACTTGAGCGATACCCATATCGGAAGTAAAAAATCGATCGAAAGGATCGTCAGGGTGAAGGATCTTCTGAAAGATTATATGAACAGAAACAGAAGGTATTCGTCCGTTCTGTTCCTGTTGAGCGGAGACGTCATGCAGACACCGGACGAGAGCAACGTGATCTGCGCGAACGATCTTTATGAATACCTGAAAGATCTGCAACCTTCCGGCCACGATCCGATCTTCGTACTCGGAAATCACGATGTTCGAAGGAAAGGCGTATTACGGAACCGACCCGCCTCCTCATCCCTGATTCCCGAAATCCGAACCAGAATCGAATGGCTCCCGGATCATCCTGTCGGGATACTCTGCTGGAATTCCGCCGATGCGGGAAGGATGGCACGGGGAAAAATCACGGGGGAGCAATACCGGACCATCGAGGAAGGCTTGAATCCTTTCCCCGGCGGAGACACCAAGCCGATACTGATCTCCCTGCTCCATCATCATCCCCTGCAGTGGCGCCGGATCGATCCCGAGATGCACAGATTCCAGATAAAGACTCTTGGGACATCCCTGCGCAAGTCCGTCGGTCTCGCCTATGAGCACATGGACGGCTTGGCGAATGCACCGGAATTCATCCGCTTCTGCGACTCCCACGGAGTGAAGGCGATCCTTCACGGCCACAAGCACATACCCGTCGCGGGAAAGATCCCCGGACACCTGCTGGAAAACGGGCCGATCCTCATTTTCGGTTGTGGAAGCTCCGTGGGGAAAAACACCTATATGTACAGAAAACTGTTCAACGTGGACTATGAAATCTCATGGAACGAGATCGTCCTGGACTTCCAGACGCACCTCCTGTCGGGGAGGTTGATGGCGGAAACGCGGTGCGACAAGGGGCTGGCGACGATGAAGACCCATCATGGATTTCTCTCCCGGTCCGTCATCGAACCACGCGTGGAATCGCTTTGAAGAATCCGCTGAATTCTTACGGAGACGCCTGGAGGAATTTTACGCTATGATACCGGTGGACCGATCAGGGGGATGATCGCCCCCTCAACACACTTCCGGAGGTGACGTCGATGAAAGGGAACGAGAAACTCCTGGGAACCTTGAACTCCCTGTTGGCCGATGAATTGACCGCCATCAGCCAATACATGGTTCATTCGGAAATGTGCGCCAACTGGGGATACGAAAAACTGCACAAGCACTTTGAAAAACGCGCCATCGACGAGATGAAACACGCCGAGAAACTTATCGGCCGGATCCTCTTCCTCGAGGGGACACCGATCGTCAACAAACTCGGGCGGATGTCCATCGGCGCGGATGCATCCAAACAACTTGCCAGCGATCACGCGCTCGAGTCGGGGGCCATCCGGGCCTACAACCAGGCCATCAAGCTCGCCGGAGATGTCGATGACTTCGCCACACGGGAGATCCTGGAAAAGATTCTCCAGGATGAGGACACGCATATCGACCGGATCGAGGAGTTGCAGGACCAGATAGGCCACATGACGCTTCCCCTGTTTCTCACCATGCAGGTCGGGTAGGGGGGATCGATCCGAAAGCTTCCCGGAAATCCATGGAACTTTCGAACAAGCGGTGCGTTCCATGCCGGGGCAATGTTCCGGCTATGGGAGCGGAGGAGGCGGGAAGGCTGATCTCCCAGGTCTCCGGCTGGACACTCGAGGAGGAGGCAAAAGGAATCCTCCGCGAGTTCCGGTTCCGGAATTTCGCGGAGGCGATGCAGTTCGCCCGCCAGGTCGGAGAGATCGCAGAGGCCGAGGGGCACCACCCGGACCTGTCCGTCGGATGGGGGTACTGCACGGTACGGTTCCGGACCCACTCGATCCGTGGCCTGCACGAAAACGATTTCATCATGGCGGCGAAGGTCAACCGCCTCCTTTGATCGGGGTTGCCGCCGTCGGGAGAGAACGATGGAACTGAAGGGAAAACATGTTGCCGTATTGGCGGAGGACCTCTACGAGGATCTCGAGTTGTGGTATCCCGTGCATCGGTTCCGGGAGGCGGGAGCGAAGGTAACCGTCGTTGGGGGAGGCGCGAGCGGGTACACCTCCAAGCACGGGTACCCGGTTACTCCCGATGCGACTGCGGAGAAAGTGACCGCCGCCGACTTCGACGCGGTGATCATCCCGGGAGGCTATGCACCCGACCGGATGCGCCGCCACAAGGCGATGGTGGACCTGGTCCGCAACATGTTCGCGAAAGGGAAGGTCGTTGCCGCGATCTGCCACGGCGGGTGGATGCTGGTTTCGGCGGATGTATTGCGGGGCAGGAAGGCGACCTGCTTCTCCGCCATAAAGGACGACCTGGTGAACGCGGGCGCCCGGTACGAGGATCGGGAAGTGGTCCGGGACGGCAATCTGGTTACATCGCGAAAGCCGGAAGACCTGCCCGCCTTCTGCCGGACGATCCTCCAGGCGCTGTCCGAGGCGAAGTCGTAACGCCCGGGAAGAGACGGGTTCTCCTCCCGGCCGCTACGAGCAATACCGATGGCCATCCCCTCATTGCGGACCCGGGTCACCCCCAGCGCCACATGGCGACGATCAGCAGCACGGCCAGCACGAGGAACAAGTTGAGGAACGTCATGAAGTAGAACGCCATCAGGTGCGGAGGTTTCCTCACTTGCGCGGTTCCTCCCAGGATCTTCCCCACGACGGGCAGACGCAGAATCCGGTCCTCCCCATGGGGGGCGAGCATCAGGACGTCGGTGAGATCGAATCCCGCCTGGTGCTTCCCTACGTGGAGCCCCTTCTCCCATAGCTTGCTCCCTGAGGCGTCGTAGATCGTCCCCCCGTATGCGAAGTAGGCCGGGGAACCGTCTTTCCCCGTAAACGACGAAAGCTCTCCCGTGGTCATGTCCCGTTTCTGCGGATCGACTTTCCCATGACGGGCTCTCAGTCGCGGCCCTACGACGAACGTCACGATGAAGGCGGTTGCCGTCATGACGAGAAAAATCGCGATCTTGGCCATCAGGAGCTGACCGAATCGGGTGTGGAGAAGGACGTCCATTGTCGGGACCCGATAGAACGTGAGGATCGTCCCCGTTACGGCGATCGAAGCGATGGATCCCCACCCGACGATCAGCTCGCCGCGGGGCAGCCCGTGGGACGCGTAGGCGGGCTTCAGGAGAAGATGCACGTAGAGGATGGTGCCGAACCACATCACGGCGGTCAGCAAGTGGAGGAATCCGGCGGTGAACCGGACCATTCGGTGAAACGGGGATGAATCCGGGTGCGCTTTCCCGGATTCCGCCCGTCCGGCGAGAAACGCCATCCCGGCGGCGTTGAGTTCACCGCCGCCCGAGGGGTCGAGGTGACACGCCCTGCATGCCCGGCCGGTTTCCCGGGAAATATCCTCCGTGGCCGATCCCTGGAACGAGGGATACAACATCATCAGTACGACGGAGGAAGCGCAAAAGGCAAGAATCGTTCTGGCCGACATGATACCCCTCCACCACCACCGGACCCTGCGGGATCCCTCCGAATCCGCCGTCGGCGACGTCGGACGCTACCGGATGCGGTCCAGGAGGGCCGGGCCGAACAGGGCCCAGAAGTAGTCCGACTCCTCCCGGACATACCGCTTCCCGGCCCCCGCCATGATCTCGCCGGCGAGGCGCCCTTGCTTGAGGGCGCTTCTCCACCCGAAGTTGATCCGGGCGGCCCGGGTCTCACCGTCGAACAACTCGGCGCAATCCCCCGCGGCGTAAATGTTCGGAACGCTGGTCCGGAAATAGTCGTCCACGACGATACCGGTGCCGGTCTTGACGCCGCTGCCGGAAAGAAATCCGATCGCCGGAATGCGCTCGGTGGCCACCACGACGGCGATGCAGCGGACCTTCTCTCCTTTTTCGGTGGATTCGATCTCGATTCCCCCGCCCGCTTCCCGGATCGCCGCGATATCCTGCCCGTCGAGGATCCGCACACCCGTGGTTCGGACCGAGTCGAGGATGTTCGCCTCGAGTTCACCCGAGATCGGATAGCCTGTACGGGGCTTGTCGGGCTGGAACCAGACCACGTCGTTTCCCCGCTTCCGGAGTGCGCTGCTCGCGACGATGGCCAGGAACCCCGGTCCGTAGACCGCGACCGTCCCGGAGCAAGGGACCCGGTCCGCGATTCGCAGGGTGTCCTCGAGGGAGTCGAACGGGTGGATCGCCGGATGCTCCTTCCCCAAAAGGGGCGGGATCTCCGGTTTCCCTCCGGTGGCGACGAGCAGGACGTCGTACGCCTCCTCTGCGCCGTCGGTAAAGACCACGCGGTTCCCGGTGGAGTCGATCTTCACCGCCCGTTCCCCGTGCCGGACCCGTATCCCCCGGTCCGCCAGATCCTGCGCCTGAGGATCCGCGATCCCCGCGACATCGGCGCGCCCCATGATCAGTTCGGTCAAGAGCGGCCTAAGGTACGGGGGGCCCTGCTCCTCGGTCACCACGACAATCTCGCCCTTCTTGTCCTTGCCCCGGACCGCCTTTGCCGCGGCGATTCCCGCGGGGCCGCATCCCAGGATCAAATACTTCATCCCGCACCTCCTGGGGGGGTCGCTTCGGACCCCCCGTCCGCAGTCCAATGCGTAGGAGGCCCCAAGTGGCCCGCCGGCCCGAACATCGGCCCGGCCCGCCTCCACGCTCTCCTTCGCCTGGACCGTCCACTCCCTCACAACAGTGTAATACTTATGAACAAGAAGGAGGGGATCGGCGATAATGGAACAATGGATTTCGACCCCTTCGTAATCGCCAAGGCAACACTTCTCTTCCTCGCTGTCGTTCTGGTGATCGAATACGCGATCCGCAGACGGGAGGTGAGCAGGGATTTATTGAAAAACCTCCGGAAAGAGCAGCAGCTTGCGACGTATTCCGCGGAGTTGAGGACATTGAAAGAGAAGCTTGCCCGCAAGAGCGAGATCGCCGATCAATTCCCGCGGATCACCAAGAAAATGACGGAGAAATTCCCGTCGGAGTCCTACCCCGCGATCGCGGTTCGTTCCGCGAAGGAGTTCTTCCGGGCCGGGAAGGTCGGATACTTCGCTCAAGCGGAGGACTCCTCCGACTACACCCTTGTTGTAGGAGCGGGGTTCCCCCCTGAGTGGGTGGGCAACGTACGGATCCACTCCGACGAGGGGATCCTGGGCATGGCGCTCCAGAAGAGGATGGTCGTCTCGAAGATGGACCTGCTTTCCTCTTCCGGTCGGAGACCTTCCCGCCCGTCTCTCGAAGGGATGGACGTGGCTCCCGACTTCGTCGCGCCCATTTTCGGGATCTCCGACGTCGTCGGGGCCCTCGTGGTCACGGGTTGCTCCTTCCCGCTGGAAGAGGAACGGATCAACATGTCGATGCTGGCGGATCTCCTCTCCATGGCGCTGCAGAACGCCACGCTCCTCGACCCGACCCGGGACGGAAATTGGGTGGATCCGCTCACCGGGGTGTCCAACCGGATCTATTTCCTCCAGCGGTTCGAGAACGAGATCCGGCGCACGGAGAATTATCGGCAGACCCTGGCGCTCTTCATGCTCGACATCGACGAGTTCAAGAAGGTCAACGACACGCACGGCCATCATGCCGGCGACATCGTCATCAAGAGGGTGGCCGATATCGTCCGGAAGAACACCCGTGGGTACGACCTCGTCGGGCGCTACGGGGGTGACGAGTTCATGGTGCTCTTCACGTCGACGACCGAGGGACAGGCGATATCCTCCGCGGAGCATTTACGGGAAAAGATTTCCACGGCCGATATTTCGATTCCCGGGACCGGGGTCCCGGTTCGGATCACCATCAGCGGCGGGCTCGCGATGTTCCCTACCCACGGTCAGTCGACCACGGATCTGTTCCGGTCCGCGGACGAGGCGCTCTTCGAATCGAAGCGTCAGGGAAGGAACCGGATCCAGGTTGCGAAATCCGTCGGGCTGTACGGCGGGATCGCAAAGGGTACCGGTGCGGATCAGGAAACTCCGATATCCACGGACCCTTCCGCAGACGCCGGATCGGATGCCGTCGAATACCCCCTCGGGAAGCTCGGCGAAGACCTGAATTCCTGATATTCGCCGAAGAAAGGGCAACCGTGGGGCCGGTGAAGCTACCGCGATCGCTCGATGCGTGGATATGCCCCCTATGACCTTGGGATGTACTCCGTATAGGTCGGATCATACAACCGCGCTTTCATATGCCCCATCAAGTCGTCCGGACGGTTCAGTTTCGTCAGGCCGCGCCGGAAGGCCACTTCCGCGACGGCGACGCCGATCGCGACGGAGACTTCCCTGATCCGGTCAAGCCGGGGGTAGATCCGTCCCATCGCATATTCCTCCTCCGTGACCATGCCCCCAAGCGTCTTCGCGGCCTCGAAGAACATCTCGTCGGTGACGCGCGCGGCCTCGCTGATGATTACGCCAAGCCCCACGCCGGGGAAGATGTACGAATTGTTGCTCTGTGCCGGGACGAAGGTCTTCCCCTTGTACGTCACCGGCTCGAACGGGCTGCCGCTCGCGAATACGGCGCGCCCCTCCGACCACGTATACGCTTCCTCGGCCGTGCACTCCGACTTCGAGGTCGGGTTCGAGAGGGCGAAGATGATCGGGCGCCGGTTCGCGCGCGCCATCGATTCGATGATGGGCCTGGTGAACATTTTCGGCGCGCCGGAAACGCCGATGATGGCCGTAGGAGCGATGGCATCGACGGCCTGCCGGAAATCGCCGATGAACGCATGGTCGTGCGCAAAAGGCAGATGGTGGGGAGCGAGGTCCGTGCGGCTCTTCACGATGAGCCCGTTGATGTCCACGTACCAGCATCTTCGTTTCGCTTCGGATTCCGGCATCCCCTCCGCCATGAGCCCCGTTACGATCTGGCCGCCGATGCCGATGCCGGCCTCCCCCGCGCCGAGGAACAGGAATTTATGGTCGGTCAGCCGGTTCCCCGTGATGCGCAGGGCGGAGTAGAGCCCGGCCAGCGCGACGCTTCCGGTGCCCTGGATGTCGTCGTCGAACATGCAGGTACGTTCCTTGTACTTGTTCAGGAGACGGAAGGCGTTCGCGTTGCCGAAGTCCTCGAGCTGGATGCAGGCCTTCGGGAAAATCTCCCTCGCGGCGAGGAAGAATTCCTCCACGAGTTCGTCATACGGTTCGCCCTGCAGGCGCGGCGAAGGATGGCCTATGTAGAGCGGATCGCTCAGCAACGCCTTGTTGTTCGTTCCGCAATCCAGCATGACGGGCAAGCATTGCGTGGGGTGGATGCCCGCGCAGGCGGTGTACAGGGAAAGCTTGCCCACGGGGATTCCCATTCCGTTCGCGCCGAGATCGCCCAGGCCGAGGATCCGCTCCCCGTCCGTGATGACGATGATGCGGACATCATGGTACGGCCAGTTGGTCAGGATCTCCCGGAAGCGGCCCTTGTTCTTGAAGGAAAGATACAGCCCCCGCGGGCGGCGGAAAATATGCCCGAATTCCATGCAACCCTGGCCTACCGTCGGGGTGTAGATAATGGGCAACATCTCCTCGATGTTGTCCATGACCACCCGGTAGAAGAGGGTCTCCTGGCGGTCCTGGAGCGAGACCAGGTAGATGAACTTCTCGATGTCGCTCGGCTTGCGGTGGATGTTTTCCAGCACGCGCAACACCTGCTGCTCCAGCGTGGACACGCGCGGCGGGAGCAGCCCGCGCAGTCCCAGGACGTCACGCTCCCTTTCCGTGAAGGCGGTCCCCTTGTTGATGTGCGGATCATGCAGCAGGTCGACTCCCCGTTTCCCGTTCACGTGCAGATGCAGGTGGAATCCGTACGTCATGACGGCCTCCTGTTATCTCACCCCGGCAAACCAGGTGGTTTGCGAGGGATGTGCGGTTCGATCCACTTTCCCATCCGGTTCCGGACCGGGACGGGTTATCCCTTATCCGGGTTTCCAGAATTTCCCGACCCGCTCCGTCCATAGCACAATCCGGTTTCGGCCTTCGCACTTCGCCTTGAACAGCGCCTGATCGCTCCGCTCAAGGAGACGTTCGATCGAATCGGTGTCGGACTGACGTTCCGCGATGCCGAAGCTGGCGGTCACGGAAAAGTTTCGATTGTCGGTCCGGAAACGCAGCCCCGCGACAGAGGCCCGCAGCCGTTCGGCGAGAATATGCGCCCCCTTTTGGTCCGTTTCGGGGAGAAGGAAACAGAATTCCTCGCCGCCGTACCTGGCGTGCAGATCCGTGACCCGTATCCCGCGCAGGCAGACATCCGCCGCCCCCGCGAGAACCGTATCGCCCGCGATCCGCCCGTGGCCGTCATTCACCCGCATGAGGCGATCGATATCCATCATGATGACCGAAAGCTTCAGTCGGAATCGCAGGGATCGTCGGAATTCGATGAGCGATGCGGCATTGAATTGCCTTCGAGTATGAAGACCGGTAAGCGCGTCGACCGTGGTGAGCTTCTCGACTTCGCCGGTAAGCCGGGCGCATTCCAAGGCGATCGCGGCTTCATTCGCAAGCGCCTGCGCGAGCAGCGCCCCGGATTCATCGAACCGTTCCCCTTCGCGGCATTCCAGGGTGAGGCACCCGATGTTCCGGGTACCCGCGCGCATGGGGACCACCATGAATTTCCCGCTTTCGACGGGGGCGTTCGAATCGCCGACCCGGAGCCCGGACCCGGGCTCCGGAAGGAGGACGGGACGGATCGCTTCCCGGATCTCCCTCTGGAAAACCGGATCGTTGATGACGGCGCCGGCGACCGTGCCCTTCCCGGAATCCCCTTTGATGCTGTGCGGGCGAAGCCCTTCCCCTTCGAAGAAACAGACCGCACTGCAGTCGTGCGGGACGAGCCGCATCAGAAACCCTTCCAGATGCGACACGATTTCATCGACATCCCGCCGGGACGTGAACGCCTCGAGCGCCTGGCGCAATATTTCGATGTCGCCTCGCGCCTTTCGCTCGGCGGATATCGCCTTCTCGAGTTCCTGCACGGGCTCCGGGCGAATCCCTTCCCCACTGTCTTCCGATGGATCCATTCCGGGTCCATGGTCCCATATTCCACGGAATTCATAAAGATTTTCCGAACGGATTCATCCGTCCGAAAGGGCGGGACCCGTGGACGGGGACCCGTATGATAAACTTCCTATACATCCATGGATTCCGGAAGGAGGGGGCCATGAAGCAATATCAAATCGCCGTCGTCGTCGGCAGTCTCCGCAAGGAGTCGTTCAATCGCAAGGTCGCCAACGCCATCGCGAAGATGGCGCCTTCCGACTTTTCGTTCCAACAGGTGCAGATCGGCGACCTGCCGCTCTACAACCAGGATGACGATGGCAGCCCGGCCGACACCGTCCGGCGGCTGAAGCGCGAAATCACCGCTTCCCATGCCCTCCTGTTCGTCACCGCCGAATACAACCGTTCGATCCCCGGGGTGCTCAAGAACGCGATCGACCACGCCTCGCGCCCATACGGCCAGAGCGCTTGGGAGGGCAAGCCCGCCGGCGTGATCGGGGTCTCGGTCGG
>Ga0214471_10002266_pt1 | contig 15111 bp, 13 predicted proteins | sample RVTome_5_FD_207665 | JGI IMG/M metagenome (GOLD analysis project Ga0214471, IMG submission 207665) | Soil microbial communities from uranium-contaminated site in the Upper Colorado River Basin, Wyoming, United States - RVT142D155 | ecosystem: Environmental > Terrestrial > Soil > Contaminated >... | reverse complement strand
TCGCGCAGGAGCTGCACACGCAGTTTCTGTCGCAGAGGAGGCTGCGCGAGTGGCGCGACGTGCACCGCCAGCTCGCCGCGCTCGCGGGTGAGATGGGCCTGCACGTCAACCCGCGGCCCGCGACCCGCGAGCAGGTGCATCGCGCGCTCATCGCCGGACTGCTCGGCAACATCGGCTGCAAGGGCGAGGAGGCAGGCGAATACCTCGGCGCGCGCGGCATCCGCTTCGCGCTCTTTCCCGGTTCCGGGCTGCGCAGGAAGCAGCCGAAGTGGGTGGTGGCCGCGGAGCTCGTCGAGACCACGCGCCTCTACGCCCGCTGTGCCGCCCGCATCGAGCCCGAGTGGGTCGAAGCCGCTGCGGGCGACCTCGTCAAGAAGCACTACTTCGACCCCCACTGGGAGAAGGAGCATGCCCGGGTTTCCGCCTACGAGCGGGTGACCCTCTACGGGTTGACGCTGGTGCCGCGGCGCCCCGTGCATTACGGCCCGATCAATCCGAAGGAAGCGCGCGAGGTTTTCCTACGCGGCGCGCTGGTGGCGGGCGAGTTCGATACCCGCGCGCCGTTTCTCGCGCATAACCGCGGCCTGCTCAAGGAGATCGAGGCGCTCGAGCACAAGGCGCGCCGTCGCGACGTGCTGGTGGACGACGAGGCGATCTACGCCTTTTATGACGGTGTGGTGCCCGAGGGCATCGTCAACGGCGCGGGCTTCGAGGCCTGGCGGGCGGAGGCCGAGCGGGGAAGCCCGCGACTCCTCTACATGACCCGCGAGTACCTCATGCGCCACACGGCGGCGGCCGTCACGGAGGCGCAGTTTCCGGACCGCATCGAGGCGGGCGGCGCCGGGCTGAAGCTCGCGTACCGGTTCGAGCCCGGGCATCCGCTCGACGGGGTGACGGTCACGGTGCCGCTGCACGTTCTCAATCAGCTGCCGGCGGAGCCGTTCGAGTGGCTGGTGCCGGGGCTCATCCGGGAGAAGATCGCGCAGCTTTTCAAAACACTGCCGAAGCAGTTGCGGCGCCACCTTGTTCCCGTGCCGCAGCACGTAACGGCGTTCCTGGAGGAACAGGATTCAGGATCCGGGATTCAGGATTCCGGGAAAGATCGACCCGGACTGTTCGGGGCGCTGGCGCGGTATGTGCAGCGAGTTGCCGGCGAGCCCGTTTCTTCCGACATGTGGGACGGCGCGGAACTGCCGCCCCATCTCAAGATGAACTTCCGCGTGGTGGACGATGCCGGCCGCGAGCTGGCGGCGGGGCGCGATCTCGCCGCGCTCAAGGGGCAGCTCGGCGAGGCCGCGCAGCTGACGTTCGCGAGCGCGGGGAGCGGCATCGAGAAAGGCGGCATCCGCGCGTGGGACTTCGGCGAGCTGCCGGAGAAAATCGCGTTCACGCGCGCAGGGCGCCGGCTCACCGGCTATCCGGCCCTGGTGGACGAGGGCGAAAGCGTTGCGATCCGCCTGTTGGACACGCACGCGGCGGCGGACTCGGAAATGCGCGGCGGAGTGCGACGCCTGATGCGGCTCGCGCTCAAGGAGCAGATGAAGCAGCTCGAGAGGAACCTCCCCGGGTTCGCGCAGGCGGCGCTTGCCCTGCGCGGGCTCGCCCCGGCCGACGACTGGAAGGAAGATCTCCTCACCGCCATCGCGGACCGCGCCTTCATCGGCGAGGATGAGCTGCCGCGCGGCACGGAGGCGTTCGAAGCGCTCAAGCAACGGGCGCGGGCGCGGCTACCCGCGGTACGGGAAGCCGGCTGCCGCCTGTTCGCATCTGTCGCGGACGAGTACCAGCGCGCGCAGCAGAAGCTTTCGGCAGCCGCAAGGTCGATCCCGCAGCCGGCGGCGGATGTCCGCGCCCAGCTCGCGCGGCTGGTGTTCAAGGGCTTCCTGGGCGCGACGCCATGGGAGCACTTGCACGACCTGCCGCGCTACCTGAAGGCGGCGCAGCTGCGGCTCGACAAGTTTGCCGGCGACCCCGAGCGCGACCAGCGCCACACCGCAAACATCGCCGAGCTGTGGCGCCGCTACGAGGAGCGCGCAGCGCGGCAGCGCCGGGCGGGCACAACCGACGCCCGGCTGGAGGATTTCCGCTGGCGCATCGAGGAGCTGCGGGTATCGCTCTACGCGCAGGAGCTGAAGACCCCCTACCCGGTGTCCTTCAAGCGGCTCGACAAGCTGTGGTCGCAGATACGCCCGTAGTGGCCTGCGTATCCGGCGGTGCGCGGAAGGAGGGGATAGCCGTGCCGCCCCCCCGGGCACCCCGGTTCTCTTGCGACGCCAAGTGTTTGCACCTGTCCCGGCGCGGGCTGGCGCGCGGGCGGGGGCAGGTTCTATAATTTAATGGTCCGCGAAAAGACGGGCGGACGGGGAAGCAGCGGGATCGGGGACGAATCGTACGGGAGGTCAACCATGCGTATCACGAGGTGGGCAGCGGTCATCGTATCAGCTCTCATTCTGGTTGCGGCCGGATGCCGGGGCGCCGTGCCGGTCTACAACGTAACCGACGCAACGGTCACCGCTTCGAAGCCGAATCCGAGTCTCGATGACGTGGGCAAGGCCATCCAGCGCGCCGGCGCAACGCTGGGCTGGCAGATGAAGCAAACGAAGCCCGGGCACATGCTCGGGACGCTGTACCTGCGTAAGCACGTGGCGGTGGTGGACGTGAACTACGGCGTCACGTCCTACAGCATCAGTTACAAGGACAGCACCGAGCTCGATTACGACGGCGGAAACATCCACCCAAATTACAACGGCTGGATCCAGAATCTGGATAAGGGGATAAAAGCCCAGTTGAGCAACATGTAGGTCGGGGGGCCTGGGTGGGCTCGGACGTGGGCGCAGGTCATTGAGGCCGATGAGTAATCAAGACTGGGGCCCGGGGGAGATATGCCAAAAGCAGCCGTAGAACTGCTGTCGGAAGGCAGCGCGCTCAGCCCGCAGGAACTCGCTTTGGCCGAGTTGATCGTGACCACGCTCAATCTTGAAACACGGCCTTCCGAAATCGACCCGGACGCCCCGCTTTACGGAGCGGGTCTCGGACTGGACTCGATCGATATACTGGAGATCGCGCTGGCCGTCTCCAAGAGCTACGGGATCCGGTTGCGTTCGGACGACGGCAACAATCAGAAGATATTCAGCTCGCTGCGGAGCCTGAATCAGCATATCCAGCAGTTCCGGGCCGGATAGATGCGGCGCGTTTCCAGCTGGTCATGGAAAGCACTGATCGTTCTGGCGTGCGTCGCATACCAATACCTGGTTCACACCTGGGTCAGTAACGCACGGACCGGCCTCTTCTACCACTTTCTGTTGTGGCTGCCCCTGGTGGTGCTCGCCGCGTGGGTCCTGCTGCGCTCCGCAAACAAGCTAATGTGGCTGGTAGCCCTGCTGGCGGCAGGCATGATTACTTATCTGATGGAGCATCAGGAACGCCTGGGACTCGCCGCGGTCAGCGGAATGTCCCATGCCACGGCTTACCTGGTTCTGTTGTGGTATTTCGGGCGCACGCTGGCGCGCGGGAGAGAGCCGCTCATCACGCGGTTTGCCCGCAGCGTGCATGGCACGCTGCGGCCGGGCATGGAACGGTTTACCCGAAACCTGACGATCGCCTGGTGCGTATTCTTTGCCGCACAGTTGATCGCCTCGGCGCTGCTCTTCGCGTTTGCCGCTCTCGCCACGTGGTCGCTCTTCGTAAACCTTCTCAATCTTCCGTTGCTGGCGCTCATGTTCGCGGGTCAGTTGGTCTATCGCATGGTCCGCCATCCCGACTACCCGCGCGTGTCCATCTGGCGGGCGCTCGAGGCGTTTACCAAGGATGCTTCCCTCTCAAAAAGCACGGAAGTGCGTTAGCAAGCTGTCGAGAATGTCTCGTCGCTCCCGCGAAGGCGGGAGTCCAGGAAAGTCGTCCCCCCATCCTACCTTCCCCCGCAAGCGGGGGAAGGGGATACCCACCTCCGTGGGAATGACGTTTTGGCGAAGCGCAGTTTTTTTTAGCAACCTGCTAGCATAGGCCCATGGTTTCTGCACCACTGGTTCGCGGATTCGGCGCCGGGATGGCGTTTGCGTACCGTAGAGGATCCCGCCTATGCGTCGAGCGGTTCCTGTGGGACGTATCGCGCTTGGCCGCGTCGCTTCCCGACCGGCGCTACCTCCTCAATCTTTGCGCGGATCGCTATCGTTTTGCCGTCGGATTTTCGGCGGCTCTGCTGCGGCGGCAGGTCAACCTGCTGCCGCCCAACGAGACGCCCGACCTGATCGAGCGGCTGGTCTCCCAATATCCCGGAGTCTATTGCCTGAGCGACAGTATGACGGGACTCCAGTCGCTCGAGACGGTGCTCTTTCCGGAGCTGGGCGATCCGGGGATGGCGGTGCTCCCGGTTCCTGATGTGCCGGCGACCCAGGTTGCGGCCATCGTATTTACATCGGGTTCCACCGGCGAGCCCGTGCCTTATCGCAAGTCCTGGGGCAGCCTGGTGCGAGTCGCGCTTGCGGAAATCGAGATCCTTCACCTGCGCGCGCGGCCGGGCATGGCACTGATCGGCACGGTGCCACCCCAGCATGTTTTCGGGCTTGAAGCCACCGTGCTGATGGTCATGCAGGGCGGCTTTGCGCTGCACGCCCGCCGCCCGTTCTACCCGGCCGACGTCCGGACCGAGCTGGCGGCGTTGCCGCGGCCACGCGGCCTGGTGACCGCGCCCGTGCACCTGCGCGTGCTGCTCGCGGAACCCGACGACCTGCCCCCGGCCGATTTCCTGCTGTGCGCGACCGCGCCGCTGTCGCGGCAGCTCGCGGCGCAGGCGGAAGCGCGCTTCGGGGCGCCCTTGTACGAGATCTACGGTTGCACTGAATCGGGCGGGATCGCCAGCCGGCGTACTGTCGAGAGCAACGAGTGGCGCGCGATGAGAGAGGTCGCGCTGCGCACGGACGGCAGGGGGACCTGGGTCAAGGGCGGGCACGTCGAGACCGAGGTGCCGTTGGCCGATGTCATTGAATTGCGGGGACGGGGACGATTCCTGCTGCATGGGCGCACCGCGGATCTGGTGAACATTGCGGGCAAGCGGACTTCGCTCGCGCATCTCAACTATCACCTGAACTCGATCGAGGGGGTGCGCGACGGCGCGTTCGTCGTTCCCGAGCAGGAAGGCGATGCGGTGGCCCGGCTGGCGGCCTACGTGGTGGCGCCGGGGCTCACCATCGAGACCCTGATGCACGCGCTGCGCCAGCGTATCGATGCTGCATTCCTGCCGCGCCCGCTCCATTTCGTGGAGGCCTTGCCGCGCAATGAAACCGGGAAGCTGCCGCGCCAGGCGCTCGACGAGTTCGAGAGCGAGCTTGCCCGAAGGGCGGGGTAGCAGAGCCTATCTCAATAATAGGCACGTGTGCGACGGAGGCGATGTGGGATGCAGTTTTAGGAGGATAGCCCGCAGCAATATGTCGATATTGCAAGGGCTACCGACAACAAAATGCGCCCCTGAGCGGTCGCTTCGCGACCGCGGGCATTCCCTGCCCCAATGGGCGCGCAACGGCCGATGGCCGTTGCTTAGCGCCCCGTCCCTCCGGGTTGTGGCCAGGACGGGCGTATGCTTTGTTGCCCGGCTTGACCCTATCGACATAGGGCCTGCGCCGTGCGCCTCGCATCCATCCCGTCCTGGCCACAACGCATCACGCGCCTATTATTGAGATAGGCTCTATCGCCATGATCACCATCCCCCTGCTCCACGGCTTCGGTCCCCGCTCCGTGTTTGCCTATCGTGAGGGGCGGGCCGTCGGTGTCGAGGAGTTTCTCCGCGACGTGTGGCAGCTCGCAGCAGAGCTCCCGGAACGGCGGCACGTATTCAATCGTTGCGCCGACCGCTATCGGTTTGCTGTCGGTTTCTCGGCGGCGTTGCTGCGGCGGCAGGTCAGCCTGTTGCCGCCGAACGAGACACCGGACCTGATCGCTCAGCTGGTTACCCAGTACCCCGACGTCTATTGCCTGAGCGACCGGGCGGGAGCACCCGCTGCGCTCAAGACGGTGTCCTTCTCGAAACCGGCCGCTGGCGGGCCGGCCGCGCCGCGGGTCCCGGTCGTGCCGGAAGCGCATGTGGCGGCCGTCGTCTTTACTTCAGGTTCCACCGGCGAGCCCGCGCCTTATCGCAAGACGTGGGGCAGCCTGGTCCGCAGCGCTCTTGCCGAGATTGATAGCCTGGGCGTGCGCGCGCTGCCCGGCATGGCGGTGCTCGGCACGGTTCCGCCGCAGCACTCGTATGGCCTGGAATCCACCGTGCTGATGGTCATGCGGGGCGGCCTCGCGCTGCACGCCCGGCGGCCATTCTTTCCGGCCGATATCCGCGCCGAGCTGGCGTCCTTGCCGCGGCCGCGCGGCCTGGTGACTACGCCGGCGCATCTGCGCGTGCTGCTCGCGGAACCCGACGACCTGCCCCCGGCTGATTTCCTGCTGTGCGCGACCGCGCCGCTGTCGCCGCAGCTCGCGGCGCGGGCGGAAGCGCGCTTCGGGGCGCCCCTCTACGAAATCTACGGCTGTACCGAAGCCGGGCAGGTCGCCACCCGGCGCACCGTCGAGACCGACGAGTGGCGTGCGCTGCCAGCCGTCACGCTGCGCACCGACAGTAAGGGCACCTGGGTCAAGGGCGGGCATGTCGAGACCGAGGTGCTGTTGGCTGACGTCATCGAGCTGCGCGGACGGGCGAAGTTCCTGTTGCACGGCCGCACCGCGGACCTGGTGAACATTGCAGGCAAGCGGACCTCGCTCGCGCATCTCAACTACCACCTGAACTCGATCGAGGGCGTGCGCGACGGGGTATTTGTCACCCCCGACGAGGAAGGCGAGGCAGTCGCGCGCCTGATGGCATTCGTGGTCGCTCCGGGGCATACCAGCGAGACCCTGATGAATGCCCTGCGCCAGCGCATCGATGCCGCTTTCCTTCCGCGCCCGCTGTGCATCGTCGACGCCCTGCCGCGCGGCGCGACCGGCAAGCTGCCGCGCCAGTCGCTCAACCAGATCGCGGCCGGACTCGGGTCGAGACCGGAGCCAGGCGGGCCGTGATCGAGCGGGTTTTGCAGCCGGACCACCCGGCGTCGCAGGGGCATTTTCCCGGCAATCCCATCATTCCCGGCGCCGTGCTGTTGAGTGAAACCCTCCTGGCTATCGAGGCCGGCCTCGGCGCCAGTCTCGTGCCTTTTCAGATCACGTCAGCCAAGTTCCTGCATCCGACCCGGCCGGGCGACCGCGTCGTGATCGAATTTTCCCGCACCACCCGAAGCGAGGTCAGGTTTGCATGCGCCGTGGAGGGAAGACCCGTGCTGACCGGCCAAATTTCATGCCACGCCCTGTCGACGGCCGAGTAGATGGCCGGCCGGCGCCGGAATGGATGGGCCGCCCGGAGCGCAGCAATATGCTTGCGCTGCGAACCATTACCTGGGTGGCGTTGGCCCTCGGACGGCCTGCCGTGCGGCTGCTGCTCTATCCCATCTGTCTCTACTTCCTGGTGTTTTCGACCCGGGCGCGATCCTCATCCAGTCAGTATCTGAGCAGAGTTCTAGGCAGGAACGCGGGTCTTGCGGATTCATTTCGTCATTACCACACCTTTGCATCCATCCTCCTCGACCGGGTCTTCCTGCTCAATGACCAGTTTTCCAGGTTCGACGTGCGCGTCCATGGAGTCGAGATCATCGACGAGATGGTTGCAGGAGGGCAAGGCTGCTTTCTGCTTGGCGCGCACCTCGGCAGTTTCGAGATCGGCCGTTCCACGGGCCGGGCGCGCGGACAGAAAGTCAGCATGGTGATGTACGAGGAGAACGCCAGGAAAGTCGGCGCGGTGCTCGAAGCCATCAATCCGGACCTGCAGACGGAAATCATTCCCTTGGGCAGGGTGGATTCCATACTGAAGGTCGAGGCCGCCCTGGCGCGCGGCGAAGTCGTCGGGATGCTGGCGGACAGGACGCTGAAGGGCAGAGGCACGGTCTCCTGCCATTTTCTCGGCGAGCAGGCTCGTTTCCCGACCGGGCCGATCCGCGTTGCGGCCATGCTGAAGCGGCCGATGGCGTTGATGTTCGGGCTCTACCGCGGCGGCAACCGGTATGAGATTCATATCGAGCGGTTCGCGAACCTGACGCAAGTCGACGGCCGGGAGCGCGATCCGGGGATCGAGATCCTGGTGCGGAGCTATGCCGGGCGCCTGGAACACTACTGCCGCCTCGCCCCCTACAACTGGTTCAACTTCTATGATTTCTGGCGGTAGCCCGTTCACACGCCGCGTGTGGACGGTGCTATGGCTGTTCGCCGCCGGCGTTTGCTCGTCCGCTGCCGTCGCCGCCGAGGCCGGTGATGCCGCCGGCTGGGACATCAAGCGGCTGATGCAGGAGTTCGCTCAGGTCAAGACCGCCCAAGGCAGGTTCGTCGAGCGCAAGCACCTGGCGATACTCAACGCGCCGCTGGAACTCTCCGGGACGCTGGTCTACGTCGCCCCCAGCCGGCTGGAAAAGCACACGCTCGCGCCCCGGCCGGAGAGCCTGGTACTGGAGGGCGAGGAGCTGACCATCGAGAGCAAGGAACGGAACCAGCGCCGCACGCTCGTCCTGCAGGACTATCCCGTGGTCCGGGCGTTCGTCGAGAGCATCCGTTCCACGCTTGCGGGCGATCTGCCGACGTTGAGCCGCTTCTACCAGGTCAGCCTCGACGGCGGCGAGCGCCGGTGGCGCCTCACGCTCAAGCCGAGCGAGCCGGGGATGCGGGACGTGGTGAGCGAGATCCGCATCAGCGGCGACCGCAGCTGGATCAGCGCCATCGAGATCATCGAGACCGGCGGGGACCGCTCGGTGATGACGATCACGAAGGACGGACCGTAAAACGACAATGGACAGGATTAGCCAGGATTAAAAACCAAGGTCAAAGGCAATTGACAGGATTTACAAGATTAACAAGATTTAACCAAAACCAAACTGGGTCATGTTTCGGTCTTGTTTTTCGATCTAATCCTGTAAATCCTGTTAATCCTGTCTATTTCTTGGTTTTTATTCTTGATTCTCTGAGATGAGTTCCATACCTGCGCGATGGGCGGTCGGCGTCTGGATCGCGTTTGTGCTGGCGTGCATCGCCGTCATCAGCCGCACGACATTCACGACGGACATCTCCGCGTTCCTGCCGCGCTCACCGACTCCCGAGCAACAGGTGCTGGTGGAGCAATTGCGCGAGGGCGTGGTGTCGCGGCTCATGCTGATCGGCATCGAGGGCGCTCCGCCGGAAGCGCTGGCGCTTGCGAGCAAGCGGTTGGCGGCGGAGTTGCGCAGACACGAAAGCTTCGTAGCCGTGGACAACGGCGACGACACCGGCGCCGCGAAGGACCGCGATATCCTGTGGCACAACCGCTACCTGCTGAGCCCTGCCGTCACGCCGGAGCGTTTTTCGGCGGACGCGCTGCGCAAGAGCCTCGTGGAGCATCTGCATCTGCTCGGCTCGCCTGCCGGCATGATGGTGCGGCGCATCCTTCCCGGCGATCCCAGCGGCGAGCTGTTGCACATCGTGGAGCGGCTCGAGGGGCAGGCGCAACCCGCGATGCGCGGCGGCGTGTGGTTTTCGCGCGATGGCGGGCGGGCGCTCCTCGTCGCGCAGACCCGCGCGGCGGGCTACGACATCGACGCGCAGGAGCGGGCGCTGGCGCGGGTCCGCGGCGCCTTCGGGCAGGCGGCGGGCGCGAGCGGCGCGAAACTGCTGCTCGCCGGCCCTGGCGTCTTCTCGGTCAGCACGCGCGCCGCCATCCGGGGCGATGCATTGCGGTTTTCGTTGATCGCCACCGCGCTCATAGCGGCGATCCTGCTGGCGATCTACCGTTCGCCGCGGGTGCTGGGGCTCGGCCTCCTGCCGGTCGCGAGCGGTGCGGCCGCCGGGATCGCGGCGGTGAGTCTCGGTTTCGGCGCGGTACACGGCGTTACGCTGGGCTTCGGCGTCACGCTGATCGGCGAAGGCGTGGACTACGCCATCTATCTGTTCACTCAGACCGCGCCCGGCATCGCGCCGCACCGGGCGCTCGACCGGATCTGGCCGACGTTGCGGCTCGGCGTGCTGACTTCCATCTGCGGATTCAGCGCGATGCTGTTCTCGGGCTTCACCGGGCTCGCCCAGCTCGGGATGTTTTCCATCACCGGGCTCGTCGTTGCCGTCGCCGTGACGCGCTGGGTCCTGCCGGAATTGTTGCCGGCCGGGTTCGCCGCGCCCGCGGTGGCGGCCTTGGGTCCCCGGGTGATGGCGGCCGTGCGTCATGCGCCGGCGCTGCGCTACCCGCTACTGATCGCGGTAGTGCTCACCGCCGTGGCGCTGGCCGTCCAACGCGGGCCGCTGTGGAGCGATGACCTGGCGAGCCTGAGCCCGGTATCGCGCCCCGATCAGATGCTGGACCAGCAGCTGCGCCAGGACATCGGCGCGCCCGACGTGCGTTTTCTCGTGGTCATCCACGCGCCGGACGAGGAAGCCGCGTTGCAGGCGAGCGAGGCGATCGGGGCGACCCTGCGCAGGGCGTCACAGAGAGGCTTGCTGGAAGGATACGAGTCACCGGCCGACTACCTGCCGAGCCGGCAGGCGCAACGTGCCCGCCAGGATGCGGTGCCGGCGCCAGCGGTGCTGCGCGCAAACCTGGAGCGCGCTTTAACGGGCCTGCCCTACCGCCCCCAGGTGTTCGAGCCCTTCCTCAAGGATGCGGCTGCCGTTAAGGACATGCCGCTCGTCGATCGCGCCAGTCTCCAGGGCACCCGTCTTCGACTCAGGCTGGATACTCTGTCCGTAAAGCGGGAGAACGGCTGGGTGGCGATGCTGCCCTTGCGGGGCGTGACGGGTGCCGCGGGCATCGCCGGGGAACTCGCCGCTCCGGCCGGAACGCGGGCCGTGTTGCTGGACCTCAAGCGCGAGTCCGATTCACTCTACCGGACCTATCGCGGGGAAGCCCTGATGAACTCGCTGCTCGGTGCCGCGGCGATCATCGTGCTCCTGTTCGCAAGCCTGCGCTCGCCACGGCGGGTGTTCGACGTGCTCGCGCCGCTCGCCGCGGCGGTCCTGGTGACGGCTGGCGTGCTGGTGCTGAGTGGCTCCCAGCTTTCCATCTTTCACCTGGTGGGGCTGCTGCTGGTGGTCGCGGTGGGGTCCAATTACTCGTTGTTTTTCGACCGGCAGGCGCCGTCCGGCGCGGACCGCGAACGCACCATCGTGTCGCTGCTGTTTGCCAACGTGACCACCATGATCGGCTTCGGCCTGCTCGCGTTCTCGAAAGTGCCGGTCCTGCACGACATCGGACTGACGGTGGGGATGGGGGCGATCCTGGCGCTCGCCTTCTCCGCTATCCTCAGCCGCCGCGACGACAATGGACAGGATTCACATGATTAACAAGATCAGGACAAAAAAATCCTGTAAATCCTGTTAATCCTGTCTATTCTGGTTACTGCTTCACATGATTCTTGAGACAGCTTCCGACTGGGGCAAGCCGTGGCGGCCGGCGCCGGCCATCCGCGTGTCCATCGCGCTGCACGCAGCGGCCGTGGCGACTGTCGTGTTGCAACCCGCTCTGTGGCCCTGGGCGCTGGGGGCGGTGGCCGCCAATCATCTGCTGTTGACCGCTGCGGTGTTCTGGCCGCGCGGCCGGGTGCTGGGCGCCAATCTGGTCCGGCTGCCCGCGGCTGCGGCGGCGCGCAAGGAGGTCAGCCTCACGTTCGATGACGGCCCCGATCCCGAGGTCACGCCGCGCGTGCTCGACCTGCTCGATCGCCATCAGGCGAAGGCGAGCTTTTTCTGCATCGGGGAGAAGGCCGCGGCGTACCCGGACATCGTGAAAGAGATTGCGCGCCGTGGCCACAGCCTCGAGAATCACAGTCATCGCCATTCGGGCGCATTCGCGTTTTACGGCCTCGCCCGGCTGAAGCGCGAAGTGAAATCCGCCCAGGCGGTCGTTTCCGGGATCACCGGCCGCGCGCCCCGGTTCTTCCGCGCGCCGATGGGCTTGCGCAGCCCGCTGCTCGATCCCGTGCTGGCGCGGTGCGGGCTGCGCTACGTTTCCTGGACGAGGCGGGGACTTGACGCGATCCATCGCGATCCCGAAAGGGTGCTGCAGCGGCTTGCCGGCGGACTTGCGGCAGGCGACATCCTGCTCCTGCATGACAACGGTTACTCGCGGACCCGTGACGGCACGCCGGTCGTGCTCGCCGTCCTGCCGGAGCTGCTGGACCGGATCCAGGCAAAAGGCTTGAGGTCGGTCACGCTGGCTGCTGCGTCAAGTGGATCCTGAGGTCAGGCCGCTGTTCGAGGCCGCGACGCGGCCCTATATCGGGGTGAGTCGACACACGTGGCATTTTGCGAGGGGCAAGCTGCGCCACGATCCGGTGTTCTTTTCCCTGCTGCGCCGCGGCCTGTTGCCGGATCGGGGAAGCCTGCTCGACCTGGGGTGCGGCCAGGGCATCTTGTTATCGCTGCTCAAAGCGGCGAAAGAGCAGTACCAGGCCGGCGTGTGGCCACGGGATTGGCCGGCGCCGCCGTCGAACCTCGGCTTGCGGGGAATCGAGTTGCGCGCAGACCGGGTGCAAGCGGCGCGCCGGGCACTCGGCGATAGCGTGCAGGTGGATCAGCGCGACCTGCGCGACCTCGATTTGCGGCCGTGCTCGGTGATTATCATGCTGGATGTGTTGCTCTATCTCGCCGCAGAGGAGCAGCAGCGCCTGCTCGGCAAGGCCGCGGCGGCTCTCGAGGCCGGCGGAATGCTCCTGATGCGCGAAGCCGATGCCGGCGCGGGATTCGCGTTCCGGGTGACGAAATGGAGTGAGCGGATCGCCGGCGCCCTGCGCGGTGAGTTCGGGCAGCGACTGCATTACCGTAGCGCGGTTCAGTGGATCGCAGAGCTGGTGGCACGCGGTTTCGCCGTCAGCACGGAGCCGATGAGCGGGGGTACGCCGTTCGCCAACGTCCTGTTCGTCGCGAAGAAGTCTCCAACACCCCAATTGAAACCACAGATGAACACGGATAATCTGTGGTTAAATTCTGACCGTGCAACCGCTCGCCATCAGCCGTTATTCCATCGTGAATTGCCTGGGCGCAGGGTCGCGGGCGATCACCGACGCCATGCACGGCAAGCGCTCGGGACTGGCGCCCTGTGATTTCGAGCCCGTCGAGCTCGACACCTATATCGGTCGGGTGCCCGGGCTGGAGGAAACCCGCGTCCGGCCCGATCTCGGTGCCTATGACTGCCGCAACAACCGGCTGGCGCAGATCGGAATCGAGCTCGATGGCTTTGCCGGGGACGTGGCGCGTGCCCGCGACCGCTACGGCGCCGCGCGCGTCGGCGTTTTCCTGGGCACGAGCACGTCCGGCATACTGGAAACGGAGCTGGCCTATCGCCGCCGGGACCCGAAGACGGGCGCTCTTCCGCCGGATTACCGCTACGCCCAGACGCATAACACCTTTTCGGTGGCGGATTTCGTGCGGCGCTATCTGGGCTTGCAGGGCCCGGCTTTCGTCGTGTCATCGGCGTGTTCCTCGACTGCCAAGGTGTTCGGCAACGCGGCGCGCATGATCGCGGCGGGCGTCTGCGATGCCGCGGTCGTGGGCGGGGTGGACACGCTGTGCCTCACCACGCTTTATGGCTTTCATTACCTGGAGCTGACTTCTCGCGGGCCCTGCCGTCCCTTCGATGCGGAGCGCGATGGCCTGTCCATTGGCGAGGGCGCGGGCTTTGCGCTGCTGGAACGGGTCGAGGCCCGGCCTGAAGCCGGCGCGATGCTGCTGCTCGGCATCGGGGAGAGCTGCGATGCCTATCACATGTCCACGCCGCATCCGGACGGCCTCGGCGCAATGTCCGCCATGCGGGGCGCCCTCGCGACCGCAAACCTTGTTCCCTCCGACATCGACTATGTGAACCTGCACGGCACCGCCACCCGCACCAACGACGCAGCCGAAGACCGGTCGGTCCGGGAGCTGTTCGGGGGCGGGACTCCGTGCAGCTCGACCAAGGGCGCGACCGGGCACTTGCTCGGCGCGGCCGGGATCACGGAGATCATCATTTCCATTCTGGCGATCGAGCATGGCCTCATGCCCGGCAGCGCGCACACGCGCCGCGTCGATCCCGCCCTGAAGTGCAATTACCTGATCGAGCCGCGAAAGGCCCGCGTGGGACGGGTGCTCAGCAACTCGTTCGGCTTTGGCGGCAGCAATTGCAGCGTCGTGCTGGGGGCGGCAGGCTGATGCTCGCGTTCGTCGAAGGCGTGGGCCTGGCCGGTCCCGGCCTGCGCGGCTGGCAGGCGAGCCGCGCGATATTCGCCGGCAAGCAGGCCTACTCTCGCGCGCCTACCGCCGCTGCGGCGAGCGAGCTGCTGCCCGCCGCCGAGCGGCGCCGCGCCGGCGTGCCGGTCAAGCTTGCTCTCGCGGCCGGGCAGGAGGCCCTTGTCATGGCCGGCCGCGACGCGGCGGCCATGGCGACCGTGTTCGCCTCCTCGAGCGGCGACTGCGATAACGTGCACTATATTCTTGAAGCACTCGCGACCACGGAACGGCAGATCTCGCCGACGCGCTTTCATAACTCCGTGCACAACGCCGCGGCCGGCTACTGGAGCATCGCGACGCAATGCCGCGCGCCCTCGACCAGCCTGTGTTGTCACGACGCGAGCTTCGCGGCGGGCCTGCTGGAAGCCATGTCCCAGGTGGCGGTCGCCGGCGCGCCGGTGGCGTTCATCGCCTACGATCATCCCTACCCCGAGCCGTTGAACACCGTGCGGCCGATCCATGGCGATTTCGGCATGGCGATGTTGCTGGCGCCGCAGGCGACGGAACGCGCGGTTGCCGCGCTGGACATTACGTTCATGCCGCAGGAAATGGAATCGAGCCGCACGGCGGATCCCGGGCTCGAAGCGCTGAGAACCGGCGTGCCGGCGGCGCGGTGCCTGCCTTTGCTGGCGGCGCTCGCGCGCGGCTCGCGCGAAACGGTCATCCTCGAATACGTCGCGGGAACCCACCTGCGCGTTGCGGTCAGCCCATGCTCGTGACGCGCGCGCAGATCGCGGGCCTGATTCCGCACAGCGGGGCCATGTGCCTGCTCGACGGTGTCCTGCAGTGGGATGCGAGCCGGATCGTCTGCGTGAGCGGCAGTCATCG
>Ga0214471_10002265_pt1 | contig 15117 bp, 11 predicted proteins | sample RVTome_5_FD_207665 | JGI IMG/M metagenome (GOLD analysis project Ga0214471, IMG submission 207665) | Soil microbial communities from uranium-contaminated site in the Upper Colorado River Basin, Wyoming, United States - RVT142D155 | ecosystem: Environmental > Terrestrial > Soil > Contaminated >... | reverse complement strand
ACCGGTTCCTCGCCTCCCGTCGATCTCACCGCCCGGAGGTAGTCGGGTGCGAAGGCGAACTCCAGCCACAGGTCGTGCCCGGTGAGCCGCAGTTTGGGCCGCGGGGTCTTGGCGTCGCGACAGTCCTGGAGGATACGCTGGATGCCGCGGCCCCAGGCCTCGATCTCCCCGGCCCGGAAAAAGGCATTGGCGATATTCGGGTTGTACGGCAGCGAAGCATGTTCGCGCAGAAGGTCGTTCAGCCCCCAGCCCTCGGGCAGCACGGCGGGGTTCCAGATCTTGAGCCGGTCCCCGTACACCCGGATCTGGACGGGTGCACCGACCGCGTAGTCGCGACGAATCAGCGCGTTGAGCACGGCCTCGCGCAGGGCGGCGTCGGGCACCGGAAAGCGCTCGATGCGCTGAATGCCCGCGTAGCTGATGACGGCTTTGAGGTACTTGGTTCGGAGCAGATCGATGGTGCCCGCTACCTGGCTGAACAGGTCCCCGTGCATCTCGTCGTGGTAGATCAGATCCGACTCGGAACGGAAGTAGCCGATCTTCACGAAGGCGCCGCTCACGAAGCGCTCCGGGTCCTCGTGGAACAGCAGCAGCGCCGCCCGTTTGAGGTACTCGCCGTCGCGCAGGCGGAGTTTGTCGATGAGGCCGGCGACCGGCTCGCGCAGAACACCGGGCTCGACCCTGCCGCGTGTGTTGGCCAGGGTGCGGAAGCGCTTAATGGCTGCGGTCGAGAGGTCCTTGACCGTCACACCCGGCACCGGCACGCCGTCCCAGGTGCGCCCCTGCTTGCGCAGCAGAAAGCGGTCGAGCGCGGCGCCCTTCAGTTCCTGCAGGGTGCTGCCGCTGCGCTGGTAGTAGTGCCCCCGGTAGCTGATGGGCGAGGGGTAGGCAGGGGTCACGATGTCCAGGTACTCCCGGCCCCCCTCGTGCCGCAGGTTGACCTCGACCATGATGCCGAGCAGGTCGCGGATCTTGTTCGGCAGGTCTTCCAGCAACCTCGTGGCGTCGCGAATGCCCACCACCTGGCCCTGATCGTCGCGCCCGATCACGAGCACGCCGCCCTCGGCGTTGGCGAAGCCGCAGACGACGCGCAGATGCTCGTCGCGCCACGACTCCTTCCACTCGGTGTGCTGGGATTCCTTCATACCAACCGCGTCCGGCCGGTGAGCAGCTCCTGCATCATCGCCTGCTTGAGGTTGCGGGTCTTGTCGCGGCGGGCCTCCAGCGCCGACAGCTCGGCGTCCATGTCGGAGAGAACGACGGCGATGGCGGCTTGTTCTTCCCTTGTTGGCGGCACGCGCATCTCGAAGGTCTGAAAAGTCGGCAGGCGCAGGGAGTCGACAGTCGCCTTCACGGTGTTCTGCATGGCCCAGTCCCCGAAGCGCAATGCCATGTAGAAGTGAACGAACTTCGCAGACATGCCCGGCTTGAACTGAGTGATGGCATACACGCGCTGATGCACATCGAATCGTCCGTTGATGTAGTGGAAGATGTCTCCAATTCGTCCTTCGCCAGGAACAAGGATCGCCTCGCAGTCATGCGAGTAGCTGTTGATTCGCTCAACGATCTCGGAGCGCACGAAGAACGGATACTCGCCATCCTCGACCTTGTCCTCGTTGTTGCGGCTGCCGGTCTTGATGTGCGCGATGTCCCCCAATCGCTTCATCTCCCACTCGCCATGGAAGCCGGGGAGCCGGGTCTGGCCGGTGAGGAGCTGCTGCATAGCGGACTGCTTGAGGTCGCGCTTCTTGGCGATGAGCCGATCCAGTCCGCCCAGCAGCGCATCCACATCGCTCAGGGCCGTCGCGATAGCGCGTTGTTCGGGAAGGGGTGGGATGGCAACTGACAGCCTTCGCAAGACGACAATCGTCAGGGCTTTCTGCGAAGAACCTATCGCGCTGTCGAGAATTGCGGTCTTGGCCCTTCGGAGCTGGACTCCGAGAAACTCAGGGTCGACATAGTGTATGTTCCGAAGCCAAATCAAATTCCCATCTTTGAAGTAGAAGGGTTCGTCCGTGTCGACCACATAGACATTTCCCAGAGTTCCAACCGCAGTGATGAGAATATCTCCGCGTGCTGGCGCACCGAATCTGGTCTTTAACGAATTGAATCGTTCCTGAGAGATGAAATACGGGTCATCTATAGCTTCACCTTCGACCAACCTGCTAATTTCTTTCCCACGGAAGAATGGGACCCCGACCGGAACGTAGTCGCTTTCAAAAATGCGCTTGCTTGACGTGAGTTCGCCGAAATCTCCCAGCGACATTACGGCCCACTCCTCCGGGATGACGCCCACTTCCGTCTGCTTGTAGCCGGGCTTCACCTCCATGACGCCCCCATCTTCTTCAGGTGCTCCTCGACACGAGCGGCGAGCGTCTCCACCTCATCGGTGAGCTTCGGCAGCGGCGTGGCGTAGCGTTCAGCCAGCTCGCGGATACGGCCGGTGAGGGTCTGCGAGACGCGATCCAGCTCGCCCTGTACGGCGGCCGACAGGCGCGCCATCCACTTGTCGTCCACCACGAGCGTCTTGATCTCGGCCTCGGCGAGCTTGGGGTACTTGGCGTCGATCTTCTGGTCCAGGTCCTCCTGCGCAGACTTGCGCTCGGCCTTGGCCCCGGTCTGCTGCTCCAGCAGGTCGGCGTACGCTTCGAGTGCCGCCCGCTCGTCCGCGTAGAGGGGGTCTTTGCCGACCTCCTTCAGCCGGGCCTTCACGGCCTTCGCGGCAATCTTCTGCTTGTCGCCCTCACCCTCGATCACCTCGGCCAGCAGCCCGTCCTCGCCGCTGTTCTCCTCGCGCATCTCGTCGAGCTGCTGCTCCAGCCTGGCGAGCTGGTGGTCGAGCGCTTCGATGGCATCGCGTTCGGCGGCGAAGTAGCGGGCGACGAGAATCGGCGCAGGAACGAGGTCCGACTTGAAACGCCGCTTGCCCTTCAGGTAGTCGTGCGGCTCCGGCCAGGTGAGCTTGTTGTTCTTGTCCTTGACCTGAACGATCTCGCGCGACTGCGCGCCCTTCACCCAGCCGTCGGCGGCGATCAGGTAGGCGTCGTCCTGCATCGACTCGGCCCCGTAGTCCATGAGGTGCTGGTAGACGTCGTAGGCATCGAGCAGCGGTGCCTCGCGGAACGCGGACAGGAGATCCTCGGCGATGGTCTCGATCAGCGCCTTGGGGTGGCCGTCCTTGGCGAAGCCGGTGAGGCGCGGCGTCGTGGCCTTGCGCCAGTCGGCGAAGCCCTTCGTCGCCTTCTGCTGGAAGGCGGCGAACTCGGCATGGCCGAGAATGGCGGGTTTCACTTCGGCGAGCGGCAACCGGAGATAACGGTAGCCAGGGCGTTCCCTCACCCCCGGCCCCTCTCCCGGAGGGCGAGGGGAGAACAGCACGCCGCGCACGCCGGGGAGTACGGTCCAGTACGCGCCGAGGTCGTCCAGATCGCGCTCCGGGATGCCGCCGCGCAGGTGGCCGTCGATGTCATGCAGGTCCTCGGGGGAGGTCGAGTCGATGTAGCGCGGCAGGTTGAGGTTGAAGTCGTTCTTCGCGTCGGCGATCTCGTCCAGCGGCACCAACCGGGCATAGCGCGAAACGTCCGCCTGCCTCGTGAAGACGTCGACGATGCGGTGGATGTCCTGCTCGCGCAGGCGGTTCTTGGGGCCATCCTTCTTGAACCCCCTGGAGGCGTCGATCATGAAGACGCCCTTGCGGCCGGCGGCGTTCTCCTTGTCGAGCACCACGATGCAGGCGGGGATGCCGGTGCCGTAGAAGAGGTTGGCGGGCAGGCCGATGATGCCCTTGAGATAGCCGGAGCGGACGAGCTGCTCGCGGATCGTGGCCTCCGCATTGCCGCGGAAGAGGACGCCGTGGGGCAGAATGCAGGCGGCTTTGCCCGCGCCCTTCATCGAGCGGATGATGTGCAGCAGGTAGGCGTAGTCGCCCTGCTTGGCGGGCGGCTCCCCCCAGGCGAAACGCTGGAACGGATCTTTCGAGGGCGTGAGGCCGGTCGCCCAGGTCTTGTCCGAGAACGGCGGATTGGCGACGACGTAGTCGTAAGTGCGGAGCTGCTCGCCGTCCTTGAACTTGGGCGCGGCCAGGGTGTTGCCCGAGACGATGTTGGCCGTGGGGAAGTCGTGCAGGATCATGTTCATGCGGGCCAAGCCCGCGGTGGTCACGTCCTTCTCCTGCCCTTCGAGGGTGATGGGCTTGCTCGCCTCGGCGGCCACCTTCAGCAGCAGCGAGCCCGAGCCGCAGGTCGGGTCGTAGGCGGTCGTGGACGCCCTGGTGTTATCCGGCGAGATCCCGATCACCTTGGCGATGACGCGGCTGACCTCGGCGGGGGTGTAGAACTGCCCCTTGCTCTTGCCGCTCTCGGTGGCGAAGTGCCGCATCAGGTACTCGTAGGCGTCGCCGAGGATGTCGTCGTGCTCGGCGCGGTTCTGCGAGAAGTCGAGTTGCGGGCTCGCGAAGATATTGATCAGGTTGGTCAGCCGCTCGACCTTGGCCTGCCCCTCGCCGAGCTTGTTGGAGTCGTTGAAGTCGGGGAAATCGCTGCGGGCCAGCCGTTCGTTGGCCTGCACGAGCGGCGCGATGACCTGGGTGTTGATCTTGTCGCCGATGTCGCTCTTGCCGCGCAGTTCGAGCATGTCCTTGAAGCTGGCGCCCTTGGGGATCGTGACCGGCGGTGCGAAGTCGGTGCTGTAGCCGTACTTGTCCGTGATGTACTTGATGAACAGCATGAACAGGACGTAGTCCTTGTACTGGCTGGCGTCCATGCCACCGCGCAGCTCGTCGCAGGATGCCCAGAGTGACGAGTAGAGGTCGGATTTCTTGATGGCCATGGGTTCCTACCCCAGTGAGCTACGTTGGGCGCGAGTGCTGGTCGTCACGCGATAGCTAGTCACGTGGCATCTCGGCAGTCGGCTCTTGGCCATCTAATGTCCCGCATCACCTGCTGGTGGAGGCGGGCGAAGCCCGCTGTAGCCGGTCAGGTGCATGCGGTTGTTATGCGACATTTGTGTCGCCTCAGCCACTGGTTGTCCATTTCGACCCATAGCGAACGCTCACAGCATCGTCACGGCTGCCCGGACCCATTCATTCGTTGATCGCTGCGTTTGTAGTTTCGGTCTGGCCGTCAGCGGAAGGTCTGTTTGCGAAGGGAGGACTAGAAAGTGGCCATTCTCTTGCCATTAGATCGCTCATAATTCGAAGAGCTCAGTCTCGTTGGGCTCAAACCAGCCTTGTCTAATCATGGCGTCGCGCGCGAATGCGGGATCGGCTGCGTAGTAGACGACCGCGAGGCTCTCCTCTGCGCGACTGCAGGTCACATAGAAAAGCCGACGCGTCCGGTCGATCGTGGTCTCCTTGCCGGCTTCTTCATTTTGGAGGTCGGTCTTGCTCTTCTCCTTCACCCCAAAGAGCTTGTCGTAAGCGAACATGAACCCCCGCGCCTCCTCGTCGCTCACGATCACCATCACGCGTGGGAACTCTAGTCCTTTGACACCTTGGTGCGTATCGAACTGCGAGACGCCCTGGACATAGCGGTCATATTTCTCGATCTGATCGAACGGCGCCTCGAGCGCTTGGCGCCAGCCGCCAAGCTCACTCTTGAGGTCGATCTCTTCTTCCTCGCCGGCTTCATCGTCAGTCCCTCTTGAGGGATCGCCTTCGCGCACAACTTCATCGGCGATAGCGAACGGCGCCAGCACGTCGGGGATTGTGAAGAGACGGGTCTCGGCGACATAGCGCAACACCGCGCGCGCCGAGGGTTTTCCATCGGCCGACACCAGCGCCAGTAGACCGTCGCAGGCCGCTTTGGCCCTGCTGAGAAGGTCAGCCTGCTTATCACCGGCCTCTTCAAGTGCCTTGCGCTCAAGAAGCGGCGAGGTTCGCCGGACGATCGCGGCGCCTGCAAAGTGATCCGACGCACGTAAAGCGATCACCAGCGGCAGGATCTCGCGCGTGAACAGTCCGATGCCGGCACCGGTCCCCTGGAGGAAGCTCGTGCGGATGCGCTCGACCGAATAGAGCGGCTCGAAGAACGCCTCGAACCCAAAGCGGCGAGCCGACATTAGATGCTCCAGAGCAAGCGTCTTGATCGCCTCGGATCCCGCGGCCCAGTTCTGATCGCCCGTGATTTCGGCCATTCTCGCGGCGATCGCGGCCTCGGCCACCGTCTTGTCGGCGGTCACCTGCGATACAACGAACAAGCGGACGACGCCGACGCCAGCATCGCTGCGCGGGACTTGTTCCTCGCGATCCGCGTCCTGGCGGATTTTGTTGATGAGTTCGATGACCCTGGTCGGGCAGCGATGGTTCATCCGCTTACGTGGCCGCGCCCAGTTCTCTGGAATCGCCTCGGCGAGGCGATCCTTCCCGTCGGCGTAGATGCGCTGCATCATGTCGCTGAAGAGACCAAGGCAGAAAGTGTCGCGGTACGCCGCCTCGACGTCGAGCAGCACCTCTATGAGCCTGCGGTTCGTGTCTTGGCTCTCGTCGATAAGCAGGATTGGAAAGCGGGTGACCAGTAGGCGCCGTAGACCGGGCTTCGCCTCCAGGAAATCGGCCGTGATCGCGATAACCTCGGCGTGGCTAAGGGAGTCGCGGGTCCGGTTGTCGCCAGTCGGGCTGTAGACGAAGCGGGTAATTGCATCGAGCCCAGCGCGGCGCCGCAGCTTGCTCTCGATCGAGCGGGCGCGGTCTACGGCCGCCTTGCTGCCCGCTCGCCCCTTAGCCTGAGCCTCCTCGAGCTCGGCGACGTCCTGAAGCAGCCTTGCGGCGAGCCACTGCCGGATGTCTATGTCATAGCCGGCGATCAGTGACCAAGCAAAGGCATGGATCGTCGACACCTCGACGCGCGGGTCGAACTCGAGCCGCTGTTTGATCTCGTCGCACGCCGCATTGGTGTAGGTAATGACGCCAATCTTCTGCCCGGTCAGCGACAGGCGCCGACCTTGCTCTCCGCAGACCGTACGAATTGCCTCTACAAGCGAGCGTGTCTTACCAGAGCCTGCACCCGCATAGAGGAAGAAGCTTCTCGGCTTCTCCAGGTTCAAGCAGCCGAGAATCGTCTCATCCGCCTCGGCATCGAACTGGTCGTCGGCGGCACTCACGCTCCTGCCACCTCGGCTTGTTCTGCCTCCTCGGCCTGCTCCTCCTGGGGCAGGATCTCGACCTGCTTCTTCTTCAACTGCGTGAGAAGCCACTCCAGCCCCTCGGCGATATAGCCGGGCACGACGATGTTGTCGAACTGCTCCACCTCCAGGACGTCGAGTGCGAACTCGGCCTTCTTGCCCTTCTTGAGGGCGTCATACATGCGTTTGCTGATCGCTTTCACGCCACCGCCGGCCGTGATCGCGTCGCGGAACTTGCGCACCAGACCAGTTCCGTCGAACGTCGAGAAAAAGGTGAGGTTCTCGACCGCGAGCGCATCCTCGAACGTATAGGGATAGGCGGTTTCCGGCTCGGCGGACCCAGGTGAAATCACAGCCAGCGGGGTCTGATAAGCGACGCGCACCGCGAACAGAGGATCACCGTCTACGCGCAGCGTCTTGGCCGTGGCATCGGCATCCATGAGGGCATCGACGTCCTCTATCCGCGGTGTCCAGGTCTTCAGCGTCGCGTTGTTGGTTTTCTGGTTGGTACCCTTTTCCGGCTGCACCGACGCGCCGCTGGTGCCGTCGAGAGTATCCAGGTCGGTGATGATAAGCGTCAGCAGCCCGAGGTGCTCGATCAGCGGCCTGAGACGGTGCGCGTGGCTGCCGCCGATCTCGAGTAGCGAGATGTAGCACTGGTTGAGCTCACCATAGTGCTCACGAATGAAATTAGGGACGAGGATTCGCTCGGCAGGCCCTTCCACCAGGATAGCGGCATCGGCAAAGAACAGATCGGCATGCTGCGTGCGCAGATAGCGCGTGACAAACCTCTCGGTTTCACTTCCAGTACCGAACACTTCGGACAGGTTGACGACTGTCGAGACTGGCACCTTGGCCACCATCCCAGCCGGTAGCCGACGGAAGTAGCGTAGGCAGGAGAATTCGATCTCATGCGCCACATGGCTCGAGTGAGTGCTAACCACGAGTTGGGTACGCAGCTTCTTGTTCTCGCCCAAGTCTTCATGGGCGCGCAGCACGGCATAGGCCTTTTTAATGAAGACCTGCTGGACCTGCGCGTGTAGATGGGCTTCCGGTTCCTCGACCAGCACCAGATGGAGTGGCTCGGTACTGGTAACTATCGCACCCTTCGACGCCTTGCCGACACGCATCCACGCGTCGCGGAAGCTCATAAGCCGGAAGATCATCGAGATAAGATTCTGATAGCCGAGGCCGTTATTGGCCTCTGGCAATCGGAGGAGAGGTGTGGTCGCGCCATCCTCAGCGACCACATCGACCTCAAAGCTAATCGCCGCGCTATGGTTGAGCCCGTCAATCGCCTTCAGTCGGGTTGACACGCGCGGACGGGGATCGGTCACACCGGGGTAGCCCATGCCTTCGACCTCAGCGAAGGCGTCCTTGAAGCTCTCGGTTAGCCGCTTGTCGAACGCATCTTGGGCGGCTTCAATCGCCTGGAGCGCCCCGAGATCCTTCGGATCGGGTCCCTTGGTCGGATCGAGGTGCTTGGCATAATAGCTTCTCAGCTGGTCCGACAGACGGCTGCCCGCCGCGTCGGCTGGGGCGTCCTCGTCACCTTGGCCGGACCGCTCCTCGCCGAACCCACGTTGTGCGGGGATGTCGTGCACGCGGATCAGGCCGTTCAAGGGATCGCCTTCGATCGGCAGCGACGCGGCCGGCAGCGCCTGCGGTCGCGCCTGGGACTTGTCGGGCGCCGCGAGCTTGGCAGGATCCAGCGAATAGGCCCGGATTGTGAAATGGGTGGAGAGCCTCTTGCAAAGGAAGTCGACGAGGCTCTCCGGCCAAAGCGTTACCTTGGGAGGAGCCGGCGCTGGATCTGCGTCCGGATGTTCCGCTGCGGCCTTGGCAGCGGCCTTCATCGCCTCGGCGTCGCTCACGGCGCCCATAAACTCCTTGTACACAAGGTTGAGATCCTTGGGCTCGAAGCGCAGTCGGACGCCCAGCGTGCCACCTTCCCAATCGAGCGTCGGGATCAGATCGCGGACATGATGCATCTCGCCGGTTTCGACATGCAGCCAAAGGTCAAGCGTCGGGAGAACGCTGACCCAAGGGTCGATGGCCAAATCGATGATGTCCCCTGCGTTGCGCGCTGCGATCCAGCTTTCCCCGAGCGCAATGATCGCGGGCCAGTGGCACAAGGTGAAGTCGTGCATCTCAAAGGGGCAGCGGCGCGGCGACAGAAAGCGTCGCAGTGCGAGCATTGCCGACGTCTTGCCACTGTTGTTCGCCCCGACGAAAAGTGTCGTGGTGGTCGATAGATCGACGCGTGTCGACAGCAGCTTCCTAAAGTTGGCGATTTCGACGAACTTAATATGCACTCAGCATCTCCTGCTCAGGCCCGGACCCTAGTAACGCTTATCCATTCTGTCATCGTTACGACACTGCAATACCACGCTCGGAGGAACGCCCCGCGGCCCAGGATGCCGCATAACGTTTGAGATCAAGTGCGGCAAAAGCGCGTAGCGGTTTTGACGTCACTTGCAGCGATTTGTTGGGCGACATTTTGTGCACGACCCTATGTTTGGCTTCGGCGGACAATCTCGACAGCCTTTTTATGACTCAGAAACCATCCGATATTCTCGGCAACCTTCAAGGGGTTGATTCCATGAGAGGGTATGAATGCACTGTCAAGGCTGTAGTTCATTTCGCTCCCGGCGAAATTTCTGACCCACACAGTGATCATCACAGGCACCGTGAGCTTTCCTCCTTTTACTACCCATCTGCAACCTACGGCTTCAAACGTCTTTTTCTCTCGAAGTGCCGTCATTACGTCCGGCCTTGATACGGACTTCATACTCCAGCTCGCGCCGAGATCAGAAAATTCGCTCTCTAGGTCTACGAGTTTTGCAAGAAACGGGTCGTTCTTTATTTCAAGTTCTGTTCGAAGATAGCTGTCTTCCCAAAGCATTTCCTCAAAAGACTTTCCGGCACCACGATTTTCTCGATCCCATGCCTCAATGGTTTCTTTGTACTCGTATGCCGCAACGTGAACTCCAATCATGCTATTTATCACTGAAAGCAGGTCATCCGAACCGATGGATTCAATTTCTTCGAAAGAGATAACAATCAGTGGCAAACCGACAGAGTAGCAGGTGTCGATTTTGAAATTGAGCTTTAATTCGCGATAGGGATCGGTTTCCACCTGCGATTTCAGTACATAACTCTTGCCAGCGCTATAGCCTTGACCCAGCCCATCGAATTCGATTGCAAGGACCGGCTCATGAGCGTAATCGGTGAGCACGAAATCCACAGACGTCTTCAAGTAGAAGTTCCATTTCTTTTCGGTCAGTTCGGCACGATCGATTTCCACAATTCGAGAAAGTGGGATATTCGTGTAGAGACGCCACCCTGGCGGGAGATGACGATCAATCGCCTCAAACGCCTTTAGCTCACTGCCACTAGCAAAAATCAACTTCGCCTTTTTCATTTGTGACGCCCGGTGCTTGTCGCCCAACTCTGAATTAGGTAGTTCCGTGTTTGCCGGCAAACACGGCCGGCCGGTCGGTCTATGTCGGGAAACGGTTTGTTGAAGGGTTTGCAAGAAGCGGCTGCGAAATCAGAACAGGTCCCGCTACGGCGGTCTCTCCGGTGAGGGTGAAAGGCGGACCGGCCTATCCCGGCAAATACGGCGACGGGGCGCGGTGTTTGGTGATCGACTTCCTCTCCGTTGAGGGCGCGGGTTGGGAGCAGCGCTCCGCTTGACCATTCGCGGCCCGACGTGCTGCCCCCTCCACTTGGTCGCTGACGCCATGATCTCTCCCGTCTGTGTGGCGGGAAACGTATTGCTGCGCAGGGATCGCGTCAACCGCACGTAAAACTCAGGAACGAATTGGGTCGATCAAGCTTCCTCGCGAAGCCGCGAAGATCGCGAAGCGGTCGGAGCCTCCGGCGGCTTCGGAATCGCTCCCGAATGCGACTCAATGCAGACTCACGGACGCGGAGAGACACGGGACTCTCGGCAGCACCTTCAACAAGGCACGTCACCCACTGCGCCTCCGCGTCTTTGCGCCTTTGCGTTAAAAAAAACCTGCCGTGCTGCTCGCGTCACCTGGCACGGCTCCTCCCCCGCGCAGTGATCCAGACAAACGGCATCATCGCCAACGACGGCAGCACGGCAATGGACAGCACCGCCGGGTGCAGCCGCCCGGCGAGGAAGCGCGTGCCGAGGCGGTTGATGCGGTCGCTGGCGAGGAACAGGTCGAGGTAGCGCTGGCCGTTGGGGCCGTAGAGGCGGTCGGTTGAGGTGGCGGGTGCCGATCAGCTCCTGGCCGAGGCGGGAGCGCAGCAGGCGGCGGCGGTAGCCGGCGACCAACCAGTCGCCGCTGCGGGCGGCGCGCAGCAGCTCGCGGGCGGCGAGGTCGCCGTAGGCGAGGGCCTGGGCGATTCCCTCCCCTAGCGCCGGGTCGATCCCTGCCGCCTCGCCAGATCCGAGCTCACCGCGACAGGGGGCGGCCTTTTGCTGGCGATAGCAGATCACGCTATCATTTCCTCCGTGAACAAGAGGCATCGCAAGACCCTGGCGGCCATCTTCTCCACCCCGACACCGGCAAGCCTGGAATGGTCACAGATCGAATCGCTGTTCATCGCGTTGGATGCCGAGGTAGTCGAGGGCCGGGGGTCGCGGGTGCGCTTCGTGCTCAACGGCGTTGTGGCCACCTTTCACCGTCCCCATCCCGCCAAGGAGGCGAAGCCTTACCAGGTACGTGATGCCCGCGATTTTCTGACCCAGGCTGGAGTTGAGCCGTGAACGCCATGATCCACAAGGGCTACGCCGCCCGCATCGAATACAGTGAAGAGGACGGCTGCTTCGTCGGCCACATCATTGGGATTCGCGACATCGTCGGCTTCCACGGGGACTCGGTCGCCGAACTGCGCGCCGCGTTCGAGGAGGCGGTCGACGATTATCTGGAGACCTGCCAGAGGATTGGAAAGGGTCCGAACAAGCCGTACTCCGGCAAGCTCATGTTGCGGGTTCCGCCGGAGGTTCATGCGGCGGTGGCGACGGCCGCCGAGGCGAGTGGCAAGAGCATCAATCAATGGGCGGCGGAGACCCTATCCAAGGCCGCTCATAAATGACCGGCACACATGGCCGGGTGCAGGGTCGTGCTTGCGCTATTGCAGTTCCGGGTCCGTGTGGTTCACGCCGGGGTCGGGGAGAGGCCGGCCGCATCCGGTCCGCGTCGGGGTAGGCCGCGGCCGGGCCGGCAGGTCACGGAAAGGGCAACGCCGTCACCCCCTCGCCGAGGGGGAGGGGCGGGCCGGGGTGGAGGAGGTAGCCGCGTGGGGCGCGGTCGCCGAAGTCGTCGCAAAACGTTCGCAGGCCGCGGACCATCGCGGGGGTGGCGGTAGCCGCCGTCTGCACCTCGATCGGGATCAGCCGGCCGCCGCTCTCCACCACCAGGTCCACCTCGATGCCCGTGGCGGTGCGCCAGAAGTACAGCGGTGCCTCCTCCCCCCGGTGGAGAAACCCTTTGAGGACCTCCGCCACCACCGCCGCCTCCAGGATGGTCCCGGCCATCGGCCCGGCGGCGGCGTGGGCGGGGTCGCGCAAGCCGACGAGGTAACAGAGGGTGCCGGTGTCGAGAAAGTAGAGCTTCGGCCGCTTCACCAGGCGCTTGCCAAGGTTGGCGAAGTAGGGGCGCAGGAGGACGATCTGGTAGGTCGCCTCCAGGACCGAGTCCACGCCTTCACCGTGTTGACGGCCAGCCCCAGATCACGGCCCAGCTCGCTGAGCTGGAGGAGCTGACCGTTGCGGCCGGCGAGAGCGCGCAGAAAGGTCTGAAACTGGCCCAGGTCGCCTACCTGGCGCAGCGTGCGTAGGTCGCGCTCCAGGTAGGTCTGGATGTAGCTGCCGTGCCAGAGGGCGGCGTCGCGCGACGGGCGGCTGGCCAGCTCCGGAAAGCCACCCAGCAGCAGGGCCGGCCACAACTCCGCAAACGGCACGAGGGGCTCGCTGGCCGCCCCCCCTTCCCACGGCAGCGGGACGTCAGGCACTCTCCCGCCCGCTCGCGCCAAGACAGGGGGAGAAGACGGAGGATGGCGGCGCGGCCGGCGAGGGACTCGCTCACCCGCTCCATCAGCAGGAGGTTCTGGGCGCCGGTAAGGAGGTACTGCCCGGGCCGGTCGCGCGCCCCGTCGATGCGCTCCTTGATGTACGGCAGCAGGCCGGGTGCGTACTGCGCCTCGTCGAAGATCACCGGCGGCGGGTAGAGCTCGACGAAACCGCGGGGGTCGGCCTGGGCCGCCGCCCGCACGTCCGGTGGCTCCAGGGAGAGGTAGCGGTGGCTCTCCCGGAAGAGGTGGAGCAGGAGGGTGGTCTTCCCCGACTGGCGCGGTCCCGTGAGGACCACCGCCGGGAACTCGGTCACTGCCCGCCGGAGAACCGGTGCGAGGGTGCGTTCGAACAGGCCGGAGGAGGGGGTCATTCACGCAATCTTGCATTTCAAATGCAAAATTACAACGAACTCCCCGACCTCTCCTGCCGGGTTCAACACGCAAATCCGGCTCGTCGTATCGCCCACATCCACGCCAATGGTCTGCGTGGGAGCCTGCGGCATCGCCGCTCTCCTGCTCCTTGGGCTTCGAGCCCGTGAAGACCGTTACGCCAGGATACGCCTGAGATCGTGAGGAGAGCGGCCTCCTCATCGCATCTCTGCGTCGAAAAATCCCGCCGCGCTACCCCGGTCAGCCACCGCGGCCCCTCCCGACCCCACCGAACACCATCACCACCAGCGACGGCAGCACCGCGAGGGACAGCAGCGCCGGGTGCAGTCGGCCGGCGAGGAAGCGGGCGCCGAGGCGGTTGATCCGGGCGCTGGCGAGGAACAGGTCGAGGTAGCGGTCGCCGCGGGGGCCGTAGAGGCGGTCGGCGAGGTGGCGGGTGCCGAGCAGCTCCTGGCCCAGGCGGGAGCGCAGCAGGCGCCGCCGGTAGCCGGTGAACGACCAGTCGCCGGTGCGGGCGGCGCGGAGCAGCTCGCGGGCGGCGAGGTCGCCGTAGGCGAGGGCCTGGGCGATGCCCTCGCCGAGGGCCGGGTCGATGCCCGCCGCCTCCCCCGCCAGGAGCACCCGCGGCCGGGCGAAGGGGCCGGCGGGATCCAGCTCCCGCTCCAGGTGGCCCTGGAGATGGCAGGCGTCGAGGTCGACGCCGCGGGCGGCGAGGGCGCGGCGCAGGGGCTCCTTCAGGCTCCCCTTCGCCGACTCCGGGTCGCCGCGGTCGTAGAGGCCGCGGTTCACGAACGGCCGGCCGTTGATGCGCGTGGGGAAGTCCCAGACGTAGCCGTGGATCCCCTCCCCCATGGGCGCGAAGTCGAGGTACAGGGTGTCGTCGCGCAGGGCGTCGTCGTGGGGGCCGCGCTCGGTGTCGAGGATCAGCAGGCGCGCCCGGTGGCGCGGGGGGGGCCAACCCAGGGCGCGGCGCACCGGGCTGGCGGCGCCGTCCGCGGCGACCAGGGCGCGGGCGGTGTAGCGCGCCTTCACTGTGGTGACCACCACCCGATCCGCCTCGACCTCGGCAACCGTGAACCCCTCCCCCTCGTGGAGGTGCGCGCCGCGCTCCGCCGCCTTGTGGGCCAGCCAGCCGTCGAAGGCCGGGCGCTGGATGGTCACCCCCAGCCCCGGGCAGGCGGTGTAGCGGCGCCGCTGGCCTGCGCGGATCTCCACCCCCGTCATGGGCAGGAAGTCGACGCCCAGGGGGAGGCCGAGGCGGTCGAGGACGCGCAGCCCCTTGCCGGTGATGCCGCCGGCGCACAGCTTCACCCGCGGGTGGACCGCCTTCTCCAGGATCAGGGTGCGCCGCGCCATCGCCGGATCGAGGGCGGCGAGGTGGAGAGCGGTGGAGCTGCCCGCCGGCCCGGAGCCGACGATGATCACCTCGAAGTCGGTGGTCATCACGGCAGCCTCCCGGCACGCGGGATCAGGCCCGGGATCACGGCCGCCACCCTCCCCCTCCGGGGGAGGGCCGGGGTGGGGGCGAGGGGAACCAGGCGAAGGCCGGGCTTCGGC
>Ga0214471_10002264_pt1 | contig 15119 bp, 20 predicted proteins | sample RVTome_5_FD_207665 | JGI IMG/M metagenome (GOLD analysis project Ga0214471, IMG submission 207665) | Soil microbial communities from uranium-contaminated site in the Upper Colorado River Basin, Wyoming, United States - RVT142D155 | ecosystem: Environmental > Terrestrial > Soil > Contaminated >... | reverse complement strand
TCGGGACCGATGTCCGTCCGCCCCTCCGTCTGACCGACGCGTTCGCTGAACTGGCTCTCGTTATCTGACACCTGCCCAAGGGTGTCGGTCCACCTCGCCCAGGCTTCGGCCAACGCAACAGTGCGCGCAAGAGGGTTCATGCTGGTTGTACACGACCCACAGGGCCCCGGAGCTTTCTAGGCGCCGGCGTGACCCCGACGACCGATGGCCTTCCACCTAGGACCATCGTCCTAGGCCCGAGGCGCGGCCTAGATCAGGTCGCGGGTGACTCCAATGCTCCCCTTTTGGCCTATCGTTTATCCGCCGCCCCCCGTCCCATACTTGGGCTACAGAGCATGAAGTCCTTCACCGACCAACAGCGGTTCGTCCTCGCCGTCGGCGACATGGTGGACGACGTCGCGGAGGACTCGGCCGTCATCGTCCTCGATCGGCTCGATCGCGTCGTGCTCATCGAGACAAGCTACGGGACTGCCGTTCAGATCCGGCACGCGCCCGGCGTGATCATCCACATCTTCGAGCGCGAGACCGACGCCCGACGCGCGTTTGGGCTGTTCCAGCACTAGCCTCCGCGAAGGTCCACCAGGTGTCGCAGTCCTTCCCCGAGGCTCAGCACGTCGGTCCTTCCGATGGGCGGAAGCCCCAGCCCGCCACCTGTGGGGTGCATTCATTCGGTTCACGCTCGTGAGCAGGGCATTTGGACCAGGCCCAGAAGCAGGGCTCGGCCTGTCCGTGGAAGCTGCCGGGTTTCCCGGACCGCAAACATACGGAAGCTGGCCCTTCGAAGTTGAGCGGAAGGCGCTCAGGCTTGGACCCGCGGGTCCTCAATCGAAGCCGGGCGAGTCGGGCCACTCGTCACCCCCGCAGGGGACTCCCCCCACCCCAGGAGTTGGCCGCCCGCCTCGAAAGACACCAGGTCAGCGGCCAGATCTCAATAAGTGCACCCTTCACCTCGATCCCGAGCGCGATCGACAGATGCGACTTCCCGTCTCGGCGTCGAGGTCGCGAACGACCGGGGAGGCAGGGGGCCCCTCACATTTCCACGATGCTTTATGGGCGCTTCAGATACCCTCGGGCTGAAAGGGCGGCGGGTTGTTCGCCGCGAAACGCGCCTGTCGCCACCCTTCCTTGAAGTCGTCGGACTTGTTCTGAGGCGGCGGACCCGGATCTTCACCCCTTGACTTGAACTTGTCCCTGTATGCCCGGTGCCCCTTGATCAGCTCGTCCACGCGCATGTCCTCGTCACCTCCAAGCACGTCCCGCACCATGCCGAAGAACTCCGGGTAGTCGAACCCGCCCGGATCCCAGTGGTCGTCACCGGGGAGCTCGATATGCCCGTACACACCAGCGATGTCGGGCCAGAGCCCCGCCTTTCGCCGGTAATAGTCGAACACGGCGGCCGGCAGGTGGTCCACGGCGATGGGCCAGTCGTCGGTCGGCCTCGACAGTCCCGTCTTGATGAGCTTGCGTTGATGCAGGAACGCAACCAGCGCGACGAGCGGCTGCAGGGCGTGGCGGAAGGGAAGCCACCGGGCGGTCTTCGAGAACCCCGTGATCTCGATCTGCATCGCGCGGGCGTCCTGCGCCTTGGTGGCCTTCCCCTGGGCCCAGACCGGGAAGAGCTGGACGATTCGGTGGTCCCCGACGCCGAACTGCGGCGGAAAGTCCCACGTCTTGTATCGCTCCTTCAGATCGGGGGCCTGCGTGGTGTGCAGGACGAGGTTCGGTCTGGGGATGGCCAGGCGGACGAAGGTGAAGTCATCGCGTGGCGCCCGCTCGACCTGGTACGTTCGCCCCTCCGGTCCGGGGAGCTCCCCATGGATCCACCCGCCCCGGACCCGAACCGTCACTCGCCGTCTCCACTCATTGGCGCTGATCTCGACATCGTCGATGCATGGCCAGTTGCCTTCAGGGTAACCGTTCCCTTTCATCTCTACTGGCTCGCTTGTCAGCCGACGAGTCCACCATTGGCCTTCGACACCGAGAAGCCGGGACCTGTGAGGTAGGCCGCTAGCTGCTGGCAAGCGGTGGGCGGCCGCGGTCAGTCCAACCGGTCTCCCAGGGGGCAGATCGTCTCCGGCTCACGATCGCTCCGCTGCGCCACCGTGAAAGGGCCGAAGGAAGAGGTGGCGCACCACTCGGACTGGGTGCCAGTACACCTCTTTCACCTCCCGGCGCAGGCCCGATCCTATGAATGCGCTGACCGAGGCGATTTGGTGGGTTTCTGTGGCCTTCACCGTCTTGGCGCCCGGCTGCTCCTGCACACGGCGCTGGAGGCCGAGGTCACCCAGTTCCTCGGCTGAGGTCGCTACCGAGCGCCGCCGGCTGGCGCGCCAGGCCAAGGCTGGCTCCCGCATTGGCTATGGCAGCATCACCGTGAAGACCACCGCCGGCCCGTCACCCTGGAACGTCCGGACGCGGGTCGAGTTCTGGGTACCAGCAGCGAACGGATCGAGTCCCGCCTCATCGGGCGGGGTGGAGAATACAAGTCGAGCAGTCCTGTAGCGGGCAGCATTGTGCCCAACCGCGTGTCGGAGACATGCGGTGCCGGAACAACCGTCATCGAGATGGGCGAAGCAGCTCCTCCACCATCACCTCGAGATGGGCGATCCGAGAGGCCTTGAAGAGGACGACATCGTTCGCACCCGCGCTGTTCAGGACGACGTCGAGCGCCTCGTCCTGGTCGAGGCACCATCGGATGCACTGACGAGCCATGCCGGCTGCGAGCGCGCCGTCGGCGATCGGACGCGCCTCTTCTCCGACGGCGATGAGGCCGTGGAGTCCGAGCTCCGCCGCGGCCCGCCCGATCTGCTCGTGTTCAGCCCGCCACGATGCTCCGAGCTGAGCCATCGGGCCGAGGACGGCGATCGCTCGCGTTCGATCCCGCACCGCGGCCAGGGCCCGGAGCGCCGCGAGCATCGAGATCGGATTTGCGTTGTACGCGTCGTGGATGATCAGCGTGCCGGTCGGGATCGTGAGTTCCTGCATCCGACCCGGTGACGGCCTCGCGGCTTCGAGCCCCGCCGCGCAAGCCTCCAGCGGGAGGCCCAACGCGATCCCGCACGAGACGGCGCCGAGCGCAGACGTCACCATGTGCTCGCCGATGACGCCCAGCCGAACGTCGACGCACTCGTTCTCGTAAACGAGCGTGAATCGGGCGTGGCCGGACGCGTCCGTTCGCAGGTCGTGTGCGCGCACGTTCGCGTCTGGATGTCGTCCGAAGCGCAGGACCCGCGCATCCGTACTCGCGGCGAACGACGCGACGACGCGATCATCCACGTTGAGGATCGCCAAGCCGCCGGGGGGCAATGCCTCGACTATCTCGGCCTTCCCTCGAGCGACCCCTTGGAGAGATCCGAAGGTCTCCAGGTGTGCGGGGCCCACGGCCGTGACGACTCCGACGTCCGGGCGTGCGATGCCGCACAGCATGGCGACCTCCCCGATGGCGCCGGCGCCGATCTCCGCGACCAGCACCTCGGTGTCCTCGTCGGCGCCGAGGATCGTGAGCGGTACCCCGATCTCGTTGTTGAAGGAACGTGGGCTCGCGGCAAGGCGAAAGGCGGACCGAAGCACCGCTGTGGCGAAGTCCTTCGTCGTCGTCTTCCCGACGGAGCCCGTGATGCCGATGACCTGGCAGCTCACGGCGCGCCGCTCGGAGCGGGCGAGCTCGATCAGCGCTTCGCCCGGCGAGTCGACGACGATCGACCCTGGGACCGGAGAGAAGCCTCGAGAGACGACGCATCCGGCCGCGCCCCGGTGGAGAGCGTCGGCCACGAAACGATGACCGTCGGTCCTTTCACCGGGAAGAGCGAAGAACAGCGAGCCTCCGCGAGCGTCGCGGCTGTCGATCACGACGTCGTGAACGAGCCGATCGGGACCGATGTGGTCGCCGGAAACGGCACGTGCGACATCCGACGCTCGACGCGTCCTCACCCTCTTCCAGCGCTCCTCGTTCGGGGGCCTCTTTCCGGAAGACCGCGCGAACCTTTCCGAGGTTCCTGCCGTCCCCCTCTTCGTGACCCTGAGCGCTCTGTTACGTCCTCAGACGAGCTGGCCGGCGACTCGCTCGCGTCGGCGCGTTGCCTCCGCTCATCTCCTGGATCGTTCGTTCGAGGACCTCGCGCGGGATCTCGAGGAGCTCGAGGGGCTCGCAGTGGATGCCTCTGGGCGTCTCGGTCTGACAGGCCGGGTCCTGCTCCGACACCGACGAGATCTTCACGGCGACAGCCTCGACCTGATCGAGGACCATCTGCGCCAACTGGTCTCCGCCTACGACGGCATCCGTCGGGATGCGCGGGGGCTGCGCGCGGATGCCGAGCGGGGCCGCCGAAGCCCGGAGTTGCTGGCCGGCCTGGCGGTGGAGCGAAGCGGACTCGCCGACCGGTTGCGAACCCTCCAGGGGATCGCCGCCGCCGCGATAACGGCGTCGGAGTGGCAGTCCCCCTCGTTCGCGCACTCGGGACGGTCCAACGCCGGCACGTGCACCGGTGCGGTCCGCCCTCACGTCGACGACTACCGGCGCGACCGCCATCCCGACGCGGCGGCGTTCGAGGTCGAGTACCTGGCCGCGTACGTCGATCCGGTCGCCGGTCTGGATCTCCGTGCGCTGGTGACGAGCTGCGGGATGTCGGCGTTCGCGACGATCGTCGGCTTCCTCCAGATGGAGGGCAAGATCGACGGGCCGGTCGTGCTGGGAGCGTCCACCTATCACGAATGCCGTGACCTCCTGCGCGCCATGGTGCCGGACGACGCGCTCGTGGAGGCGCCGGAGCATCCGCCGGACGCCTTGCCCTCGGCGATCCTTCGGCACCGACCCGCTGCGGTGTTCCTCGACAGCGTGGGGAACGCGCCGGGAACGCTCGTCGCCGACCTGCCCGGTGTCGTTCGCGCGATCGAGGAGGCCGGCCGACCGTCGTATCTGGTGCTCGACAACACCGCGCTGACGTGCACCGTGCAACCCTTCCGACTCGTCAGGCATCGTCGTCAAGTGCGCCTGATCGTGTTCGAGAGCCTCACCAAGTACGCGCAGTTCGGGCTCGATCGGGTGACGGGGGGTGCGATCGTCGCCGAGGGTAGCGACGCCGAGGACCTCGACCGTTACCGGGAGCACCTGGGAACGAACATCGCGGATGCGACCGTGCACGCGATCCCTCGGCCTAACCGGCCCGCCTTGGAGCGCCGCCTGCTTCGGATCGAGCGGAACGCCCTCGTACTGGCGAGGCGCATCAACGAGGCCGCAGGTCGGGCCGGCGGGGGAGTGGTCGTCGGGGCGCACCACCCGCACTCGAGGACCACCCGTCGTTCGAGATCGCGCGAACACTTCGGTTCCGCGGGGGGTGGCTCTCCATCGGGTTCTGGGCGGGCCTCGATCGGCCGGAGGTCCACCATCGGTTCGTCGACCTCGCTCTCGAAGAAGCGAGGCGGAGGCACGTCCCGCTCGTCCGGGGCGCCAGCTTCGGTCTCGACACGACCCGCGTCTACGCCACGGCGGCCACGACCCGGTTCGGCCGCCCCTTCGTGCGAGTGTCCCCGGGTATCGAACACGCCGCTGCGATCGAGGAGGTGGCCGGCGTGTTCGCGTCGGCGGTCACCCAGATCGCCGAGGAGGAGTTAGGACCATAGGCGGCACGCGGTGCCAGCATTGCGAGCAACTGCTGGGTCTGCCGACTCAGAAGGTGTGGGCCGTCAGGATTCGCACACCCCGATTGTGAAGTTCTGCGATCCAAGTCTCAGGAGAAAGCCATTCGGCGGGGTGTATGACACCGCGTTCCCGCAGCTTTCCCTGTAGGAGCCGTTGCAGCGCCATCGCACACGGCAGGATCGCCAGGCGCTGGTCGCTGCTCATGGCGGCCACGCTCATTCGCCGCTCGCCTTCCCACAGCTCGACCTGTAGGCATCCGCCCTTCGATCCGAATCGACCGAATGGCCTGGAGATCGATGAGAGGAGACCGGCGACCCCGGACCGAGCTCGATCGCCGAGGTGGGACCAGAGCGGCCAGACGCCTGAGACGAACATGCCCGCCGGGCCCCATTCCAGGACCACCCGGAACTCCGCGTCGAGGCCGAGGTCACGTCGGAGCAGCTCCGTGTCGGGGGAACGTCCCAAGTACGCGAGGCGGCAGCCGAAGGGAAGATCCACGCGTGTCGGGCGGCCGAAGCCGCTCGACATCGCGCTCGCGATGGCTCCGGCGCCCCTCGCGTTCCGGTTCCCGATGAACAGGGTGACCCGAGCCTTCTCGGCGCCCAGCAGGCGCTCGCGGCACCAGCGTGCAAGGGCACCGGAGAGCGCCGGCACCGTCGACAGGCCCGGAATCACGGCCGATCCGGCGTCGCGCCCGGCGGCATCGAGCGTCGTGTCGTCGAGGAGTGGGACGACCCAGCCCTCATAGTCGCTGATGTCCACCCAATGCGCCCCGGCCCGCACGGCCGACGTCGGAAGCTCAGGCGAGAGTTCCTGGAAGGGGCCTGCGGCGCAGGCCACCGCTACGCAGCCGCGCGCGGCGCGGGTCAACGACTCCGGGTCACCGAGATCGAGCGCCATCGCGGATGTGCGATCGGGCTGGTCGAGTTCCCGACAGGCCGCGACGACCGCTGGGAGGCCGCGCCCGGCCAGGATGAGATCGACGGAAGTCGTCTTCAGCAGCTCGCGAGCCAGGAGGCGTCCGAAGACCCCGGAACCACCGGCGATCAGGATGCGCGGCCGCTTAGCCATCGGCCGGTTAATCCCGCCCACAGGACGAACAGCGGCAACAAGGCCGCGGCGCTCGCGAACTGCCCGGCGTTCGATGAAACGAGCGTGGCGACCGAGAGCCACAGAGCGACGGTCCATACCGCCGCCGCCAGCACAAGGAGCCCCGGGGGGAGCTCCCGCCTGCCCGCCAACGTCAGGAGGATGCCACCGACGGCGTACAGCCCGTTGCCCAAGTACCCGGTGAGGGCGACGGCAATCGACTCGACCACCGCGTAGGTCTGCCCTCGGAGACCTGGAGACACCACCGCAAGGATGGTCTCTGCTCCGAGGTCGGCTGCCAGGCCAGCCGCGGCGCAGAGCAGCGCGAGTCCGCAGAGGATGGGGGCCCGCTTTCGCCAGCGTGCGGCCAGGACCACGAAGAACCCCAGCAAGGAGATAGCCGCGAAGTTCCAGACGAGCCAGCCCACCCGCCAGGCAAGGATGTGGTCTCCGACGTAGGCGATCCGCGCCGACAGATCGCTCTCGCCGGCCGGGATCCCGTACCTCAGGGCGAGCAGCATCACGAGTCCCGCCGCCAGGTTCACCGCGGCCGCGATGTAAGCGGCGGTCGGGGCGTGTCGCGGGGTGACGTCGGCCATGCCGCGCCCCAGTTTAGGAGAAGACGGATTGACCGGCTGCACGTCACGCTCCGAGGGGTGCAAGCGGTTTTGCTAACGGCGTGCGTTGGCTGGCGGTGCAAGCATTCTTGCGCACTGCTTGCTTGCGGGGCTTGTGCCGGCATTCTCGACGCTGACAACGTGTTCCCAGGCATCGCGACGGCGCGCTCCTGGATCCTCGCGGGATCGATCGGTCAGAGCTCGTCGCTCGTCGCTACCGGCGGACTCCACATCGGCATCAGAGGAGGCTGAGCACGAAGCCGGGCTGCGGACGGCTCACTCCTTGCTGGTACTCCTGGGAAGATCCCGGTTTGCACACTCAGGAGTTGGCAGCGCACAAGCAGAAGGAAGGCCGAAAGAGCCAGGAAGATGAACACCGCCTGGCGCTGCCCCCACTCTCGTTCGAGCGTGGTCCCGAGACTCTCGGCGTCCTCTGCGGAGATCTGATCGAGAAGCAGGTTCCTGTCCGCGAAGAACCGAGCGAATCCCACGCGAACGACGACCGTGCGAGTCCCCAGACCCCGGAGGGCGCCGGGACCGGCCGCTGTTCCGGCGACTCCCTGACCCCGCAGCTACTTTCTTGGTCCAGTTTGCCGACGATGAGGAACCTGAGCCGGCGGCCTTCGCCTTCTTCGCCTCCCGCTTCTCCCTGGTGCTCGCCGGCGCGTACGCGGGGCGGGCCGGCTCCCTTCCTCCTGAGGTCGTCGAAGAACGTCTGCCAGCAAGTCCCGCAGTTCGCCGATCTGCCGCCCGATCAGTTCGTGCGCGCGGTGATCCCGACTCTCGGAATCGGCGTCGGCGGAGACGGTCGAAGAGTTCGCGGCGAGCATGTCCGAGTTCCATCCGGCCGGGCTCCGGGCGATGGCGCGTTCGTTTGCGGAAGCGGATCTGCGTGACGTCTTTCCGCTCATCGACGTGCCTACCCTCCTGCTGTATGGCGACAAGGATGTACGGGCCCCGCTGAACGTGGCCGAGGACCTTCACGCCGCGATCCCCAGGTCGAGGCTCGTCGTCCTGCCAGGCGTCGGCCATGTGAGCAACGTCGAGGCGGCAGAGCCATTCACTGCCGAGGTCCGGGCCTTCCTGCGGTCAGTGCATAGTACGGGGCTGGGGGCGAAGTAAAGCTTGGCGGGTGGTCGACCGCGGTCAGTATCGCCTCGAACCGGTGGACGCGCGCCGGCCGGGCCCGGGCGTTCGAGCCCGGACCCGGCCGATCCCGCGTGCCTCAGAGGACCTCGATCGAGGTCTTGACCGGGACGGGGTTCGCCAGGATGTCCCGGACCGGGGACGTGTCCTGCACGTACCGGCAGAGCTCCTCGAGCTCCTCGGCGCTCGCGTTCTTCGCCCGGGCCCGGGTCTTCACCCGGATCTCGGTGAACCCGGGCCGGGGCCCCTCGGGGATCCCGACGAAGTTCCGGAGGTCGAGGTCGCCCTCGATCTCGAACGTCAGCTCCTCGAGGTCGTACCCGCGGGCGGCGGCGTTGTACACGAAGCCGGTCGAGTAGCAGAACCCCAGCGCCGCGAGCGCGAGCTCCACGGCGTTCGGGCCCGTGTCCTTGCCCAGCAGCACGTCCGGCTCGTCGCCGGAGAGCGTGTGGACCATCGCGTGCGACGAGCCCTGCCCCATGTGGTCGAAGGCGTGGATCTCGCTGCGGCCACTCGCGCCGTCCTCCCACGTCGTCCGGGCCTTGAACGTGAACCGCCCGACGTTCGGGTCCTGCCCGATCGCGCCGATCGTCTGGACCAACCGGTCGACGTCGACCCCGTTGCGTACCGTCGTCGTCTCCATGCTCACCTCTCCTCCTTGCTCGCGAGCTCCAGGTCCACCTCGACGCCCACCTTTGTCGGCGGGAGACAGGCGTTCGCGGTGCATCCCTGGTACCTGACCCGGCCGAAGACGGTTCTCCTGCCAGGGTTCGCGCCAGCCTCGACCTGGACCGGCACGTCGATCTCGACCGCGCCCCGGTACACGTTGAGCACGACCGGGGTCCAGTCGAAGCGCTCGGTGTCCCCGACCGGGTAGGTCGCCGGCCCGAGCGCCAAGCCGGCCGACGCAACCAGGTCGAGGGTGGTGGGGATCAGGAACGGTTCCGCGGGCTGGTGCGACTGGATGTGGCACCCCTCCGGCACCTCGATCGTGACCACGATCCGCCCGCGCTCGCCGGAGACGAGCCGCCGCGGCTCCACGCGCGCCGACGGCGTCGGCCACGCCGGGATGGTCTGGAGCGGCTTCACGACGTCACCCCCAGGAACTCGTCCAGGAACGACCGGACGTAGGTCGCTTTCGCGTCGAACCGCTCCATGTTGAGGAAGTCCCGGTGGACGACGGTTCCCTCCCCGTCGAGCACGAAGTGCGCGTTGATGATCGCGACCTCGGGCGGGAGGCCCTCCTTGTGCGGCGCGAACCGCTCGGAGACCTCGCCGTCCTCGTCGACCAGCACCGGGAAGGTCCATCCATGGTGCTCGGCGAACGCGCCCGCGAGCGTGCTGCCCTCCTTCACCTGGATGGAGATCACCTGGAGCCCCTGCTCCCGGTAGCGCTGCCAGATTTCCTGCTCCAGGAACGGCGCCTCCGCGCTGCAGTAGGGGCACCACGTGGTGGTGAAGAAGATCAGGACCGGGCGCCCCCGGTAGTCCGAGAGCCGAACGGTCCCGCCCGACGTGGACGGGAGCTCCAAGTCCGGGACCTGCTCTCCGATCTCGTAGGAGCCCTCCAGCGCCGCCGTCTGCGTGCTCATCTGTCCCTCCCCGTTCTGCCGATGCACGGAAGGACGGCCCCGAGGGGGAGGGGATTGCATCTCGTCCTGGATGCAATAAGTTCGGCGGCGCCGTCGTCCTCCTAGAACGGCCAGTGGAGAAGGCGTGGCATGATCGTTCACGACACGCGGAGGACGAGACGGAGACCGACACGAAGCAGGCCTTCGAACGCCTGGCGAAGGAGTCCATCCCGAGGCTGTTCGGCATGGCGCGGCGCCTCGCCGGTGATGGCGCCGAGGATCTCGTCCAGGAGTGCCTGATGCGCTCGTACCGCTCGTTCGACTCCCTGGAGGATCGGCAGGCCGGCCTCGCGTGGATGCAACGGATCCTGGTGAACGCGTACCGCGACCGGCTGCGGAAGGACTCGCGCACCGTCCAGGAGGTGCCGGTCGAGGAGGTCGACGAGTTCTCGCTCTACCGCACGCTCGCGGAGGAGGACCCGCTCCCCTACTCCGATTCCCTGCACGTCGACTTCCTGCACAGCTTCGGACGCGAGGACGTCCACGCGGTGCTGAGACGCCTGCCCGAGATCTACCGCGCTCCGCTCGTCCTCCGGTACATGCAGGGCTTCTCGACGAAGGAGATCGCGAAGCTCCTCGGCACGCCGCTCGGCACGGTGTTCGCCCGCCTGCACCGTGGCCGCAAGCTGTTCGAGAAGGAGCTGTGGGAGTACGCCAACGAGGCGGACCTGCTGCACGCGGGGGTCACGAGATGAGCGCCGACGAGCGGATGATCCCGTGCTCGCAGGCGGTACGTCAGCTGTGGGACTATCTCGACCAGCGCCTCTCGCCGGAGGAGCACGCCGACGTGGAGAAGCACCTCGCGTTCTGCCGGAGGTGCTGCGGCGAGATGGAGTTCGCCAAGGAGCTGCAAAGGTTCCTCGCGTCCCACGGGGCGGAGGAGATCCCGCCGGACGTGAAGGAGCACCTGGAGCGACTGGTCGAAGAGCTGTAGCAGGACCTGTCGACCGCGGAGGGGAGGGAGATGGCGCAGGACCTGCTCTTCCAGCAGGAGATCAAGCAAGCGGTTCGTTCCGCCTACGAGCACATCACGTCGGGCGGCGGCGAGCCGGTCGCCGGACGACTCTACTCGGAGGACCAGCTCTCGCGGCTGCCGGCCGGGGCGATCGAGTGGGCCCTCGGGGTCGGGAACCCGGTCCCCCATGCCGAGCTGCGATCGGGGGAGACGGTGCTCGATCTCGGCAGCGGTGGCGGCGTCGACACGATCCTCGCGGCCCACGAGGTCGGTCCGACCGGGCGGGCCATCGGCATCGACCTGCTCGACGAGATGGTGGAGCGCGCGACGGCCAACGCGAGGGAGGCCGGTGTCGACGGCTGGACCGAGTTCCAGCGCGGCGAGATGGAGGACATCCCCGTGGAGGACGGCTCGGTCGACGTCGTCATCTCCAACGGCGTGATCAACCTCTCGCCCCGGAAGTCGCGCGTGTTCGCCGAGGTCCTCCGCGTGCTGCGACCCGGCGGACGGTTCTGCGTCGCCGACCTCACGGTCGAGGAGGATCTGCCGCCCCAGATCCTGACGAGCGACGCGGCCTGGGCCGGGTGAATATCCGGCGCCATGGCGGAGCGTGTCTTCGCCCGGAAGCTGGAGAAGGTGGGATTCACCGACGTCTGGATCGGTGAGAAGCAGCCGTTCGGCATCGAGCAGGCCGCGATCTTCCCCCTGTTCACCGACGAGGTCGTCGAGCTGATGCGGGAGCTGATCCCGGCGGAGCGGCGGGACTCCGTCGCGATCAGCGTGATCGCGAAGGCTCGCAAGCCCCGATAGCCGGCTTCTCACGCGGTCGCCGGGTTCGCGCCGGACCGCACGATGCGGCATCATCGCGCCCATCCGCCAGCGCTCGAAGCCGAAGGTCGCGGCTTGTCCCCGTCTGATCCCGTGATGGACCGGGAAACGTTGGGGAACGATGGAGACGTGCTCGATCGGCTCGCCCGAGGAGCGCGCGGCGAAGGCCCGGGACCTCGAGGAGGCGGAAGAGGTACTCTGATCCAACGGCCTCGACCCGACCGCCCTCAACCGAAGGGACTTCAAGCCCTTCGGCCTGACGGCGAGGGACAGGTTCGAGGCTGCGGGCCTGGTCCCCCACTACGAGGTGCTCTACCTCGTAGCCATGAATCGCCCGGGGTCTTGTGGAGGCTCCATGAGCAGGTGGCAGCCTGCTTGGCACCGGTAGTCGCAGCGATGGGGCCCCGCCGGACGACCCCGGAGAGCCCGGAGGCGCTCATCCTTCGCGGCGACGTAGCGATGGCCGCATCCGGTCTCGTGTTCGAGGACACCGGAGAACACGAACCCAGGGGCATCCCCGACCCGCTGGCGCCTGTTCCCTGTGGTCGACCCGTGATCCCGTCGACCACACCGGGCGGCTGTTTTGACGATCCGGCGCGGTTCACTCGATCCCGAAGCGCGGGGCACCGACCCGGCGCTCCGGGCTGAGCGACCGTGTCCACAGAAGGGCCCGAGCGCAAGGGGCGGGTCATTGGCGCCGCGCTACGCACTCCCGCCGTCAAGCGGGGCGAGTCGCTCGCTCGACTCCCACAGTTGCGTCTGGACTGTGGGATCCCTGGAGTAGGAGCTCGACCGGATCGCCTTCGTTCTCTTGAAGAACCGGTTGCTGACGTCTTCCATGTCCTCGGTGAGGGCGAGGTGCGCCAGGGCCGCCGCCGCCTTCTCCGGCGGGGAGGACACGAGCCTCAACGGCCACCGCAGGAGTGCGGCCGCCTCGCCCATCAGCTTGGATCTCACCAGCCCCGGATGAAAGGCGTTCACGGTCACGCGCGTGCCTTGCAACCGCCGGGCCAGCTCGTAGGTGAAGAGCAGGTTGCACATCTTCGACCGCCCGAACGCGGTCAGGGCTCGGAACTCCCTCTCGCACTCAGGTCATCGAGATCGAGCTTCGAGGTGGACGGCGCCGTCACGTTGACAGTATCAGCCGGAACACGACATCACACGGTGCCCCCGGCAGGAATCGAACCTGCGACACCAGAACGGAGCTGATCCGACAGATGCATCTGCGCATGCAACGGCGGAGCCTCCCGGGATGGGGGCCCGCCGTTCCGACCCTCGGGCGATGGATGCCTACGAAGCCGCCGCCAGCTCCGTCGCTCCCTTCGGAGCCGCGATCTCCACCTCGGGCGCCACCCGCTGGGCGTGGATGAAACCGAGCACCGTGAGGATCCCCAGGATCGCCGCCGCCACCCAGGCGCCGATCCCCGCCCACAGGGCGATCTGGCCGAACACCCAGAAGGCGTACGCGTTCAGTAGGAGACCGCGCAGGGTCTCACCGCGGAACAGCGTCTGGACCAGCCCCGCCAGCTCTGCGTTCTCGGGGTCCGTCCGCGACGCGGCCGAGGCCTCGGAGTAGGTTTGGCCCCCCCCGATGTCCGCGAGGTGCACCGCGATGTAGTGGTCCGCGTAGGCCTTGGCCTGGGCCCCATTCACCAGCTGCTGGTCGGCGTACCGCTCGATGTACGGGCCGATCCTCGGGTCCTTGAACTGCTCGTCCCCCGCCTTGGGGAAGAAGATGTTCTGGGCTTCGAGCTGCTCGGTCACGTTGTTGTCCGCGTACTTGTAGCCGGCGAAGAGCACGCCTCCGCCCACCACGAGCACGACGGTGAGGAGCACTCCCGCCCACGAGACCAGCAGGTCGAACGTCCGTCGACGCATCTCGTCCTCCCTCCTTCCTTCTCCCACGCGCCTCGTTGGGCGCTTCCGATGGACTATCGTCTTCGGGAGGAGGGCTGACCCGGGTCATTCGACCCGTTCAACGGGTACGAGAGTCCCTCCTGCTTCGGGACCATCGGCGGCCGCGGCGGCTCATCCAGGGAGGAGACCACCCAGCACGCCCGACGGATGGCCTCCGCAACGTCGAGCCAGCTGCAAGGGCGCTCGTGGTAGGAACGCTGCGAGGGGTCGAGCGTGCATCTGAGGGCTGACTGGGATCGCCTTTTGGCCGACTGCCCCGGAGCGGTGGCCGGGTTCCCTCCTCCGCCGGTTGGTTTCGGGGCGATCGATATCCGCAGGGAGTGGCAGTTCGAGGCGACTCAGTACCTGATCTATCGAGGAGTGAAGTACCTCACGCCCGATGCTTCTCCAGTCAGCGGTTGCCTCCGACTCAGGTTCAAGTTCGGCAGGTTGACCGGACTGAAGCAGTCGGTCGAGGGCCGGCGTCGCCCTCGGACGCGGACCCAGCACGAGGTGCGGGAGAAAACCGAAGAGCGTCCAGCGGCTAGGCGCCAAGTCCGTCGGACTCTCGCGTATCGGGTGGGCAAGCTTCTCGGACGTCGGCTCCGCTGAACCCGAGGGAACAAGGCCTCTCAGGCCGCCTCCCCGTTCGGAGGCTCCCCGGAGGCATCGATTCGACACGCACGATGGCCTATCAGATAGCAAAGCATGCGATTTCACATCTGATCTGCGGAGAGGCCTCATCAGATAGTTAGATGTCTGAGCAACCGAGGAAGGGATCTACCTGAAACGTGTCGAGACCCAAGGGCTGAGGGCGGCGTGTCAGGAGAACGCCCAGGTCAAGGTGCCTGAAGGGTGCACTTATTCGGATACAGCCTCTGACCTGGTCCGTTCACAATCTGGTTCGGACCCAAATCGGTCGGCGAACCTTACGGAGGGTCGGTCCCCTCCCGCCCGCGGGCGAACGAACCTTGAGCACCCTCCGCTCAACTCTCAGGAGGTCATCACGAGCGCTCTGAAGGCTGGCCCCTACGAGGGGCTACGAAGGGGGAGTGGGGACGGATGCCCCGGCCACCCTTCCCTCGAGCCGTAAGCCAAACGCGCTGCTCAGAGACGTGAACTGAATAAGTGCACCCTTCAGAGGGTGTCGCGGAAACTCGCTCCTGGATCAATTTGGTGATGCTAATAAGGAGTCCGGAACCTGTCAACGACTTTGAGACACCTTCCCGACGGAATTACTGATCCACCTCCTCCCTCTCATCGGGCTTGTTGATCCACGCCGCGGTTGGAACCTCTGGCGGAGCCGGAGGCTTGCGGAC
>Ga0214471_10002263_pt1 | contig 15122 bp, 13 predicted proteins | sample RVTome_5_FD_207665 | JGI IMG/M metagenome (GOLD analysis project Ga0214471, IMG submission 207665) | Soil microbial communities from uranium-contaminated site in the Upper Colorado River Basin, Wyoming, United States - RVT142D155 | ecosystem: Environmental > Terrestrial > Soil > Contaminated >... | reverse complement strand
GTGACGAACCATGCCGTGTCGCGGTTTCGCAGGCTCGGGGCCGAGGCCCGCGCCCTCGTGCGGGCGCGCCGCGCCCAGTCGGCGCCGGCGCTGTCGCCGGACGCGGTCGCCGTGTGGGACGCCATCCGGGCGTTGCCCGCCAGGCAGGCCGAGGTGGTGGTGCTGGCGTACTTCGCAGATCTGTCGCACGGCGACATCGCAGACGTCCTCGGTTGCGCCGTCGAGACGGTCAGGAGCCATTTGAAGCGGGGCCGTGCTCGGCTCGGAGCGCTGCTCGGGGAGGAGTCGTGATGCTCGACGAACGGATCCGGCGCAGCCTCGCAGAAGCTGACTCGCTGTTCCCGGACGAGGCGCCCGAGCTCGACGACCGGCGGCGTTCACCTCTGGTCGTCGCTCTCGGCGCGGCCGCCTTCGCCGTGGTGGTCGTGGTGCTGGCGACGGGGCTGTTCCGCGGCTCCGAGGAGCCGGATCCCGTCGTGACCGTCCCGACCACCGCCGGCACCACGGTCACGACGACGGTGCCTACGACGACGGTGCCGTCGACGACGGTGCTGGCCGGTCCTTCGCCCGAGTCCACTGTCTCCGGCCGCCTGCCCGACGGCACGCAGTTCCGGGCGCTCTTCGAGCCGGCGATCGAGATGACCCGCCTGCCGGCGGGCATCTCGGCGGCCATCGCCGTCGACCTCGCCGACGGTACGTCGCCGGTCGTCGGCATCACCACCTTTTCGCACGGGCGGATCGACGCGGTGTCCTTCGAGAACGACAGATATCTCGTTCCGACGGGCGACTGGACCATGCGCATCGAGGTGTACCCGCACGTGCTGGCGGCGCTCGGTTCGGGTCCCCTCGGATGGCAGGCCTTGCAGGCCGGGATCGAGGGCTCGCCTGCCGGCGGCTTGCCGGCCCCGCAGCTCCACCCGCCGTTCCGGTGGACGTCCGACGACGAGGTCCCCCTCCAGATGTCGCTGGACTTCGGTCCGTTCGTGGTGCAGCGGGGCTGCGGCGAACTGGCCGTGGCTTGCAATGAGACCCGGGCCGTGCAGGTGATTCCGGCCGACCGCGTCTTCGCTCCGGCGCCCGAGTGGCCCGACGTCGACGTGTGGGTCGAGTCACCGGAGCCGCGACCTGAGACCGACGAGTACTACCTCCCTCCGGGCCTTTTCGCCCCGCGCGGCGGCCACGACGTTCTTTGGACCGGGTCCGAGATGGTCGTCTGGGGCGGCGCCGAGGGCGACCGACCACCCGATCTCGTCGACGGCGCCGCATTCGATCCGGAGACGTCGGCGTGGCGGATCCTGCCCCGTGCGCCGCTCGAGCCGTCGACACTCACTCGCGCCGTCTGGGCAGGCGACGAGATGGTGGTGATCTCGGAGGAGGCGACCGCCGCCTACGACCCGGTCTCCGACGGTTGGCGGATCGTCGCCGAGGGTCTGGCGCCGCCACATGCTCCCGGTCTGGTCGTCTGGACCGGCGACGCCGTCGCCCTGTGGAACGACGTCGGCATCCACGTCCTTCCTCAGGGTTCCGACGCCTGGGTCCAACTCCCCGACGTCGGCTTCGGTGAGGGAGGCGACACCTACCAGGGCGCCCTGCGCGTTCTCGATGGCGTCCTGTACGCCATCGGCAACGCCAGCGGGATCTGTGAAGGGAGGGAGGCGGCGGCCTGGACCTCCGACGGGTGGTTCACGGTGCCTGCCGTGTCACTACGCACCGCGGAGCTCGCCGACTGCTCCTTCCCGAATCAGACGGCCGTCGTGGGCGGCCGAATGATCGTGTGGGAAGACGAGACGCACCCGACCATGGCGTACGACCCAGCCACCGACTCTTGGTCCGAGATCGCCACGATCACGCTTCCCGGGACGGAAGGCGCCCAGGGTCCCGTCGCCATCGGCGACCGAATTCTCGTCCCACAGTGGGGAATCGCAGCTGTCTACGACCCGGTCACGGGCGAGTGGACCCAGGTACGGCTCCCCGGTTCGGGCCTCTCCACCGACATGGTGTGGACGGGCGACGAGGTTCTGATGTGGGGCGCGGCCTGCTGTTACGGAGACGGATCCGGCGGGTTTCGCAGCGTCGATGCGTGGCGTTGGCGTCCGGGGGACTGACCCGCCCCCCGCACCGCTGGCAGGTTCACGGGTCGTCGAATTCCGGCGGGAGGACCCGGCGGCGTTGTAGCGGGCTCGACGGGTCGATCGTGTAGCCGCGCAAGTGAACAACGACGTGGTGGTGATACCAGCACAGTGTGGTGAGGTTGTCGACATCGTGGCTGCCGCCGTGCGCGAACGGGACCACGTGGTGCGGCTGTAGCCGGTAGCGCGACGAGCACCCTTCGATCGCGCACCCGCCGTCACGGTGCAGCACGAAATCCCGGATGGCTCGCGGGATTGCCCGACTCCTGGGCGTTGCCCACACCGGTTTGCCGTCGCGGACCCCCACGACGCCGATCGTACCGCCGCACAGGATCGCCTCGAGGGCGGCCGGGCCGAGTCTGAGGCCGTTGCCAGCGATCTCGGCACCGGCCTGGCCGCCTGTCGCTGCCGCGAGCTCGGCGTCGACGAAGACCGTCACCGACGGTTGCGACGCATCGTTCGGCGGGTCGCGATCGAGCGAATCCTGGACGATCGACACCAGCGCATCGGCGAAACGCGCCGCGAGCGCCTGGCCTGCTCCGTCGGGAGGCCGCGGTAGCTCATCGGCGCGCTGGTGTAGGCCTTTCTCGAACACACTCCAACCGACCGCGTCGAGCTCGAGCCAGGCGGCGCCGCCCAGGCCATCCAGAGCAGGCTGCAGATGCACGTGTCGCTCCTCGGCGACTTCTCGCTCCCTGCGAGGTTGCAGGCGCCGGTGGCGCGAAGTGAGGCGACGGACACCGGCGATGTCGAAGCCGGCCGACGCCTTCACCAGGTCGTCTTCGCCGCCGGCCTCCACGAGCTTGGCTGTGGTGACTGCTCGATCGAACGAGATCTCGCCTTCCGACAGCTGCGCCTCGAGGTTCGGATGGTTGGCGAGGAGGGAGGCGGCCCGGGTGAGCTCTCCGGCCACGTCGGTCGACATGTCGAGCTTCGCAGCCACCCATTCTCTGAGTGATCGGGCGCCGTCCATCTGCGGAACGGAAGCTGCCGCGATCCAACGGAAGTCTGCGAGCTGGTCGGCGACGAGCTGGCGCATCAGACGCTCCCTCGCCTCGAGGCGTTGCTCGACCGCGTCCACGGTCTGCAAACCGTTCGATCGTTCGAGCAACGTTTCCATAACCACACCGTACGACCCAGGTATGACAGAAACCGGCTGCCGTGCCTCAGCCTTACCGGCGTCCAAATGCGCGGCGGCGAGCACGCATGGCTGGGGCCCCCTCGGCTCGGCCTGCGGCGCTCGCCGATCCCCCTGAGGACAGGGGGATTGCGTTTTTGGGGGTGACGTCTCTCTCGGTTCCAGTGCGACGCTCACGGGTTCTGGGCGCCCCGATGCTGCGGCCACGCGCAAAGGCTGTGCGCCGAAGCCGACGACCCTGGTCGTCGATGCCCTTCGAACGTACGGAAGGGGCCGCCCGGCCCGGACGTGTGCGACCGGCCGCTGGGCCGCCGGCTTCCATTCTTCGGTGCCTTCGAACATACGGATAGCGCCGCCCCGGCCCGGACGTGTGCGACCGGCCGCCGAGCCGCCGGCTTCCATTCTTCGATGTCCTTCGAACGTACGGAAGGCGCCGCCCTGCCCGGACGTGTGCGACCGGCCGCCGAGCCGCTGGCTTCCATTCTTCGATGTCCTTCGAATGTACGGAAGGCGCCGCCCCGCCCGGACGTGTGCGACCCTCCTCGAGCGCGCCCGACGCTTTCCTTCGATGCCCCCGAACATACGGATAGCGCCGCCCCGCCCGAACGTGTGCGACCGGCAACTGATGCCGCCCGACTCGGGGCGGCCGTTGCCAGCGCCTCAGCCAACGAACTCGGCGTTGTAGTCGGCGATGGAGGCGTTGACGACCTCGTATGCCTCGTCGCGTCCGTAGCTCGACTCGATCGTCACGACGACCTCCTGGCCGGGCATCTGCTTGTACGTCAGCAGATAGTGCTCGAGCCGCTCGACGAGCGGAACCGGCATGTCGCTGAGGTCGTCGACGGCGGCGTAGATCGGGTCGTTGGCGAGCACGGCGACGATCTTGTCGTCCGCCTCGCCGTTGTCGATCATGCGCATCCCGCCGACGACCCTGGCCGGCAGGATGATGTTCGAGTGGCTGATCGGACGCTCGGAGAAGACGCAGATGTCGAGCGGGTCACCATCGGCGAGATTGGCGACGCTACTGAGGGCGGCGACGCGGTCGCCGCACAGCGTCCGCGGGACGAGGCCGTAGAGCATCGGGGGCGAGCTGCTGCGAGCCTGTGGTCGATCGACCTTCAGCAGCCCGCTCGGCTTGTCGAGCTCGTACTTGATCACGTCGAACGGCGTGATCTCGATGTAGGCGGTGACGAGCGCAGGTGGCTCGGGTCCCGGCTCGAGTCCGTGCCAGGGATGGACCCGGTAGAGGGGCGCCTCGGCCACTTCACCCCGCCATCGACTGGCGCAGCGCCGCCAGGACGTGGTGCGGCGTGATCAGGGCGTGGCGCTCGATGGCGAACTGCGGCCACGGGGCGTCGGTGGCGGTGACGCGGCGGATCGGGCTCAGTAGCGAATAGCCGGCGCGCTCGGCCACCTCGGCGGCGATCTCGGCGGCGATCCCCCCCGTCCGCTGCGGCTCTTGGACGAGGACGAGCCTGCCCGTCCGCTCGACGGAGTCGACGACGGTCTCGACGTCCCACGGGTAGACGGTCCTCAAGTCGATCACCTCCGTCGAGATGCCTTCCGCAGAGGCGGCCTCCGCCGCGGCGAGCGAGACGGGGACCATCCCCCCATACGTGACGAGCGTGACGTCGTCGCCCGGACGGCGCAGGCGCGCCCTGCCGATCGAGATCGTGTAGTGGTCCGTGGGGACCTCCTCCTTCATCGCCCGGTAGAGGACCTTCGGCTCGAGGAAGAGCACGGGGTCGTCAGCCTCGAGCGCCGCCGCCAACAGGCCCTTGGCATCGAACGGAGTGGAGGGAACGATGACCGTCTGTCCGGGGGCGTGGGCGAAATACGCCTCGGGGCTGTCGCAATGCTGCTCGTGAGCGCCGATGCCCGCTCCGTTCGGCCAGCGGATCACGAGCGGGAGGCTCACGTGGCCCTGGCTGCGGAACCGGATGCGGCCGACGTGGTTCACTATCTGGTCGAACGCCGGGTACACGAACCCGTCGAACTGGATCTCGGCGATGACCCTCGTGCCCGAGACCGCCATCCCTATGGCGGTGCCGACGATCCCGGACTCGTTGAGCGGCGTGTCGATGACCCGCTCCTCGCCGAACTTCGCTTGGAGACCCTCGGTGATCCTGAAGACGCCGCCGGTGAGGCCGACGTCCTCGCCCATGACCACCAGATGCGGGTCGCGTTCCATCGCATCCGCCATCGCCATGTTGATGGCGTCCGCCATCGTCATCGTCACCGTCGGGCCGGAAGGCTCCGGGTCGTCATCGAGCTGCCACACGTCGGATGGGTCGAATCGGGTGGGCTCCTCTCCGACACCCCGCTCCAGGGCGTTGATCTGATCGACGAGCAGCCGTGGGATCCGCGAGTACGCGTGGCGGACGATGTCGCCCCTCGGCGGGATCGCCGTCTCGTCGAGCGAATCCATCGCCGCCGAGAAGTCGGCCGCGGCGGCGGCGAGCAGCGCCTGCTCGTCGTCTTGGCGCCACAGACCGCGCGACTCGAGGAACCGCCGGTAGCGGACGAGCGGGTCGCGCGGCCGCCACATGTCCTCCTCGTCGGCGTCGCGGTAACGGCGGGCATCGTCCGCCGTGGCGTGGGCGCCGAAGCGATAGCAGAGGGCTTCGATGAGGGTCGGCCCCCCGCCGGAGCGAGCCACGTCGGCGGCCTGCTTCGTGGCGGCGTACATGGCGAGCACGTCCATGCCGTCCACCCGGACGCCCCGGATCCCGTAGGCGATCGCCTTCTGGGCGATAGTGGCTGCTGCGGACTGTTTCCGGTACGGGACCGAGATGGCGTATAGGTTGTTCTCGCAGATCATCACCGTCGGCGCGTTCATGACGCCTGCGAAGTTGAGCCCGGCGTGGAAATCCGTCTCCGAGGTCGCCCCGTCTCCGAAGTACGTCGCGGTGACGATCGGCTCGCCTCGGAGCCTGGCGGCGTAGGCGTGGCCGACAGCGTGCGGGATCTGGCTGGCGATCGGGACCGCGATCGTCATCATCTTGAGAGCGTGCACGTCCCACTGCTTCGTGGGTAGCCCCCGCCAGTACGACAGGATGACGTCGAGCGACATGCCCCGGGCGATCTCGACGGCGCGCTCGCGGTAGCCGGGGTAGATGAAGTCGTCCGGTTCGAACGCCGTGGCCGATCCGACCTGGGCGGCCTCGTGGCCCTCCAGCATCGGGTACGTCCCGATCCGGCCCTGGCGTTGCGCACCGGTCGCTCGGCGGTCGAAGTCGCGGCTGCGCGCCATGAGCCGGTACATCTCGACGAGGCGGTCGTCCGCCAAGTCGGGGAGCTCGCCGACCACCGCCCCGGTCTCGTCGATCACCTGGAGCGGATCGAGGGATACGAGGTCCTCCATCGTCATCCGGCACTCCCTCCGGCCCGCCACTCGTCGATCGCAGCCAGCATGCGTTCGTTCTCGGCGGGCAACCCGACCGAGATACGGACGATGTCGCCGAGGGCTCTGATGATGACCCCGGTCGCTTGGAGCGCCGCGGCGATGGCGCCGCTCTGCTCGTGCCGGAAGGCGACGAAGTTCGTCTGCGACTCGAACACCTCGAATCCCCTGTCACGCAATTCGGCGGCGAGCATCTCCCTGCCGATCTCGTTGTCCTCCACCCGTTCGATGAGGCGCTCCTCGTGGCGGAGCGCCTCGAGGGCCGCCGCCTGTGCCACGACGGAGACCGCGAACGGGAGCTGCGCCGAGCTGAGCCGCAGGAGCGTCTCCGGTGTACCTATGGCGTAGCCGATGCGGAGCCCGGCGAGACCGTAGACCTTCGAGAAGGTCCTCAGCACGACGACGTCGTCGTTCGAGAGGGCCAGCGGGATGGCGCTCGCGTAGTCCGGCGCCGTTGCGAAGTCGGCGTACGCCTCGTCGACGAGAACGAGGGTTCCCGCCGGCAACGAGGCGACGAAATCGGAGACGGACTCGCCGGAGAGATGGGTGCTCGTCGGGTTGTTCGGGTTGCACAGGAACACGACGGTCGTGTCGCCGCGAACCGCGGCCCGCATCGCGTCGAGGTCGAGCCGCCCGGCGGCGTCGGTGGCCACGGTGATGCCCTCCCCGCGGGCGATGGTCGTGGCGATGTCGTACATGACGAACGACGGGTCGGCATACACCGACGATGTGCCCGGGCCGAGGACCGTGAGGGCGACCGTGCCGATGATCGAGGCTCCCCCCGGAGCAACCCAGACGTTGTCGGGCGTCGTGTCGTGACGGGCGGCGACGGCTTGACGGACTCGCGGGCTGGTGGTCTCCGGGTAGCGGTTTCCGGCGGCGGCCGCAGCCGCGATCGCCGCGACGACCTCGGGAAACGGCGGCAGCGGCGACTCGTTCGACGCCAGCTTGATGATGTCCGTGATTCCCATCTCCCTGGCCAGCTCCTCGATCGGCTTGCCGGGCCGGTACACCTTGATGTGGTCGAGGTCCTCGCGAAACTTCGGCACGCCCGACGGTACCTCCAAAATCTCGTCAACCGGCTCGTCAACTGGCTCGTCCGCTGGCAAGCCTATCGGGCTTCGATCTCGCGTTCCGGCGTCCCGGTGTCGCACATGTGCGATGGAGGTACGCAAGAGCGGAAGGTGCAGGACCCGTTCTCGTTCCGGCGTCCCGGTGTCGCACATATGCGATGGAGGTACGCAAGAGCGGAAGGTGCAGGACCCGTTCTCGTTCCGGCGTCCCGGTGTCGCACATATGCGATGGAGGTACGCAAGAGCGGAGGGGTGGGATATCGTCTGGGCGAGGAGGGAGCCTCGTGGGAGACGTGACGATCGAGAGAGTCGACGATGCGGCCGGGTTCGCCGTCGTCGCCCAGCTCATGACCGAGTACGTGGCGTGGCTGCCGTTCGAGCTGTGCTTCCAGGACTTCGACGCAGAGGTTGCCCGCCTCCCCGAGATGTTCGGGCCGCCCGGTGGAGCCGCGTACGTGGCCAGGCTCGAAGGCATCCAAGCCGGCGTCGTCGGCTACCGGGCACTCGACGAGGGAATCGCCGAGCTGAAGCGCATGTGGGTGCGACCCGTGGCCCGCGGCCACCGCATCGGCAGGCTCCTGGCGGAGCGAGCGATCGGAGACGCTGCCGCGACCGGCTTCCGGGCGATGCGGCTCGACACCGTCGCCCCCGCGATGGGAGGCGCCATCGACCTCTACGAGTCCCTTGGTTTCGTCGATATCGAGCCCTACTACGGAAACCCGCTCGACGGAGCCCGTTTCATGGAGCTGTCGCTGGCGACGTGGCGCGCCGCGGCGCCCTCGCAATAGTCTGAAGCCCTATGGCCGACCCACCCCTTCCCGTCGTCAGCATCTCTCTCACGGGATCCGCCCTCGTGAAGGATCCCCTCCTCAACAAGGGGACTGCGTTCTCGCGCGAGGAGCGAGAGACGTTCGGATTGCTCGGAATGCTGCCGGATCACGTCAGCACGATGCAAGAGCAGATGCTCCGGGTACGCGATCAGTTCGACCGCAAGCCGTCGGACATGGAGAGGAACATCTATCTGAACAGCCTCCTCGACCGGAACGAGACGCTGTTCCACCGGTTCGCACTCGAGAATCTCGAGGTGATCGTCCCGATCATGTACACGCCGACCGTGGCGTACGCCTGTCGACACTGGTCGCGGATCTATCGGAGGGCCCGCGGTGTCTACCTGACACCGCGGGACCGTGGTCGCATGGTGGACGTGCTCAGCGCCCACCCGACCGGGGATCGCCCTGTGATCGTCGTCACAGACAACGAGAGGATCCTGGGCATCGGCGACCAGGGCGCCGGAGGCATGGGCATCCCGATCGGCAAGCTGGCGCTCTACACCGCCGGGGCGGGCATCCACCCGTCTCGTTGCCTCCCGATATCACTCGACGTCGGAACGAACAACGCCGAGTTGCTGGCCGATCCGCTGTATCTCGGGTACCGCGAGCCCCGCATCCGAGGCGAGGACTACGACTCCCTCGTCGATGAGTTCGTCGAAGCGGTCAGGCTCGTGTACCCGAGGGCGCTCGTGCAATGGGAGGACTTCGCCAATCTCAACAGCTTCGACATCCTGCAGCGCTACCGCGAGTCGATCCTGTCGTTCAACGACGACATCCAGGGCACGGCGGCGATCGTCACGGGTGGCCTGCAGGCGGTCGAGGCCCACACGGGTGTTCGCCTGCGTGATCACCGCATCGTCATCGTCGGCGCAGGATCCGCCGGCGTCGGGATCAGGGACCTGCTCGCCCTCGGCATGAAGGCCCAGGGGGCGACCGACGAGGACGTCGCCGCCCGCCTCTGGGTCCTCGACAGTCGCGGCCTGCTCGTGGACGGCCGAGGTTCCCTCACGCCGATGAAGCAGCGGGTGGCGGCGCCGCGCGCCGCCGTCGAGGCATGGCCCGTCGCCGATGAGCCGATCGGGCTCGTCGACGTCGTGCGCAACACCGAGGCGACGGTCATCATCGGTGTGTCGGGCGTTCCGGGCGTTTTCAGTGAAGACGCCATCCGGATGATGGCCAAGGCAACCGACCGGCCGATCGTGCTCCCGCTGTCGAACCCGACGAGCCACTCGGAGGCGATCCCGTCCGCCGTCGCCGAATGGTCCGATGGAGCCGCCATCGTGGCCACGGGAAGCCCTTTCGCCCCGGTGGCGCGCGGGAGCACGATCCAGGAGATCGGGCAGGCGAACAACGTGTTCGTCTTCCCAGGGATCGGCCTCGGGGCGCTCGCCGTGGGAGCGACCCAGGTGACGGACGCCATGCTGCTCGCGGCGGGCCGGGCGCTCGGGGGCGCCGTCGACCGCGAGGCGTTCGACAGCGGACGAGTCTTCCCGAACATCACCGCGGTGCGCGATGTCTCGAGGGCGGTCGCCCTCGCCGTTGCCCAGCAGGCAATCGCAGACGGTGTCGCAGAGCCGCAGAGCGATCTGGAGCAGCTCATCGAGCGGGACATGTGGTACCCCGTGTACCCGATCTACGAGAAGCGCTGAGGCGACCGGCCGCCACTGGCATGTCGCTCGACGCCGGGGCGTGCCCCAAGAACGCCTCAGGACGGCGCTCCATCACTCCGATACTCGTTCGTGCCAGGCGAAATGCACATGAAACGTATCTCATCCGAACAAGGCTTCACCCTCGTCGAGCTGCTCACCGTGGTGCTCATCATGGCCGTGCTCGTGGCGATCGCCATCCCGACGTTCGTGGGGCACGTGAATCAAGCGAGAGACACGAGCGCCAAGGGCGAGTTGCGCGACCTGCTCCCGGCGGTGAAGTCCGTCATCGCCGATCCCGACCCGTCGCTCGGGCTCGAGTCGAACGTCAAGGCCGTCTCGCCGAGCGCCCCCCTCGACAGCTCGGCGGTCGACGGCATCAAGCTGCAGGCCTCGCCGGACGACGACGTGTGCATGTGGCGGATCTCTGACAGCGGGAAGGTCTACGGCATCTGGGAGCCCGGTAGCGGCGTCGGCCTGGCGACGCTGTACGGCGAGTTCACCACGCTGCCTGCTGGCTGCCCGATCCTCGCCGATGCGCCCGACATCGGCTTCGCCGCCGAGCTCTGGTAGCGCGCCAGCCGATCTGCGGCACCGCCACTACCCTCGCCGCTTGTGATCCCCACCACCGTCGACGAGGTCCAAGCGGCGCTCGACCGCGAGCAGTACGTCGCCGACCGCGCGCTCGCAGTCGTCATCCATTTGGCCCTTCAGCTCGGTAGGCCGATATTCCTGGAGGGCGAGGCGGGTGTCGGAAAGACCGAGGTCGCCAAGGTCCTCTCCAAGGTGCTCGAGGAGGATCTCATCCGCCTGCAGTGCTACGAGGGCCTCGACGTCAGCCACGCTCTGTACGAATGGGACTACGCCAGGCAGATGCTCGCCATCAGACTCGCCGAGGCAGGTTCGCAGGCGACGGATGTCAAGGACATCATGAGCAGGGATTTCATTGTTGCCAGGCCGCTGCTGCAGGCGATCGAGCAGGGTGCGGAAGGCAAGCGCCCGGTGCTCCTGATCGACGAGCTCGACAGGGCGGACGAGGAGTTCGAGGCGTACCTGCTCGAGCTGCTGTCTGACTATCAGGTGACCATCCCCGAGGTCGAGACGGTCAAGGCCAAGCAGCCGCCGGTCGTCGTGATCACGTCGAACCGGACGAGGGAGATCCACGACGCCCTCAAGCGGCGGTGCCTGTACCACTGGATCGACTATCCGGACTTCGCCCGCGAGCTTGCGATACTGCGGCGCAAGGCTCCCGAGGTCCCGTCGCGGCTCGCCGAGCAGATCGCCAAGACGATGCAGCGGCTGCGGGCCATGGACCTGTTCAAGCCTCCAGGGGTTGCCGAGACGCTCGATTGGGCGGCAGCTCTCGGGGTGCTCGGCGCCACGGAGCTGACGCCGCAGGTCGTCACGGACACCCTCGGCGTCGTCCTCAAGTACCAGGAGGACGTCGATCACGTGCGGGCCAGCATCGGGCAGGCGCTCGAGTCGGTGTGAGCGAGACCTTCGCAGCCAACCTGGTCCATTTCGTCAGGTACCTGCGCGGCCGCGGCTTGACGGTGGTCCCGGCGACGGCGAGAGAGCTCGCCGCTGCCATCGACGTCGTCGGCCTCGATAGGAGAGACGACGTTCACGATGCTCTGCGCTCGCTCACCGTGGTTCGTCCCACCGAGCGCGAGGCGTTCGAGGATGCGTTCGCGCTGTTCTTCGGGCGCGGAGGCGCCGAGGTCCGGCCGCCCGAGGAGCTCGAGGTCCCCGTGCGGGTCACCCCGGATGCGCAGCTGCGCGCCTCGCTCCCGATCCTGTCGGCTCGCGCCGCCGGGCGCGACTCGTCCTCCGGTGAGGTCACGGAGATCGCAGGCGGGTCGTACACGGAGAGGCTGTCGCATCGCGATTTTCGCGATCTGGATACGGATGAGCGGGAGGAGGTGCGCAGGCTGATCGCCCGGATGCTGTGGCGAGCGGCCGACGCCCCGTCGCGGCGGTGGGTCTCCGCCAAGCAGGGAACCCGGCCCGACATGCGCCGCACCTTTCGCAACGCCGTGCGGCCCGAGGGCGACCTGATGCGGCTCGCCATGGCACGCCGCAGGCCGCGTCGCCGTCCCCTCGTGGTCATGGCCGACATCAGCGGGTCGATGGAGAGGTACACCGAGATGTTCCTGTACTTCATGCACGCCGCCCAGGGTCGCCTCGGGAGGGTCGAGGCATTCGTGTTCGCCACCAGGCTGAGCAGGATCACCCGGCCGTTGCGCCAGAAGCTTCCCGAGGTGGCCCTGCAGCAGATCTCCAAGTCGGTCAGCGACTGGTCGGGGGGCACCCGCATCGGTGAGGCGCTCGAGGAGTTCAACGACTACTGGAGCAGGCGCGTCACCCGGGGAGGCGCCATCGGCCTGATCATCTCCGACGGTTGGGACACCGGCGACCCGGCGCTGCTCGCCGCCGAGATGGCGCGGTTCTCGCGCACCATGCATCGAGTCGTGTGGCTCAATCCGCTCGCAGGACGGCCCGGGTTCGCCCCGGAGACCCGCGGTCTACAAGCCGCCCTTCCACACGTCGACCACTTCCTGGCAGCTGGTACGCTGAACGACTTGCGCGATGTGGTCAGGCTCCTCGACTCCGTCCCGGCCCGCTGACCGTTCTAGCGTCCCCGCGACGCGTCTGTGCGATGGAGGGACGCAGGAACGCATGGCGCGCCGGCCTCATCCGTTCTTGCGTCCCCGCGCCGCGTCTGTGCGATGGAGGGACGCCGGAACGGATAGCGCGTCGGCCTGGCGCCCGGTGAGTCGGCATAATGCGATCGAGGAGGCAGGAGAAACATGATCAGAGAAGCCCTCGACATCACCGATCGCTGGAAGGCGGAAGGCAAGGACGTCGCGGTCGCCACCGTCGTGCGTGTCCAGGGCTCGGCGCCTCGCCCAGAAGGATCGAAGTTCCTGGTGTCGTCGGACGGCGACATGGAGGGCTCGGTCTCCGGCGGTTGCGTCGAGAACGACGTCGCGCTGCACGCCAAGAGCGTCCTCGAGAGCGGTGAGCCAAAGCTCGTGACATACGGGATAGCCGACGAGGACGCCTTCGAGGTCGGGCTGACGTGTGGCGGGACGATCGACGTGTTCATCGAGAAGCTGTGAGCGACACTCTCGAAGCGATCCGCAAGCTGACCACCGACGAGCGGCTCGGCGCCGCCGTGACGATCGTGGCCGGAGCCGGGATCGGTGCCAAGGGGGTGCTCGACGCCGACGGCGCCTGGCTGGCGGGGTCGATCCCGGAGGACGTCGCCGACGACGTGGTCACCGACGCCGTCGAGTTGATGCTGCGCGAACAGAGCCGCACGCTGTCCTACGGCGAGCGCGACGTCTTCATCGAGACGATCGCCCCGCAACCTCGGATCATCGTCTTCGGCGCAGGCCACATCGCCCAGCCACTCGTGAGGATCGCCAGGGAGCTCGGGTACCGGGTGACGATCGCAGATGCTCGCAAGGCGTGGGCGACGCCCGAGCGGTTCCCCGACGTCGACGAGCTCATCGTCGGATGGCCCGACGCGGTCTTCGAGCGATACGAGCTCGACGGGCGCACCTACGTCGTGCTGCTCAGCCACGACGCCAGATTCGAGGACCCGGTGTTCCCGGCGATCCGCAATTCGCCGATTCGCTACATCGGCGCCCTCGGCAGCAGGCGCACGGCCACGCTGCGAGAGGAGCGGCTCATCGGCGAGGGTTGGGCCGCAGAGGAGATCGCCAGGATCCACGCACCCATCGGGATCGACATCGGGGCCGAGGAGCCCGCCGAGGTCGCCGTCGCCATCATGGCCGAGATCACCAGGGTGCGATACGGCCACGGCAGCGGTCTCTCGCTCAAGGGCCAGCAGGGCAGGGTGCACCCCCAGCGGGGCGACGAGCCAGGCACGACGTGACGGCCGGCGCCTCCGCCGACTGATCCCAACCCACCGCGACCGCGACGGCGATACGGTTGGGTCATCGAGAAAGGGAGCTGGCGATGCCGTCGACCGTGATACCCGCTCTGCGATACCGGGACGCCCACAAGGCCATCGACTTCCTCGTCGAGGCGTTCGGATTCGCCCGGCACGCCGTATATGAGAGCGAGGGCGGCGCGGTGGTCGAGCACGCCCAACTGACGCACGGAGCCGGCATGATCATGCTCGGCAGCGAACGGCCCGGCGAAGACGACTACGGACGCCACGTCACTGCCGGATCCGGGTCGAGCATCGGCATCTACGTGGTCGTCGACGACGTCGCAGCCCACGCCCAGCGCGCCAGGGCTGCCGGTGCCGAGATCGTGATGGACCCCGAGGAGCAGGACTACGGCGGCAGCAACTACACCTGCAAGGACTTGGAGGGCATCGTGTGGTCGTTCGGGAACTACGACCCGTGGGCGGAAGCATCCGGCTGATCGCCGCGTCAGAATGCCCGGGTGACCGACCCGTTCCAAGCCTCCGCCAACTACGCCTTCGCATCGAGGTCCTCGTACGCCGGGGTTCCCGCTCGCCCCCTCGACGACCTCGGGGACGCCGGCGTCGTCATCATCGGGGCCCCCTTCGATTGGGGGACGAGCTATCGCCCGGGAGCCCGTTTCGGGCCCAGGGCGATCCGGGGGGCCGACTACCTTCCGTACGACGGGTCGAGGCCCCACCTGCCGACGGGGATCGACCCGCTCCGGGTGCTTCGGGTCGTCGACGCCGGCGACGTCGACCTCGTGGCTGGTGACGTCGAGCAGAGCCTCGGCCGCATCGTCACCGCCGTCGAGACGATCAGCAGGCACGGGGCCGTGCCGGTCGTGCTCGGCGGTGACCACACGATCACATACGCCAACGCAACGGGTGTCGCCAGAGCGAGAGGCGATGGCACCTTCGCCCTCGTCCACTTCGACGCCCACGCCGACACGGGCCAGCCCC
>Ga0214471_10002262_pt1 | contig 15127 bp, 16 predicted proteins | sample RVTome_5_FD_207665 | JGI IMG/M metagenome (GOLD analysis project Ga0214471, IMG submission 207665) | Soil microbial communities from uranium-contaminated site in the Upper Colorado River Basin, Wyoming, United States - RVT142D155 | ecosystem: Environmental > Terrestrial > Soil > Contaminated >... | reverse complement strand
CTCGCGTGGGGACTCTCGCGGCCGCCGCTAGGAATGACGGGGGCTCCGTCGTGGACGTGTCATAGGCGCGCGACCATCGGCCCAGGTCGCGTACGTCCAGGATACGGCGGGAGGCGGATCGCGACAACCCTTCCCGGCCACCCCGAGCGGGCGCCGGGGCCGCCATCAGCGGACCCGGTAGCGGACCTCGAAGCTCACGCACCCCGCCGCGGAATGGAACGGCCCGTGCGGCATGCCGGGCGGCCGCACCGCCACCGAGCCCGCCGGGTAGGGGCGGCCGCCGCACTCGAGCGTGCCCGCGATGATGTAGATCTCCTCCCAGAAGTCGTGGGTCACGACGCGGTCGTTCCCCGCGCCCGGGTCGAAGCGGAGCAGCCGCGTGGTCACGCCCGCGTCCTGTCCGCCGCTGATGATCTGCTCCCACACGCCCGAGGGGAACCCGGGCGCGGGCCGCCACGGCAGGGCGGCCGGATCGAAGAACTCGCGCTCGGCTTTCATGGCTGCGCTATTGTAGCCGACATGCCGACCATCGACCCCGCCCGGCTCGAAGCGAAGGCGACCCGCATCTTCAGCGCGATGGGGGCGCCGGACGGCGACGCGGCGTGGATCGCCGCGCTGCTCGTGCGCGCGAACCTGCGCGGCCACGACTCCCACGGCGTGATCCGTATCCCCCAGTACTGGGAGGCGGTGAAGAAGAAGGACGTGGACCCCCGGTCGCCGATCACGGTGACCGCGGAGACGCCCGCGCTAGTGCGGCTCGACGGCGGCGGCGGCTTCGGCCAGGTGGTGGGCCGCCGCGCGATGGAGATGGCGATCGCCAAGGCGAAGGCGGGCGGCCTGAGCGCGGCGTCCACCTCGCGCACCAGCCACGTGGGGCGGCTCGCCGACTACGCGGAGATGGCCGCCCAGGCCGGGCTCGTCGGCATGCTCTGGGCCAACTGCGTCCACGGGCTCAACGTGGCGCCGTGGGGCGGCGCCGCGCGGCGCCTCGGGACGAACCCGCACGCGGTCGGCATCCCCGGCGCGCGCGGCCCCGCCATGGTGCTCGACTTCGCCACCAGCGTGGTGGCCGAGGGCAAGCTGCGCGTGAAGCGCAACCGCAAGCAGCCGGCCCCGCCCGGCTGGTTCGTGGACGCGCAGGGGCGGCCGCAGACGGATCCTGAGATCTTCTACGGCGATCCGCCCGGCGCGCTGCTCACCTCGGGGGAGCACAAGGGCTACGGGCTCTCGCTCGCGGTGGAGATCCTGGGCGGCATCCTCTCCGGCACCGGTCCCGCCGGCCCCCCGCCCGGTGTGTTCGCCAACGGCACGCTCATGATCTGCCTCGACGTGGAACGGTTCCTGCCGCTGCCCGAGTTCCACCGCCAGGTGGCCTCGCTCTTCGGGTGGGTGAAGTCGGCGCCGCTCGCGCTCGGCGCCACCGAGATCCTGATCCCCGGCGAGCCGGAGGCGCGGCTCGAGGCGGAGCGCCGCCGTGAGGGCATTCCCATCGAGGACCAGACCTGGAGCCAGATCGAGACCACCGCCGCGGAGCTCGGCGTCGGGTGACCGCCCGCTCGCCTAGCCTCGATCAATCAGGAGCGGCGTCGGCGAAGCGGGCCGGGTGGGGTGACGGAGGCCGAGCCGGCAGGGCGCCCCCGACGACAGGACCCGGCCCCCTCGCGCGAGATCGCTCCTGATTGGTCGAGGCTACGGAAACAACCGCTCGGCGTTCCGGAAGGCGATCTTCTCGGCTACGTCGCGCGGGAGCTGGCTCAGGTAGCTCCGCACTTCCGTCACCGAGCCCGGCAGCGCCTCCCACCGGGACGTCATCCAGGTATCGGTCCCGGCGAGGAAGCGGTCCGGATGGCGCAGGAACACCGCGCGCCAGCCCGGGTCGAGCGTGCCGCCCGGGGCCACGTCGCTGTTGCGGATGGCCAGGTCCACCCAGAGGGTCGGGTAGCGGTCGAGCAGGGCGCCCACCGCCTGCGGCCCCGAGGACATGCCCGCGTGGGCCCAGATGACGCGGAGACGCGGCTCGAGCGTGAACAGCTCGATGATCGCGAGCTCGTCCGAGTGGGCGTGCAGATAGATGTTCTCCTGCACCGCCAGCTCGGTGATGCGCTTGACCACGAAGGTGCCGGTCTGCCCGCCGAAGAGGTGGAACTCGCCGATGCCCTTGTGCACGCCGCGATTCTTCTGCAGGCGCTCCTGCACGTAGGCGAGCACCGCGGGGTCCTGCCACCAGTGGCCCATGTCGCCGCGGGTGCGGTACGGCCGCAGGATCGGCACGATGCGCTTGGGATCCTTGGCGTGGAGCGTGAGCGTGCCGTCGTCGGGGGTGCTGGACACGAGCGCGCGCCGGATCCCCGCCTTCTCGAGGATGCCCAGGATGCGCTCGGGCGGGTACTCGATCCAGTCGGGCGCGCTGTAGTGAATGTGCGTGTCGAAGATCGGCAATTCGGGGCTCTGGGCGCGCGTGATCGCCGTACCGAGGGCGACGAGCGCCAGGGCGAGGAGAGCAAGGAGGCGCGCCGCGATCCGCAACCGCACGCTCGGAGCCTAGCACGGAGCCTCGCCTTGCGCATCCGGATCCCGGGCGCTACGCTGGGCGACGTGATGCGCATGCGTCGCGCGATCGTGTTCGTGAGTGTGCTGCTGGCGGCGGCGCCCGCGTTCGCCCAGGGCCTGCCCGGTGGCCGCCCACCCGACGCCATCGATCGGGCGCGCGGGCTCGCCACCCAGCCCTTCGGCACGCCGCCCGCGCCCGCGCGGCCCACCGAGCGCTACGTGCCACCGAGCCGCGTGTACTCGCCGGCCCAGAGGCGCGAGGTGCTCGTCCCCGGGCACTACGAGCGCGACGTCAACGGCCAGCGCGTCGAGGTCCCGCCGCTCGTGACCACCACGCCCGATGGGCGCAACCCGGTGGTGGTGCCCGGCGGCGAGCGCCCGCCCCTCGAGTCGCGCGGAGCGCCCTGATGCTCGAGGCGGTGGGCATGGTCGAGATCAACAAGATCTTCGCGGTCACCGACGCCCTCGGGGTGCACCGCGAAGCGCTCGTGATCCCCCTCGGGACCGGCAAGGGCCGCGTCCGCAAGCTGCCCAGCGGCAAGTTCGAGATCACGGTGGACGCGGAGACGCCGCTGGACGAGTGGCTCGAGGGATTGCCCGCGCTGATCCGCGCCGCCATGGCGTGAGTCCCCGCCGACGCGGGGAGATCGGGCTCCTCTCCCTCGTCGCCATCCTCTTCTTCAACGTCAGCGGCGGCCCCTACGGTCTCGAGGACGCCGTCGGCACGCTCGGCCCCGGCTTGGCCCTGGTCCTCCTCGTGGTCACCCCGCTGGTCTGGAGCCTGCCCGTCTCGCTCGCGATGGCCGAGCTCGCCGCCGCGCTCCCGGAAGAAGGCGGCTACGTGGTGTGGGTGCAGCGCGCCTTCGGCCGCTTCTGGGGCTTCCAGGCGGGCTGGTGGAGCTGGATCAACAGCTTCGTGGACGTGGCGGTCTATCCCGCGCTCTTCGTGGACTACATCGGGTTCTGGCGGCCGCACATGTCCACGCTCGAGCGCTGGACGCTTGTGCTGGGCTTCATCTGGATCCTCACCGCCATCAACCTGGCCGGGGTGCGCATCACCGGGTGGGTCGCGGTGGCGATGGCCGGCGTGTCGCTCGTGCCGGTGGTCCTGCTCACCGCGGTCGCGGGCACGCAGCTCCGCGACGTCCCGTGGCGCCCCTTCGCCGCGGACGAGGGCAGTCTCCTCGCCGGGCTCGGGGTGGGGCTCGCGATCATGATGTGGAATTACTCGGGCTGGGACGCGCCCACCACCACGCTCGGCGAGACGCGCGACCCCGGCCCGAGCTTCCGCCGCGCGGTGTGGGTCGCGCTCCCCCTGATCACGCTCGCCTACGTGCTGCCGGTGGCGGCCAGCCTCTCGTCGGTGGACGGCTGGGAGGACTGGGACACCGGCCACTGGCCGGTCGTCGCCGCGGCGATCGGCGGGCCGTGGCTCGCCCACCTGGTCGCGGTCGGCGCGGTGATCGCCACCGCGGGGCTCTTCCTGTCGCTGCTCCTGACCAACTCGCGGCTGCCCTACGTGCTGGCCCTGGCCGGCCAGATGCCGGCCGCGCTCGGCCGGCTCCACCCGCGCTTCGGCACGCCGTGGGGGGCGGTGGTGCTGTCGAGCGTCGCCTACAGCCTCTGCGCGTTCTGGAGCTTCAAGGAGCTGATCGTGCTCAATATCTGGCTGTACTCGATCACGCTCCTCCTGGAGCTGGGCGCCTTCGTGGCCCTGCGCCTGCGCGAGCCGGGGCTGCCGCGGCCGTGGCGCGTGGGTGGGGGCAAGCCCGGAATGTGGCTGGTGGCGGTGCTGCCGTCGCTCTGCTGCCTGCTCGCGATGGCGACCGCCGGCTGGTTCAATACCGCGGTCGGCGTCACCGCGGCCCTGACCGGCCCGCTCGCCTACCTGCTTTGGCGGAGGCCGGCTAATCGCGCGATGAGTTAACGGAAGAGCGCGCGCCAGGCGCTCGGGCTCGCGGCGGGGGCCCTGGGGCGCACCGGCCGGATGCGGAGGCCCTGGCCGCGGAGGTGGCGCCAGACGCCGGCCCGAAACGGCGCGTGACCCAGCAGCCCGCCGGCCCAGCTCAGCGTGACCGGCGGGCGCAGGCGCAGGGAGCGCGCGGTGCGTCCGGCGAGGCTCGCGAGTGCCTGCTGCGCCTCCCGCACGACGCGCCGGGCGGTGCGGTCTCCGCGGCGGGCGCGGCGCAGGACGGCCGGCGCGAGCGCGGCCACGCGCGCGACCGCGTCGGGCGCGGTCGCGATCCGGCGCGCGCGCGCCGGGGCCACCGCGTCGCGTAGCCAGGCGCGGCCGATCGAGAACGCGGAGCCGTCGTCGCCCAGCAGCGGACCCAGGCCGCCTGCTCGTGTGAAGCGGCCCCGACCGTCGCGGCCGAGGGCGATGGAGCCGGTGCCCGCGAGCAGCAGCACACCCGGAACCGCGCCGAGCGCGGCCAGGTAGGCGGCCTCGACGTCCGAGATCACGATCACCCGCGGGGCGAATCGGCGCAGGCGCCGCGCGAGGGCCCGGCGCTCGCCGCGCGTCCAGATCCCACGCGAGGCCACCCCGAGCGCGGCCAGGTCGCCACGCGAGAGCCGCCACCGGCGCCAGAGGCGCGCGAGCAGCGCGGGCAGGCCCGCCACGCCCGGTGTCGGCCCCCGGTAGAAGCGCGGCGTGGCGCCCGAGACGGACACGCGCACCCAGGTGCCGCCCAGGTCCACCACGCCGAGCGGCCGGTCGCCGCGCCGGGCTGCCGGAATCGCTCGATTCACGGGAACCATTCTCCCCCGGCAGGCATCACAAATGAAAGGACGGCAAAGGGGGAATACCCGCCGGCGCCACCCGTCGAATGGGCCAGTGGTGGGAACTCACTCGAACCTGGAGGCAATATGCGACGTGTCCTGATGACCATGACGGCCGTGCTGCTCCTGGGCCTGACCGCGTCCACCGCGGCCGCCCTGACGCCGACCGAGACCGTGAAATCACGAGTGGACGCAGCGCTGCTGAGCCTCGCCCGGACGCCCAACCCCACCGCCGAGGCCTCCGAACAGCGGCGCGTGCAGGTTCGGCGGGCGGCCGACGCGCTGTTCGATTTTCCCGACATGTCGCGCCGGGCGCTGGGCCGCCACTGGACGGACCGCACGCCCGCCGAGCGCGAGGAGTTCGTGCGGCTCTTCACCGACCTGATCGCGCGGTCGTACATCGGCAAGATCGACCGCTACGCGGGGGAGTCCATCGCCTACGTGGGCGAGCGCGTGGACGGCGAGGAGGCCTCCGTGCGGTCGCAGGTGGTCACCGCCAAGGGCTCGCAGATTCCCGTCGAGTACCGGCTGCACCGCGCGAACGACGCGTGGATCGCCTACGACGTGCTCATCGAGAACGTGAGCCTGGTGGGCACCTATCGGAGCCAGTTCGACCGCATCATCAAGGCGGAGTCCTTCGCCACCCTGCTGCGCCGGCTGCGCGAGAAGGGCCAGGTCGCGGCGGCGCGGTAGCGCGTCCGGGTCCCCGCCGCCCCCTCACCCTGCCCTCTCCCCCTCACGGGGGAGAGGGGGTTTCCTTCCCCCTCTCCTCTGGGTGCGCTGTCGTTCCCTCTTTCAAGCCTCGGTCAGGCTCGTGAGCTCGTAGATCTCGATCGGCTGCCGCCGCCCCTTCACGGTCACGGTCCCCCGGTCCCGGACCACCACCCGGTCTTTCAGGATCGCCAGCACCGCGCCGCTGATCAGGATGCCGGTGCCGAGGTCGCGATTCAACCCCTCCATGCGGGAGGTGGTGTTGACGGTGTCGCCGAGCACCGCGTACTTCTTCTTCCGCGGGGCCCCGAGCGTGCCCGCGAAGGCCTCCCCGGTATGGACCGCGATGCCCATGGCGAGCGGCCCGCGGGCCTCCGCCTCCCAGCGCTGGTTCAGGCCCTCCAGCGCCGCGTGCATGGCCACCGCGGTGTGGGCCGCGTGCCAGCAGTGCTCGGGGTCGTCGAGCGGAGCGCCATAGACCGCCATGATCGCGTCGCCGATGAAGTCCTGCACGAGGCCGCGGTGGTCGAGGATCACGTCCACCATCGCGGTGAAGTACTCGTTCATCATCTCGGAGACGATCTCGGGGGCCAGGCGCTCGGACATGGTGGTGAAGCCGCGCAGGTCCGACATCAGCACGGTCACGCGGCGCACCTCGCCGCCCAGCGGGGTGCCGGTCTGCAGCACCCGGTCCATGATCTCGGGGCTCACGTACTGGCCGAAGGCGGAGCGGAGGCGGCGCCGGCGCAGCATGTGGGCGCCCTGCAGGTAGACCAGCATGCCGATGAGCGGAGCCAGGAAGTCGAGCCAGTAGCCGCCGCGCGTGTAGGCCTCGTAGGAGGCGGCGGCGAGCCCGGCCACCAGGGCCAGGCCGACCAGCGCGAGCCAGAGCGGCCGCAGCCAGAGCGAGAGCACCGAGATCGACACGCAGACCACCGTGAGCAGCGCCACGTTCAGGTACCACGGCGGCGGTAGCAAGCTCCGGCGCGAGAGCAGGGTGTTCACCATGTGGGCGTGGATCTCCACGCCGGCCATGAGCCCGGTCGGGGTCGGGAAGGTGTCGCGGCTCTCCGCGAAGCTCGCGCCCACCAGGACGATGCGGTCGCGGAAGGGATTGTCCTGATCGGGGATGGTGCCGGCGCGCGCGAGCTGCACCAGCGGCTCGCTCGGGAACGTGGTGAAAGCGCCCGCCGGCCCCGTGAAGTCGATGCGCCAGGGCCGGGCCGCGAGCTGCTTCACCGGGGTGTCCAGCGGTCCGGCCAGAGCGCCGGATGGCTCGCGCAGAGGCAGGGGGATCGCGGCGCCGTCTGCCGCCAGCCGCGTCGCCAGCTCCGCGGGCGGGAGGCCGGCCGACGCGGCGAGGGTGGTGAGCGACAGTGCGGGCAGCCATCCTCCGCCCGCCCGGGGCAGGACCGGGGTGAAGCGCCGCACCATGCCGTCGGCGCCGATCGGCGCGTTGGCGAAGCCCAGCAGCCCGGCCAGCTCCGGCGCGAAGGGCGGCAGCAAGGTGTAGCCGCTCGCGCCGTCCGGGTCGGCGGGCATCGCGAAGGTGGCGAAGAGCAGCGAGCCGGGCCGCGCCGCGCTCCAGCGGCCGACGGTAGCGAGGAGCGCCTGGTCCTCCGCGGGCGCGGTGGGCGCGGTGAGGACGAGATCGAAGGCCACCACGCGCGCGCCGCTCTTGAGCAGGAAGTCGGCGAGGTCGGCGACGTAGCGCCGCGAGAGCGGCTGGCGCTGCCCGAGGGCCTGGAAGGCGTCGTCGTCGATCAGGACCAGGGTGATCTCGGGCGCAGCCACCCGGTCGCGCAGGAAGAGGAAGGCGTCCACCGCGCGCGTCTCCCAGCCCGCGAGCACGCCGGTGCGGGAGAGCGCGGTCACCGCGACCGAGACCAGCAGGCCGACCAGCATCGCGCGCAGCACCCGCGCGCGGCGTCCCGTGCCCCGGAGGGCCAGGGTCAGCGGCCCACTCCGGTGAGGCCGAAGGCGGCCCACGCGACCGGGCGGGGGAATTCCTTCATGGCGGCGCGCTGGTGGGCCCGGAGCGCGCGTCCGGAGTCGGCTCTGGCGAGACCGTCGTAGAACTCGCGCATGAGCACGAAGCTGGCGCGGTCGTCCACCTTCCAGAGCGTGGTGACGACCGGCGTGCCCGCGTAGAGGACGGCGCCCTGCAGGCCGATCAGCTCGTCGCCGGTGCTGAGCTTGCCGAGCCCGGTCTCGCAGGCGAGCGCCAGGAGCCCCATCCCCAGCACCACCATTCTCCATCGCGCCGAGTGCTGGTTGATCACGTGGACCCGGAGCGATCATAGACCAGCGCCGCGCCCGGCGGCAAGGCGCGCCCGCCGTAGTTTGCCGCCTCCCGCGCCCGCCTCCGCGATAATGGAGCGTGCTCACCTGGCCCGACTACGCGGTGGTGGTGGCCTCCCTCGTATTGCTCCTCGCCATCGGGGGCGCGTTCACCCGCCAGCAACGCGGGACGAGCGACTTCTTTCTCGCCCGCCGGCGCATCCCCTGGTGGGCCGCGTGCCTGTCGTTCCTCGCCACCGAGATCAGCGCGGTCACCATCATCGCGGTGCCCGCCACCGCTTATGCCGAGAACTGGGAGTACGCCCAGTTCTTCATCGGCTCGAGCCTGGCCAAGTTCGTGGTCGCGCTGCTGTTCATCCCCGCCTTCTACCGCTACAACTGCGTGACCATCTACGAGTTCCTCGCCCACCGCTTCGGCACCGCGAGCCAGGTGACCGCCTCCATTTTCTTCTTCATCTCGCGCCTGCTCGGCTCCGGCGTGCGCCTGATGGCGGCCTGCGTCGCGGTGGCGGTGCTCATGGGCTGGCCGGTCTGGCCGACCATCGTGCTCTTCAGCCTGGTGTCCATCATCTACATCGCGCTCGGCGGGGTGAAGGCGGTGGTGTGGACCAACGTGTTCCAGGCCGCGATGTTCCTGGTGGGCGGCGGGCTCACGGTGGCCTTCCTGGCGAGCCAGATCGACGGCGGGCTCGTGGCCATGTACCGCACCGCCGCCGAGGCCGGGCGCCTGAACGTGATCAACTGGGGGCCCGCGCCGGGCGCCGCCGACTTCTGGCCCCGCGTGCTCTCCGATCCCAGCATCGTGTGGCTGGCCGTGCTCAACGGCATCGTGGGCTCGACCGCGGCCTTCGGCACCGATCACGATCTGATGCAGCGCCTCCTGACGGTGGAGACCCGCAAACAGAGCCAGCGGACGCTGGCGGTCACCCCGCTCGGCACGCTGGTCACCCTGGCCATCTACCTGAGCATCGGGGCCGGCCTCTTCACGTACTACGCCCAGAATCCGAACGCGGGCCTGCCGCGCCCCGACGAGATCCTGCCGTACTTCATCCGCACCGCGATGCCGGAGGTGCTGCGCGGGGTCATGCTCGCGGCCATCGTGCTCGCGTCCATCGACTCGCCGCTCGGCTCGCTCTCGGCCTCGTTCGTCACCGACATCTACCGGCCGCTCCTGGTGCGCGGGCGGAGCGAGGCCCACTACCTCCGCGTGTCCCGAGGCGCGGTGGCGGCCTTCGGGGTGCTGTTGGCCCTGCTCGCCTGGGGCTTCTCGTTCTTCAGCGGCTTCCTCTGGCTGGCCTTCAAGATCGCGGGCGTCACCTTCGGCTCGCTGCTGGGCGTCTTCCTGCTGGGGCTGGCCACCAAGAAGGCCGGCGCCGACCGCGCCAATGCCGTCGCCATGGTGATCATGGCGCTGGTCACCCTGGTGCTGCTGGTGCTGTCAGAGACCGGCCGCATCGGGCTCGGCTGGTCCTGGCTCGTGATCCTGGGCACCGCGGGCACCATGGTGCTGTCGCCGCTGCTCGCGCCCCTGCTCGACCGCCCCCGTATTCCCTGAACGGCCGTTCAGTGCTATCCTTCCGCCACTGAACGATCACTCACTCCTCGAAGCGGAGGACGCCATGTCGAGCACGTTTCTCTACCGGTTGCCCGTCGAGCAGACCCAGTGGAAGGTGGAGGGCCAGACCACCACCGCGTTCACCTGGGAATACGAGGACGGCAGCGACGACCTGCTCCGGCTGTACGCCAAGGGCAAGAAGCAGCAGTGGGACGCGGCGGACCGGCTCGACTGGTCGCAGGACGTGGACCCGGACAACCCGATGGGCATGTCGGACCGGACCATCGCGATCCACGGGACCGATCTCTGGAACCGCCTCGGCGAGAAGGACCGGGTGCACATCCGGCGCAACCTGCAGGCCCACTCGCTCTCGCAGTTCATGCACGGCGAGCAGGGCGCGCTCATCGCCACCGCCAAGATCGTCCAGACCGTGCCGAGCTACGAGTCCAAGTTCTACGCGGCGACCCAGGTGATGGACGAGGCGCGCCACGTGGAGGCCTACGCCCGCCTGCTCCACGAGAAGTTCAAGCTCGCCTACCCGATCACCCCGACGCTGGCCAAGCTGCTCGAGGCGACGATCACCGACCGGCGCTGGGACATGACCTACCTCGGCATGCAGATCCTGATCGAGGGGCTCGCCCTCGCCGCCTTCCAGCGCATCCGCGACAACTCGACGAACCCGCTGTGCGCGGCGGTGAACGCCTACGTCATGCAGGACGAGGCGCGCCACGTGGCCTTCGGCCGCTTGGCCCTGCGCGAGTACTACCCGCAGCTCTCCGACGCGGAGCGGGACGAGCGCGAGGAATTCGTGGTCGAGGCCTGCTACCACATGCGCGACCGCTTCAACCAGAAGGAGGTCTGGGAGAACCTGGGCCTCCCGGTGGCGGAGTGCGTCGCGGCGGTGGACCAGTCGGACACCATGAAGCAGTTCCGGCGGCGTCTCTTTACGCGGATCGTCCCCACCGTGAAGGACATCGGGCTCTGGGGCGACCGGGTGCGGCGGGCCTACGAGGACATGGGCGTGATGGAGTTCGCGGACACCGATGCCGCCGCGATCCTCGAGAACGACAACCGCGTGGCGGAGGAGTTCGACGCCAAGCAGTTCGTCCGGGAGCAGCTCGGGCAGGTGTCCTAGCGGAGGACCACCCCTCACCCTACCCTCTCCCCTGAGGGGAGAGGGGGACCGCATACCCTCTCCCCCGCCGAGGGGGAGAGGGCAGGGTGAGGGGTCAGGCGAGGTCGAACAGGAGGAAGTGCGCGGGCTCGGTCGCCACGACATCGAGCGCGCTCTCCCGACTCACCGCGGCGCCGTCGCCCGCGCCGAGCGCGGTGCCGTTCAGCTCCAGCCGGCCGGCCACCACCTGCAGCCACGCGTGCCGCCCGTTCGCCAGCGCGTGTTTCACCCGCTCGCCGGGCTCGAGGCGCGAGACGTAGAGATCCACGTCCTGGTGGATCGTCACCCCGCCGTCCCGGCCGTCGCGCGAGGCGATGAGGCGCAGCGTCCCGCGCTCCTCGTGCGGCGCGATCGCCTTCTGCTCGTAGCCGGGGGCGAGCCCCCGGCGATCCGGCAGGATCCAGATCTGGAGGAAGTGCACCGGCTCGTCCGGCTTCGGATTGGCCTCGCTGTGGGTCACCCCGGTGCCCGCGCTCATGCGCTGGACATCGCCGGGCACGATGACCGAGCGGTTGCCCATGCTATCGGCGTGCTCGAGCGCGCCCTCCAGCACGTAGGTCACGATCTCCATGTCGCTGTGCGAGTGCGCGCCGAACCCCCGGCCGCCCTCCACGCGGTCCTCGTTGATGACCCGGAGCGTGCGAAAGCCCATGTGCGCGGGGTCGTGGTAACCCGCGAACGAGAAGGTGTGCGAGGTGTCCAGCCAGCCGTGGTCGAAGTGGCCGCGCGCGGCGGCGGGACGGGTGACGATCATCACGCGACTCCTTTGAGTGAGGGTTACCTTACCCGCTCATGGTACCCGACGCGGCAAGCGGGCCCCGCCGCGCGTATCATCGAGGCCATGGTGGACGGGGAGCCCATGGCGGACGGGATCGCGGCGGGCGAGGAGGCGCGGGCGCGACTGCGCGCGGTCGTCATCTCGCTGGCGGTGTCGGTGGTGCTGCTGGGAGCCAAGTACTGGGCCTATCGCCTCACCGGCTCCACCGCCATCCTGTCCGACGCGCTCGAGTCCATCGTCAACGTGGTGGCCGCGGTGTTCGGGCTGGGCGGGATCATCTTCGCGGGCCGCCCCGCCGATCGCAACCATCCCTACGGGCACGGCAAGATCGAGTTCTTCAGCGCGGCCTTCGAGGGCGGCCTGATCGCCTTCGCGGCGGTGCTGATCGTCTACGAGGTGATCCTGAGCCTGTTCCGGGGCTCGGAGCTGCGCGCGCTGGACGTCGGCGTCTCCATCGTCCTGGGCGCGGGCCTCGTGAACCTGCTGCTCGGCTGGTACCTGGTCCGCACGGGCCGGAAGTACGCCTCGCTCACCCTCGTCGCCGACGGCCGCCACGTCCTCGCGGACTTCTACACCAGCGCGGGCATCGTGGTCGGGCTACTCCTGGTCCGGTTCACCGGGATCGGGTGGCTGGATCCGGTGGTGGCGGCGGTGGTGGCCCTGAATCTCCTGTGGACGGGGTTTCGCCTCGTCCGCCAGGCGGCGGGCGGGCTCCTGGACGAGGAGGACACCGAGCTCCTGGACCGGCTGCTGGAGGTCCTGCAGCCCCACCTGGGCCAGGGCGTGATCCGCATCCACCACCTGCGCGCGATCCGCTCGGGCCGCTTCCATCACGTGGACGCCCACCTGGTCGTCCCGGAGTTCTGGTCGGTGGAGCGCTCGCACGAGCTGGCCGAGGACCTGGGCGAGCGGGTGGTGAAGGAGCTGGGTGTGGAGGGCGAGATGACGCTCCACACCGACCCCTGCCATCGCATCTACTGCCGGATGTGCGATCTCGACGATTGTGCGGTGCGCCGCGAGCCCTTCACCGGCCGCCCGCCGCTGACCCTGGACGAGGCGGTTCAACCCGACATGCCCCGCGCGAGACCATGAGCGACGATCTGCTGGAGCGGGTGCGCGCCCGCGCCCGCGACAATTCCTTCTGGCGCTACCTGGGCGTGGAGGTGGAGGCGGCGCGCGAGGGCTGGGTGCGCCTGCGCGTGCCGGTGCGCGACGAGCTGCGCAACGCGGCGGGCGCGCCGGTGCACGGTGGCGTCTACGCCGCGCTGACCGACATGGCGGTGGGCGGCGCGCTCGCGACCATGCACGAGGCCGCCGCGGGCGGGGTCGGCCAGACCACGCTCGACATGAACGTGAGCTTCATCGGGGCCAGCACGGGCGACGTCTTCGCGGAGGGGCGCATCCTGCGGCGCGGCCGCACCATCGCCTTCGGCGAGGCCACCATCACCGACGCGGCGGGCAAGCTCGTGGCCGCCGGCCGCGCCACCTACATGATCCTGGCGAAGTAGGCCCCTCACCCCAGCCCTCTCCCCGCTGGGGAGAGGGCCAGCTGCGGGCAGACCACAGAGGGCCTCACGGGCTCAACATGGAGCTCGTCCCGGTCCCTGGCCGCCGCCTCCGTCCAGGTCGGCTATCGGAGGAAGCGGCGGGTCAGCCAGTCGGTCATCAGGGCATTGAGCTGGTCACGGTTTTTTGGGTCAGCCTTCCCTATTTGAGCGTAGCCGCGATTTGCCGAATCTGATCCGGCGTGCGCTCCCCCGCAAGCGGCGTTCCCGGCATCAGATGTTTCCCCATGGCGAGCCCGCCGATCAGAACGGGCTCGTAGCCGATCTCGCGTATCAGACGCGACGCCAGCTCGATGGCTTTGGGGTCATCGCCCGCGATCGGCATCCCGATCCGCCCGCCCTGTTGTTCGTGCGCTGCGCCCATGCGCGCATAACCGATCGCATTGAACGCGCGGACGATACGTGCCCCGGGTAGAAGCTCCGCCGAGGCAAGACCGGCGCCTTTCTCTCGTGCCCATGTCGCAATGTCACCGTCGCGCGACGGAATCGGGTTACACGTATCGATCACCGCTTTACCCTTGACCAGGTTCCCAAGATCCTTGCCGACGTCGGGTAACGCCCGGTACGGCACCGAGATCAGCAGTACCTCGCCGAAGGCAGCGGCCTCCCGCGGCGTTCCGGGTCGCGCATTGGGCCCAAGGCTTGCCGCCAGTTTCTTGTCGTGCTCGAGATCGCGCGACGAGAACATGACTTCGTGCCCGGCCTTCACCCAAACGCCGCCTAGTGTCCCGCCGACTCTGCCGGAACCGACGACGCCAATCTTCAGTTTTTCGGTGGCGGCGCTGGCTGCGTGTGGGGCAAACCGCAGACCGCCGAGAGCAAGAGCCGCCGTGGCGGTCCCGGCAACTCTAAGAAATCCGCGGCGGTCTTGTTTCATGACACCATTCATTTTCATGGCAAGCCTCCTGAAGGATAGCAGCAAAATCGGGTCTGACCGCATTGCCCTCGAGTCCGGCGCACCAGGTCATGCCGTTACGGGCCCGCTTCGGCCGGGGCGCCATGCGGCTCCCTTGCAGCCCGCTCGCGCTGCGCGTATCCCAGCCACAGGCCGAGCGCCACCCATACCATCGCAAGCGGTACCGCAAAGGACGCGAGCGCGGCCAATCCGGTGCCCAGCTGTCCCAGTAGACCTTCAGTCTGGACGCCGATGACATCACCCCCCCGGGTATACGAACGTGTCGATGAACGCCTTTGACTTGTACCGATCGGCGCGGGGGACGATGGTGAACAGTGTCTCGCGCGCGGGCCGCATGATGCCGCGCTGCACGAACGTCGCGGTGCGCATGTCGAGGTTGGTACCCAACGCGGCCACCATCTGCAGACGCGTGAAGTAGACGAACGTGGCCATCACCGCGACGATCAGCACGTACGCGGAGATGGCGAGGAGATAGGGCGATCGGAAGACCGCCGGGAAACCCTCCCAGGCACTGCCGCCGATCACGACGTGCTGCGTCGACGCCGGCGCGTCGTCCCGGTCGCTCCAGGTCGGCTCGAGCCGATCCGTCCGGAAACGGGTAAGCCACCAGGCTGCACCTATCGCCAGCAGGATGAACCCGACCGCGACCAGCAGCAGAGTTGGTGTCCCGAGCGGCTTGGCGAGCAGGCTCGCGAGCCACGCGCCGAAGATCGCCCCAAGCGTTCCGCCCACCGCGATGGCACCGAAGAGGCGCTTGCTTTGCTCGAGCGAAAAGCAGTCCGCCATCAGGGCCCAG
>Ga0214471_10002261_pt1 | contig 15128 bp, 13 predicted proteins | sample RVTome_5_FD_207665 | JGI IMG/M metagenome (GOLD analysis project Ga0214471, IMG submission 207665) | Soil microbial communities from uranium-contaminated site in the Upper Colorado River Basin, Wyoming, United States - RVT142D155 | ecosystem: Environmental > Terrestrial > Soil > Contaminated >... | reverse complement strand
TTCACGCGTCCGACATGGTCGGTTTCCTCGCCGGCCGAGTTCCGGTTCCGCGACACCGATCCGGCGCACTACGACGTGTTCGACGTCCGCTACCTGATCCAACCGGCCGGCCGAGAGCCTCCGGTCGAGGCCACGCTCCTGGCCGAGCGAGGAGATCACGCGCTCTGGCGGATCGCGGTCGATGGTCCGGTCGAGATCGTGGACACCGCGGCCCCGATCGAGGCGGACCGGACGAACCTCGGCGTTCGGATCGCGCCCTGGCTCACGTCGGACCTTCCGGAGGCGGACGTGCATCCGGGCATCATCTTCGGTGGGTTCGAGGCTCCCGGCCCGACGCTGCCGGCCGACACGCTTCCGACCGATGCGCCCGGTGACGTGATCGCCGTTACCGTGCGCCTCGAGGAGGGCGTTGCGTCCGCAACGGTCGATATCCGACGACCGGCTGCGGTGATCCTCAAGGCTTCGTTCGACAACCGCTGGCGCGTCACGCTCGACGGCCGGGACGTGCGGGCGCAGATGTTCGCGCCGAGCCTGGTCGGACGGCTCGTTCCGCCGGGCCTTCACGAGCTGACGTTCACGTACGTGCCGTTCCCGCGGTACGACCTGCTGCTCGGTCTCGGGATCGCGACGTTCCTCGCGATCCAGCTGGTTCCCTCACGGGTCGCGCGACGGCGAGCCCGCCGGCCGATCGAAGGGCCGGTCGTCGAGCCCGAGCCTCAGCCGATCGGCTAAGGGGTGGCGCTGGGGCTTCCCGAGACCGGGGCCTCGCCCGAGGTCTCGGGGTCGATGCGCCCTTCGAGCGAGGGGTCGAGTCGGACGGCTTCGTCGAGCTCCTTCTGGCCACGGCGTCCATGGCCTTGCTCGATGAGGAGGAACCCGAGGTTCAGATGGGCTGCCGCATGGGAGGGATCCACCTGGATCAGATGCTCGTAGAGGGTCACGGCCTCATCGGCGCCGGCCTCCGTCCGCAAGATCGCGAGGTTGAACAGCGCCGGGACGAAGTCGGGATCGAGCCCGAGCGTCGTCCGGTAGTGGCCTTCTGCCGCCGGCAGCTCTCCTCGGCTCTGTTCGATCACGCCGAGGTTGTAGTAGGCGAACTTGTTCTGAGGATCGAGTTGGATCACCCGGAGGTAGGCGTCGACGGCCGCGTTGAAGTCTCCGGCGGCCTGGGCTTGGAGCCCTTGCTGGAGGATCTCGTCCGCTTGCCCGCGTTCGTCCTCGCCGGAGCAGGCGACGAGCCCGCAGGCAAGGAGGATGACCAACCCCGATCGGGTCGCGCGTCCGTGCCTGCTGCGATGTCGGATAGCGGTCTCCCTGTCGGAGGATCGTCTCGCGCCGATGCTACGACACGCATCGGGCCATCCCAGGCAGGCGCATCCCGCTCCCGGGGGAGGGCGCGGAGCCCCCGATCGGCCGGATCCGTGTCGGCCCGTTCTGGGGACTAGCCAAGACTACGGACTACGGAATACCCGAAATCGGGGCTCAATCCTGTCGGTTGAAAACCCGATGCCTCAAAGGTGAGTCTTCGAACGTTCTCGCCGATCGTGAGGATCCGAGTTATCCGATGAAAGCCCTCAGGCTCCCGAATGGATTGGTCGCGCGCATCGGGACGGCGATCGGCGTGCTCGTGTTGTGCCTGTCGGCGATCGCGGTTGCCGCCGCCGCCGGTCGCGAGCCCTCGGGCCAGCGGCTGACGGGGTGCGTTTCCACGACCACCGGCGAGGTGTTCATCGTCAAGCCGACGGCCGAATGCCGGAAGGGCGAGTTCCGTGTCGAGTGGCAGCTCGTGGACCTTGCGGGCGACCGGCTCCCCTCCGGCGTTCTCGGCGCCGGCCTTCAGAACGACCCGACCGTCGGCCCGACGGGACCCGCCGGCCCCGCTGGCGCAGACGGTTCGAACGGCTCCGACGGTAGCGACGGGGCTGACGGAGTGGACGGGACCAACGGCATCAACGGCACCGATGGCACCGAAGGTGCCGACGGAGAGAACGGATCGGACGGACTCAACGGTGCGGATGGCGCGGACGGCACCGACGGCTTGAACGGCAGCGACGGTGTGGACGGAGTCGATGGTGCGAACGGCGCCACGGGTGCCGATGGCGCAACCGGAGCCGACGGAGCGCCCGGAGCCGACGGAGCGCCCGGAGCCGACGGAGCGCCCGGAGCCGACGGTGTAGATGGAGCCGACGGAGCGCCCGGAGCCGACGGTGTAGATGGAGCCGACGGAGCGCCCGGAGCCGACGGTGTGGATGGAGCGGACGGAGCGCCGGGTGCCGATGGACCGGTTGGCCCGCAAGGTCCAGTCGGTCCTGAGGGTCCGGTTGGTCCCCAAGGTCCAGTCGGTCCTGAGGGTCCGGTTGGTCCCCAAGGCCCAGTCGGACCTGAGGGACCCGCGGGCGCCGACGGTATTGATGGAGCCGACGGCGCCGACGGACTCAACGGCGCGGACGGGATCGATGGAACCGACGGCGCAGATGGCGCGACCGGTCCGCAAGGCCCGGTCGGTCCGCAAGGCCCGGTCGGACCCCAGGGCCCGGTCGGTCCACAGGGAACCGCGGGGACGGATGGCCTCAACGGGGCCGACGGAGCCGACGGGGCGGACGGACTCGATGGCGCCGATGGTGCTGATGGTGCCGACGGACTCAACGGCGCGGACGGCGCAGATGGTGTGGATGGTGTGGACGGCGCGGACGGCGCCACGGGTCCCGCCGGTCCTGCCGGTCCCGTCGGTCCTGCCGGTCCCGTCGGTCCGGTCGGACCACAAGGTGCGGTTGGACCGCAGGGTCCCGTCGGTCCTCAGGGTCCCGCCGGTCCTGCCGGTCCCACCGGCCCCGCTGGTGCGGTCGGTCCTGCCGGTCCTTCCGGTCCTGCCGGCACGGCGGGCGTCTCGGGCTGGGAGACCGTCACGGGCGCGCAGACGAGCAGCTCGGACAAGACGATCACGCTCTCGTGCACCGGACTCCTGAGGAAGGTCATGGGCGGCGGGTACGCGCTCTCGGTCGCCGGGAGCGACAAGGTCGCCGTCGTCCAGAACGCGCCGGCCAGCGCGACCTCGTGGACGGTGCAGGCGATCGAGACCTCCAACGTCGCGACCGACTGGACGCTCACCGCGTACGTGGTCTGCGCGATCGCCGTCTAGGCACGCAGCGACCCTCCAGCCACCCTCCTCGGTTGCCGAGGACTCCTATGCCATGCTGAACGCGATGCCCAAGAAGGGTTCGCCGGCAGGGAGCTGGCGCAAGGATCTCGCCGCTCGTCTCCGGGACAAGGACGCGCGCGTCGGCGTCGTGGGCCTCGGCTACGTGGGCCTTCCGATGCTCGTCGCCGCGGTCCGCGCCGGCTTCCGTGGTGTGGGGATCGACGTCGACCCGTCTCGCGTCGCCGCGATCAACGACTCGCACTCCTTCGTCAGCGACGTCGAGGACGTCGTGCTTCGTGAACTCCGCTCGATGCTGCGCGTCTCGACGAAGGACACAGCGATCGCGGACTGCGACGTCGTCCTGATCTGCGTGCCCACCCCGCTGAAGGACCACGACCCAGACCTCCGGCACATCGAGCAGGCGGGTGAGAGCATCGCCGGCCACCTGCGTCGCGGCATGCTCGTGATCCTCGAGTCGACCACGTACCCGGGCACGACCGACGAGATCCTCCGCCCGATCCTCGAGACATCGGGTCTGGTGGCCGGCCGCGACTTCGGGCTCGCCTACTCGCCCGAGCGCATCGACCCGGGTCGCGGTCTCGACCACATCGAGAAGACGCCGAAGGTGGTCGGGGGCCTGACGAAGGCCGATGGAGACCTCGCGGCGACGTTCTACCGGGCGTTCATCCACGAGGTCGAGGTCGTGTCGACCCCGCGAGAGGCGGAGATGGCCAAGCTGATCGAGAACACGTTCCGCCACGTCAACATCGCGCTCGTCAACGAGCTCGCGTTCCTGTCGAAGGATCTCGACGTCGACCTGTGGGAGTCGATCAGGGCGGCCGCGACGAAGCCGTTCGGTTTCATGGCCTTCTGGCCCGGACCCGGCGTCGGCGGCCACTGCATCGCGATCGACCCCTCGTACCTGTCCTGGCGCGTCGGGCAACGCACGGGACACAGGTTCAACTTCGTCGAGCACGCGCAGGAAGTGAACTCACGGATGCCGGGTTTCGTTGCCCAGCGGGTCGCGCAGGCGCTGAACGACCGGGGCAAGCCGGTGCGGGGCTCCCGGATCCTGGGCATCGGCGTGACCTACAAGGCCGACGTGAACGACGTTCGCGAGTCCCCGGCGGTCGCGGTGCTCGAGCGCCTCGCGGCCGCGGGCGCGAAGGTCTCCTATCACGACCCGCTCGTCCCGGGAATCGAGATCGCGGGCCGACGCCTTCGGTCCCGGCCTCTGGGGGCCGAGCTGCTCGGCGAACAGGATTGCGTGATCGTGCTGACGGCGCACTCCGGCGTCGACTTCGAGCAGATCGTCGAACACTCGCCGATGGTGTTCGATACCAGAGGCGTGACCCGCGGCCGGCGCGCGAACGTCCACCGCCTCTGACGGCGTTCAGGTCGCCGGCGTCCGTCGCGCGCGACCCCGCACCAACGCGCCGATCGCGATCCCGCACACCAACCACGCGAGCGCGACGAAGATCGCGATCTCCGGAGCGGTCACGATCGCGATCGCCACGGAGGAGCACGCCAGCTGCCCCACGTAGGTGACGAACGCGACCTGCCGGCCACTCAGGCCCAGCCGCGTGAGTCGGTGGGACGAATGGTCGGTCCCGCCCAGCATGATCGGCCTGCCTCCGCGCCATCGCGAGATCGCCACGAGCGCGGTGTCGAAGACCGGAACACCGAGGATCAATGCCTGCACGCCGATCCGTTTCACGTCGTTCGAGACCTCGAGGTCGAGCAGGAGTCCGAGGACGGCCAGCATGAGCCCCAGGAGCAGCGACCCGGCGTCGCCGAGGAAGATCCGTGCCGGTGGGAAGTTGTGGCGAAGGAAGCCCACGCTCGTTCCGGCGAGCGCCGCAGCGAGCGCCGCGACCAGGTAGTCGCCTTGACTCGACGCGATGGTGAAGTACGCGAGGCTCGCGATCGCCGTCACACCGGACGCGAGCCCGTCCATGTTGTCCAACAGGTTGACCGCGTTCACGATGACCACCACCCAGCCGATCGTGAGCACGAGGTCCAGGGGAGGCAGGTCGAAGAAGCCGGCGCGGACGTCGGCGAACCACAGCGCGGTCGCGACCGCCGCCTCGACGCCGATCCGCACGTAGGGACCGAGCCCGCGCAGGTCGTCGAGCAGGCCCAGGACGAAGACGACGATCCCGCAGGCCGCGATCACGGCCGCCTGAAGGGCGGTCTCCCCGAGCAGGAATCCGGCGGCGACGAACCCGACGAGCAAGGCCAGTCCGCCGAGGTAAGGGGTGGCTTCGACGTGGGTCTTGCGCTCGCCGGGGTGGTCCAGCACGCCGAGCCTTCTCGCCATCCCCGCGGCGAGAGGTGTGGCAAGCACGGTGGCCGCGAGCGGGATCAGGAACGCCGCCCCGTACAGGACGACGAAGTCCAGGCCGCTCACGGCGGGGACGGTTCGCCGGTCCGGACGTCCGTCGGCTCGAACTCGATCGCGTCCTCGATGATCTGCTCGAGACCGAGCGCCGGCTCCCATCCGGTCAACGCCTTGATCTTGGAGACGTCGGGGACGCGCCGCTCCATGTCCTCGAACCCTTCCTCGTACGCCTCGTCGTACGGGATGTGGACGATCCGCGAGCTGGAGCCCGATGCCGCGATGATCCGCTCCGCGAGCTCGTTCATCGACAGCTCGTGTGGCGCTCCCACGTTGAACACGTCACCGACGGCGCCGGGATGGTCGAGCACCGACACCAACGCGCCGACCGTATCGAGCACGTGACAGAAGCACCGTCGCTGAGTGCCGTCGCCGTAGACGGTGATGTCCTGCCCGGCGAGTGCCTGGCGGACGAAGCTCGGCACGACCATGCCGAACTCGCCGGTCTGGCGAGGTCCCACGCAGTTGAACAGGCGAACCACGATCGAGGGGACACCCCGGTCGTGCCAGTACGCGCGCGCGAGGATCTCGTCGACGGCCTTCGCCGTGCTATACGACCAGCGCGCTTTGAAGGGGGAGCCGAGGATGCGATCGGCGTCCTCGTGCAGCGGTCCCGACGCGTTCTTCCCGTAGATCTCCGATGTGGACGTGATGAGGACCTTTCGGCCGCTCTCGGCGACGGCGTCCAGGACGATCTCGGTGCCCCGGATGTTCGTGAGGAGGGACTCGAGTGGCTTCTCGACGATGAGCCGGACGCCCACCGCCGCCGCGAGGTGCACCACGGCGTCGCAATCGGCGACCAGGCCCGAGACCAACGGGTGGTCCAGGATCGTCCCCTGCACGAAACGGAACCCCGGATGATCCGTCAGATGCTCGACGTTCCGGGACGAGCCGGTCGACAGGTCATCGAGCGCGAGCACGCTGTCGCCCCGGGCGAGCAGCCGGTCCGCGAGGTGGGAGCCGATGAAGCCGGCTCCTCCGGTGATCAGGTAGCGCACGCTGCTGCTCGTCCTTCGGTCGGGAGGCGCCTCATCCTAGTCGGAGGGGTCGCATTTCCCCCGTATGCTTCGCGCACCGCCCCGCTGCCCCGAGGTAGGTGAAGATGCGGGCACTCGTCACCGGCGCCGCAGGGTTCATCGGTTCGCACCTGGCCGCCCGGCTCGTGTCCGAAGGCCACGAGGTCGTAGGACTCGACGACCTTTCCGACGGCGCCGCGGAGAACCTGGACCGGGCACCCGGCATGCGGTTCGTCCGAGCCGACCTGCGGGACGCCGGCGCCGTGCGTTCGACCGTGTCGGGGGTGGAGGTCGTCTTCCATCAGGGAGCGAAGCGATCGGTTCCGAGGTCGATCCGCGAACCCGAGCTCTTCACGGACGTGAACGTCCTCGGGACGCTGCACGTCCTGTTGGCGGCGCGCGATGCCGGAGCTCGAGTGGTCTCGGCGTCCTCGTCGTCGGTCTACGGGGACCAGCAGGTCTTTCCTTTGGCCGAGTCGATGCCTCCACTACCCCGCTCCCCGTACGCCGCGAGCAAGCTGGCGGGCGAGGCCTACTGCCGGGCCTTCACGGTGTCGATGGGTGTGCCGACCGTGAGCCTTCGTTATTTCAACGTGTACGGGCCCGGGCAGGACCCGGCCAGCGAGTACGCGGCCGTCATGCCGCGGTTCGCGCTCGCGTGCCTGACCGGCGAGCGACCGGTGATCCACGGCGACGGCGACCAGGCCCGGGACTTCACCTTCATCGACGACGTCGTCGAGGCCAACCTGCTCGCGGCGCGGGCAGGCGAGGACGCGCACGGGCTCACGTTCAACATCGGCGGCGGCGAGGAGCCCACCTCCGTGAACGACGTGCTCCGCATCGTGGGCGAGCTGACCGGCGTCTCGCCCGATCCGGTCTTCGAGCCGCCGCGCGAGGGCGACGTCCGGCGAACCGAAGCGGACGTGTCACTCGCGCGCGAGCTGCTCGGGTACGCCCCCGCCGTCGGGATGCGTCTCGGGCTTCAGCGCACGCTGGAGCACCTGCGCGCGACGCTCGAGCAAGGGGGCGGCTGAGCCGTGTCGTCGGACAAGCGTCACGTGCTCTCGGCCGTCGAGCGCGGCTCGGGCTGGGCGCTCGACCTCGGCGGCGGGCGGGGAGAGCTCTCGCGACCGTTGGGCGAACGAGGATATCGCTACGCGAACGTCGACCTGCGTCCCGCCGGCCGAAGAGCCGTGGCCGGTGACGCGGAGCGGCTCCCGTTCGGCGACCGGACCTTCGAGCTCGTGGTGAGCAGCGACTCGCTCGAGCATTTCTCCGCGCCGGATGCCGCGCTGCGCGAGGTGCAACGCGTCCTTCGCGACACCGGGACCCTCGTGATCCTGGTTCCGTTCCTGCACCCCTTCCACGGCGACGACCTCTACCGATACACGCCGCTCGGGCTGCGGTTCCTGCTGGAGGGCGCGGGGTTCCGGGTGGCTTCGGTCCGAGCGCCGCTCGGGCTCGCATCGCTCGTCGTCCAGGCGGTCGTCACGGTCCTGCGGAGGATCGGTCTCGGCGTGGCGGAACGGCCGCTCGAGCGCGCCGCGGCGGCGTTCGACGGTGTGCTCTCCGGCGGCGGGCGGCGAGGCCTCGCGTTCGCCGCTGCCTACCTCGTCGTCGCCCACACGGTCGCGGGAGAGGGCGCGTGAGGATCGTCATCGTCTCCGGGATCTACCCGCCCGACATCGGCGGACCGGCGACGCACGCGTTCGACCTTCGGGGCGAGCTCGTCGGGCGCGGGCACGAGGTGACCGTCCTGACGCTCTGGGAAGGCGAGGGGACGGACCCAGGTCCCGACGTCGTTCGGTTCCCGCGCGCGTGGCCGTGGCCGCTGCGCTTGGCGGCGGTCTCCGCCTGGTTGGTTCGGAACGCGTCTCGATACGACGTGGTCTACGCGACGGGCCTCCAGCCCGCCGCGGTCGCCGGAGCGCGCCTCGCGGAGCGACCGGTCGTGGTCAAGGTCGTGGGCGACCTCGCGTGGGAACGCGGCCGGCGGCTCGGCCTCACGCAAGCGGAGTTCGACGCCTTCCAGGACGGGCGCGACCGTCTTGCCCCTCGGGTCCGCGCCATGCGCTGGTTGCAGAACCTCTCGCTCCGCGGGGCGAACGAGATCACGGCTCCGAGCGAAACGCTCCGGCGAACGATCGAGGGATGGCTCGAAGGCCCGGCCCCGGTCGAGGTCATCGCGAACGGCGTTCGCACACCACCCCGCCGGTCGAGGAGGGCGGCAGCGGCCCCCTTCGTCTACGTCGGCCGGCTGGTCCCGCACAAGCGCGTCGATCGCATCGTCGAGGCGGTCGCCTCGGTCGAGGGCGCGCGCCTGGAGATCCTCGGCGACGGACCCGAGGGGAACCGGCTCGCGGATCTCGTCGGGGCGCTGGAGGTCGAGGACCGGGTCACGCTGCGTGGCGCGACCGGTCACGACGAGGTGATGCGTGTCGTGTCGCGCGCGCTCGCGCTCGTCCTCGCGAGCGACTACGAGGGGTTGCCGCACGTCGTGCTCGAAGCACTCGCGTGCGGGACGCCGGTGGTCTCGCCGCCGGTCGGCGGGGTCCCCGAAGTGGTGACCGACGGGGGGAGCGGACTGCTGCTGTCCGACGCGTCCGTTCGCTCGCTCGCCGCCGGCATCCGCCGCCTCGTCGACGACCCCGAGCTCGCCGCGAAGCTTCGAACCGGCGCGCGCGAAACGGGCGAGACCTGGCGCATCGGCGCCACGGCCGACGGGGTCGAGTCGCTCCTTCGCCGAGCCGTCGAGGGGCGTCCGCGAGCCGTCTTCGTCGGGAAGGTTCGCGTCGCGCCCGCCCCGTCGGACCTGGACGCCAAGCTGCGGGTGATGACGCGGCACGTGAACGTCAGGCTCGTCGGCGTCGGCCGGCCGGGCGTGCGTTCGATCGGCGTGACGCGGACGTACGCGCTCCCGACCGTGCGGCCGAAGTTCCTCGAGAGCGTCCTGTTCTATGCCCTCGCTCCCGCGATCGGGGTGGGACTCGCGGCCGGCCGTCGTCGCTCGGCGGTGGTCTGTCAGAGCCCGTACGAGGCGGTCGTCGCCACCTCCCTCGCGCGAGCGCTGCCGCGCGGCGCGCGTCCGCGCATCGTCGTGGAGGTGCACGGCGACTGGCGGTCCGCATCTCGCCTGTACGGGGGCGGGGGGCGCGAGCGCCTGACCTCCATGGCCGACCGGCTCGCCGGGTCGGCGCTGCGGCGTGCCGATCGCGTGCGGGTCATCGGCTCGTTCACGGCCGAGCTCGCCCGCGAGACCGGCTACACCGGCCCGATGGACCGGTTCCCCACGTTCAGCGAGTACGACCTCTTCCTCGGCGAACCCGCGACCGAGCCCCGCGACCGCTCATCCGTCCTGTTCGTCGGCGCGCTCGAACGGGTGAAGGGTGTCGATGTCCTGCTCGACGCGTGGGACGTCGTTCACGAACGCGTGCCGGCGGCTCGGCTCGCGCTCGTCGGAGACGGCTCGATGTCGGCGGAGGTTCGGGCGAGCGCCGCGCGGCAGACCGGCGTCGACGTCGTCGGCACCGTGCCGCGCGAGCGGCTGCGCGAGCTCATCGACGAGGCCGCGCTCGTGGTCGTCCCCTCCCGCTCGGAGGGCATGGGCCGGATCGTGCTCGAGGCGTCGGCGCGTTCGCGGCCGGTCGTCGCCGCTCGCGTCGGCGGCATCCCCGAGCTGATCGAGGACGGCCAGACGGGGCTGCTGGTGCCGCCCGAGGACAAGGACGCGCTCGCCGACGCGATCATCCGGCTCCTCGAGGATCCCTCGGCTGCCGCCGAGATGGGGCGGCGCGGTCGCGAGCTCGCGACGAGCATCGATCCGGCCGGCGGGTTCGAGGCGGGGATCGAGCGTCTCGCGCGATGGATCGCCGAGCCGTGACGGCGGTCGTCTTCGTCACGCAGAAGATCGATGAGCGCGATCCGGTGCTCGGCTTCGTGCCGCGCCTCGTGACCGCGCTGGCCGACCGTCTCAGCGCCGTGACCGTGATCGCGAACGAGGTCGCGACGCCGCTCCCGTCGCTCCCCGCGAACGTGACCGTCGCCTCGCTCGGCAAGGAGCGAGGTGCGAGTCAGCTCGCCCGCGGGCTGCGATACGAGCGCCTGCTCGCGGGTGCGGCGCGACGTGGGCGCGCCGATGCGCTCCTCGCGCACATGTGTCCCGAGTACCTGGATCTGGCGGCGCCGGTGGCGAAGGCCTTCCGGTTCCCCACGATGCTGTGGTTCGCGCATCCGGCCCGGTCGCAGGCGCTCACGGTCGCGGACCGGCTCGCCGACGCGGTGCTGACCTCGCTCCCGGGGGCCTATCCGATCGACTCCTCGAAGGTGCACGTGATCGGGCAAGCCACGGATGTCCGGGCCCTTCCGTCGTGCGCCGAGAGGTCCGGCGAGGGCCCGTTCCGCGTCGTCGCGATCGGCCGAACGTCGACGGCAAAGCGATTCGACGTCGTGATCCGCGCGGCGGCCATGACCGTGGAGGACGGTCGCGACGTCGAGGTTCGGATCGTCGGGCCCTCGGTGACGCCCGAGGAGGAGCGCCACCGGAACGAGCTCGTCGCGCTGGTCGACCGCCTCGGCCTCGGCAAGCGCGTGCGGATCGTGCCCGGGGTCCCCCCCATCGAGGTTCGCGACGTGATCTGCGACGCGGACGTGTTGGTCAACGCGATGGTCGCCGGCAGCGGCGACAAGGTGGTGTTCGAGGCCGCCGCGCTCGGACGCCCGGTCGTCGTGTCCAACCCCGCCTTCGGAGGACTCCTCGCGGACCTGCCGCTGGACCTCACGTTCCCCGAGGGCGAGGCCTCGATCCTGGCGGAGCGACTGCACACCATCGCGAACGCCGACGCCGCGACGGTCCACGAGGTCACCGAGACGCTGCGCGGCCGGGTCGAACGCGATCACTCGCTCGAGCACTGGGCCGACGCCGTGGTCGAGATCGCCGAGAGCCTCGTCGCCCGGCGGCGTCGGTGGTCGCTCCGATCTCGCATCAGCAGGTGGCGTCGATGATCCCCTCTGCGGGCTCCGAGGAGCTCTCCTTCTGGCGGACGAAGCGGTGGTGGCTCCGCGCGGGCCAGACCTCGGCCGGCGTGTACGTCGCGACCGCGATCGGCTTCGTCGCGACGCTCGTGGCGGCGCGAACGCTCGGGCCAGGCGGGTTCGGCGCCCTCGAGCTCGCCGTCGTCACGGTCGCTGCGGTCGCGACGCTCCTGGACTTCTCCCTCGAGGAGGCGGTGATCCACCACGGCGCCCGCGCGCTCGCGGACGGAGATCCGGGAGGTCTGCGCTCGTTGATCCGCACGTCCCTTCGGATCGACCTCGCGATCGGGGTCGCCGTGTTCGGGATCCTCCTCGCGGCCGCGCCCTTCGCCGCGGACGCCGTCTCCGAAGGCCGGCTCGCGCCGAGCCTGATCCGCCTCGCCGCGCTCGAGGCGTTGATCGTGACGGTGAACGGCACCACCGGCGCGCTGCTCGTCGTCTGCGGCCGGCCCCACCTTCGAGCGTGGTCCTCGGCCGTCGCGAACGCCGCGCGCCTGGCCGGCGTGGTCGTCGCCGCGATCGCGGAGACGGGGGCGCTCGGCATGCTCACCGGCCTGGTGGCCGGCTCGGCCATCGGGGCCGCGGTCCAGGCGGTGCTGGCGTGGAGGACGGGCCGGATCGCGTGGGCCGGCGCTTCGGGCGGTCGCGCCCACGTCCCCGCGGGCGAGGTCGTGCGGTTCGCGATCCATTCCAGCGTGACGACGACGCTGATCGCGCTTCGCATCGCCGCGGTGTCCGTGCTGCTCGGCCGAAGCCTCGGACCGGCAGCCGTTGGGATCTTCGCCGTCGCGATGTTCCCGGTGACCCTGGCCGAGGTCGCCAGCTCGCCGCTGCGACTGCTCATGATCCCCGAACAGGCCACGCTCGCCGCGCGCGGACGGCCCGACGTGGTCTGGAAGGGGATCGTCGCGTACGCGAAATGGAGTGTCGTCGTCGGTCTTCCCGCCGCGGGGCTCGGATGGCTCGTCCTGCCGAGGCTGTTGCCGCTCCTCTACGGGTCGAGCTTCGACGCGGCGATCCGTCCCGCCAGGATCCTGCTCGTCGCGGCGCTTGCCGGGCTCGTCGTCGCGTGGTCCAAGGCGCTGCCGGCCGCGCTCGGCCGTCCGGGCGTGCGGACGACGATGTCGCTGCTGGAGCTGGCGCTCACTGCGGGCGCGCTCGCAGCCCTGGCCGATCGCGGCGTGACCGGGGTTGCCGTCGCGTTGTCCGCGGTCGCCGTCGTGACCGCCTGCGCCTGGTGGATCGTGGCCAGGCGTATGCTCGTGCCCGTGTCCGGCACCGCGGAGCGCGCGTGAGCGCCGGCGGGACCCTCGGCGAGCGATACGCGCGCCACAACCTGCGGCGCGGCCGGGGATTCATCTACGGAGGGCGTGGCCGGGTCCGGGCGCTCCGTTCCGCCATCGGGTCGACGCCTCCCGGCCGGATCCTCGATCTGGGGTGCCGAGACGGATCGCTCGCGAAGGCGCTGTCGCTCCCGCCGCAGCGCACGGTGGGTGCCGACATCGACGAGGAGGCACTCCGCGCCGCGAACGGACTCGTCCGTCCCTGCCTCGCCGATCTGTGGAAGGCGTTCCCGTTCCGCTCGGAGTCCTTCGACCTCGTGGTGGCCGGCGAGATCGTCGAGCACGTCCCGTTCCCCGACGCCCTCATCGATGAGGCGCGGCGGGTGCTGCGTCCCGGCGGGCGGATCGTCGGGTCGGTGCCGAACGCGTTCCGCCTCAAGAACCGGATCGCGTTCGCGTCGGGGCGATGGTTCGAGGCCGACCCGACGCATCTGCGTCAGTTCTCGCCACACATGTTGAACGAGTTGCTCTCGTCGCGGTTCGAACGCGTCGAGGTCCGTCCGTGCGTCGGCCGGCTGAGCCCGCTGTGGCCGCGCATGTTCGGCAACGATCTCGTGTGGGCCGCGCACAAGAAGCCGGGGTGAGGGATGGGCGAGTCGATGCGGCGCTTCGAGGACCGGCGGTGGTCCTCGTACGCGCAGAAGCCGATGTGGCGACATCGAGCGGCGCTCGAGCTCGTCCGGCGGGAGCCGGTGCTCGACGTGGGGGGCGGGGACGGGCTGTTCCTCACCATGCTTGCCGAACGAGGGCTGACCGAGCTCGCGATGGCCGACTTCTCGGAGGTCGCGATCGAGCGAGCGCGCGAGAGCGGGCTCGAGGCTCACCTCGTCGACCTGAACGAGGGCCTGCCGTTCCCCGACGGCGCGTTCGGCACAGTCTGCGCGCTCGACGTCCTCGAGCACCTGACCGATCCCGCACAGGGACTTGCGGAGCTGGCACGCGTCGGCCGCGAGGTCGTGATCGTCGTGCCGAACTTCAGCTATTGGCGCGACCGGCTTCGCGTGGCGACGGGCCGCGTGCCGTTCCAGTTCCGGCCCGGGCGCGGCCACGTCTATTGGTTCAACCGCCGGGTCCTGGACGGCCTCCTCGCCGATGCCGGGCTGCGCGTCGAGGCCACACGCCGCGGCGGGCCTGCGCGGCTCGGCCCGTTCGGCCGGCTCCTCGCGGCGTCCCTGCCCAACACGTTCGCGCACAGCTTCGCGATCCGGGCCGTGCGGTCCTCGTAGCAGAGATCACCGGCGCGCGCTGAAGACGTACCCCTCGGGGCAACGCGGATCCGCGCGCCGGCCGAGGCGGCGCATCGCGGGGTTCAGCAGGCGCGCGACCCTCGAACGCGCCGTCACGACGATCCATGCGGCGCTGTAGTGGTTGCCGATCGGGACGAGCCGCACGTCCTGGAACGGATGGAGCAGCGCTCGGATCCCGGCATCGGTGAACCGGAAGTAGTCGTGCGGGTCGCCGTGGATCGGCCAGATGAGCGGAGCCGAGCCGAGCAGGGTCCCGCCCTCGCGAAGGACCCGCCGGGCCTCCTCGATCGCCGTCCAGGGGTTCGGGACGTGCTCGAGGACCTCGAACATCGTCACCGCGTCGACGGACCCGTCGTGGACCGGGAGCCGCAGGGCGTCGCCGACGACGTCGGGCCGATGGATCGGCGACACGTCGACCCGGAGACGCCGAACCGCTGCGGGCCACGCGTCGTCGTGCGGCGCGTCGCGCCCGCCGCCGACGTCGAGCACGAGGCCCTGGAGCAGCCGGATCCGCTCGGTCAGCAGCTGCGTCAACCGCTCGCGATGTCCCGTTCGCAGCCAGAAGGCCCGGATGCGGGGCTCGATGCGGCGGGACACGCGGCGGACTCTACCCGGTTCGTCCCGTGCGGGCCGGTACGCTTCGCCCGTGCGGGTGCTCCACGTCCAGAAGGCGCGCGGGGTCGGCGGGTCCGAACGGCACCTCCTGGATCTCCTGGCCGGCCTCCCCTCGCAACGGGTCGATCCGCGGATGCTCGTTCTGCGAGCGCCCGGCGCCGAGCGGTTCACCGAGGCGATCGAGCGCCGCGGCATCGACCATACCGAGGTGGAGGCGGGGCCCGACGTGAGCCCGGCGCTTGTCGCGCGGATCCGTCGCGAGATCGGCGCGGCCGGCGCCGAGCTCGTCCACACGCACCTGGTGCACGCGGACGTGCACGGGCAGCTGGCTGCGCGGCT
>Ga0214471_10002259_pt1 | contig 15132 bp, 14 predicted proteins | sample RVTome_5_FD_207665 | JGI IMG/M metagenome (GOLD analysis project Ga0214471, IMG submission 207665) | Soil microbial communities from uranium-contaminated site in the Upper Colorado River Basin, Wyoming, United States - RVT142D155 | ecosystem: Environmental > Terrestrial > Soil > Contaminated >... | reverse complement strand
AGGAACAGGGACACAACGGCGATCCCGATGGCGAGCAGGATTGATTGTTTCATCACACCACACCTCCCCGTCGCAGAGCGTGTTGCGGATGCCTTTTCCATCACTTGCGGGTTAGATTCGACTCACCTCCTCCGGTTTCGGGACGGGGCATACTTCGGAGACGAGGCATTCTTTCCTTGTCGATCCGGTATTTTCCCGCCGGCGAAGGCGTGATCTCCGCCGGCCCCGCCGGTTACTTCGTCGGGGGAGCGGCCGGGGGAGCGGGCATGCTTGTCGGCGGGGCCGGAATCGTCTGGGCCGGAGGGGCGCCGCTCTTCATGATGCTGCTCGAGGTACCCCTTCCGGAGAAGTAGGCGAGGAAAAGGGACGTGAGCATGAAGACAATCGCCGCGCCCGCCGTCAACTTGCTCAGGAAGCTGGTCGGCCCGGTCGATCCGAACAGGGTCTGCGACGAGCCGCCGCCGAAGACCGCCCCGATGTCGGACCCCTTTCCCGTCTGCAGCAGGATGACGAGGATCAGCGCGACGGATACGATCACGTGCAGGATGACGATCAGCGTGTGCATGGTCCGTGGTTTCCTTCTTCGGTGTCCGGGATTAGTGGAACGTCACGATCTTCGCGAACGACCCGGGGGAGAGGCTTGCGCCCCCCACCAGCGCGCCGTCGATGTCTTCGTTCGCCATCAGCGCTGCGATGTTGTCCGGCTTCACGGAGCCGCCGTAGAGGATCCGCACGGCATCGGCGGCGCCCCCCCACAGCTCCTTCAAGCGTCCCCGCAGGAAGGCGTGGACCTCCTGCGCCTGCGCCGGTGTCGCCGTCTTCCCCGTTCCGATGGCCCAGACGGGCTCGTAGGCGACGACGACGCGCGAACCCATGGAGGCAGGGATCTCCTTCGTTCCTCCGGCGAGCTGCCGCCCGACCACGTCGAACGTCTTCCCTCCCTCGCGTTCCGGGTCCGTCTCCCCCACGCAAAGGATGGGGGTGAGCCCGGCGGCGAGCGTGGCGCGGACCTTGCGGTTCACCGCGTCGTCCGATTCCGCGAAATATTGCCGCCGCTCGGAGTGGCCGATGATGCAGTGGGTCGCACCGGCCTCCTGCAGCATCCGGATCGACACCTCGCCGGTGAACGCCCCCTCGTCCGCGTAGTGGACGTTCTGGGACGCCACCCCGATTCCGCTTCCCCGGACGAGCAGCGCCACCGCCCCGATCGACGGGTACGGCGGGGCGAGGACGATCTCGACCCCTCGAACGCCCGACACCAGCGGCAGGAATGCCAAGACGAAGGCCTCGGCTTCCGCCGCGGTCTTGTACATCTTCCAGTTGCCGGCGATGAGCGGGACGCGCATCGCGTTACTTTACGGTGGAGACGTACTTCGCCAGGTCGACCAGGCGGCAGGAGTACCCCCACTCGTTGTCGTACCAGGCGATCACCTTCGCCATCTTCCCGGCGATCACCTTGGTCGAGAGGGCGTCGAAGGAGGACGAGGCCGGGTCGTGGTTGAAATCGACCGAGACGAGCGGCTCGTCCACGTACTGGAGGATCCCCTTCATGGGCCCCTCGGAGGCCTTCTTCATCGCCGCGTTGATCTCCTCCGCCGTGGCGCTCGAAGACAGCTCCGCCGTGAGGTCCACCACGGAAACGTTCGGGGTGGGGACGCGGATCGCCATCCCGTCGAGCTTTCCCTTCAGCTCGGGGATGACGAGAGAGACGGCCTTGGCGGCTCCCGTGGTCGTCGGGATCATCGACACCCCCGCGGCGCGCGCCCGGCGCAGGTCCTTGTGCGGCAGGTCGAGGATCTTCTGGTCGTTCGTGTAGGCGTGGATCGTGGTCATCAGGCCGCGCTCGATCCCGAAGGTGTCGAGCAGCACCTTGGCGACCGGGGCGAGGCAGTTCGTGGTGCAGGAGGCGTTGGAGAGGATGAAATGCTTCGCGGGGTCGAACGTCTTCTCGTTGACCCCCATGACGAAGGTCGCGTCCTCCCCCTTCGCCGGGGCGGAGATGATCACGCGCTTCGCGCCCGCCGTGAGGTGCTTGCCGGCGCCGTCCCGGTCCGTGTACCTGCCGGTGCACTCGATGACGATCTCGACCCCCAGCTTGCCCCAAGGCAGATCGGCGGCGTCCTTGCACGCGAGGACCTGGACCTCCTTGCCGTTCACCACGATGGTGTTTTCCTTCACCTCCACGGACGCCTCGAAGCGGCCGTGGATGGAGTCGTACTTCAGGAGGTGGGCGAGGGTCTTCGCGTCGGTGATGTCGTTCACGGCCACGACCTGGAGCGAGGGATCCTTGTACGCGGCACGGAAGAAGTTGCGGCCGATCCGCCCGAACCCGTTGATGCCGATTTTGACGGCCATATCGCGAACCTCCTGCGCGGTAGTAGGATGAGCCTGCCGGAAAGGGAAGATTATACCCCCTGTGGGCCTTCTGTCAATTTTTCCGGGTATATAATGAAAACCCGCCGGGGAGGGAAGATCCCCGCGGGAGGGGGCGGATCGTGGAGCGACGGACGATATTGGTGACGCGGCGACTGCCGGGGGTGCCGTGGGAGGACCTGGCGAAGCGGTTCCGGGCGGGGGATCCGCCACCGGCGGGAACGATGCCCCGGGAGGAGTTCCTTGCGCGCGTTCGGGGGGCGTCGGGCATCCTCTGCACGCTGGCGGACCGGGTGGACGCGGAGTTGATGGAGGCGGCCGGACCCTCCCTTGTCGTCGTGTCGAACTTCGCCGTCGGGGTGAACAACGTCGACGTGGCCGGGGCGACCCGGCGCGGGATCCGGGTCTGCAACACGCCGGACGTCCTGACGGACGCGACGGCCGACCTCGGGTTCGCACTGCTCCTGTCCGCGGCGCGAAAGGTGTCGGACGCCGACCGGTTCGTTCGCGCGGGGAGTTGGACCGGGTGGGACCCGTGGGGGTTCCTCGGAGTCCCCGTCGCCGGGAAGACGCTGGGGATCGTCGGAATGGGGAAGATCGGCGCCGGGGTGGCTCGCCGGTCCCGCGGTTTCTCCATGAAGGTCCTCTACCACAGCCGTCGCCGGATGCCTCCGTCGGAGGAGGCCGGACTCGCGGCGTCGTACCGCGATCTCGACGCGTTGCTCGCGGAGAGCGACTTCGTCGTGCTGTGCGTCCCCCTGACCCCGGAGACCCGTGGGCTGATCTCCACGGAGCGCCTCGGGAGGATGAAACGGACTGCGGTCCTGGTGAACATCGCCCGGGGAGAGGTGGTGGACGAGGAGGCGGTGGCGACGGCGTTGGCGGAGGGGCGGCTGTTCGGCGCGGGGCTCGACGTGTTCGAGAAGGAGCCGCGGATTCACCCGAAGCTGCTGTCGGCCCCTTCGGCGGTGCTCCTGCCGCACCTCGGGAGCGCGACCGGGGAGGCGCGGGAAGCGATGGGGCGGCGGGCGACGGAGAACCTGCTCGCCGCGCTCGACGGGCGGGAGCCGGCGAGCCCCGTCAATTGAAGCCGATCCCCTTCCGGCGGAGGATGTCCATGGGATCGATCCTCCCGGTCCGGGAGAAGGGGACCCGGACCACGCCGACGACCGGGGCGAGCACGCTCACCGAGCCGTTGAACTCGTAGGAGACCGCGCGGGCATCGCGCACCTCGCGCAGCGCTTCGACGAAGACGTCGGACTGGAAGCGGACGGGAACCTTGACCACCGTCTCCCCGGAGGGCTCGATGCGAATCTCCTCGGCCCGCTCCCCGTCGGCCAGCAACCGGGTCCCCACCGTCGCGGAGTAGGCGACGCCGGCCACCGTCAGGGCGTAGGGGTTCGGGTTACTCACCGCGAGATGAAGGACCACATCGATCGGGCCCCGGGATCGGAAGGGGTTGCCGGCGATCCCGATGTCGGCGACCCTCACCTTCGGGGCCTTGAAGACCTCTTTCAGGAGGGGGCGGCACGAGGGGAAGGGAAGGCACGTCGCACCGAACAGCAGCAGGAGGACCCACCGCTTGCCGATCCGAATCTTCGACGTCCGTGTCGATCCGTCGCTTCCGGAACGATCTCTGCCCGAGCGCATAGCGACGATTATAGGCGTTCCGATCGAAGAGGTGCACCGGTTTTCCGTGGTTCGGCGCGGGTACGACGCCCGGCGGAAAGGCGACGTGCGCCGCGTCTACACGGTGGAGTGCTCCCTCGGCTCCCCCGCGGCGGAGGATGCGGCGTGCGCCCGGGTTCCCGGAGCGAAGCGGTACGAAGCCCCCCCCGACCCGTTCCCGGCTTCCCCGGTGCGTGGGCCGGATCCCCCCCCCGTCGTCGTGGGGGCAGGGCCGGCCGGGCTGTTCGCCGCCCTCACGCTTGCGCGGTTCGGCGCCCCCCCCATCTTACTGGAGCGCGGCCGGCCGGTGGAGGAGCGGGCCGGGGACGTCGCCCGGTTCTGGCGCGACGGGACCCTCGACCCCGAGAGCAACGCCCAGTTCGGGGAGGGGGGTGCGGGAACGTTTTCCGACGGGAAACTCACCACCCGGATCGGTGATCCCCTCGTGGACCACGTCGTGTCGACATTCGCGGCGTTCGCGGGGATTCCGGGGCTCATAAAGGACGCGAAGCCGCACGTCGGAACCGACCGGCTCCGGCACTTCTGCCGGCGGATGCGCGCGGAGCTCGTCTCCCTGGGCGCCACGGTCCGGTTCGGCGCCCGGGTCGAGGAGTTGTCGGTGTCGGAGGGGCAGGTGCGCGGGGTTCGCCTGGGCGGGGGCGAGGAGGTGCGATCCACGGTCGTCCTCCTGGCGACCGGCCACTCGGCTCGGGACACGGTGCGGCGGCTCTTCGCGCAAGGGGTCGGGATGGCGGGGAAAGCGTTCGCCGTCGGGTTCCGGGTGGAGCATCCCCAGGCGATGATCGACCGGATCCAGTACGGGCCGATGGCGGGGAAGGGTCTTCCTCCTGCGGATTACCGTCTCGCGGCGCGCCCCCCCTCGGGCCGCGGGGTCTACTCCTTCTGCATGTGCCCCGGCGGGGAGGTGATGAACGCGGCGTCCGGGGAGGGGCAGTCGCCCGTGAACGGGATGAGCGTCCGCGCCCGCAACTCCGGGTTCGGGAACAGCGGGATCGTAGCGTCGATCGCGCCCGGGGAGTTCGGGGAGGCGGGGGCGCAAGGGGGCGGCCCCCTGGCGGGGATCGGTTTCCAGGAGGCGATCGAACGCCGGGCGTTCGATCGCGGCGGGGGCGGATACGGCGTGCCGGCCGCGAACCTGCTCGCCTTCGCGCGCGGGAAAGAGCTCCCCCCGTCCCCCGGACGCCTCCTCGCCCCGCGGGTCGTCCCGGACGATTTGCGCGGCATCCTGCCGGCTGCGGTGGAGGAGGACATCCGCTTCGGGCTGCTCCGGTTCGGGGGGGCGATGCGGGGGTTCCTGACCCGCGAAGCGACGCTCTACGCCGTCGAGTCCCGGACCTCCTCCCCCGTCCGGATCGAGCGGGTAAATTACGAGTCGGTGACGCATAAAGGGTTGTATCCTGTCGGTGAGGGCGCGGGGCATGCCGGTGGAATCGTCTCCTCCGCCGTGGACGGGATCCGCGCCGCCCTCCGCATCCTCGAAACCTATTCCTCGTAGAAAGCGGGAGTGCCGATGCAGAAGACGCGTTTCGTGAAGGATCTCAAGGAGGGGGAGCCGGTCCGCGACCTGTTCCTCGTCGCAAACAAGGCGCTGCTGACCAGCAACGCCGGGAAGCCGTACCTGACCCTCCAGTTGCGCGACCGGACGGGACAGATAGAGGCGAGGGTGTGGGACCGCGCCGAGGAGATCGGGAAGCGGTTCGACCGGGACGACGTGGTGGAAGTGGGCGGGACCGCCATCGCCTACCAGGGTCGCGTCCAGCTGAAGGTCCACGACGTACGGAAGGAAGAGGGGGGAACGAAGGACCTTTCCGAGTACCTGCCGGTCACGAAGAAGGGGATCGAGCCGCTCTGGAAGACGCTCCAGGAGTACATCGGGGGTGTGAAGGACAAGGACCTGGCGCGGCTCCTCGCGGCCGTTTTCCCGGACCCGCCGGAATCGGACGTGGCGCGCCGCTTCCGCCAGGCGCCGGGCGGGAAGACGATGCACCACGATTACATCGGGGGGCTGCTGGAGCACACGGTTTCCGTCGCGGCGATCTGCCGCATGCTGTCGGCCCACTACGAAGGGGTGGACGCCGACCTGCTCCTCGCGGGGGCGCTGCTGCACGACGTCGGGAAGGTGCACGAACTTTCCTACGAGGGGGCGTTCGACTACACGGACGAGGGGCGCCTGCTGGGGCACCTCTACATGGGGACGGAGTACGTGAGCCGCGTCTGCGCCGCCCTCCCCGGCTTTCCGCCGGAGAAGGCGATGCTCGTCAAGCACATCATCCTGTCCCACCACGGGGAGCTCGAGTTCGGTTCCCCCAAGCGGCCCAAGACGCTGGAGGCGATCCTGCTCCATCACGTGGAGAACATGGACGCCAAGGCGACCGCGTTCGGCGACGCCATCGCGGAGCTGCGCGAGGGGGTCCGCTGGACCGACTACCAGCGGATGTTCGAACGGTACCTCTTCTCCGGTAAATTTCCGAAGGAATAACCACCGATGAAGGATTGGCAGGATTTACTCGATGAGCGGGAGAGGCGGCAGCTGCTGCGGCGGCTCGTCCCGTCGTCCGGGCGCGCCCCCGCCCTCGCGGTGCGGGACGGCCGGGAATACGTCGACTTCTCCTCCAACGACTACCTCGGGCTGTCGTCCCACCCTGCGCTCGTCGCGGCGGCCCGGGAGGCGCTCGACCGTTTCGGCGTCGGGTCCGGGGCGTCCCGCCTGATGAGCGGGGACCTCGCGATCCACCACGAGCTCGAGGACAGCGTCGCGGTGTTCAAGGGGTGCGAGGCGGCCCTGGTCTTCAACTCCGGCTACCAGGCGAACACGGGGATCCTCCCCGCCCTGTTCGGGCGCCGGGACGCCGTCTTCGCCGACCAGCTCTGCCACGCCAGCCAGCTGGACGGCGCGCTCCTGTCGCGCGCCAGGCTCCTGCGCTTCCGGCACAACGACGCGGAGCACCTCGAACGGTTGCTCGTGAAGCACCGCGGGGCGTACGGGAGGGCGCTGGTGATGACGGAGAGCGTCTTCAGCATGGACGGGGACCTCGCCCCCCTCTCCGCGCTCCTCGCGGCATGCCGCCGGCACCGGTGCCTCCTGATGGTGGACGAAGCCCATGCCACGGGGGTGTTCGGCCCGCAGGGGCGCGGGTGCATCGAGGCGGAAGGGATGGCCGGGCAAGTGGACCTCGTGATGGGGACGTTCAGCAAGGCGCTGGGCGGGTTCGGGGCGTATCTCGCGGCATCCCGGACGGTGATCGACACCCTGGTCAACACGGCACGCAGCTTCATCTATTCCACCGCGCTTCCGCCCCCGGTGATCGCCGCCGACCTGGCCGCCCTCCGTCTCTGCCTGGCCGGGGAGACGCGCGGGGAGGAGCTTCTGCGCCGGGCCGGCGCGCTACGGGACGCGCTTCGCGGGAAGGGGTGGACCGTCGGCGGGGAAAGCCAGATCGTCCCCGTCGTCGTGGGGGAGAGCGCCCTCGCCGTCTCCCTCTCGAAATCGCTTGCGGACCGGGGGTTCCTCGCGCTGCCGGTGCGCCCGCCCACGGTCCCCGAAGGGTCGGCCCGCCTCCGCTTCTCCCTGACCGCCGCGCACACCGACCGGCAGGTCGCCGCCGTCGTGGAGGCCCTCGGTGAGGCGTGACCACTCCGTTTCCCAGCATAAGCATCCCAATCCCCCCGCGATGGGGCTACTCCGCAGGGGGGCTCCCCGCTCACATCCGACCGCCCGACTCCCCGGCTGCGCCCAGCGAACGTGCCCGGCGTACGTCTCCCAGTCCTCTTTCCGTATTCATCTCTCCGCCGAGTCCCGCGGCTTAAGTATCGCGTGGTCTCCGCCGGTTCCGTACTTGCGGTCTCCGTTCGGGGGACCCCCCTGCTCCGTTTGCCCCCGCAGCGGGGCTACTCCACAGCGGGAATCGCCGCCCGGCGTCTCCGAGTCGATCGAGGTGAGAGGGTGATGGGCGAGGAATTCGGCGTGGTCGGGGAGGGGGATCCGTCGATGGTCCTGCTGCCGGGGTGGGCGACCGACGGGCGGATCTTCGAGGGAGTGCTCCCCGGCGTGACCGCGGTGACGACCGGGCCGCTCCGGCCGGAGGGTTTCTCCCGACGCCTCGCGGCGTTCCTCGACCGCGTCTCGCGCGTCCCCGTAACGATCGTCGGGTGGTCCTTCGGCGGATTCCTCGCGGCGGAGTTCGCGCGGAAATACCCGGACCGGGTGCGGCGGGTCGTGCTCGTCGGGATCCGGCGGGAGTACCCGGAACGCGAGGTGGAAGAGGTACTGCGGTCGCTCTCGGCCGATCCGGGCGGGTGTCTCTCGGGGTTCTACACGCGATGTTTCTACCCGTCGCAGATCCCTGCGTACCGCAGGTTTCGCGGCGGGCTGCAGGCGGCGTACCTGCGGGAGATGGACGGCGGCGCGCTCCGCGAAGGGCTTGCGTACCTGGCGGGGGCGCGGCTCTCCGGCGGGACGCTTCCGGCGTGCCCCGTGGCGGTCGTCCATGGGAAGGATGACGTGATCGCGCCGTTCGCCGAGGCGGAAGGGGTGGCCCGGGAATGCGGGCACGCGACGTTCCACCCGCTGCCGGGGGCGGCGCACGCCGCCTTCCTCGCGGACGGGTTCCGCGCGCTAATCGCCGATGGTTGACCCCTCCGTCCTGCGCCGCTTTTCGGCCGGCGCGGCCCGGTACGAGGCCCACGCGTACGCGCAGCGCCTCTCCGCCGTCGATCTGCTGGCGTACACCGAAGCGTCGCTGGGGCCGGCCGCCGACGGGGGGATTGCTGACACCGGTGCGGAGCCGGCACCCAACAGGGGGCGGGCCTTCAAGATACTTGAGCCCGGCTGCGGGACGGGGCTCTACACGCGCATGCTCCTCGAAGCCTTCCGCGGCGCGTCCGTGTTCGGGGTGGACGTCTCGGAGGCGATGGTGCGCGTCGCGAAGCGGGGAATCGACGACCCGCGAGCCCACCTCGCCGTGGCCGACGCGGAGGAGATCGCCACGGGGAGCTACGACCTCGTCACCTCCAACGCGGTCTTCCAATGGTTTCTCTCCCTTCCCCGCACGCTGGCCCGGATGGCGTCCCTTCTTCCGGGCGGCGGGCTGCTCACCTTCTCCTTCTTCGGCCCGGAGACGTACGCGGAACTGGACGCCGCCTTGCGGGGGTCGGCGCTCCGGCCGGGCGCGCGCGACGGGGAGCGGGTCGCCGCCGCCGCGTTCCACTCCCGGAAAGAGATCTCCGACGCGCTTTCGGCCGTGTTCCCGCAGTGGGACGTCGCCGAGCGCCGGTACCGTCAGGAATTTCCGAGCCTCGCGGAGCTGTTGCGGAGCATCCGGTTCACGGGGACGGGCGGGGGCGGGGCGCGGGAGTCGTGGAGCCCGGGGAAGCTCGCGCGGGTCGAGGAGGCGTACCGGGAGCGGGAAGGCGGGATCGGGACGACGTACCAGGTCTTCCTCTGCCGGGGCGTGATCCCGGAAGGGGGGAGCCGGTGAAGGGGGTCTTCGTCACCGGTACCGGCACGGGCGTCGGGAAAACGGTGGTGTGCGGCCTGCTGGCCGGCTTCCTCCGTACCCGGGGGATGCGCGTGACGACGCAGAAGTGGGTCGAGACGGGGGGGACGGACGGACCGTCGGACATCGATGTCCATCGCCGCCTGATGGGAGGCCCCGGTCCCGCGCCGGAACCGCCTTCGGCGGACCGGCACCCGTACCGGTTCTCCCTTCCCGCCTCCCCTCACCTTGCGGCGGCGCACGAGGGGCGACGGGTGGACCCGGCCGTCCTCGAGGCGGCGTATCGCCGTCTCGAGGGAACCCACGACGCCGTGCTGGTCGAGGGGGCGGGCGGATTCCTCGTTCCGCTCTCGGAGGAACTGCTGACCGGCGACCTCGTGGCGCGGATCGGCCTTCCCGTCCTCGTGGTCGCGGCGAACCGGCTCGGGTGCGTGAACGATGCGCTGCTCACCGTGGAGGCGGTGCGCCGCCGCGGGATCCCTCTGCTGGGGCTCGTCTTCAACCGCCTTCCCGGCGAAGGGGGCGGGACGCGGGCGGAGGCGCAGGCCGACAATCCGCGGATCGTCGCGGAGATCTCGCGGGCGCCCGTCCTGGGCGAGGTTCCCCCGCTGCCCGATCCGGCCCGCGGCGCGGAGGCGTTCGCCCCCGTAGGGCGGGCGTTTCTCGAACGGTGGAGGTCGACCTGATGGACCGGAAAAGCTGGCTCCTGAAGGACCTGCGGCACTGCTGGCACCCGTACACCCAGATGAGCACCCTCGCGACGGAACCGCCGATGCTGATCGACCGCGCGGAGGGGCTCTTCCTCTTTGACGCGGAAGGGAACCGGTACTACGACGCGATCTCGAGCTGGTGGTGCGTCGTCCACGGGCACGGAGCCCCGGGGATCCGGGAGGCGGTGACGCGGCAGATGGAGCGGCTGGACCACGTCCTGTTCGCCGGCGTCACCCACGAGCCTGCGGTGCGCCTGGCCTCGCGGCTCGCCGCGATCGCCCCGGAGGGGCTTTCGCGGGTCTTCTTCTCGGACAACGGCTCCACGGCCGTGGAGGTGGCGCTCAAGATGTCGCTGCAGTGCCGGCGCAACCTCGGGCGGGAGGAGCGGACCGGGTTCGTCTGCCTCGATCACGGGTACCACGGAGACACCACCGGGTGCATGAGCGTCAGCGGCGTGGACGCGTTCCTGCGCGCGTTCCGGCCGATCCTGTTCCCCTCCCGCCGGGTTCCCGCGCCGTACTGCTACCGATGCCCCGTGGGGAAGACGTACCCGGAATGCGGAATCGGTTGCGTCGACGCCCTCGGCGACGCGCTGCGGGAAGGCGGCGATGCGATCACGGCGGTGATCCTGGAGCCGCTCCTGCTGGGCGCGGGCGGGATGATCGTCTATCCCCCGGAATACCTTTCCCGCGCGGCGGCCATCGCGCGCGGGCACGGCGCCCATCTCATCCTCGACGAGGTGGCGACGGGGTTCGGGCGCACGGGGACGATGTTCGCCTGTGAGCAGGCCGGCGTCTCGCCGGATTTCCTCTGCCTTTCGAAGGGATTGACGGGCGGCACGATGCCCCTGGCCGCGACGCTCACCACCGCGGAGGTGTACAACTCCTTCCTCGGGAGCCCGGACAGCGGAAAAACGTTCTACCACGGCCATACGTACACGGCGAACCCGGTCGGCTGCGCCGCCGCGCTTGCCTCCCTCGACCTGTTCGAGGAGGGGAGACTCGTCGAGCACGTGGCGCGTCTCGCCCCCCGACTCGCGGAAGGGGTGCGGGAACTCGCCGGGCTCCCGCTGGTGGGGGACGTGCGCGGGATCGGCATGGTGGCCGCGCTCGAGCTCGTTTCGGACAAGGAAACGAAGGAGCCGCTGCCGGGAACCGCGCCGGTCCTCCGCGAGATCCGCCTCGAGGGGCTGCGACGCGGGCTCTTCCTGCGCCCGCTCGGGAACGTGGTCTACCTGTTTCTCCCCCAGGCGGTCACCCGCGAAGCCCTCGACGACATCCTCGACCGCTTCGCGGGGACGCTGCGAACGGTCCTGCGGTGAGCGGGCCGATGGACGCCGCCAGAGAATGGGTCCGTACTTGCCGCTCCCTGTGCGTGCTTACCGGCGCCGGGGTGTCGGCGGAGAGCGGCGTACCCACGTTCCGCGGGCCGCAAGGGTTATGGAAGGAGAAGGACCCGATGTCGCTGGCCACCCCCGAGGCGTTCGCCGAGGACCCGAAGGAGGTCTGGGAGTGGTACCAGTGGCGCAGGCAAAGGATCCGGGGCTGCGCACCGAACCCGGGGCACGCGGCTCTCGCCGCCGTGGAGGCGGCCAAGCCGGACTTTCTCCTCGTGACGCAGAACGTGGACGGCCTGCACCGGGCGGCGGGGTCGCGCCGCGTGGCGGAGATCCACGGGAGCATCTGGGTGGTGCGGTGCACGGGGTGCGGCGCGGAGCGGGAGGAGCGGGACGACTTCCCGGAGCTTCCCCCCCGCTGCGACGGCTGCGGCGGTCTGCGGCGCCCCGGGGTGGTCTGGTTCGGAGAGATGCTGCCCCGCGAGGAGTCCGATGCCGCGATGGAGATGCTTTCCCGGTGCGAGGTGCTGATCGTCGCGGGGACCTCCGCGGTGGTCGCCCCCGCCTCGGGGTACGCCGCCCTGGCGAGGCGTCACGGTGCGCGGGTGATCGAGGTGAACCCCGACGAGACGCCGGTCAGCGGGATCTGCGACGCGACGATCCGCGGGAAATCCGGCGACGTGCTCCCGGCGCTTTGTTACCCCAGGTCGTCGTAGGCGCGTAGTCGGAACGTGACGCCGGGGATCGACTCGGCGAGCCGCCGGACCGCCTCCGCGTCGAGGCCGGGCAGGGCGACGGCGGTCGCGCTCACCATCGGCACGTGCCGCGGGGCCTCCCGGAGGAAATCGAGCAGGGCTGCGAACGACGACGCCCCGTACCGGTTCAGGCAGATCCGGGCGTACGATTCCGCGTCCGGCGCGTTGAGGGAAACGGAGAGGGCGTCCACCAGCCCCGCGAGTTCCGGCAGGATGTTCCGGCCATGGACGAGATTTCCCAGCCCGTCCGTGTTGACGCGTACCCGCGCCCCGCGCGCTTTCAGCTCCGCCGCGATCCGCTTCAGCTCGTCCAGGCGCAGCAGCGGCTCCCCGAAGCCGCAGAAGACGATCTCGTCGAATTTCGTCGGGTCCCCGATCTCGGCGAGCGCCTCCGCCGCGGTCGGTTCCCCGGACAATTTCAGCAGGTGCCCCTTCACGTGGTAGTCGTGCCGCTTCGGACAGAAGGTGCAGGCGTTCGTGCACCGGTTCGTGATGTTCAGATAGAGAGAGCCGCGGATCCTGTAGGTGACACGGACCTCCTCCTCGACGGGGATGCGGAAGAGGCGCAGCGCGTTGATCGTTGTCGTCCGCGCCACGTCCTCTACGGTGACCCCGTGGACCTCCGCGATCTTCGCCGCCACCAGCGGCACATACGACGGCTCGTTCGGCTTCCCGCGGTGCGGGACCGGCGCCAGGAACGGGCAGTCCGTCTCGATCAGCAGGCGATCCAGCGGCAGCCCGCGCACCGCCGCAACCTGCACCTCCGACCCCTTGTAGGTGATGGCCCCGGGGATGGAAATGAGAAAATTCATCGCGAGCGCAGTACGCGCCATCGCGAGGTCCCCGGAGAAGCAGTGGATGATGCCGCCCACCTCGGCCGCGTTTTCCTCCGAAAGGATCGACAGCACCTCGTCGTGCGCGTCCCGGTCGTGTACGACCACGGGGAGGCCGCGTCGGCGGGCGAGTCGGATCTGTTCGCGGAAGGCGGCGCGCTGGGAGTCCCGGGGAGCGCGGTCGCGGTGGAAATCCAGCCCCGTTTCCCCGATCGCCACCACCTTGTCGCACCGGGAGAGCGCCTCGAGACGCGCGAGGAGCGTGTCGGAGAGCCTCCCCGCGTCGTGCGGGTGCAGGCCGACGACGGCGTAGACCCCCGTGTGCCGGTGGGCGATCGATACGGCCCGCTCTCCGCTTTCCGGGTCGATGCCGACCGTGGCGATACGGGTTACCCCCGCGTCGCGCGCCCGGCGCACCACCGCCTCCTCCGCGTCGGAAAGCGGCGGAAGGTCGAGGTGCGCGTGGGTGTCGAAGAACATCGCCAAGTTCTCCAGAAATATCCGTTGGGTATACAGACTCCGGGCCTGTGCCCCCCGTTTTTCCTACGGCGGGGGTACCCCAGCAGCGCGAAGCTCGTATTGGGGCGGACGGCTCAAACTTCGATCTTGGGGAAGACGATGCACGCCTTCGGGAGGGTAGCGCCCGCCGCGAGCCCTCCCCATGCGCCGTCCCGGTCGATCCGCGCGTTTTCCACGGGTCCTCCCCCGGGGACGAGGGCTTCCCACAGCCTCTGCGCCGCGGTCGGGGTGAACGGGGTCATCAGCAGCGCGGCTACCCGGGACGCCTCGAGGGCGTTGTAGAGAACCGTTCCCAGCCGGACGCGCATCGAAGGGTCCTTTGCCAGCGCCCACGGTTGCATCGCCTGCACGTACTCGTTTCCCTTCGTCACGAGATCGATGATCGCTCCGAGCGCCTTGTGGAAGGCCACCTCGTCCATCGCGGCGGCCACGGCCGGCACGCTCTCGCGCCCGCAGTTCGACAGGAACGCGTCCGCGGGTTCGGGTGGCCCCGGCGCGGGGACTTCGCCGGAGAAATATTTCCCGAGCATCCCGAGCGACCGGTTCAGCAGGTTGCCCAGCTTGTCGGCGAGCTCCGAATTGGCGCGCTTGATCAGCTCCCTCTCCGAGAAGTCGCCGTCCAGCCCGAAGGAGACTTCGCGCAGCAGGAAGTAACGGAACGCGTCCGCCCCGTATTTCCGCACCATCTCGTACGGATCGACGACGTTCCCCAGCGACTTGCTCATCTTTTGCCCCTCGACGGTCCACCATCCGTGGGCGAACACACCGAGCGGCGGCGCGATCCCGGCGGACATGAGGAACGCGGGCCAGTAGACGGCGTGGAAGCGGAGGATGTCCTTTCCCACCATGTGGATGTCGGCGGGCCAGAACGTCTCGAACTCCGCCGTGGGTGTCGGATACCCCAGCCCGGTGATGTAGTTGGTGAGGGCGTCGTACCAGACGTAGATCACGTGCCCCGGCGCCTCGGGCGCCGGGATCCCCCAGGAGAGCGAGGTGCGGGAGACGGAGAGGTCGTTCAGACCTCCCTCGACGAAGGAGACCACCTCGTTTCGGCGGCTCTCCGGCCGGATGAAGGACGGGTGCTTCCGGTAGTAGTCGAGGAGCGGCTCCTGGTACTTCGACAGGCGGAAGAAGTAGGAAGGCTCCTTCCGTTTCTCCACGGGGCGTCCGCACGTCGGGCAATTCCCGTCCGCGAGCTGCAGCTCCGTCCAGTACGCCTCGTCGGGTACGCAGTACCACCCCTCGTAGTCGCCCAGGTAGATGTCGCCGTTGGCGAGGGACTTGCGGAAGAGGTTCTGCACGGAGGCGTAGTGCCGCGGCTCCGTGGTGCGGATAAAGCCGGTGTTGCTGATCGTAAGGGCCGGGGTAAGGCCCTGGAAGTTGGTCACGACCTGGTCGGCGAGCTCGAGGGGGGAGAGGCC